>ENA-ORSB01003718-ORSB01003718.1-human-gut-metagenome-genome-assembly--contig:-NODE-3718-length-10372-cov-3.397208_pt1 | contig 10372 bp, 11 predicted proteins | sample MGYA00242180_ERZ509144 | MGnify/ENA primary metagenome ERZ509144 (study PRJEB26280, sample SAMEA2338661) | human gut metagenome | biome: human gut; feature: human-associated habitat; material: faeces... | reverse complement strand
ACCGTATCTCACGCTCTATTTTATTTCTGCAAAGTGGGGAAGAGAGGAATTGAACCTCCAATGTTTAAAGTACCTGGTAGTACAACTCATAAAGTTGCTTCATGGTTAATGCATGAAAAAGCTCCAAAAGTTGAAATGCCAGTTGAATTAAAAAACAGATTAGAAAAAATGAAAAAGGAGGGTGTTGAATAATGGAAAATAAAGAACCTATCCTTGTCGTTAAAGATTTAAAACAACATTTTAAAATTAATCGTAACTTTACTGTAAAAGCAGTTGATGGTATTTCATTTGATATTATGCCAGGTGAAACTTATGGTTTAGTAGGTGAATCTGGTTCAGGTAAATCAACTACTGGTAGAAGTATTATTCGTTTATATAAACCAACTTCTGGATCAATTGTTTTCAACGGAAAAGAAATTGGTGGAAAATTAGATAAGGAAACATCTAAAGAATTACATACAAAGATGCAAATGATTTTCCAAGATCCGTATGCTTCTCTTGACCCACACCAGAAGGTTTATGATATAATAGCAGAAGGAATCCAGATTCACGGGATGGCGAAGAACAAAACGGAAGAAAAGAAGATGGTAGCGGAACTACTTGAGATGGTTGGATTGAATGCAGAGCATGCAGCGAGAAATGTCCACGAGTTTTCAGGTGGGCAGCGTCAGAGGATTGGAATTGCCAGAGCACTTTCCGTTAATCCGGAATTCTTGTTTTGTGATGAGCCTATTTCAGCATTGGATGTTTCGATACAGGCACAGATTATAAATCTGCTTATGAAATTACAGAAAGAAAAAAATCTGACCATGTTGTTTATTGCACATGACCTGTCTATTGTAAAACATATATCAGATCGTATAGGGGTAATGTACTTGGGGAAAATGGTAGAACTTACAGAATCCTCTAAGTTATATGTTGAACCAAAACATCCCTATACGAGAGCTCTTTTATCAGCGGTTCCGATTGCGGATCCTGAGGCATCAGCAGAAAAAGAGCGTATTATGTTAAAAGGCGATGTCCCAAGTCCGGTGAATCCACCAGTTGGATGCAGATTTGCAGGACGCTGTGAAAACTGTATGGAGATCTGTCGTAAGGAAGAACCTCAGATGATAGAGATTGTTCCGGGACATTATGTGGCATGTCACCTGTATGATGAGATACCAGGGTCAAAAGGTCAGAAAGCCGATGCAAGCTTGCTTGCAAGAGTGCAAAGCACGTAGCAATCTGGTATCAAAGAGGTCAAAATACCTTTTGACTACAATATCATGATGACTAAAAGAAAAAAATGTATGTAACAGAGGAGAAAGAAAAATGAAGTACGATTTTACAAGTATTATTGACCGTAAAGGAAAAGATGCCCTTGCAGTGGATATCCTTCCAAATATGCTTGGGCCGGGGAAAAAAGTAGAAGTAAGAGAAGGGCTGGATTACATTCCGATGTGGGTTGCGGACATGAATTTTCCGGCACTCCCGAAGATCACCGAAGCGATCATTGAAAGAGCGAAACATCCGACCTATGGATATTTTATTACCAGAGATGAGTATTACAACAGCATCATCAAGTGGCATGAAGAACGGAATCATGTGACCGGACTGAAAAAAGAACATATCGGTTATGAGAATGGAGTTTTAGGTGGCGTGGCAAGTGCACTTCACGCGGTCTGCTCACAGGGTGATAATGTCCTTGTCCATGCACCGACTTACATAGGATTTACCGGCACACTGAATAATAATGGCTACCATATCATCCACAGGCCGCTGAAAAAGGACGAAGAAGGCATCTGGCGGATGGACTTTGAGGATATGGAAGAGAAGATCGTGAAAAACAAGATCCATGCAGCCATTTTCTGTTCACCGCACAATCCGACCGGTCGTGTATGGGAGCGCTGGGAAATCGAGAAAGCAATGGAAATCTATAAAAAATACGATGTGACCGTCATTTCCGATGAAATCTGGTCCGATATTATTTTATATGGAAACGAGCATATTCCAACCCAGTCTGTATCTGAAGATGCAAGAAACAGAACGATTGCTTTATACGCACCGTCAAAGACCTTCAACCTTGCCGGACTGATCGGAAGCTATCATATTATATACAACAAACGCCTGAAAGACAGAGTTTTAAAAGAGTCCTCCCTCTGCCATTACAATTCGATGAATGTGCTGTCCATGTATGCGCTGATTGGTGCGTACCAGCCAGAAGGCTATGAGTGGGTGGATGAACTTCGCCAGGTGCTCACCGAGAACGTGGAGTTTGCATGCGATTATATTAAGGAACATTTCGATGAGGTGGAGGTGTCCAAGCCTCAGGGAACTTATATGCTGTTCCTGGATTGTGAGAAGTGGTGCAAAGCCCATGGCAAAAATATGGACGAGCTGGAGCGCGCCGGCGTCACCGGCTATGTGGGCAAGGTCAACATGGACCGCAACGGCCTGCCCGGCAAGCTGCAGGAGACGACAGAGGAGTCCGTGCAGGAGACGCTCCGCTGGCTGGATGCCTGCCATTTTGAGCACATCAAGCCCATCCTCACGCCCCGCTTCACGCCCAGCTGCACCAACGAGCTGATGACCCAGCTGGGAAAGCTGGCCAACGAGCGGGGGCTGTACGTCCAGTCCCATCTGTCCGAGAGCACCAACGAGATCGCCTGGGTGAAGGAGCTGCACCCCGAGTGCAGCCAGTATTGGGAGACATACGACAAGTACGGTCTATGGAAGGACCATACCCTCATGGCACACTGCGTCTGGTCCGACGAGCGCGAGCGCGCCGCCATTCGTGACGCCGGTGTGGTGGTGGTCCACTGCGGCGACTCCAACGTGAACATCTGCTCCGGTATTTGCCCCGTCCGCCGCATGGTCAACGAGGGCCTGTGGGTCACTCTGGGCAGCGATATCGCCGGCGGCGCCCAGCTGCCCATGTACAAGGTCATCACCATGTCCATCCGTACCTCCAAGGCCCGCCGCGTCACCGATGAGCAGCACCCCGAGTTCCTGACCGTGGCCGAGGGCTATTACCTGGGCACCACCTCCGGCCACAAGTATTTCGGGGCAGGGGAAGGCTTCGCCGTGGGAGATAAGCTCCACGCCGTGGTCATCGACGACGGCGACTTCCCCGAGGCCGCCCATCCCCTGAATGTGGAGGAGCGCTTTGAGCGCGCCATCTACATGACCCACCGCCACAATATCGTCTCCGTCTGGTCCGACGGCCGCGAGGTCGTCCGCAGATAAAGTGAAAAATGACCGGGTATCCCGGTCATTTTTCGTTTTCCCATGCCAGAATTATTCAAAAAACCCTTGTCAAATGGGAAATCTTTGCTATAATAAAACCAACCGACAGGGTGGCAGAGGTACCTCTGCATTTGCGTTTTAGCAAGCTTAAAACGATGGCCCCTGCGGAAATCTAAAGAAATCGGGGTAGAAACGATGAAAAAATTGTTGGCAACCATACTGGCACTGGTCATGGCGCTGGGACTGTGCAGCGTGGCCTTCGCCGCGGGCGAGAACTGCACTGCGGCGGATTGCCAGCACGTAGCGGCAATCGGTGACACGCACTATGACACGTTGGCAGAAGCGGTCGCGGCGTTGCCAACCGCTAATGTTGTAGGCGGGGAGGCACTGCCTGTCCAGACGGAGATTAAGCTGCTGAAACCCACAAATGGCGGTTTTGATTTCGGAACATCTGATGGAAAACAGGCGGTTAACGCGATCCTCAATTTGAATGAGAAAGTGCTGACACTTGGTCCGGCAATCGGATCACCAAATACCGAGACAAACGGCATCCGCGTTCTGGCGTACAGTAAGCTGACGATTAGAGACGGCGTACTGAAGTGCAGCGATGAAGTGAGCGCTGACCAGAAGAAAGTTAAGGTTGGCGTGGCCAATTACGGCGATTTGACCATGACGAATGTTGACCTCCAGAGTGGTAATTACCTGATTTGGGGCATTAACAATCGAGGCAATCTGGTGCTGGAGGGGAACACCAAGATTGCAACCGGAACAAATAGTGATACATCGGATAACCCCACATTGAAACGTGCGGCCATTAACAACACTCCGTATGACTATTTTTATAACGGCGTAAACGCGACGATAAATGTTGCGGACAGCACAGTGCAGGTAGGAAAAATCGTGCTGAACGATGAATCTATATCTACCACTGTTAATACGACAGGAAAAACCGTCCTTAATCTTTCGGCTGGTCAATACGACGCGATTGAAAAAACAAGAGACGGCAATGGTATTGTCGGTAATATCTCCGGCGGCACGTTCTCTAACAGCGTAAATCCGACCTATCTTGCCGATGGATTGAAGTACGAGGTCTGCGCCGGCGGTAAGTACAGCTATTACAGCGATTTTGACACCGCTGCCGCAGCTGCTACGGCAGATGGGCATGAAGTAATAAAGGTTGGCAACAGTGGTACTGGTGTTGTTCCCTTCTATATCGACTACGCTGACGGCACCGGTGTGAAGCCGGCATTGCGGATGTCGAAAGACAATTTTGAACTGCCTACGCCTACGCGCAGCGGCTATACCTTTAAGGGCTGGAAAGTCTTAGATTGCGATGGTACGCGGGTCCTCTTTGCCGGTCCGCTTTCCAGTGAGGAAGTGAAAAGCAAGATTTTTGCAGAGACTGTTGCCGGAGATGGAGCAGAAGTGCGTGCTGACTACAGTGATGGCGTAACGCTCATCGCTGTATGGTCTTCCAACTCCTATTACTACTACCCCTCCACCAGCGATACCACCACGTCTACCACCACCAAGGGATCTCCCAAGACCTTTGATGCGGGCGTGGGTATCTACGCGGTGACGGCTCTGCTGTCCGTGACCGGCATGGCGTGGGCCGGCAAAAAGCGGCACTAAGTCAACAAAAAAGAAAGCCCGTAAGGGCTTTCTTTTTTGCTTCACCGGCAGACAGAAAAGCGGCCGCCATCAGGCGGTCACTTTCTTGATAATGATCTCGTTCTCCATCAGGTCGATCTTCTCGATCTGCCCATTTACCACCGTGGGGATGCCCATGATATCGGTGAACACCAGCTGTCCGTCCTTCTGTGTCACAGACGCCACGTTTTTGCACACCGGCTGCCGTTCCGCCGTCCATACTGTGGAAAGACACATCGTTTATTCCTCCCCTTTCAGGATCCGCAGGGCCTCCGCCAGCTTCTCGTTGCCCACGGTCAGGTCCACCACGGCTTCGTGCAGCAGCTGCGCGGCCTCGCCCTCTACGCTGTGGGCCAGCTCGTGCAGCTCCTCGGCGTGGTGCTGGTTGTGCGTCACCATGTACGCCAGCAGCGCCACCGTTTCCTCCGGCGAGTGGTGCTCATGTGTATGCCCGTGATCGTGCCCATGCTCGTGGGTATGGGCGTGTGTGTGCGGCGCGTCTGCACCGGCATGATCGGCCGAATGTACGGCCGCTTTCTCGTCAATAGTACACATATCCGCACCTCCGTTTTTTCTGTGCTTATTCTACCACGGCGGCGCTGAAAAGTCAATTTTCCTCCCCAAATCGTCAAAAAACCGACGATAACAGACATATCTCCTGAAAGTGTCCGAAATCTGTGCAAACAACACAATTTCATTGACAAATTTTCTGCAATTATGTATAATTTTACTGGATAATACTGCGCGTTCCGCGCAGCAAGGAGGACGAGAGATGAGGGACCTTAAACATCTGATTTACTTTGAGAACCTGCTGCAAGAGGCCAATAACGACCTGGTGAAGCAGGCGAAAAGTGACGGAAAACTGGCTTTAGGCTACACCTGCTATTTCATGCCGGAGGTGCTGCTGGACCTGCCCGGCTGCTTCTCTGTGCGCCTGCGCGCCCCCCGCTGCACATCCCCTGATATGGCGACCTATTATATGTCTTCCCGCACCTGTCACTACGGCCGCAGCCTTCTTGAGCGTGCCCTGGAGGGCGGCTTCAATTTTCTGGATGCCCAGCTGGCTACCGAGACCTGCACCGTGACCTGCCGTTTTCAGGAGCACCTCCAGCGTATGGATATCATCCAGAATGAGCGCTTCAAGTGCGAGTTCATGGATGTCCCGTTCAAAAAGACGGAAAACAGTATTGACCATTACGAGGCACAGATCAAGGCCCACGTCCTGGATTTCCTCCATGACAATTACGGCGTGGACACCTCTGACGAGGCCCTGCGCCAGACCATCGAGAGCCACAACGAGCTCTGCCGTATTATGCAGGCTATCGGCGATTACCGCAAGCTGGACGTGCCCACCATCACCGGCTATGAGTACCATGTCATCAACCTGGTGACCCTGGCCTGTCCCAAGTACCTGATCATCGACAAGCTCCGCGAGACGCTGGAGGAGCTGAAGACCCGTGAGCCGGACGCCAGACCCCAGTACCGCTGCAAGGTCCTGCTGGCCGGCAGCGAGAACGACGACCCGGACTTTACCAAGCTTATCGAAAGCTGCGGCGCCCTGGTGGTGGCGGACCGCTACTGCTACGGCGGCATGGAGTCCCGTCTGCCCATCGAGATCCGGGAAGGGGAGACGCCGCTGCGTGCCATCGCCCGCCACTATCTGCTCACCAGCCAGTGCACCCGCTTTATGGAGCAGCATGAGATGCGCCAGCGCAAGCAGCACATCGCCGACCTGGCAAAGGCGTACAAGGCGGACGGCATCATCGTGGCCTCCAACAAGTTCTGCGAGTACTGGAGCTATGAGCGTGTCATCGATACCGTCGTTCTCCAGCGCGACTTCGGCTATCCTGTCTGTTCCATCGAGAAGGAGTATATCAACGCGGCCAGCGGCCAGCTGCGTACCCGGTTCCAGGCGTTCATTGAGAGCGTGGAGATCAAGAAGATCCAGGAGGGCGTGAAGAGATGAAGAAATTTGATCTGAAAAACGTGGTGGAGAAGATCAAGACCACGGATTATAAAAAGCTGGCTAAGGATTTCTGGTACGGCAAGCCCCACGGCGAGCGCCGCCTGGGCGACCTGTACTGCGACAAGACCGGATTGTACAAGCACCGCGAGTGGCGCGGTGTGAAGGACACCTTCTACTATTTCAACAAGGTGTGGCTGTACAACTACGGTATGCTGGTCTACGATGTGATGCGCTACGGCGGCATCTGGACCTTTGCCAAGGGCTGCTGGCGCTATCGCTGGATGGGCCAGACCTATCTGCCCGTGCTCCACTGGTTCGACCGCGGCATGGAGGGCCTGCGGGGTGAGGCGCTGCGCGCCTGTCCGCTGCACTATCGGGCCATGACCAACGCCACTATCTACCAGTTCATGCAGATGTTCCGCAACGACCTGAACACCAACAAGGGGAATAAGAAGGTCCAGGCGCGGCACGACAAGACCATCGCCCACGACGAGACGGTGTGGGGCGGCATTTTCTATCCCTTCAGCAAGAAAGTGGAGAACGTCCCCCTGCAGATGATCCCCTATTTCGTCACCTGTCATGTGAACAACCACACGGTCCTCAACTACATCGACGCGGTGCAGTCCCTGGGCCTGCCCGGCGACCCCTGCCCCATGTGTCAGGCCGAGGCCGGACTGTTCGTGCTGGATGATGTGCCCGACTACTACAAGGCGGTCATCACCTCCAACGAGGCCTGCGACGGCTCCGTGGCCACGTCCATCATTCAGGACTGGCTCATCGACAAGCCCCTGTTCGCCATGCCCCAGCCCATGCAGTTCGACGATCCGCTGGTCCACAAGCACTGCATGAAGGAGATCGAGGAGGCGTGGAAGTTCATCGAGGAGCAGACCGGCGTTCCCTTCGACTACCAGCAGCTGTGCAAGAAGCTGGAGAGCCAGAACGAGCTCCAGCGCTTCGAGTGGGAGAAGTGGGATGTGGCGGCCAACACCAATTATTATCCCATCAACGGCGTGTCCCAGGCGCTGTACCGTATTTACCAGTCTCAGTACGGCGATCTGCCCATCTGGCACGAGACGGACAAGAAGGTCCGCAAGATCATGGAGAAGTGCGTGGAGCAGCGCATCAACAACTTCCCGCTGACCCGCCACCGCGTCATTGCCTGGTCCTGTGCGCCGCTGTACTATTCCAACTGGTGCACCTGGGCCTATAACTGCTGGGGCCTGAACACCGTCATGAACATGGACTCCCTGATGTTCGACATGACCCTCCGCACCGACGGCTACGAGCACACCCTGGAGGACATGGCGACCTACCACGAGTGGGCGCCGATGCGCCGCATGGCTGTGGGTGGTATGCACCACATCTTCGAGCTGTGGGAGAACATGGAGCGCTTCCACTGCGACATGGTCATGATGTACGACCAGCTGCTATGTAAGGGTATGCAGGGCGTCCACGGCCTGTTCGAGGATGAGTTCCGCGCCCGCAATATCCACGCCATCTGGATGCCCCATGCCCTGCCCGACAAGCGTAATGTCTCCCGGGCCGAGATCCGCAGCATCATCAACGACTACATGACCACCGTCATGCAGGAGGAGCCGCTGGATCCGTCTTTGCTGGAGTTCGACGATTCTATGAGCTGGTAAGAGGAGGAAGAGAACATGAAAACTGTATTCAAGATTTTGAAAAAGGTCGTCCTAATCGGATTGGGCGTCTACGCCGCACTGTTCGCCGTGTTCTTCTTCGACCTGGACGGCAAGGCGCTGTTCTACGGTGTGGAGCCGTTCCTGTGCCGCCATTACGACCGCATGGAGCGCCGTGATCCGCTGAAGCAGAAGTACGATATGGACAAGCCCCGATATGAGTATAACAAGTGAGGCGATACCCTTGAGCGAACACAGTCATACCCACACCCATGTGGACGAGAACGGCCATGTCTATGAGCACAGCCACGGCCACCACCATTCCCATGCCCAGACCAAAGCCGTGCTGAACCGGCTGAGCCGGGCCCAGGGCCATCTGGATGCCGTGCGGAAGATGGTGGAGCGCGGCGAGGACTGCGCCGAGGTGCTGGTGCAGCTCAGCGCGGTGATCTCCGCGCTGAACGGCACGGGCCGCGCCATTCTCAAGGATCACATCAGCCACTGCATCGTGGATGCGGTGGAGGCCGGTGACCAGGAGGCCATCCAGGCGCTGAACGATGCCATCGACCGCTTTATGCGGTAGCGCTCCGGACACCGGCGGCAGAATGTCTGAATACCGCCCTGCGGCATTGACAGCGGCAGGGCGGGGGACTATACTAAACGTGAGTGACAGAGAGGGAGGAAGACTATGATTTCCGGCATCGTCTACACATCCAATTCCGGCTACACGGCGCAGTACGCCCGTCTGCTAGGCGCCGCACTGGATCTGCCCGTGACCGACGCCAAGTGGGGCGCCGATCCCCATCCGGGCAGGGCGGTCATTTACCTGGGCTGGCTCATGGCCGGCAAGGTCCAGGGATATGCGAAAGCGGCCAAAGAATTTGATATCCGCGCCGTCTGCGCCGTGGGCATGGGTCCCGCCAGTCAGGCCGGAGCCGAGAAGGTCCGGGCCAAGATGGGCATTCCGGCGGAGGTGCCGGTATTCACCCTGCAGGGCGGCTTCGATATCAACAAGCTGCACGGACCCTATAAGTGGATCATGCAGCTGAAGTGCAAAGAGATCCGCAAAACGCTGGCGGGGAAGGCCAGTCTCAGCCCCGCCCAGCAGCTGACCTACGACATGGCGACCAAGGGTGCCAGCGCCGTCAGCGCGGAGAACCTGACACCGATCATCGACTGGTATAAAACGAAGGAGGGCTGACCATGAGGAAGTTTTTACACATGGCGGGCGGTATCGCCAAAAAGACGCTGGCCACTGCTGCAAAGCTGGCGAAGAAGCTGGCGCACATCGTATTGCAGGCTGCCGGCGCGGCGGTGTCCGCCGTGGGCAGGGCTGTGAAGGGCCTGCTGGGCAAGGCGGCCTGCGGCGTGGGCAAAAAGGTGCAGAAGTTCATTCCGCCGGTGTGCAAGGTCGTGATGATCGTGTCCGGCGCGGTGGCGCTTCTGTCCTGCGTGGGCTGGCTCATCAGCCGCAAAAAATTCGCGTAAGCGAAACGCGTATACCACAGGGAGATGCGCCGGGGCGCATCTCCCTTAAACAAAGCCCCGCGTTTCCACGCACCGCGCAGGGAAGGGCGGGGGAGAGCAAAGGAGATCAGAGCAAGTATGAAGAAAAAGGCATTCAAGGCGGAGAGCAAGCGCCTGCTGGACCTGATGATCAACTCCATCTACACCCATAAGGAGATATTCCTGCGGGAGATCATCTCCAACGCCTCCGACGCTATCGACAAGCTGTGCTACCTGAGCCTGACGGACGACAAGGTGGGCTTGAACCGGGATCAGTTTGAGATCAAGCTGTCCATCGATAAGGAGCGCCGCCTGCTGACCGTCAGCGACAACGGCATCGGCATGAGTCAGGAGGAGCTGGAGAACACCCTGGGCGTCATCG
>ENA-ORSB01003708-ORSB01003708.1-human-gut-metagenome-genome-assembly--contig:-NODE-3708-length-10388-cov-5.016452_pt1 | contig 10388 bp, 8 predicted proteins | sample MGYA00242180_ERZ509144 | MGnify/ENA primary metagenome ERZ509144 (study PRJEB26280, sample SAMEA2338661) | human gut metagenome | biome: human gut; feature: human-associated habitat; material: faeces... | reverse complement strand
TCAGACGAGCACTTGATTGGACGTCAGCATTGTAATTCAGAGTTCATGCTTATCAACCACAGGGTTTTCAGATTACCCCCATAGTTCTGCTCTGATCCCACTAATTTCGCCTATTCTTGGAAAAGAAAAATCCCTGAATTTCTTTGAAATTCAGGGATTTTTCTTTCTTAAAAAGTGGTGCCACCAGAAATCGTGATAAATTCGCAAGTGGCTGTATATCATTACTTTTCAGAAACAGCGCAAGAGTAATCTCCTCCTATTGTTCCACCGTTGGACTTCTGCGTTTTGTGTGTCATTGCAGCGGATGATTTCTTGGCACAAAGGTAGTGAATTACTTCGAGTTATTGTCTCTCAACTTCTTTATTTCTTTATCAAAATCACTTTCCAGCAAATCCATTTCGCGTTTGCGATAGATATCAAACTCTTTTTCCGCTTTTTCAATCGCCTGTTTATGCGAGATGTTTCCCTTGCCAATCAGAACTTTCCGTTTATGAGCAATAATCTGGTTGTCCAACGCTTCTATCCAGTCTTTCATCGTCATAGGATTCATTTCCAATGCTTGGAACTCCGCAAAATCCAAGAAACCGGAAACTAGCAGATTCAGACGTTGGAATTCAATCTCGGACAAATAGTTCTTGGCAATCTTCACATCATCTTTGGTCACATAGTTGCCTTTGAAGTTAGTCATTCCGACAAAGGGTTTTTCATTATCCACGCGATTGTATATGACTTCTGCAGCCGTATTTTCGTGAACAGCATAATGCAGTTTGTTCTGCACTGTGGCAAAAAACATTTTTGTCATCTCATCACGAGGGTCGTAGTCTGTTGCTGTGGCATAAATATCGGTGACTTGCTGATAGAAGTTGCGCTCACTACTACGAATATCTCTGATACGCTGCAAAAGTTCACGGAAATAGCGGTTCCCTCCCTGCTTCAACCGTTCATCATCCATCGCAAATCCTTTTTGGATATACTCGTGAAGTCGTTGGGTAGCCCAGCGGCGGAAACGAGTAGCCACCTGCGACTGGACACGATAACCCAATGCTATAATCATATCAAGATTATAGTGATCGATGTTACGTTTTACCTGACGATTACCTTCCTGACGAACTAATAAGAATTTCTTATAAGTTCGATTCTCATCTAATTCTTTGTCTGCATATATATTGCTTACATGCATCGAGATATTCTCTTGTGTAGTACAATATATATCCGCCAACTGATTTTGTGTCAACCACAAATCTTCATCGGCAAAACGCACGGACACACGTGTTATCTCGTTATCGTCCTGATAAAGTATTATTTTGTTTTCTTCATTCATTGGTTCGTTTATCTTCTTTATGAATGCAAATATATGCAATATACTTGGCTTTTAAGATGTTCAATCCACTTTTCAGAGAAACAATGTGATAGATTCAAAATAGAAGTATTATAATTAACAGGCAAATCAAGACGTATGGAATCTCAAAAAATCAATAGGCTAAAAGTTGTGTTAGTAGAAAATGGTAAAACCGGGAAATGGCTGGCTGAGCAAGTCGGAAAGAACGAAGCAACCGTTTCACGATGGTGTTCCAACAAGATGCAACCCTCTCTTGATATGCTTGTGAAAATTGCAACACTTTTGAATGTTGACCCTCGCCAACTTATCAATGGCGGTAATAATGATTAACTATGGTCAGCATTAATAAATCAAGTACATCAGACGAGCACTTGATTGGACGTCAGCATTGTAATTCAGAGTTCATGCTTATCACCCACAGGGTTTTCAGATTGGCCTCGTAATTTTGCTCACAATATGCGGATTAAGGGAAAAAGAAAATCCCTGAAATTTAAACATTTCAGGGATTTACCAAATTTGAAGTCTTTTAAAAGTGGTGCCACCAGCAACCGAAATCCAGTTTGTATGGCGCTATTTCTCAGTAAGTTATATCTTTCTTACGATGTTAATCCCTTGAATAAGGTTTTCACAGCTTTACACCGTTCAACACAAGTTTGTATCTTGGGTACGATTTCTAATGCAAAGATAGGAAAATGATTTATTTTTCCTATCTTTGAAATAAAAAGGATATAACCTTACTATTACCTGAGAATGAGTATCTTTGTATCATAGAATAAAAATATATTTATGGAACTAGAAAAAATATTGAATATAAACAAGAATACGGGTAATAATTTATTAATTGATTATATACAATCGGTAGTAAGTGTGCCTAATAATGTAAAAATTGTATATCAGTATACAAATATAGAAGCTTTATTTAATGGTATTATAGTTAAAAATCCCATATTAAATAAAGAAATTTGCTTATGGGCTTCTAATTGTGAATATATGAATGACCCAGATGAAGTAAGAACTGGACGAAAATTTATAGACAAAGCATTTAAGTTATCTCTCGATAAAAAAAGAGTTTCTTCATCAGAAAATAAGAAAATAGAAGAAGCGATAAAAAAAGATTTTTTTATTACATCTTTTTCATTATCTCAAGATAGTTTACCAATGTGGGAAATGTATGGAAGAAAAGGACATGGTATTGCGCTAGGATTTGATAAGGAAATACTGTTGAATGATTTTTCAGATTTTATGTATAGGTGTATTTACGTAGATAATACACATAAAAATATAGTAAGTCAATTGCTAAAAGAACCAATAAGTATCAATGAGAATTTGAATTTGACAAATAAAGAAGATGCTATCAAAATGTTTGGTAAATTAATTATTGATATAATGGAAAATATAATAACTTTTAGTTTGGTATCTGTAGGAGCAATGTTTCTTGTAAAGAATCCATATTATAAATATGAAGATGAAGTGCGTCTATTACAAATAGCAAAAGAAAAGATAGAGTATCGTTATCAAAATAACTTTATAATACCATATATTAAAAATTATTTTCCGAAATCTGTATTAAAAGAAATTTGGATAGGTCCAGCTAATAGTATAGACAGAACAAAAAAATCATTACGTATATATCTTGATGCAAATGGTTTTGATAATGTTAAAATTATATCTTCAAAAATTCCCTATCGAAGCTAAATATTTTTAAATCAAAAGAAAATAACCTCCAGTTTTCTGTGCTCCTCTAAATTCTATCAGTCCTAATTTAACCAAAGAATTTAAATAACGTTTAGCAGTAGGTACACTTTTTCCTATTAGTTCAGCAATCTTAGACGAATTAAGTCCCGGATATTGATTAATGATATTTAAAACTTCCTGCTCTTTGGAATTTACAGCATCATTTACAGTATCATTTACAGTATCATTTACAGTATCATTTACAGTATCATTCTTGATACTGATACCTCTTTTGAATATAACCGTAAACATCCCGTCCGTATGAAATTCCGGTTCGGGCAGATTCGCCTCTCTCATGGCTTCCTGCATACGAGGAATACCGGATGCAACTCTTTCAACCAAGTGCATACGGGTAAATAAACCGAAAATTAGCGGATTACGTGTCATACTTTTATGTCCGAAATCTTTAGCCACAACAGGTAGAAGTCCTCCGGGATTGGAAATCTCTACCCGGTCGTCAAACATTTCTATCATAATGCTTGCGCCTTGTTCGTAGTAATCACGGTGCGACAGGGCGTTTATAATAGCTTCTTTAAATACGGTCAGAGGGATTTCCCAAATTTCCTCTCTTGGTCCTGTTCCCTCTATTTTATAAGCTACTTGCAGTTTGCTTTTCAGCCAAGACATAGCCTGTAAATACTGTTGGTACAATGAACCTCCGAAAGTTTTGTCATCTATAATATAGACTTTATTCGTTCCCTTGAAAAGAACACATCTTGTAACAACGTGTGGAAACTTTCGTTCAGGTTGTTTTCCGAAGAACATCGCTGCACCGTTCTTTGCCGTTCCATTCTCGGTAAACAATTCCAAGTTCTCAAATATTTGTTTGTCGGGTGTGGATGGACTAAGTTTGGCTTCTGTTCGGAAATCCTTAATCATCTGTTCATCCGCATCCGTGTAGATATTGAACCAATGGCAGGGTATATGGTCGAAAAAGATTTTGTTACATTCCTGAAAGAAGCTGCGCATTTCTTCGGCTGTGCGAAGTTTTTGCGAGTTCGCTCCCTTACGCACATAGATAGAACCGGAAAATATATAAGGTTTGTCCTTGCCGGACGGAACATCAATCACCCAAATAGTTTTATCTTCAATATTTACCGAATACAATTCACAGTGGAGTGTAGGAGATATTTCACTGATAGACCCTTGAATGGCAGAACGCTTATCGTTTTCTAAGTTAGTATCTACCACTTGTCCGTTATCATCTACTCCAATAAGCAAATATCCTCCGTCTGCATTGGCAAAAGCACATATTTCCTCTGTCAGTTCACGAACCTTTGAAGGGACACGAACTTTAAATTCTACATTGTAGCCCTCTCCGCTATCAATAAGTGATTGTATATTTTTTGTATTCAGCATGAATCTCAAATAATTAGAATACAAAGTTAGTTATTTGTTCTATATAACTCCATTAAGTTTTATTTTATTTATCTTCAATCGCATCATTGGGTTGTATTTATATTTGCCTTTTACAAAATTAGCTATATTGGATAACGGAACAAATAAAAAACAAGCTATTTTTGCCTTATCAATCAAGTTATTACAATTCATCATGGAAAAAGACTTTCAAATACCGACTTCGGAAGCTATAGAGTCTTTGATAGGAAAAGGACTTTATCAAATATAGAATGCTCTCTGTCTTTTGATTGAGCATAAGTATGAGATGGAACAATGGTGGGAGAAAATGGAAATATGAATATAAGTATCGAAGAGGTAGAAAAACTCTCTGTGCTTTATACGCTAAAGAAAGTTGTAATTCTTGGGGGAATTACAACTGAGCCTTTAAAACCAGTCCCTTGAATAAGGGCGTATGGTTTGCTTCAATCCCACTAATTTTGCCTATTCTTGGAAAAGAGAAATCCCTGAACTTCTTTGAAATTCAGGGATTTACATCGTTTTGCCTTCTTAAGAAGTGGTGCCACCAGCAAGAGAACTATTGTCTTCTCTATATTGATTATCACCATTTTATAGTTTCTTCCATTTGGAAATCCACATGATTTGGCACACGATTATATTTTATCGTTTTGCTTGCTATAAGAACGATTCTTTTTTCAAATATCTCATTGTTTATATATTGCTTGGGATTCTCTTAAGAGAGTTACCATGCTGATATTTAAAACTTTATATTCTTTGTTTCAACATATCCCATGGCTTAATCCACTGATTTTCCATGTACTTTTGTGGTAATTTGTTCATGGAACATCTTGAGGACAAAGATAATACTTTTTCTCTACAAAGAATGCAATCATTTCATTTTGATAATTCTACTTGTGTATTATTGAGTTGAAAACTTTTTGTATTTTTCTCCAAGAGATTTCAATTTAGATAAAAACTGCTCAACATATTCCGTGTCTACAGTTTTGTCATCTATATTTTTTAATAAAGAAAACATATTCCTTAAATCATTGATAATATCTGTTTTATGGACCATTGCTGATTGTATTGAAAGATCATAAAGCATAATCCATAATATGTAAAATTCTTGATAAGAACGACTAAATCGTTGTAGGTTTTTTATATTTAAAATAGCATTAAAACTTTCTTTGGTTGCATTATCTTCCAATAGTACATCCTTTATTAATTTTATTATACTCTCTGTTTTATTTATACTTTTCAAAAAAAGTTCCTTTTCTGTTGGCTTAAATTCAAAGCTTTCTAATAAATCTGTCAAGCTATATTTAGTTTTAAGCCTACAAGTAAATTTTTCCATACGTGGATAAAAACCTAGAACCCTTGTAATATCTCCAGTTTTAATATTGTTATAACATAAGTATGAAAGAATTGTTATTAGTTCTTCATTTTGCATTCTATCTTTTCTTGTATCTTCTGAATCATCAGGAGCTTTTATATAAAACCATGAAACATATTTAGCAGTAATCTCTCTAATCAATTGTATTACATCTTTGTCAACTATTGAATTCCACATTTCAAAAGTATTTGGTTTTATTGGATATGGCTTACTATTGAGTCTTATAAATAAATCAGTGGCTTCAAAATCTTCATTTAAATCTTGACTTATCTCTATTTCATCCAAGTCAAAATCTAATATTGTATCTTCGACTTCAGATAAAATATCAGAATACCTTTTCCCATTATAATGTTTCAATATTCGTAACTCTTTTAGTTTGAAATTGTGGTTAATTGAGTGTACTTTTATTCCTTCTTCATTTATATATGATCTTCCTAAGAAACCTATAATTGATAAAAGCCTTTGCTGACCATCAATAACCTCTCTTATTCCATCTTTTCTCACATATATAAATAATGGAGGAAGTTTTATTCCTAACAGGATACTTTCAATGATGGAAGATGCTTTTTTTATACTGATTTTTTCTTGTCTTTGATAAGAAGGTCTTATTAAATAGTAATTAGAAGCTAAATCTGCCATCACCTGATCTATAGGTTTAGAGGCTGGAGAAGGTTTATTAATTCTTAAACTGGCAAGCCTATCCATTGTTAGTTCAGCATCTTTCTCTGTCTGCTTTAGTGAATTGATTTTATGTTTAAAATCAGAAGATCTTAAATACATCTTAAACTCAAATCCTGATAACTTATTTAATAGGTTAGCTGTATCTGTAAAGCGAGCTACGATATTGCCATAATAATGATCACTATCTGTTTGGTATATATGAAGGTTATTTTTGTAATGTTCATTAAGTATTTGTGCGTGTTTACTAATATCAAATGGAATATTTTCATTATTAAGAATTCGGATACCCCACAAAAGACATTCATAGGCATTGGCACTGCTTATTTCAATATAAGCAGTTATGTCATGAATTTGTTCTAACATTTTCTTTATATCATCTTCTATACACTGTTCATTTTCTCTAGCATTCCCGATATAATTATCATATAGTAAGTCTAAAAAAAAGTTTTTACCACTATCAGCATATCTGGTAATTGGTAATGAGCTAAGAATTAGTGATTTTCTTAAAAAAGTAACCATGTCAACTATAAGCTCATTTTTAATTTTGTCACTATTGTAAAAAAAACATTTGTTTATTTTATTGTATAAATCTTCATTTTCTTTTAACTCATGTTTGAAATAGTCGGAGAAAGTATCTGAATCATATTTGGCATTATCCACCTCTGATTGATTTAGAGGGGTTATTCCTGAATTGTATCGTCTAAATATTTCCTTTTTTATTTTATCCTCAATTACAGGATCTAGCACTGGCATACCAACAACTTCAAACTCAAAAATACGAATTTTAGTGTTTAAGAATAGCTGTTGTATATCAGAATTTAATTTACTAAAAGTCTTTTTTGCAAGAGCCTGTAATTCTAGTAATCCAGATAAGTGTAAAGCGAAATCATCTTCTTTGAATCTTTTTAAAGTTTCAAATCTTTGTCTACCATCAATAACTTCTACTCTCATTCCTGACTTGTAAAAAACAAGTGGGGGGATTTCGGTTCCTAACACTACACTTTCAATGAAAAAAGATTGTTTATCCTTCTCCCAAACGTAATTTCGTTGGTAGTATGGGTCATACTTGATGCGTTTTAAATATCTATCACTTAATAAAGTTGCAACAGATACAGTTCTTGCGTCTTTTTTTAAATTATTCTTAAAGGTTTCAATGAAAGCCTCTTGGTTATTATTATTTATCATAATTCTATATCTTTGTTTAATTTCTCAATTAATTGTTCATTAAGTATATACTCAAACAACATAGTTCCGTCAACTTCTGCTTGAGATCTATAAGCAAATTCTTTATCTATTGTTTTAAATTGGGTTATATACAATTTGTCGCATAAATAGTCATATATGATTTGTTCAAAATGCTCTGGAATTCTTGATTTATCAAAACATGCTATTTTAATCGATACTTTTTCTATATAAGATATTGAAATAATACAACTTAAGCTAGGGTGTTTTTCTTCTATTTCTTGAAAATCAAATGAATCACAAAATTGGTTAATGGTTTTTTCTAGTAAGATTGAAAAACCTTCGAGAAAAGCAGTCAAAGCATAATTATTTTCAGTAGTTATATTATATTTTTTTCTAAATTCAATTTTAGATAGTGGGTGTATGTGTTTGAGAATATTATATCTATATATTAAAATGGTTGATTTATTTGCATAAGCAGAATGGTAATTGTAATACATTATCAACAACTCATAATCTGTCAATTGAGATCTTATTATTTTGGCATAAAACATCTTTTCCTTATTATTCAGACATAAACTACTGTCTATAATTTTTAATAGCCTATATATTGTTTTAAAGTAATGAGATAACCTGCCCTTGTTATGTAAAAATAGGTCAATGTATTTTTTCTCTACTATTTTGTGACAATTTAAAGGGGATTTATCAATGAGTTCTATATCAATAGATTCACACAACTTAAAAAAAATGGTTTTGAAAAAATCCTTTTCTTCGTCATTAGTATTTAGTTCATTCTTTATTGCAATATAGACGTTTAAAAAGGAGTAGAAGCTAGATTCGAATTGTTGAATCTTCATTGTATGTTCTTGCTCCTTCATCGTTTTGCACTGTTGTTCATAGACTATTCTAGTCAAAGCTAATTCTTCTTTTTGCTTCTCAAATTCTTCAATTTGTTTGGCGAGAGCTTCATTTTGAAGATTCATTGATTTCTGATTTATGGCAATATCCTTTCGTTGTTCCTTTAATGCAACATAATACAAAATTGCCGCAACAAAAGCTAGTAAAGTACCAACCACCCCTCCGACAAAATCCCCAAACTGTGCAACTTTAGCCTCATCTAATATTGGACTAAACTGCCAACTTCCATGAATAATAAAAATGTAAATAGAAACAAGTAAGCAAATTAGTGAAGTTATAGCTATAACTGCACTCAATTTCTCGGAAAATATTTTATCAAAGCGATTAGCCATTTTGTCTACTCTAAATTTGGTTCAATGCAAAAGTAGGGAAAAAAATAGAAAAAGCCTAAAAACAAGTGTTTTATATAATATTTGAAGTAGAATAGTTCTGAATACAAACACATTTATATATTGGAAGTGATGATGAGCATTTACAGTTTACGCCCTTTTTTCTTTTTCTTCTTAGGATTAAGTGTTTGTTCTTCTAGTAGAGTTGGATTGCGAGAAAAGTCTATACCTGATGAAGTAAGTGGGATAAAAGATTTGGAAGAAAGATTATTTTCATGAATGTGAGATTGATGGGTAGAAATATGGTCGTCGTTCTTTTCTTTAATCTTACTATCTGATTTGAAAGCCTGACTGTTTATTTCCTTGTTTTCAAAAATGACAGAAAGATTGCAATCCTGATTGATTTTATTTTTTCTTTCACTGGATTGAATATTTTGTTCCTGTAGTGTAAGTTGTTCAGATATAGAACTATTCTTCATCATGTTGTGGTAGTTGAATGATTCCGTCTGCTGGCGATTATAACTAAATAGCCTATCAAATCCTTCTTCAACTTGCTGAAACAAATTCACACGATCAAATCCTCCTTTGATTATTCCATTCTTGGTATTCTTATGATTGGTAACTGGTGACAGTTTCTTTTTGTTGGTTTGATCTTTACGGCTCACAATCAAATGGCAGTGCATATTCAGTTCATTATTAGAACGGCTACGGTCAAAATGAATCTTACCGTAAAACTTTATGTCCGAAGCGGATAGTCCTTTGTTGAAGTTTTTTGCGTATTTAGGAATAAACACTTCACGGATATAATGTTTCATTGCTTTGGCTTGCTCCTGCTCTGTGTTACCCATCGCTTGAAGTTCCTTTTTCGATGGGCTGACATGGATAGCGTAAAACTTAGCATCTGTTTTCAATAGTTGCCCGATATTGCTATCTATATCTTTTATAACTTTTGATTTATAGATGTTATCATCTGTCAGATTGAAAAAGCCTTCGGCATAAATACCTTTCTCCATTCTTTTTAAATCCTCGTGTTCAAGGTAATTTGCTAGCGGTCGGCTACTCCCGGTATTATTATATGTTCCGTTTGATGGCGGGGCAAAATCTATGTGCATAATCCTATGTATTTATCAGATTGCTGATTTCGGTTTTTAAGCTCTCTTTCCGTTTACTATCCATCACGCCACAAGCAGATAGCTCCGAATAAAGTTGTATCAGTTGAAATACCTTTTTATAATCCCGTTGGTGTATCTGGCAGAGTGAGCTAATCTGTTTGGATTGATTGTTTATCACATTGGCATGATTGCAGAACTGTTCACTTAGTTTTTTAAGTACAGCTGTGTGTTTCTCCTGACTGGATTCCAATTGAGAGAGAATAAGAGTTTCCAAAGTCTTGCTGATAGTATCGAAACGCAAAGCGATAGAATTTGTTACCCGTATCATAGGATTCAGTTGTTCT
>ENA-ORSB01003699-ORSB01003699.1-human-gut-metagenome-genome-assembly--contig:-NODE-3699-length-10414-cov-9.934067_pt1 | contig 10414 bp, 5 predicted proteins | sample MGYA00242180_ERZ509144 | MGnify/ENA primary metagenome ERZ509144 (study PRJEB26280, sample SAMEA2338661) | human gut metagenome | biome: human gut; feature: human-associated habitat; material: faeces... | reverse complement strand
AATTGATTTTGTGTGCATAAATTGTTGCTGGAACGAGGTACGAGTGAACAGTAACTACCAGACAGAATTACCTGCAATTTTTTACAAAAAATGCTTGACACTTATATAAATGCGTGATATTCTATACAAGGTTTTGAAACCATGCCGAAGACAGTAGGTGCTGATGGGCAACCGGAAGCGTAAGCGTAACGCCTACCGAGGAAAAGAGTTTAACAAGATTACTTTTACCTCTCTGTCTTTGAATAGGGAGGTTTTCTTATTATATGAGACTCCTTTTCGGCAATTTGAAAGGAAACTTTCAGACTAAATCTATAAGGAGGTAGAACAAATGGCAAAGATTGAACTGAAACAGCCTATCGTTGAAGAAATTTCTGCAAATATTCAGGATGCCGCATCTGTAGTAGTTGTTGACTATCGTGGAATCACAGTAGCTCAGGATACAGCTCTTCGTAAGCAGCTTCGTGAAGCAGGAGTAACTTACAAGGTTTACAAGAACACAATGATGACCCGTGCATTCAAGGGTACAGCATTCGAAGGCTTAACATCAAGTTTAGAGGGTACAAATGCTATCGCAATCAGCAAGACTGATGCAACAGCTCCTGCAAGAATTATTAATAATTTTGCTAAGGATTGCCCTGCACTTGAGATGAAGGCAGGTGTCGTAGAAGGTATCGTTTACGACGCACAGGGTATTGCAGCAATCGCTAACATCCCTTCAAGAGAAGAACTGCTCTCCAAGTTCCTTGGAAGCATTCAGTCTCCTATTACAAACTTTGCTCGTGTGCTTAATCAGATCGCAGAAAAAGGCGGTGCAGGTGCATGCGAAGCAGCTCCTGCAGCAGAGGAAGCTCCAGCAGCAGAAGAGACTCCGGCAGAATAATTCTATCGGAATTTAGTAAAGAACAATTATTTTAAATTATCAATGGAGGTAAGTAAAATGGCAAAGTTAACAACAGCAGAATTTATCGATGCTATCAAAGAATTAACTGTATTAGAATTAAATGATTTAGTAAAAGCTTGTGAAGAAGAGTTCGGCGTATCCGCAGCAGCAGGTGTAGTAGTTACAGCACCAGGCGCAGGCGCAGCAGCAGCTGAAGAGAAGGACGAGTTCGATGTAGAATTAACAGAAGTTGGTCCTAACAAGGTTAAGGTTATCAAGGTTGTTCGTGAAGCAACAGGTCTTGGCTTAAAGGAAGCTAAGGATTTAGTTGATAATGCTCCTAAGACAATCAAGGAAGCAGCTGCTAAGGCAGAAGCTGAAGATATCAAGACTAAGCTTGAAGCTGAAGGCGCTAAGGTTACTCTTAAATAATTTAAGTAATCATAGAACTTTACAGAACCGGGTGGGGATATTCCTATCCGGTTCTTTTCATGTAAAGATAAACGCAAAAATAATTTGCGATTATGGAAAAAAGTAGTTGACTTGCACAGGGTGTTGTGTTAATATGTAGTGTGCGCTATTGTGATGAATTGTGCTCGTTTTGTGCCCAAATGGCGTAAATGTAAATAGATTTATATCATGAAGAACGGGGTGAAATGTCATGGAAAAGAACAGAATACGTCCAGTTACCGCCGGTAAGACAATGCGTATGAGCTATTCACGACGAAAAGAGGTTCTGGAAATGCCGAACCTGATTGAAGTCCAGAAGGATTCCTACAAATGGTTTCTTGATGAAGGACTTCGTGAAGCTCTTGCGGATATCTCACCGATTACGGACTACAGCGGACGATTAAGTCTGGAATTTGTAGATTACGTCTTAGCTGAAGATGAAATCAAGCATACGATCGAAGAATGCAAAGAGAGAGATTTAACTTATGAAGCCCCCCTAAAGATCAAAGTTCGCCTTCATAATAAGGAAAAAGAAGAAATCAGCGAACATGAGATTTTTATGGGTAATTTCCCACTGATGACTGAAACAGGTACCTTCGTAATTAATGGTGCGGAGCGTGTTATCGTCAGCCAGTTAGTACGTTCACCCGGTATCTATTATGGTATTGCACATGATAAGATCGGTAAGAAATTATTCTCTTGTACAGTAATTCCTAACCGTGGTGCATGGTTGGAGTATGAAACTGATTCTAACGATGTTTTTTATGTGCGTGTAGATAGAACAAGAAAAGTACCTATTACTGTATTTATCAGAGCTCTTGGTGTAGGTACAAACGAAGAAATTCTTGAATTATTTGGTGATGAACCCAAGATTCATGCAAGCTTTACCAAGGATACTGCTGAGAACTACCAGGAAGGTCTGAAGGAATTATACAGTAAGATTCGTCCAGGCGAGCCTTTCAGTTTGGATAGTGCAGAGAACCTTGTTACAGCTATGTTCTTCGACCCAAGAAGATATGACCTGGCTAAGGTTGGCCGTTATAAATTCAATAAGAAATTAGCATTGAGAAGCAGAATCCGTAATGCACAGCTTGCAGAGGATGTAGTAGATCCTTTCACAGGTGAAGTATTAGGACAGAAGGGCGATACTGTTACTATGGAGATGGCAGATACAATCCAGAACGCAGCAGTACCTTTTGTATGGATTCAGACAGAAGAGAAGGTTGTTAAAGTCCTTTCCAACATGATGGTAGATATTACCAACTTCGTTGATTGTGACCCTCATTCTCTTGGAATTACAGAACAGGTATATTTCCCTGTACTTCGTAAGATTCTGGAAGAGTATTCTGAGAATCCTGAAGAACTTGCAGATGCAATCCAGAAGAATGTACATGAACTGATTCCAAAACATATTACTAAGGAAGATATCCTTGCTTCTATTAATTATAATATGCATCTTGAGTATGGTCTGGGCAACAGCGATGATATCGATCATCTGGGCAACAGACGTATCAGAGCTGTAGGCGAATTGTTACAGAACCAGTACCGTATTGGTCTTTCCAGAATGGAAAGAGTTGTTCGTGAAAGAATGACAACTCAGGATATTGAATCTATCTCACCACAGTCATTGATCAATATCAAACCAGTAACAGCAGCAGTGAAAGAGTTCTTTGGAAGTTCTCAGTTATCTCAGTTCATGGACCAGATTAACCCTCTTGCTGAATTAACTCACAAAAGACGTATTTCAGCTTTAGGACCTGGCGGTTTGCAGAGAGAAAGAGCCGGATTTGCGGTTCGTGCCATCCATCCTTCTCACTACGGACGTATTTGTCCTATTGAAACTCCTGAAGGTCCGAACGCAGGTTTGATTGGTTCACTGGCTACTCACGCAAGAGTTAATGATTATGGATTTATTGAATCTCCATTCTTTGTTGTAAAAGATGGTGTTGTAACGGATGAAGTTGTTTATATGACAGCTGACGAAGATGAAAATTTCCGTTGTGCACCGGCTGACGTTCAGTTAAATCCGGATAACACTTTCAAGGCTGCTCAAATTCCTGTTCGTTATAGATCAGAATTTATTATGAGTGATTCTTCAAAAGTTGACTATATGGGTGTTTGTCCTATTCAGATTATCTCTGTTGCAACATCAATGATTCCGTTCATTGAACACGACGATGCTAACCGTGCATTGATGGGATCGAACATGATGCGCCAGGCAGTTCCTTTGTTGCGTACAGAAGCTCCTATCGTAGGCACAGGTATTGAAAAACAATTGGTTGAAGACTCTCGTACTCAGATTGCTGCAGAAGGTGATGGTGTTGTAGAATATGTAGATGCAACGACTATCCGTATCCTGTACGATAGAAATGAAGATGAGGAATTCGTAAGCTTCGAACCTGCTTTGAAAGAATATAGAATTCCTAAATTCCGTAAAACCAACCAAAGCATGACTATTGACCTTCGTCCTACTTGTGATAAGGGCCAACGTGTGAAGAAGGGTGATATCCTGACTGAAGGATATTCAACTCAGGGTGGTGAGCTTGCATTGGGTAAAAACCTGTTGGTGGCTTATATGCCTTGGAAAGGTTATAATTACGAGGATGCTATTGTATTGAATGAACGCGTTGTACGTGAGGACTTGCTGACTTCTGTACACGTTGATGAATATATTTTGGAGGTCCGCGAAACGAAACGCGGTATGGAAGAATTAACTTCTGATATTCCTAATGTGAGTGAAGAAGCTACCAAAGATTTGGATGAAAACGGTATTGTACGTGTAGGTGCACGTATCGAACCGGGTGATATCTTGATTGGTAAGATTACTCCGAAAGGTGAATCAGATCCTTCTCCGGAAGAAAAATTGCTTCGTGCTATTTTCGGTGATAAGGCAGGTGATGTGAAGGATGCTTCATTGAAAGCTTCTCCGTCATTACGTGGTGTCGTTATTGACAAGAAGTTGTTCTCACGTGTTATCAAGAGTAGAAGTGAGAAGAATGCCGATAAGGCTATTCTGCCTAAACTGAATGATGAATTCGAAGAAAAGGCAGCAAAACTGAAAGATATTTTGATTGAGAAACTATTGGTTTTGACTAATGGTAAGGTTTCCCAAGGAGTGAAAGATTATTTGGGAACGGAAGTTATTGCCAAGGGGGCGAAGTTCACCAAACGCGATTTGGAATCATTGGATTATACTATTATCCAGTTGAGCAAGTGGACAGCTGATGCTCATAAGAATGATATGATTCGCGACTTGGTGATGAATTATTTGAAGAAATATAAAGAATTGGATGCTGAATTAAAGCGTAAGAAGTTTGCTATCACTATCGGTGATGAACTTCCTGCGGGCATTATTCAGATGGCTAAGGTTTATATTGCCAAGAAGCGTAAGATTGGTGTAGGTGATAAGATGGCGGGACGTCACGGTAACAAGGGTATTGTTTCTCGTGTGGTTCGTCAGGAAGATATGCCGTTCTTAGCAGATGGTACTCCAGTAGATATCGTATTGAATCCGTTGGGTGTGCCTTCTCGTATGAATATTGGTCAGATTTTCGAAGCCGTATTAGGTCGTGCCGGAAAAGAGTTGGGTGTGAAATTTGCTACTCCTATTTTTGATGGTGCTTCTATGGATGATTTAAATGAATGGACAGATAAAGCTGGATTGCCTCGTTATTGTAAGACTTATCTTTGTGATGGTGGTACAGGTGAACGCTTTGACCAACCTGCAACAGTGGGTGTAACTTATATGTTGAAACTAGGGCACATGGTTGAAGATAAGATGCATGCCCGTTCTATCGGTCCGTACTCCCTTATTACTCAGCAGCCGCTTGGTGGTAAGGCACAGTTCGGTGGTCAGCGTTTCGGAGAAATGGAAGTTTGGGCGCTTGAAGCATTCGGCGCAGCACATATCTTACAGGAAATTCTGACCATTAAGTCTGATGACGTTGTAGGACGCTCAAAGGCTTACGAAGCTATTGTGAAAGGTGAACCTATGCCAACTCCGGGTATCCCCGAATCTCTGAATGTATTGTTACACGAACTGAGAGGTCTTGGCTTGAGTATCAACCTTGAATAATAAAAAAATATAACTCTTTACATTATAAATAAGGAAGTATGGCTTTTAGAAAAGAAACTAAGATAAAGAGTAATTTCTCGAAAATCTCAATTGGCTTGGCTTCACCCGAAGAAATCCTTGAGAATTCGAGCGGTGAGGTGTTGAAGCCTGAAACGATCAACTACCGTACTTACAAACCGGAACGTGATGGTTTGTTCTGCGAGCGTATTTTCGGTCCGGTGAAAGATTACGAATGTCATTGCGGTAAGTACAAACGTATCCGTTATAAAGGTATTGTTTGTGACCGATGTGGCGTTGAAGTGACTGAAAAGAAGGTCCGTCGTGAACGTATGGGACATATTCAGTTAGTTGTGCCTGTAGCGCATATTTGGTATTTTCGTTCATTGCCGAACAAGATCGGTTATTTGTTGGGGCTGCCTACAAAGAAACTAGACGCTATTGTATATTATGAACGTTATGTGGTTATTCAGCCGGGTGTGAAGGCTGAAGATGGCATTAATAAATATGATTTGCTTTCTGAAGAAGAGTATTTGGATATCTTGGATACACTTCCTAAAGAAAACCAATATTTAGAAGATACAGATCCGAATAAGTTTATTGCTAAGATGGGGGCAGAAGCTATTTATGATCTGCTCTCAACTTTGGATTTGGATGCTTTATCTTATGAATTACGTCATAAAGCAAGTAATGATTCTTCGCAGCAACGTAAGAATGAGGCTTTGAAGCGTCTGCAGGTAGTTGAATCGTTCCGTGCATCTCGCGGACGTAATAAACCTGAATGGATGATTGTACGTATTGTGCCGGTTATTCCTCCTGAACTGCGTCCATTGGTTCCGTTGGATGGTGGCCGTTTTGCTACCTCTGACTTGAATGACTTGTATCGTCGTGTGATTATCCGTAACAACCGTTTGAAGAGATTGATTGAAATCAAGGCTCCCGAAGTGATTTTGCGTAACGAAAAACGTATGTTGCAGGAGGCTGTCGATTCCTTGTTCGATAACTCACGTAAATCAAGTGCAGTGAAGACTGACGCTAATCGTCCATTGAAATCACTGTCCGATAGCTTGAAGGGTAAGCAAGGACGTTTCCGTCAGAACTTGCTGGGTAAGCGTGTTGACTACTCTGCTCGTTCGGTAATCGTTGTTGGTCCTGAATTGAAGATGGGTGAATGTGGTATTCCTAAACTGATGGCTGCAGAGCTTTACAAGCCGTTTATCATCCGTAAGTTGATTGAACGTGGTATTGTGAAGACTGTAAAATCTGCAAAGAAGATTGTAGACCGCAAGGAGCCTGTGATCTGGGATATCTTGGAACATGTCATGAAAGGTCATCCTGTATTGCTGAACCGTGCGCCGACTCTGCACCGTTTGGGTATTCAGGCTTTCCAACCGCATATGATTGAAGGTAAAGCTATTCAGTTGCACCCATTGGCTTGTACAGCGTTCAATGCCGACTTCGATGGTGACCAGATGGCGGTTCACTTGCCTTTGAGTAATGATGCGATTCTGGAAGCACAGATGTTGATGCTTCAGGCTCATAACATTCTGAACCCTGCTAATGGTGCTCCTATTACTGTGCCTGCACAGGATATGGTACTTGGTTTGTATTATATTACCAAGTTGAGAAAAGGGGCTAAAGGTGAAGGCTTGACTTTCTACGGTCCGGAAGAGGCTTTGATTGCTTATAATGAAGGTAAAGTGGATATTCATGCTATCGTCAACGTAGTGGTGAAGGACTTGGACAAAGATGGCAAAATCGTAGATGTGATGATGAAAGAAACCTCCGTAGGGCGTGTGATTGTAAATGAAATCGTTCCGGCGGAAGTGGGGTACTTGAATACCATTATTTCCAAAAAGTCTTTGCGAGATATCATTAGTGATGTTATCAAAGCTGTCGGTGTTGCACGTGCTTGTGAATTCTTGGATGGTATTAAGAACTTAGGTTACTATATGGCGTTCAAGGGTGGTCTGTCATTTAACTTGGGTGATATTATTATCCCGAAAGAAAAAGAAGAACTGGTAAAACGTGGTAATGAGGAAGTGGAACAGATTATGATGAACTATAACATGGGTTTCATTACTGACAATGAACGTTATAACCAGGTTATCGATACATGGACTCACGTGAACAGTGACCTGTCTGATATACTTTACAAGACGATTAAGAATGATGACCAAGGCTTCAATTCAGTATTTATGATGCTTGACTCCGGAGCCCGTGGTTCTAAAGAGCAGATTCGTCAGTTGTCTGGTATGCGTGGTTTGATGGCGAAACCGCAGAAAGCCGGTGCTGAAGGCGCACAGATTATTGAAAACCCTATTCTTTCAAACTTTAAAGAAGGTTTGTCTGTGTTAGAGTATTTTATTTCTACCCACGGTGCTCGTAAAGGTTTGGCGGATACTGCGTTGAAGACTGCTGATGCGGGATACTTGACCCGCCGTCTGGTAGACGTGTCGCATGATGTGATTATCAATGAAGAAGACTGTGGAACACTTCGTGGTTTGGTTTGTACGGCCTTGAAGAATAACGATGAAGTTATTGCTACTTTGTACGAACGTATTCTAGGACGTGTTTCTGTACATGATATCGTCCATCCTACTACTGGTAAACTGATTGTAGCCGGTGGAGAGGAGATTACAGAGGATATTGCGCAGGAAATCGAGGATTCTCCGATTGAAAGCGTTGAAATCCGTTCGGTATTAACTTGTGAATCTAAGAAAGGGGTATGCGCTAAGTGTTATGGACGTAACTTGGCATCCAGTCGTATGGTTCAGAAAGGTGAAGCAGTCGGTGTAATCGCTGCCCAATCTATTGGTGAGCCGGGTACACAGTTGACATTGCGTACATTCCACGCCGGTGGTATCGCAGGTAATATGGCTGCTAATGCAAGCATTGTCGCCAAGAATAATGCACGTTTGGAATTCGAAGAATTACGTACGGTAGATACGGTTGATGAAATGGGTGAGGCTGTGAAAGTGGTAGTCGGTCGTTTGGCTGAAGTCCGCTTTATCGATGTGAATACAGGAATTATCCTGTCAACTCATAACGTGCCTTATGGTTCAAAATTATATGCTGCGGACGGTGATATTGTTGAGAAAGGAAAACTGATTGCTAAGTGGGATCCGTTCAACGCTGTTATTATCACAGAGGCTACTGGTAAGATTGAATTCGAGAGTGTGGTTGAAAACGTAACTTATAAGGTAGAGTCTGATGAAGCTACCGGTCTGCGTGAAATTATCATTATCGAGTCTAAGGATAAGACAAAAGTACCTTCTGCCCATATTGTAACCGAGGATGGTAATTTGATCCGTACTTATAACTTACCCGTGGGGGGGCATGTTGTGGTTGAAAACGGTCAGGCAGTGAAAGCTGGTGACATTATTGTGAAGATTCCTCGTGCTGTAGGCAAGGCTGGTGATATCACCGGTGGTCTTCCTCGTGTTACAGAGCTGTTTGAGGCTCGTAATCCATCTAATCCTGCTGTCGTTTCTGAAATAGACGGTGAAATTACTATGGGTAAGATTAAGCGTGGTAACCGTGAAATTATTGTCACATCTAAGACAGGTGAAGTGAAAAAGTATTTGGTGAATCTGTCTAAACAAATATTGGTTCAGGAGAATGACTACGTTCGTGCCGGAACTCCGCTGTCTGACGGTGCGATTACTCCTGCTGACATTTTGGCCATTAAAGGTCCCACGGCTGTACAGGAATACATCGTAAATGAAGTGCAAGACGTTTACCGTTTGCAGGGTGTGAAGATTAACGACAAACACTTTGAGATTATTGTTCGTCAAATGATGCGTAAGGTAGAAATCGATGAGCCGGGCGATACTCGCTTCTTGGAACAGCAGGTAGTGGATAAGCAAGAGTTTATGGAAGAAAACGATCGTATTTGGGGCAAGAAAGTAGTTGTTGACGCTGGTGATTCTCAGAATTTGCAGCCGGGTCAGATTGTTACTGCTCGTAAGTTGCGTGATGAGAACAGTATGTTGAAACGTCGTGACTTGAAGCCTGTTGAGGTACGTGATGCTATTCCTGCTACATCTACCCAGATTTTGCAAGGTATCACCCGTGCCGCTTTGGGAACTTCGAGTTTCATGTCTGCTGCATCATTCCAGGAAACAACGAAAGTTTTGAATGAAGCTGCTATTAATGGTAAGGTTGATAGATTGGAAGGTATGAAGGAAAATGTGATTTGTGGTCACTTGATTCCTGCTGGTACTGGTCAGCGTGAATTCGAAAAGATTATTGTTGGTTCGAAGGAAGAATATGACCGTATTCTTGCCAATCGTAAGAATGTACTCGATTATAGTGAGGTAGAGTAATTTTAATATATACACTGTAAAAGAGGCTGATTTCTTAGACAGAAATCAGCCTCTTTAGGTTTATTATAGTAGATGCTATAGGAAAATTATATAGAATAATAAGTATGTTGTATTATTACAAATAAATGTCTATATTTGTACTCCAACCAAAGAATAGGAGTTGGGGATATTGAGATTCAGAATATTTTTTAATGCTAAAGTATAAAATCATGGAAAACGAAAAAAATAATAATCAGTTGCAGATAGAGTTGAAAGAAGAAGTAGCTCAAGGAACGTATGCAAATCTTGCCATTATCACCCATTCCAGTTCGGAATTTATTGTTGATTTTGTGCGTGTAATGCCGGGATTGCCCAAAGCTGGAGTGCAGTCACGTATTGTACTGACCCCTGAACATGCAAAACGTTTGATGTATGCATTACAGGAGAATGTTGCAAAATACGAACGTAATTTTGGACCTATTCGAATGCCGGAAGAAATGAATGGGGGAAATAATGGACCGGATGGAAAAACATTCATTCCTCCTATAAGCGGATTTAAAGGGGAGGCATAAGGGCTTTTGTAGCAAAAATAACATAGTAGTCTGTTTTTCAAAAACTTTTTTTGAGAAACAGACTATTTTTATTAGTAGAAAGTATTGTTTATTAAAATGTTATTCGTAACTTTGCAGCCCAAAATGTATAGTT
>ENA-ORSB01003696-ORSB01003696.1-human-gut-metagenome-genome-assembly--contig:-NODE-3696-length-10424-cov-2.184396_pt1 | contig 10424 bp, 9 predicted proteins | sample MGYA00242180_ERZ509144 | MGnify/ENA primary metagenome ERZ509144 (study PRJEB26280, sample SAMEA2338661) | human gut metagenome | biome: human gut; feature: human-associated habitat; material: faeces... | reverse complement strand
CGTTAAAAATCATACGATAAGTAAAGTATGCGGCAAAAAGGGAAAAAAAACAAGAAAAAATCGAAGATCACCTCAATATAATTATCGCTTGCCCCAATATTGTTGTTGCAGATGGGCGTACGGCTCACTATAATGATACTTAAGAAGATAAGAAAAAACACACAAACACACAAACACACAAACACACAATACACACACAACACACAAAACGAAACCATGAAAACAACACACCAAAAAGAAAAGGAGACAACAAAATGAAACAGCAGGTACTGGATTGTTTTGCAAAACTGTTCGGGGGAGAGGGCGACATCCGCACCTACTTCGCACCTGGACGTGTGAACCTGATCGGTGAGCACACCGATTACAACGGAGGCCACGTATTTCCATGTGCACTGACCATCGGAACCTACATGGCAGCAAGAAAACGTGACGACAGAAAGCTTCGTTTTTACTCTATGAACTTTGAAAAACTCGGCGTGGTAGAATCTTCCCTTGATGAATTTCAGATGGGCAAAGAAGGCAACTGGACCGCATATCCGAAGGGAATGATGTGGGCATTTTGCCAGAAGGGCTTCCCGGTAGAGCAGGGCTTCGATATCGTGCTCTACGGAAACATTCCGAACGGCTCCGGCCTTTCCTCTTCCGCATCCGTTGAGACCGTAACCGGCGTAATGCTGCGTGACATGTTCGGCTACGACACCATCTCCATGATCGACATCGCTCTGTACGGCCAGTTCTCCGAGAACAACTACAACGGCGTCAACTGCGGTATCATGGATCAGTTCGCCATCGCCATGGGCAAAAAGGACTGTGCGATCTTCCTTGACACCAGCGATCTGAAATATGAGTACGCACCGGTTAAACTGGAAGGCGCAAGAATTGTCATCTCCTGCAGCAACAAGAAACGCGGCCTTGGCGACTCCAAATACAACGAGCGCCGCAGCGAGTGCGAGACTGCTCTGGCTGAGATTCAGAAAGTCAAAGACATCAAGAGCCTTGGCGAGCTGACCGAGGAAGAGTTTGAGGCAGTGAAAGATGCCATCAAAGATCCGGTCCGCCAGAAACGTGCAAAACATGCTGTTTACGAGAACCAGAGAACCGTTCAGGCCGTTGCAGCTTTAAAGGCAAACGACATCGCAAAATTCGGCGAGCTGATGAACGCATCCCACGTTTCCCTGCGTGATGACTATGAGGTAACCGGCATCGAGCTGGATACTCTTGTGGAAGAAGCATGGAACTGCCCGGGAGTCATCGGATCCCGTATGACAGGCGCAGGCTTCGGCGGATGCACCGTCAGCATCGTAAAAACAGAAGATATTGACAACTTCATCGCAAAAGTAGGTGCAGCTTACAAAGAAAAAATCGGCTATGCCGCAGACTTCTATGTCGTAGACATCGGAGACGGCGCAGGCGTATTAAAATAAGAAATAAAAAAGCTGGATCGGCAGCAGGGAGGAAGCTACAGTGATTAACGAGAGTATTGCAAAACTGGTAAAATATGGAGAAAATGCCGGTCTTGTTTCGGGACTGGATAAAATCTATGCGACAAACCGGATTCTGGAAGTCATGCAGATTTCCGATTACGAAGAGCCGGAGCAGATTCCGGAGACCCCGGATCTGGAAGAGACTTTAAATGAACTGCTTGATGATGCAGCTAAGCGCGGTCTTCTCGAACACAACAGCGTCGTTTACCGCGATCTGTTCGATACGAAACTGATGGACTGCCTGATGCCGCGCCCGGGAGAGGTGGTAAAGAAGTTTGAGGAACTCTATGCGAAGAGCCCGCAGGAGGCAACCGATTACTTCTACAAACTGAGCCAGGATTCCAACTACATCCGCAGATACCGCATCGCAAAGGATATCCGCTGGAGCGTACCGAGTGCCTACGGCGATATCGATATCTCGATCAACCTCTCCAAACCGGAGAAGGACCCGAAGGCGATCGCGGCTGCAAAACTGGCAAAACAGAGCGGTTATCCGAAATGCCTGCTCTGCAAGGAGAATGTGGGCTATGCGGGACGCGTCAACCACCCGGCGCGTCAGAACCACCGCATCATTCCGCTGACGATCAATCAGACGGAGTGGGGATTCCAGTACTCGCCATATGTGTATTACAATGAGCACTGCATCGTGTTCAACGGTGTGCACACGCCGATGAAGATCGAACGGGCAACGTTTGTCAAATTGTTTGATTTTGTGAAATTGTTCCCGCACTATTTCCTGGGGTCCAATGCGGATCTGCCGATCGTCGGCGGTTCGATTTTAAGTCACGACCATTTCCAGGGCGGACATTACACGTTTGCGATGGCAAAAGCGCCGATTGAACAGAAATTTGAGATGGAAGGCTTCGAGGATGTGGAAGCCGGAATCGTTAAATGGCCGATGTCAGTTCTGCGGACTCGTTCCAAGAATTCGGACCGCCTGATTGATCTTGGCGAAAAAGTGCTGTGTGCATGGCGCAGCTATACGGATGAGGATGCCTTTATTTATGCCGAGACGGACGGAGAACCGCACAACACGATCACGCCGATTGCCAGAAAGAATGGCGATTTCTATGAGCTGGATCTGGTGCTCCGCAATAACATCACGACGGATGAGTATCCGCTTGGTGTTTACCATCCGCACGCGAAGCTGCATCACATCAAGAAAGAAAATATCGGTCTGATCGAGGTCATGGGTCTGGCGGTGCTCCCGTCCAGATTGAAACAGGAGCTTGCCGATCTGGCGGAGGCGATCCTTTCCGGAGGCGATATCCGTTCCAATCCGGAGCTTGAAAAGCATGCGGACTGGGTGGATGAGTTCCTGCCGAAGTATGAGCATATAACAAGTGAAAATATAAACGAAATCCTGCAAAAAGAGGTAGGTCTTGTCTTTGAGCAGGTACTGGAAGACGCGGGTGTATATAAGTGTACGCCGGAAGGCAGGGAGGCATTTGCCCGGTTCCTGCGCTCAGTGGGCTTCCGATAAAGAGGAGATAATGGAGAGAGATTTATTTTTAAGAAAATATCGGATCGAACAGGAAGACTTTGACGCGGCGGGCGTTTCCTGGGAGGAATTGACTGCGATCGCGGATCATTATGCGACGATCGAGGGAAAGCTGCGGGAGATTGGCAAGGATTTTGTAGATAAGTATCTGTATGATATTGAAAAAGCGGGGATCCATTCCTACCGTTACCGTACCAAGGCACCGGGGCATCTGCTGGAGAAGATCATCCGCAAGAAAAAAGAGCAGCCGGAGAAATTTGCCCAGCTGGGAGTTGATAATTACTGGAAATACGTGACGGACCTTATCGGTATCCGTGTATTCTTCCTGTACCGTGAGGATTGGCGTCATTTCCATGAATACATCACATCGGCGTTTGAAAATGCTCCGGAGCAGTATGTGAAAGACCGTGAGCGCGATTTTGACAACGATGAGACACACTGCTATATTGCAGAGCGTCCGAAGGTATACCGCCGAAACGGGGACAGCCGGATCTACGATGAAAATGTGATCGAAATCAAGTCAGGCGGTATCTACCGTTCCCTTCACTACATCATCAAATACCGCGGTTACTACGTCGAGATTCAGGCGAGAACGCTGTTCGAGGAGGGATGGAGTGAGGTTGACCACGACATTGTTTATCCGTACCACAAGGACGACGTGATGCTGCGCGATTTCTCCCGCCTGTTAAACCGGCTCTCCGGCATGGCGGATGAAATGAGCTCGTATTTCCGCCGGATGAAGGTGGAGAAGGAGTTTGAAGAGGTCCTGCTCGGAGAAGATAAGGAAGACAAAGAGGCGAAGCTGCTCGCAAGTATGCGGGAGCTGCTGGGGAAAGAAGAACGATAAGGAATAGGGAAAAGATAACTGGATCAAAAAACAGGCATTGGAATGCTTGCTATCCACACAGTGGTGGATGAAGAGCATTTCAATGCCTGTTTTATGGAGCTATACTTATAGATCCAGCTTCAAATCGCCTTCCTTGATCCATCCAGCTTTCCGGCAAAGTGCGCCGAAGAACAGGGTCAAAACAGCCGGAAGCACGAAGCAGATGAGCAGGATGCCCGGCCACATCATCGAATTTCCACTTCCCTGCATGGCAGTGTAGATGCCGATCGGTCCGACGAGACCGCAGGTTCCCATGCCGGAACCGGCTGGAATATTTTCCAGATGGAAGACCATCGTGGAGAGCGGACCGGTGACCATCGAGGCGAGTGTCGGTGGAATCCAGATTTTCGGGTTCCGGACGATATTTCCCATCTGGAGCATCGAGGTTCCGAGTCCCTGTGCCAGAAGACCACCCCATTTATTTTCACAGAAGCTTAAAACGGCAAATCCGACCATTTGCGCGCAGCAGCCTGCGGTGGCGGCACCGCCTGCCAGACCGTCGAGGCTTAACATGATGCAGATTGCCGCACTGCTGATCGGAAGCGTCAGGGCGATGCCGATCAGGGCAGAAACCAGAATACCCATGAAAAGCGGCTGCATGACGGTCGCTGTCTTCACCAGATTTCCGAAAGCGGTCATGAATGCGGAGACGCCCGGACCGACAAACTGTGCGGCCAGGATGCCGGAGATGATGGTGACGCCCGGGGTGACGAGAATATCAACCGGTGTCTCTTTGGAGACGATTTTTCCAAGCTCGGCTGCGATGATGGTGGCAACGAGCGCGCCGACCGGACCGCCGAGTTCATTGCCCGCGATGCCGACGGTAGCGGCGGAGAAAAGGACGAGCGTCGGTGCCTTTAAGGCGTAGGCAATCGAGACGCCGAGCGCCGCACCGGTCGCGCTCTTGGCGTAGCCTGCGATCGTAGTAAAAATTACAACGCCTGTTTTTTCCCCCAGCGTGCCGAAAATGGTACCGATCAGAAGAGAAGCAAACAGACCAAATGCCATCGCGCCCAGCGCATCGATGAGATACGTCTGAACGGAGATGACAACCTGCTTCCGTTTCAGAAAAGCTTTCACACGTTCCATATTGATAGAACCTCCCAGAGTAAAATAATTGTGAACGGAATGAATCGTTTCAGCCATTCCGGTCAAATCCATGACAGTCAAATAAATGGCTTACACCTGTCTTGACAGGTGTAATGGACGTTTGTATTTTAACACGAAATGGAGAAAATACAAGAGAAAATATAGAAAAAAGTAAAAAAGTTATGGTACAATAAAAAATAATTGACGAGGTGTTTTCGAAAAAGTATGTTCGATCCGAGGGGAGGTATTTCATGCAGAGACGAATTTGTCCGATTTGCGACCATCCGATCAAGTATGGTCATTATTGTTCTTTTTGTAAACAGTGGATCCGAAATCCTAACTATGTCAATGCAACTTATTATCTGAATGAGCGCCACCCGGCGCATGAGACGGACTGTGAGTACCACAATGCGGGATCTGCCTCGTGGGAAACGAGTGCAAGGACAGGCACAGATGCCATCCGCACGCTTGCGGACCGGGCGAAGGCATATTCCCAGACGCAGAAAGCAGCAGGCGCAGGCAGACAGGCATCCGTCCGGACACAGAACCAGAACAGTATGTCGTATCAGACAACGCAGAGACGAAGCGCGGTGCAGCAAGGGAAAAATCAGAAAAAGAAGGGGAAAATGAGCCTTGTGCTGGTGATTTTACTGATTTTGTTTGCTTTGTCTGGAATTAATTATCTGTATCGTATGTTTATGTATTTTATTTGGTTCCTATAGATTTTACCTATGACAAGGTATAGAAAATCAATCCAGAAGATAGCTGCCGGAAGTCTGGCGTTCATTGGGGAAATATGGTATACTGGGCAAAAATCATATAGAATACATAGGCAATAGAGGTCCGGGGCAGAACCGGACGAAATGATGAGAACAGGAGATAAATACGATGAAGATTAAGGATATTTTAGCCAAAGGACAGCCGACGCTTTCGTTTGAAGTGTTCCCGCCGAAGGAGGAGAGCAACTTCGCTTCCGTTGAGAAAGCGGCGCTTGAGATTGCAAAGTTAAATCCGTCATTTATGAGCGTGACCTACGGAGCAGGCGGCGGCACAAGCCAGTATACGGTCCAGATCGCATCGGATATCCAGAGCACCTGCCAGGTGCCGGCGCTGTCACATCTGACCTGCGTCTCCTCGACCCGTGAGAAGGTGCACAGTGTCCTGCGCGAGATTCAGGCACACGGAATTGAGAATGTCCTGGCACTTCGCGGCGATATTCCGAAAGACGGCAAGGTAGAAAAAGATTATCAGTATGCATCCCAGCTGATCCGCGAGATCCGTGAGACCTGCCCGGATCTGTGCATCGGCGCAGCCTGCTATCCGGAGGGACATGTGGAATCGGTCAACAAGACGGTGGATATCGGGCATCTGAAAGAAAAAGTGGAAGCGGGCTGTGATTTTGTGACGACCCAGATGTTCTTTGACAATAATATCCTTTATAATTACCTGTACCGTATCCGAGAAAAAGGAATCACGGTTCCGGTTGTCGCAGGCATCATGCCGGTGACAAACATAAGTCAGATCAAGCGCATCTGCAGCATGTCCGGCACCTACCTTCCGGCACGCTTCAAGGCGATCGTAGATCGTTTTGGTGATAACCCGGCAGCGATGAAGCAGGCAGGTATCGCCTATGCAACTGAGCAGATCATCGATCTGATTGCGAACCATGTAAATGGAATCCATGTATATTCGATGAATAAACCGGATGTAGCGGCGCAGATTAAGAACAACCTGTCGGAGATTCTGTAATGGCGGAAGTCAATCGAAGAGAAATATATCGGTATTTAGGAATTAAAGGGCAGCAGGAGCCGGATCTGCAGACGAAAGATCTGGTGGAGGACTGTCTGGAAGAATTAGAGCGGTCCGTCAACTGCCGGAGCTTTTACAGACGATATCCGCTGACGCTGCTGCCAGATTCAGAACTTGATTTTACGTGTTTTAAAGTAAAAAGCCGGGCGCTCAGCCGCAATTTAAAGGACTGCCAGGAGGTCATCCTTTTTGCGGCGACGCTGGGTGCTGGTGTGGATCTGCTTCTGCGCCGATACAGCCGTCTTTCGATGAGCCGGGCGGTTGTCCTACAGGCGTGCGCGGCGGCACGGATTGAGAGTTACTGCAATGAAATCAATGACAAATTAAAAGCGGAGGCAGCAGAAGAAGGACTCTATCTGCGTCCCCGCTTTTCGCCAGGTTATGGAGATCTGCCGCTTTCGTGCCAGCCGGATTTCTGCCGGGTACTGGAAGCGGAAAAGACGGTGGGGATTACATTGACGGAAAGTTTTTTGATGATGCCGTCTAAGTCGGTGACGGCGGTCATCGGAGTATCGAAGATAGCGGCGGGCTGTGAGGTCTGTTCAAACAAAAACTGCCTGTACCGGAGAGATAAATAAGTAAGAAACAAAAAACAGAGAGGAAGCTGACATGGGTATACGGGAAGATTGGAACGATAAAATACTGATATTTGACGGAGGAATGGGAAGTCTTTTGCAGGGAGCCGGGCTGAAACCGGGCGAACTGCCGGAAACCTGGAATATCAAGCATCCGGAGGTTCTGGTAAAGATCCATGAGGATTATCTGAACGCGGGCGCGAATATTATTTTATCGAATACATTCGGCGCGAACCGCCTGAAATACAATGAGACAGCCGAGTTTAATCTGGATGAGATCGTGGATGCGGCGATGAAAAATGCCCGGACAGCGGTAGAACACTGCGGCCGTGGTTATGTAGCGCTGGATCTGGGACCGACCGGACGCCTTTTAAAGCCAATGGGCGATCTGGACTTTGAGGAGGCGGTCTCCATCTATACCGAGGTGGTAAAGGCAGGCGTGCGCGGTGGCGCGGATCTGATTCTGATCGAGACGATGAGCGACACGTATGAACTCAAGGCAGCGGTTCTGGCGGCAAAGGAAAATTCCGATCTTCCAATCTTTGCAACCACAATTTTCGATGGAAAAGGCAAACTTTTAACCGGCGGAACACCGAAGTCCGTTGTGGCACTTTTGGAAGGTCTGGGCGTGGATGCGCTCGGAATCAACTGTGGATTAGGTCCGGTTCAGATGAAGCCGATTGTGGAAGAACTGCTTCGGTATGCGTCGATCCCGGTGGTTGTCAATCCAAATGCGGGACTTCCGCGAAGCGAGGGAGGAAAGACCGTATATGATATTGATCCGCCAGAATTTGTCGAGGAAATGAAAGGAATGCTGGAGATGGGCGTTTCGGCAGTCGGGGGCTGCTGTGGTACGACCCCGGAGCACATCCGTCTGCTGGCAGAGATGTGTAAGGGCAGAACGAGAAAGCCGATCGAGCCGAAAAATGACACTCTCATCACTTCCTACGCGTCGGTAGTTGAGATGGGAACCGATCCGGTCATTATTGGCGAGCGCATCAATCCGACCGGAAAATCAAAATTCAAACAGGCGCTGCGCGATCACAACCTGGAATATATCCTGCGCGAGGCGATCACCCAGCAGGAAAATGGCGCTGCGGTGCTTGACGTCAACGTGGGACTGCCGGAGATCGATGAAGTGGCGATGATGCGCGAGGTCGTACAGGAATTGCAGGCGGTGACCGAGCTTCCGCTGCAGATTGATACGACTGACACAGAGGCGATGGAACAGGCGCTGCGTATTTACAATGGAAAGGCACTGATTAACTCTGTCAATGGCAAACAGGAGGTCATGGACGCTGTATTTCCGCTGGTAAAACATTACGGCGGCACGGTGGTTGCGCTGACGATCGACGAGGAAGGCATTCCGACGACGGCGGACGGACGTATGGCGATCGCGCGGAAAATCTGTGCGGAGGCGGAAAAGTATGGCATCCAGAAAAAAGACATCGTGATCGATGCGCTCTGTATGACGATCAGCTCCGAGCCGACCGGCGCGCTGGTGACACTGGAGACGGTGCGCCGTGTCCGCCAGGAACTTGGCTGCAATACGATTCTCGGTGTTTCCAATATTTCCTTCGGATTACCGCAGCGTGAGATTGTCAACTCCAATTTCTTTACGATGGCGATGCAGAGCGGTCTGACCGCGGCGATCATCAATCCAAATTCGGCGGCAATGATGCGTTCTTATTATAGTTACCGGGCTCTGGCAGCACTGGATGAACACTGCGGCGATTATATTGAGCAGGCAGCGCGGCTGGCGATTCCAAAGGCAGGTGTGGGCGGAGCTTCCGGCGCAGGTGCAGCAGGCAGCGCAGGTTCGGGTGCCCCGGCGGCAGGTGCAGCTGGAGCTTTTGGCAGTGCGGACACTGGCAGCCAGGCATCCGGTCCGGAGCATCAGCTTACGGTCAGTGTGGAGAGAGGTTTAAAAGAGCAGGCGGCATCGGCAGCCGGGGAACTCTTAAAGACCATGGATTCCCTGACCGTCATCAATTCCTGCATGATCCCGGCACTCGATAAGGTCGGAAAGGGTTTTGAGGCAGGCACCGTCTTTCTGCCGCAGCTTCTGATGAGTGCGGAGGCGGCAAAATCGGCGTTTGAGGTCATCAAAAACCAGATGGAGTCCTCCGGGGAAGCAGGAGAGAAGAAGGACAAGATCGTGCTGGCGACCGTCAAGGGCGATATTCATGACATTGGAAAAAATATCGTAAAAGTATTATTGGAGAATTACAGCTATGATGTGCTGGATTTAGGTAAGGACGTAGCTCCGGAGGCGATCGTGGAAGAGACGATCAAGAACCATGTAAGATTGGTCGGTCTGTCCGCCCTGATGACGACCACCGTGCCGAGCATGGAGGAGACGATCAAGCAGCTCCGCAAGGAAGCACCGTGGGCGAAAGTCATGGTCGGCGGCGCGGTTCTGACCCAGGAATACGCGGATATGATTGGAGCAGATGCGTATTGCCGCGATGCGATGGCGTCTGTTAATTATGCGCAGCAGGTGCTGGTCTAACGCTTGACAGTCTGCCCTACTTAGACTAAAATTAGGGTAATTAAAAACTAAGAATGGACGAGGGAGGGACAGCTATGGTATCGAAGAAAGTGAAAGTGGTTAATCCATCGGGACTTCACCTGCGGCCGGCTGGCGTGCTTTCGCAGACCGCGATGAAATTTAAGAGCCGGACTCTGATTGAGTGCGGGGAGAAACATATTGTGGCAAAGAGCGTGCTGAACGTGATGGCAGCGGGTATCAAGTGCGGCACCGAGATCACGGTTGCCTGCGACGGACCGGATGAGGAAGAAGCGCTGAAGACGATTACCGAGGCGATCGAGAGCGGACTCGGAGAAGAACTGGAACAGTAAGGTATCAGCCATTGCCTGCACAGTGTGCGGACGGTGACACACATATCAGAACCAGAGGGGGATATCGCAGAACCGCAGAAATTGCAGTTGTGCAGGTATCCCTTTTTAGATGGAAAAGAGGGGTTTTTATGGAACTGAAAATTTACGAGCACAAAGCGCAGTATTATGAAACCGACCAGATGGGAATCATTCATCATGCAAATTACCTGCACTGGTTT
>ENA-ORSB01003694-ORSB01003694.1-human-gut-metagenome-genome-assembly--contig:-NODE-3694-length-10427-cov-5.018704_pt1 | contig 10427 bp, 7 predicted proteins | sample MGYA00242180_ERZ509144 | MGnify/ENA primary metagenome ERZ509144 (study PRJEB26280, sample SAMEA2338661) | human gut metagenome | biome: human gut; feature: human-associated habitat; material: faeces... | reverse complement strand
ATTTATTGCTGATTCGTTAGATTCGACAGTTATAAATAAAATATTTAATTATTATAAAAATGAAACAAGTGGTTTTGCAAAATTATATAGTTTACTAGGTGAAATGGGAAATATAGGATTTGCAGTTGCATCTTCTAATTTTACAGAAGCTCAGCGAGCAACTGATTATGACATGATTGCTAGAGATCCTCATAATTTTTATTTACATTATAATAAGGTACTAGAATTAATAAATATTATTCTTGATAAAAAAACATATATTCCTGGTGTTGAAGGTGATTTTGGTAATGGATTAAAACAATAGTCAAATATTATAAAAATTGTTAATTTAAATAATTTGACAATTTTTATAACTTATGCTATCATAATGGGCGTTATTTTCGAAGAGGGGGAGTCTTTTATGGAAGAAACTAGAAAATCAACTGTAATTAGGGATTTAATAATAAAAATATTTCTAATACTTTTATTCGTATTTTTAATAACAATATTATTTCCTATGCCTAACTTAACTGCATTTTATGATTCTGTATTTAATAATAACGTACAAAGCATGAAAGATGCTGCAGATAGTTATTTTACTAAAGATAGAATGCCTGAAAAAGTAGGAGATTCAGTAAAATTAACACTTCAAGATATGCTTGATAAAAAATTAATTTTACCATTCTTAGATAAAGATGGTAACGAATGTGATACTAAAAAATCATATGTTAAAGTAACAAAAGAAGAAAAAGAATACAAACTAGAAGTTCATTTATCATGTCCTAATAAGGAAGATTATATTATTGAACCAATTGGATGTTATAATTTTTGTCCAGAACAAACAGTAAATTGTAATTGTTCATGTAGTGGTGCACAAGAAGAACAACCAACAACATCAGATGATGGTAAGGTTACTGTAAATAAAACAAATCCAACACCAAGTAATAATAATGATGGTGGTAAATACAAATTACAATATTTATATACAAGAACATTAACTGATATAAATTGGAATACTGGTAATTATCAATCAAATAAAGAAGACGAAAATGATAATGTAAGATTAGTAGATACTAAGAAACAATATACAGGTCAAAAGAAAGTATCTGCTGGATCAACACAATATAAACATATAAAATATGCTTATAAAGATAATTGGTCAGTAGTAACAGATTGGACTGATGAAGTTAAACCTATAACAGATAAGTTCAAATTATATGCAACAAGAACATTATATACAGGTTATAAAAAAGTAACTAAAGATGTAATGAACTATAAACATATAAAATATGGTTATAGAGATAACTGGGTAATTGATACAGGTTGGACTTATGATGTAATCCCAGAAACAACAAAAATTAAATTATATGCAACAAGAACATTATATACAGGCTATAAACCATATGTTGAAGAAACAACAAAATATAAACATGTTAAATATGCAAATAAAGATACATGGACTGAAACAGGATGGTCAACAACTAAAAGAACTGAAAATAGTAATACTAAGTTAGTTGATACTAGATATACAGTTAGAAAAACAGTTCAAACAACTAAAGGTTCTTGGTCAGATTGGATAAAAGAAGGTGTTTGGAGAGATTCAAAACCTACTGATTCAAGTTCTAAACAATGGTATGGACCATATAATGAAAAAACTACAAGTTCTTGGAAAACAATATATGATTCATGGAGTTCAACACAAAAAATGAATCCTGTATCAGGAAATAGAAGATATGAATTCTTATATTCACAAGAAGATCCTTGTACAGATGCATGTAATGGTAATTCTGCTGTAATGAGATATTATTATAGAGTATATGAACTTCAAGAATCTAAACAATATATGTATTACTATAGAACATATTCTGAAACATCATCTACATCAACAGATGAAAAGGTTGTATCAAATCCAAAATCATATACAGATAATGGATATACAATTGTGAAAACAGAATATAAATATAAAATAAAATCAAGTGATAATGAGATTGTTGATACAAAATGGACAAATTCGAAAACATCACCATCAGGTTATGTATATGCTAATGAAAAGAAAATAACTAAAACAACTAAATATAAAGCATTAGATAAATGGGTTACAAGTAAAGAAAAATTAGGTGAATATACATCTTACGTAAAAACTAAAAAACAATATAAATATAAAAGAAATAACCCAGAAAAATATGTTATTGGTACAATATGGACTACATCAAAAACATCACCATCAGGTTATGAATATACTGGTGAATATACAAAGACAACAAAAACAACTTATGAACCATATAATAAATGGGTTACTAATAAAGACAAATTAGGTGAATATACATACTATATAACAACAAAAACTCAATATAAATATAAACAAAATAATCCAGAAAAATATATTGAATCAACAATATGGACAGATTCAATAAATCCACCTGCTGGATATACATATACTGGAGAATATAAAACAAATAGTTCAACATCATATGTAGATTTAGGTTATTGGGTTGATGATATAAAAGACTTAGGTGAATATACACATAATGTTAAAACTAGAAAATTATATAGATATAAATATAGAACAGTAATAACAAAAACTGAAAGCAGATGGTTTGATAGTAATCCTGGTGGAGACTGGGTATATGCAAATCAAACAAGAAAAGTGAGAGTAAACTAATTACTTTCATTTTTTTTATGATAAAATAATTATTACGGAGGCATAATATGGTAATAAGTGTACTTGTAGAAATATTATTTAATAATAAAGAAAAGACTTTTGATTATTTAGTTTCTAAAGATTTAGAAGATAAAATAGAGATAGGAAAAAGAGTATTAGTACCATTTGGTAAACAAAGTCTAGAAGGATTTATAATTGATATAAAGAAAAATAGTGAATATGATTTAAAAGAAATAACTAGTATTATAGATGAAGAACCAATACTTAATGAAGAACTGTTAAATCTTGGAAAAGAACTAAAAAAAGACTTAGTATGTAATTTAATATCAATATATCAAGCAATGCTTCCATCAGGTTATAAAGCAAGTGCTAAAACTAATATTAATGTAAAAAAAGAAAAATATGTAAAATTAGCAAATATAAAAGAAGCACAAGAATTTATAACTACATCAAAAGCACAAAAACAAATTGAAGTAGTAGAAGATTTATTAAAAAATAAAAAATCATTAAAATCAAAATATCAATCAAATATAATAAAAGTATTAAAAGATAAAGGTCTTGTAATAGAAGAAGAAAAAGAAAAATATAGATTAGATAATAGTTATAAAATAGAACCTCTTTTAAAATTAAATGAATATCAAGAAGAAGCAATAAATCAAATAGAAAATAGTAAGAAAGATGTAATTCTTTTAAATGGTGTTACTGGATCTGGTAAAACAGAAATATATATGCATTTAATAAATAAACAAATTTCTTTAGGAAAAACAGCAATAATGCTTGTTCCGGAAATAAGTTTAACACCTCAAATTATTAATAGATTTAAAGTACATTTTGGAAATAAAATAGCAGTTTTTCATAGTGCACTTTCTGAAAGTGAAAAATATGATGAATACAGAAAAATAAGAAGAGGAGAAGTATCTATTGTAATAGGTGCTAGAAGTGCAATATTTACACCACTTAAAAATATTGGAATAATAATAATTGATGAAGAACATTCTAGTACATATAAACAAGAACATAATCCTAGATATAACGCAATAGATGTTGCAATTATTAGAGGAAAATATCATAATGCAAAGGTAGTATTAGGAAGTGCAACACCTCAAATAGAAAGTTATGCAAGAGGTAAAAAAGGTTATTATGAACTTGTATCATTAACAAAAAGAGCAAATAATGCAAGTTTACCAAAAGTAACAATAGTTGATATGAAAAATGAGGTAAAAAAAGGTAATAGTTTATTTTCAGAAATATTAATAGAAAAAATGAGGGAAAAACTAGAAAATAATGAACAAGTAATATTATTTTTAAATAGAAGAGGCTTTTCAAGTTATCAATTATGTAGTTCATGTGGTGAAGTTATTAAATGTCCTAATTGTGATATAACACTTACATATCATAAGACTAGTGGTATGAATAGATGTCATTATTGTGGATATGCTGAAAAGAAAAAAGATATATGTCCAAAATGTAAAAACGAATCATTAAAAGATTTTGGTCAAGGTACAGAAAAAGTAGAAGAAGAAATAAAGAAGATATTTCAGAGTTACAGAACAGTTAGAATGGATATAGATACAACTACAAAAAAAGGTGCCCACGAAAAAATAATAAATTCATTTTTAAATCATGAATATGATATTTTAGTTGGTACACAAATGATAGCGAAAGGTCTTGATTTTCCTCTCGTTTCATTAGTTGGAGTAATAAATGCTGATACAATACTTAATTTTCCAGATTTTAGAAGTAGTGAAAGAACATATCAAATGCTTAGTCAAGTATCAGGAAGAGCAGGTAGAGGAAACATAAAAGGCGATGTAATAATTCAAACATTTAATCCCGATAATTATAGTATTGAACTATCTAAAACACATAATTATGTAGATTTCTTTAATAAGGAAATAAAAATAAGAAAGAATTTAAAATATCCACCATATTATTTTATTAGTCTAATAAAGATTGGTAGTAAAGATTATAATTTATCACTTAGTGAATCAAAAAAAATCGCAAATTATATAAAAGAAAATATAAGTGAAGATATGATTGTATTAGGTCCATCTGTAGCTGGTGTGTCAAGAGTAAATAAAATATATTATTTTCAAATAATTATAAAATTTAGGAATAAAGAAAAAATGAGAGAAATATTAAATAATGTATCGGATTTAGAAAATAATAATAAAGTTAGTATTAGTATTGATATAAATCCATGTTAATAAAGGGAAAAATCACAAAAATAATATTTACACTTTATTTATGGTATGTTATAATAATTTTGGCTTTGAAAAAACACAGATATTGATTTACAAACCATGTGCTCATATGGGTGGAGAGTAAAAAAGATATATCTGGAAGAAAAACAAAAGGAGGAATGAATTTATGGCAGTAGTTTCAATGGGATATTTATTAGAAGCTGGTGTTCATTTTGGACATCAAACAAGAAGATGGGATCCAAGAATGGCAGAATACATATTCCAAGCTAGAAATGGTATTCATATCATCGACTTACAAAAAGCTTCAAAGAAAATTGATGAAGCATATGAATTCATCAAAGAACAAGTAGAAGAAGGAAAAACAGTCCTATTTGTAGGAACAAAAAAACAAGCTCAAGATTGCATGAAAGATGCAGCAATAAAGAGTGGAATGTACTATGTAAATCAAAGATGGTTAGGTGGAATGTTAACAAACTTTGATACAATCCAAAAAAGAATTCAAAGATTAAAAGATCTTGAAAAAATGGAAGAAGATGGTACATTTGATGTATTACCTAAAAAAGAAGTAATTCTATTAAAGAAAGAAATGGAAAAACTAGAAAAAAATCTTGGTGGAATCAAAGAAATGGATAAATTACCAGGAGTTATCTTCTTAGTAGATCCTAAAAAAGAAAGAATAGCAATATTAGAAGCTAAAAAATTAAATATACCAGTAGTTGGAATTGTAGATACAAACTGCAATCCACAAGACTTAGACTATCCAATTCCAGGAAATGATGATGCAATAAGATCTGTAAGCTTAATAGCAGATGTTATGGCAAATGCAATCATTGAAGGAAAACAAGGTGAAAGCTTTGAAACAACAGAAGAACAAAATGTTGAAGAAGAAGCTACATCAATGGAACAAGTTGCAAGTGAAGCTGACGAAAAAGCTGAATAATAATTAAGAATAAAAGAGTGGGGCTCTACTGCTCTACTCTATTTTAATAATTATGTATATAATAATTGGAATAAACAATTATTAAAATTTAAAAGGAGGAATAAATAATGGTTACAGCTGCATTAGTTAAAGAATTAAGAGAAAAAACAGGAGCAGGAATGATGGACTGCAAAAAAGTTTTAACAGAAACAGATGGAGATTTAGAAAAAGCTGCAGAACTTTTACGTGAAAAAGGAATCACAAAGGCTGCAAAAAAATCAGGAAGAGTTGCTGCTGAAGGTATGGTAGAAGCATATATTTCAGAAGATGAAAAAGTAGGAGCAATAGTTGAAGTTAACTCTGAAACAGACTTTGTTGCCAAAAATGAAGAATTCAGAACATTTGTAATGGATGTTGCAAAACAAATAGTAAAAAATAATCCAGAATCAGTAGAAGCATTATTAGCAGAACCAGCAATGTTTGAAGAAGGAAAAACAGTTAATGAAGCATTAATTGGAAAAATTGCAACAATTGGAGAGAATATCTCAATAAGAAGATTTGCAAGATTTGAAACAACAGATGGATTAATTGAAAAATATATTCATGGTGATGGAAAAATTGCAGTATTAGTAAATATGACATCTGGAACTAAAGAATTAGCAAAAGATGTATGTATGCAAATAGCTGCAGCAAGACCTGAATTTATTGATAGAGATCAAGTACCTGCTGAAAGAGTAGAAAAAGAAAAAGAAATTTTAAAAATTCAAACAATGAATGAAGGAAAACCAGAAGCAATTGCTGAAAAAATAGTTTTAGGAAGAATTAACAAATTCTATCAAGAAATTTGTTTAGTAGATCAAGAATTCGTTAAAGATCCAAGCAAAAAAGTTTCTGATATATTAAAAGATTCAAAAGTTCTTGAATTTGCAAGATTTGAAACAGGTGAAGGTATCGAAAAGAAAGAAGAAAACTTTGCTGAAGAAGTTATGAAACAATTAAAATAATGATTAATGAGAATTAGAAATTTTCTAATTCTCATTTTGCTATTATAAAGATATAAATCAATGATTGCAAAATTATGTAAAATGTAGTATAATGTGATTATCTGCTATATAAACTTGTTCATGTATACGGAGGTTAGTATGATAAGAACAACAAATAGTATTCAGAAGGCTAATCTTATCACTCATGGAGGTGTATTCCACGCTGATGATGTGATGGCTACAGTTATTCTGGAAAAAGTTTTTGGAGATGTAACTGTATGTCGGGTTCTCGAAGTACCAGAAAAGTTAAATTCTAACGTTATTGTTTACGACATTGGCGGTGGAAAATGGGATCATCATCAAAAAGGAGGAAACGGTGTCAGAAAAAATGGAAGTAAGGTTGGAGTACCATATGCAGCAGCAGGTCTTATTTGGAGAGATTTTGGATATGAAGCAATAAAGAAATATTTTCCTAATACTAATCTGTATGAGGTATGGAATTCTGTTGATAAAATGTTAATTCAAGGCATTGATGCAACAGATAATGGCGTTAACAACACTAGTTCCCAGGAAGTTGTGGCAATGTCAATTTGCCAAATGATTTCGAATTATAATCCTACGTGGGATGATGAAACAGATTATGATGAAGCTTTTTTAAATGCTTGTAACATAGCAAGAGAAATTCTTTGGAACATTGTTAAGAAGTCTGTTTCAACGTGTAAAGCCAAGAAGTTTGTTAAAGAAGCAATTGAACAATCTTCTAATCACATTATGGTTTTACAGCATTTTGTTCCATGGCAAAGGTATTTGTACCTGTCGACTAATCCAAAGGCAATGGATATCTGGTTTGTGATTTATCCTTCTCTTAGAGGTGGATACAATTGGCAGACTGTTACGACAGATTTGAAAAAACGCATTCCTATGAAGCCAGTTCCTGAAGAATGGTGTGGTTTAAAAGGAAAAGAATTGCAAAAGATCACTGGAGTAACCACTGCAATTTTTTGTCATGATGGTGGATTTGTCGGAAGTGCTGAAACAATCCAAGATGCTATAAAAATGGCTCAACTAGCAATAGCCTCTTAAATGAACAGAGTAAAAAGGTTTCAATAAGCCTTTTTACTCTATTTTTGTTTTAGAAAAGAGCTCCCCCTATGATTTATATATAGTGGGGAGCTCTTTTGGACAAAAAAATAAACAGTAAATTGAATTTACTGTTTAAATATGGTCGAGGCGACAGGGATCGAACCTGCGACCTCATGGTCCCAAACCACGCGCGCTACCAACTGCGCTACGCCTCGATTTCCAAATGCTTATATATAATAACATACATTTTATAAAATTTCAATACTTTTAATAAAAAAATATGAAAATTTTTATTGGCATAGGTTGATATTAATAAAATCTTATTATTAACAATAAAACTTTCTTTTTGTAAAATTATATGTTATAATCCTGTATGTAGGAGGAGTCAAATGAAATTAATATCATGGAATGTTAACGGAATAAGGGCATGTTTAAATAAAGGCTTTTCGGATTTTTTTAAAGAAGTAAATGCAGATATATTTTGTTTACAAGAAACAAAATGTCACCCAGAACAAATTAATCTAGAATTTGAAGGATATACAAGTTATTGGAATAGTGCAGAAAGAAAAGGATATTCAGGAACAGCAATATTTACTAAAAAACAACCAGTAAATGTAACATATGGAATTGGAATAGAAGAACATGATAAAGAAGGAAGAATAATAACACTGGAATTCGAAAATTTTTATTTAGTAACTAATTATACGCCTAATGCCAAAAGAGAGCTAGAAAGACTAGATTATAGAATGGTATGGGAAGATGAAATTAGAAAATATTTATTAGAATTAAATAAAAAGAAACCAGTAATTATGTGTGGAGACTTAAATGTAGCACATGAAGAAATAGATTTAAAAAATCCAAAAACTAATAAAGGAAATGCAGGATTTACAAATGAAGAAAGAGAAAAAATGACGGAACTACTAAATGCAGGTTTTATAGATTCATATAGATATTTATATCCAGAAAAAATTGAATATAGTTGGTGGTCATATATGGGACATGCAAGAGAAAAAAATGTAGGGTGGAGAATTGATTATTTTATTGTATCAAATGATTTTAGAGAAAATATAAAAGATGCAACAATATATACAGAAATATTAGGAAGTGATCATTGTCCAGTTGGATTAGAAATTAAATAGTTGGAGGAAGAAAGATGAATGAAGTAAAAAAGAATTTTTCTAAATGGATGTACTGGTTTTTATTAGCAGTTGCAATAATTTTAGTTTATAAGTTTCTTGATAATTTTACTGCAATAGGAAATGCAATAGGAAAATTTGTAGGAATAATATCACCATTCTTAGCAGGAACATTGATGGCATATTTGTTATATATACCAGCATCAAGAATTGAAAAAAAATTATTAAAATCGAAAAAAAAGTTTTTTAAGAAAAGAGCAAGAGGATTAAGTGTTTTTATAACATTTACATTTACAATATTATTAATAATATTACTTGTAAATGTTATATTACCTGTAGTAACGGAGAGTATTGTTGAACTAGTAAATAATTTTCAAAATTATTGGAATACAACAATAAGTAAATTGAATGAATTACCAGAAGATTCATTTTTTAAAAGTGAAAAGGTAATAGAAACAATAAAAGAAATAGGAGATAATATTAAAAATATAGATTTAAAAAAATATATTAATCCTGAAAAAATTACAGAATATGTAAAAGGTGCTTTAGGTGTTGCTAGTGGAATCTTTGATGTATTTGTAACGATAATAGTATCTGTTTATATATTATTACAAAGGACTCAAATTGTTGAATTTTTTAAAAATTTAACAATGGCAATATTTGGAGAAAAAACTTGTAAAAAAATAAGTGAATATGTACATAATTCAAATTATATATTTTTTAAATTTATAAGTGGACAATTAATAGATGCAGTTGTAGTTGGAATTTTAGTTACAGTGGCAATGAGTATAATTGGAGTTAAATATTCTATATTATTAGGATTTATAATAGGATTATTTAATATAATTCCATATTTTGGAGCAATAGTTGCTGTTGGATTAAGCATATTAATAACAGTAATTACAGGAGGATTATCAAAGGCATTTTGGATGGCATTAATTGTTATAATATTACAACAAATTGATTCAAATATTATCAATCCAAAAATAATTGGTGATTCATTAGAAATAAGTCCATTATTAGTAATTATAGCAGTAACAGTAGGTGGAGCTTATTTTGGAGTCTTAGGAATGTTTTTAGCAGTTCCTGTAGCAGCAGTATTTAAGATTATTATAAATGATTGGATAGAGGCAAAAAAAGAAAAAAGTTCAGATTAACCTGAACTTTTTTTATATACTAGGAAAGTTCTTTGAACTTCCTAGTATATAAAAGCTACAATCGCTAGCTCTTTGAGATTTTCTCCTTTTAGTCGAAAACTCAAATCGGGCCAAAACAAAGAGCGACTATGTCGCTTTGTTTTAGGAGGAAAGTTTATGGATAAGAAACATATAGATGAAAATGAAGATGTTGATAAATATGGAGAATTTGTGTGTTCATATTTTGCATGGTTACAGCCAAGTAGTCAAAAAGAAAAAGCAAAAGAATTATCAAATATGACCAAAAAGAAGGAGGACAAAAGAT
>ENA-ORSB01003692-ORSB01003692.1-human-gut-metagenome-genome-assembly--contig:-NODE-3692-length-10439-cov-10.577427_pt1 | contig 10439 bp, 7 predicted proteins | sample MGYA00242180_ERZ509144 | MGnify/ENA primary metagenome ERZ509144 (study PRJEB26280, sample SAMEA2338661) | human gut metagenome | biome: human gut; feature: human-associated habitat; material: faeces... | reverse complement strand
CACCAGAGGCTCTGCCTCTGGACTCCGCGAAGGGTCTTCGACCCTCTCGACACCCTTTTCGCGATTGAGTTGGTGACTTCTTCTTACTTCTTCCGCGTGTTTATCCACAGGATAACCACACAATTCACGCGATTTCAGGGAAATAAAACCACATTTACATCATGGTCGTGGGGTTGTACTCAAAGTACACCTCCGCGCCCTCCTGCTTCTCCCGCGCCAGCTCGCTCAATGCCGCGGCGAACTGCTCCGTCTCCGGATGCACCAGCAGCTTCATCAGCACATGCCAGCGCGTTTTTCCGCGCAAAACCGTGATGCTCGGCTGGTCAAGCCGCACCATCAGCGCCCGCTTCTTCCACAGCGGATGCGCGTTAAGCAGTTCCTCGCACCGCGCATGAAGCATTGTCGCGACCTCTCGCGCCTTCTGCGGCGAATTGCTCTCCACCAGCAGCCGCGCCAGAATCGTGAACGGCGGATACAACCCCGTCCGCCGGCGATCGAACTCCAGCTCAAAGAACGCGCGGTAGTCCTGCGCGGCGGCGGTCTGAATCACCTCATCCTCCGGCTTGTACGTCTGGATGATGACCTGCCCCGGCAGTGTGCCGCGTCCGGCGCGCCCGGCGACCTGCGTCAGCAGCTGGAATGTCCGCTCCCGCGCGCGGTAGTCAGGCAGATTCAGCGTCATATCCGCCGCAATCACGCCCACCAGCGTCACCTTCGGGAAATCCAGCCCCTTGGCAATCATTTGCGTGCCGACGAGCAGCTTTGCGCGCCCGGAGCGGAACTCATCGAGCAGCTTTGCGTGACCATCCTTGCCGGAGGTCGTGTCAATATCCATGCGGATGACGTTTTCCTGCGGGAAGAGCTTCTTCAATTCTTCCTCGATTTTCTGCGTCCCCGCGCCGAAATAACGGATATACTTGCTGCCGCATTTCGGGCAGGTGTTCGGCGGCAGCGCGGCGAATCCGCAGTAGTGACAGTGGAGTTTCGCCTCGGTCTGCCCGCTGCCCACGACGTGGTAGGTCATGGCGACATCGCAGTTCGGGCATTTGACGACATAACCGCAGCTTCGGCAGCTGACGAAGCTGTTGTACCCGCGCCGATTCATCAGCAGCATGGCCTGTTCGCCGCGCGCGACGCAGTTCTTGAGTGCCGCGACCAATTGCCCGGAAAATACGCTTCGGTTGCCGTTCTCCATCTCCTTGCGCATGTCCACCAGCGTGACCTGCGGCATCGGGCGGTTGCCGACGCGGGAGGGCATTTCAAGCAGCACATAATCCCCGCGCCGCGCCCTGGCAAAGGACAGGATGCTGGGCGTAGCGGAGGCAAGCAGAAGCGTCGCGTGCTCATTTTCGCATCGGCGGATGGCAACTTCGCGCGCGTCATATCGCGGATGACGGTCGGAGATATACGTCGATTCGTGCTCCTCATCCACGACAATCAGCCCTAAGTTCCCGCACGGCGCGAACACCGCTGACCGTGCGCCGATGACGACCCGCGCGTCGCCGCGCCGGATGCGCCGCCACTCATCAAAGCGCTCGCCCGCGCTGAGCCGCGAGTGCAGCACCGCCGCAACCGCCCCGAACCGCGCCCGAAACCACATGACCATTTGCGGCGTGAGGGCGATTTCCGGCACGAGAATCATGGCGGATTTCCCCTGCACGAGCGTCTGGCGCACGAGGCGGATGAACACCTCGGTTTTGCCGCTGCCCGTCACGCCGTGGAGCAGGTATTTCCCCTGTCCACTGCGCAAATCCGGCAGCATGACCGACAGCGCTTCCTCCTGCCCCGGCGTGAGGGGCGGGTCAGGGACGGCGGTGTCCGGCGTATTGCCGCCCGGCCGGCGCAGCACTTCTTCTTCCCGCAGGGCAATTAGTCCCGCTGCTTCCAGCTGGCGCAGCGCTTGCAGCGGCTCGCGGACAAGCAGCTTCAATTCCTCCACCGGGTGCGTCCGCCCGTCGGATAAGACCGTCAGCAGCAGACGCCGTTTCGGCGAGCGTTTCTCCGCCAGTGCCGCCGCTTCCAGCATTTCGCGTGGCTTCGCGGCCTGCGCGACCGTCTGCGTTTTCACCTGAATGCGTCCACCGCGCATTTGGGCGGGCAGCATCAGCCGCAGCGTTTCCGCCAGCGGACAATGCACGTCGTCCGCCATCTGCTGGGCGAGCGTCAGCAGCGTGGGGCAGATAGCGGCATAATCCTCCAGCGGACGGAGGATGTCGCGGAGCTTTTCCGGCGGCACGTCCGTCTCCTGCGTCAGGGAAAGGACGACCCCTTCCTTGCGCATCCGCCCGAACGGAACTTCCACGCGCTGTCCGGCGGTGAGCGTCATGCCGTCCGGAATGCGGTAGGTAAACGTGTGCGCAACATTCTCATGCACAATGTCCACAATTACCTGTGCGTACAGAACACTCACCCCTTTCTGCTCAATGCGCTAATACACCATTGTTTATTATACATCGGAATGCCGAAGGGGTCAAGGAAAAAAGGCATGTTTCTGCGATTTCCCAAAACGAAAAAAGCGGTCAGCGACCGCTTTTCAATGCGCAATGATTTCTCAAATTGCTAATTACTCCTCGCATTTTCCGTGAATCACATGGATGGCAACGATGACGACCCCCGCCAGCATTTCCGCAACGGACATCCCCATCAGCACACCCGAAAAGAATTCCTTGACATGGCTGCCGCCGACCAGCGCAGACAATGCGTTGCTCGCGATGCCCAGCAGAATCAGCAGAACGCCGTAGAGAATATGCTGCTCATAGACTGTGCGCTGCATCCGGCGCAGCAGGTCAAGCATCTGTGCGTCATGCGTCAGCTGCATTTCTTCCTTCTGCGGCGAATCCTTGCCGTTGAGCAGTTCCGGCAGGGTGATACCCAGCGCCGCGCAGAGCGCTTCCACCGCGTCAGCATCGGGCAGACGTTTGCCCGTTTCCCAGCGCATCAAGGATTTCTGCGATACGCCAATTTTCTGCGCCAGCTGCTCCTGCGTCATGCCTTGCGCAGTGCGCTTGCCTGCGATATACTGACCAATTGCCGCCTGATTCATAAGCACACTTCCTTTGATAGCCGCACCCCTCTTGGAGTACTTTCCGTATCATAGCACGACTTTGTAACGAATGTCGGAAGTGTTTGTAAATATTTTGTGAACAATAATTGCGTCGAAACTGTTGCAAAAAGAACCTGTTCAAGCAGGAGAAAATGTGCTATAATAAGACATAATCAACCATACTGGAGGTGTTTCTGCGTGGCACACAAGCCTGTATTGTATATTGTGATTCCCTGCTACAACGAAGAAAGCGTACTGCCGATTACCAGCGGCATGTTCCGCGACAAGGTGCGTCAGCTCGCAGACGCGGGGAAAATCAGCGACGAGAGCCGCATTCTGTTCGTCAACGACGGCAGCAAGGACAAGACGTGGGAGATTATCACGGCGCTGTCCGCGAAAGACCCGTGCTTCCAAGGCATTGCGCAGAGCCGCAACCGAGGGCACCAAAGGGCGGTCTGGGCAGGGCTGATGGAGGCAAAAGACCGCTGCGACATCACCATCAGCATCGACTGCGACGGGCAGGACGATATCAACGCCATGGACGCGATGGTGGATGCGTACCTTGACGGCTGCGAAATCGTCTACGGCGTGCGCTCCAAGCGTGATACCGACACGTTCTTCAAGCGCTTCACGGCGGAAGGCTTCTACAAACTCCTCAGCGCAATGGGCGCGGAGGTTGTGTTTAATCACGCGGATTATCGCCTGATTTCCAGCCGTGCCCTGCAGGAATTGGCGAAATTCCGCGAAGTAAACCTGTATCTGCGCGGGATGGTTCCGCTGGTCGGGTTCAAGTCCACCAGCGTCTCTTACGAGCGTCACGAGCGCATCGCGGGCGAAAGCCACTATCCGCTGAAGAAGATGCTGGGGCTGGCGTTCGACGGCATCACAAGCCTATCGGTCAAACCGATTCGCATGGTGTTCTTCGCCGGGCTGTTTATCACGATTCTGTCATTCATCGGCATTATCTGGGCAGTGATTGCCGCGATTGCCGGGCATTCGGTGGCTGGCTGGGCGTCGCTGGCTTGTCTGGTATGCTTCGTTGGCGGGATGCAGTGCCTGTTTCTCGGTATCATCGGGGAATACATCGGCAAAATCTACTTGGAAGTCAAGCAGCGTCCGCGGTATATTATTTCGGAACGCACAGCGGAGATGGATGAGAAGAAGGAGTAACGGCACACCCACTAATCGCATTTTCGATAAAATCCAAGTAACATGAGTGTGCGTGCGAAGGAGTCCGGAGGGCAACCGCAAAGCCCTCTGGTCGCCTCCGCAGCGGCGAAACCCCTGCCGCGATAAAGAAGTACCAATAGTACCACTATAAAAGGAAAAAGGAGAACACAACACACATGCTCTACGAAGGCAAAATCTGGCTTGGAACGGGTGAACACCCCGTCTGCCTGCTGCCGCAGATGGCAAACCGCCATGGTCTCATCGCCGGGGCGACCGGTACGGGCAAAACCGTCTCCCTCAAGGTGCTGGCAGAGGGATTTTCGGACATGGGCGTGCCCGTGTTCCTCGCGGATATCAAGGGCGATCTCGCCGGGATGGTGCAGCCCGGCACACACAGCGACAATATCGCCAATCGCCTGACGCAGTGCGGCGTGCCGACGTTCGAGTACCGCACGTTTCCGACCGTGTTCTGGGACGTGTTCGGCAAAGAGGGGCATCCCGTCCGCACGACCGTGAGCGAAATGGGGCCGACGCTGCTCGCGCGGCTGATGAACCTCAACGACACGCAGGCAGGCGTGCTGAGCATCCTCTTCCGCGTCGCGGATGACGAGAACATGCTCCTGCTCGACCTCAAGGACTTGAAGGCCATGCTTGCCTACGTCGGTGAGCACGCCAAGGAGTACACGCTCGATTACGGCAACGTGTCCATGGCATCTGTCGGTGCGATTCAGCGCGCCGTCGCCATGCTGGAGGACGAGGGCGGCAATGCGTTCTTCGGCGAACCCGCACTGAACATCGCCGACTGGATGCAGCTTGATGAAAACGGGCGCGGCGTTATCAACATCCTCGCGGCGGACGTGCTCTACCGCAAGCCCCGGCTGTACTCGACCTTCCTGCTGTGGATGCTGTCGGAGCTGTACGAGCTGCTGCCCGAATGCGGCGATTTGGACAAGCCGCGCATGGTGTTCTTCTTCGACGAGGCGCACCTGCTCTTCGACGACTGCCCCAAGGCGCTGCTGGAAACGCTGGAGCAGGTCGTCCGGCTGATTCGCTCCAAGGGCGTCGGCGTGTATTTCGTCACCCAGAACCCCTGCGACATTCCCATGAGCATTCTGGGGCAGCTCGGCAACCGCGTTCAGCACGCCCTGCGCGCCTACACGCCGCTTGACCAGAAGGCCGTCCGCACCGCTGCGATGACCTTCCGCGCGAATCCCGCGTTCGACACGGCAGAAGCCATCACCACGCTCAAAACAGGCGAAGCACTGGTTTCCTTCCTCGATGCGGACGGTGCGCCGAGCATCGTCGAGCGCGCGACCATCCTCCCCCCGCAGAGCGCCATGAACGCCATCGACGGCGATGTGCGGCAGGAGTGCATCGAGACCAGCCCCTTCCGCGGCGTTTACGACACGCCGGTTGACCGCGTTTCCGCCTACGAAATGCTGGCAAGCGCGTTCCAGAAGGAGCAGATGCCCGCGCCGGAAGCCGCCGCGCCGCAGATTTCGACCGCTGCGCCGACAGTCAGCCGCCCCGATGCTTTCCTTGTGTTCGACCCGCAGACAGGGCATTATGTGCAGCGCGAGGCTGCCCAGCCGATGGCTCAGGCTCAGCCTGTGGGTCAGGCACAGTCTGTTCAACAGCCTGCCGCACAGGGCAGCACGCCGCGTCCCGCGTGGATGGCGGCGGACGAACCCGCACGTCCGGCGTGGCAGAATCAGCAGGAGCAGCCGCCGATAGGTCAGGCGCAGCCTGTTCCGGTGCTGACTGTGCAGCAGCCGCAGGTGCAAAACATGCTGGTGATGGTCTACGACCCGGCAAGCGGGCAGTATGTGCAGAAGATGATGCCGATGCAGCTTGACCCCGCGACGGGCAATTACGTCCCGGCTCAGGCGCAGCCCGCAGCAGCGCCGACAACGACGAAGGCGCAGGAGCGCGAGGCGGAGAAGCAGCGCAAAGCGGCTGAAAAAGCCGAGAAGGAACGCGAGGCGGAAGAACGCCGGAAGCACGCGGATGAACTGCGCGAAGAACGTGCCGCGCGCGCCCGGAAGAACGACTCATTGCTGGGGCGCGTGCAGAATACGGCGATTAACACCGCGACCCGCGAAGTGACGCGGCAGGTGACGCGCGGGATTCTGGGCGGAATCACGGGGCTGTTCGGGGGAAACAAGAAGTAATTATTGATATACGCAAAGCGGGTGCATGGAGTTTGAAGCTCCGCGCACCCGCCTTTTTTATACTATTTCCAAATTCGCGGCGCAAGCAGATGGCGCAGGCGAATGCAGGAAATTGTATTAGGGTAACACCGCACAAATGAGGTGGTCGGCTGACGAATGGATTTTTCGTCAGATGCAAATGCAAATTTCGAAGGTTTACTGGCGGTAAATCGAGAAATTTGCATGACGCAGATGGCGGAAAAGACATCGCCAGACGCGCCGCCGAATTGTGCGGCGGTGCCCTTGACAAAGCGCACCAAATGCTGTATCCTGTACGTAGCAAAAGCGTTTGTTCTTTATCGAAAGGAGTGTTTTTTCATGCGGAAAATCCTCTCCCTGCTGCTGATTCTTGCCCTTTTTCTTCCCTGCGCGCTGGCGGAAACGCCGCAGGGCATTGACCTCGCGCTGACCTCCACCTATGGCGACGGCTTGTCCCTGCGGATGACGGCTGGCTTAAGCGAAACGCCGTTCTGCTCGCTGACGCTGCCTTCGGGGCAGATTGACCTCGCCTTCTCGCCGGACAAAGGGCTTTGCGTGCAGTCGGGCGGCCAGTGGGCGCAATTGCTGGTGGAAGGCCATCCGGTGGATGCGGCGCTGCTGACCACGCCGCTCAAGCTGCTGGATGGGCGCTCCCCGTCGGAGGTGCTGGGGCTGTTGGCGGAGGATGTCAACAAGATGCTCGATGCGCTTCCCTCGCTCTATAACTTGCCAATGACCTTGATAAGAGACCCTGCGTTTGCGCGCCTGTTCAGCGACCTATACATTGCTGCGCAAACAGGGACAATTTCCATCACTTCTGAAGAACTGAATCGTTTGGCGGCTTCTGTTCTGGGAAAGATCTACAGCATGGAATATCTTGACGGCTTGAACTTCAGCGATATTTACCATAATCTTCTTGCGTCGGTCGTGCAATCTTCGGAGGTTGCACGCGCATATCGTTCCGCGATGCGCGGATACCTTCTCTCTAATTTCAGGCTTTCCGGGCAAATCGGCATTGAGAAAGGGGAACTTCTTTTTAGTCAGCCCTACCAAGAGCCATACCATTTGACCTATGAGCAAACCACGCCTAACAGTTGGCATTATCTGCTGACAACTGCGAACAGCGATACCATCGATGGTGTGCTCTATTGGCGAAATGAATACGACTTTGCTTTGAGCGGCTACTCCGAGAATCAGCATACGGCGTTCTCTGTCACTTGCAGTTACGGTTCTGCAAACAACTTTGTGTTTATCGCCAGCGTTGATAACAGCTTCAGCCTGTCCATCGTTCAAGCTGGCAGCAATTTCAGTTTGCGGCTTAACAATGAGAATGCCAACGTTTTTGCCCTTAATGCCAACGTTTTTTCCCTTGAATCCACATCGGATTATATCCGTGTCAAGATATATTACAATTATTATACGCTTACGATCACCCCTGCCACGGATGGGCTTGATATTGTTGCACAGGCGCGCACTTTCGATATCTTCACCGCCCACGTCCGCACCGCGCTCAACGGTCTGATCTGCACCGGCGTGTACGGCGACACGACATACCGCCTTGCCCTGACGGAAACGGCAACCGGCTTCAGCCTGCTGCTCTCCCTGCCGGACGGAGATTTCCAGCTGGATTTCGCCGCGCTTTCCGACACCAGCTGTTCGCTGACCTTCACCGATGCCGCCGGGCAGCAGGTATCCCTGACGGGATCGCTCTGCACGTCTGAATCCCCCGTCATTCCGGATACCCTCGGTACCATTGAGCTGACGCAGCTGCTGGATGACCTCTTCTAATCAACCAAATTCCCTAAAAAGGCGTTTTCGGATGCACACGTTCCGAAAACGCCTTTTCTATTTATTTCAGCATTTCTGCCGGGATTTCCGCCGCCATCCGCTGATAGCCTGCCTTGCTTGGGTGCAGGTGGTCGCCGGAATCGTATTCGGGCAGGAAGAAATCAGGGTTCGCCGGGTCGCGCAAGGCGCGGTCAAAGTCAATGCAGCCGTCAATCAACTCGGTCATACGGATGAAATCATTGTAAGCGTGGCGCAAGTCCTGCCGGAAGGGCGCGTCGGTGCGCCAGCCGCCCATGGGCAGCAGCGTCCCGACGTAGACGCACAAGCCCATCCCCCGCGCCTGCCGGATGTACGTCTTGAGTCCGCTGATAAGCTCGTCCGCCGTCGGCAGATCGCTCATCGGGCGGAAGGGGTTCACCTGCGTGCCGACGGGGTGGATGATGTCGTTGATACCCTGCTGGATGATAACGGCATCCGCGCCGTCGGTCGGCACTTCATGCGCAAAGCGTTTCGCGCCCATCAGCCCGTAGGATTCGTACGTCAGGCAGTGATATTCGCGCAGAATCCGCGATCCGCTGGTGGCGCGGCGGATGATGGCGGTATGCTGAAAGCCGTCTTTGCGGCAACGGAGCTGCAAATCATCCGGCCAATCCTGCGCGGTGATGGAGTCGCCATAACAGATGATGGCGCGGTTCTCCGGCGCAGTACGCACGGACACATTGCTGAGGAAGTATGTCAGCTGCGTCTTGCGGGATGTGTCCATCGAAATATTGAGGTTCTCCGTTTCGTCGCCGTTAGCGTACAGCCCGCCGGACAGCGCGCCGCAGGTGAACACGACGCTGCGCATGAGCGTGAAATCACGCAAATAGAAGCTGACAAGCAGCTTTTCCCCGGCAGTTACGGGCGTTTCCAGCGTGTCGGAAATCGCATTGCCCTCCGCCGGAAGCGTTACGCGGCGCTCGCCCCCGAACGTGACCGGGTGAAACGCGCCGCCGCAGAAAATTGTCACCTTTTCCAGCGTAACCGGCTCCATGCCGCAGTAATTATCGAACGTCAGGCGCACACCGCTGCCAGAAAACGGCGAGACAATCGGATAGCGCAAGGTAATGTCCTTGGCATACCGCTCCGGGCGATTTTCCGCAATGCTGACCGCATTTCCCCACACGCTGACCCACTTCTGCATCCTTTTGACGCTCCCTTCGCGTTGCTGTTCCCCATCATAGCACATTCCGTGTGCAAATGCAAGTTTCCTATTGTTTCCATATTCGCAACGATTGTTGAGACACCGCAAAATCGGTTGACAACTGCGCATCGAAAATGATAAAATGTGTATATATTCCCCTTGAACAGGAGTGAAAATCGTATGGTCAAAATCATTTCAGACAGCACATCCGACCTGTCGCAGGATCTGCTCGACCGCTATAACATCACACTGGTGCCGCTGATAGTTCGCTTGGGCGACCAGCAGTACGAAGACCGCGTGAACATCACCTCGGAAGAAATTTTCCGCTGGTCGGACAGCACAAAGAAAGCGCCGACGACTGCCTGCGCGAACGTCTGGACGATTCAAGAAGTTTTCCAGAAGTATCTGGAGACGTATGACGAGATTGTGGCGTTCTCCATCTCCGGCAAAATGTCCGCGACGGGATCGAACATGGTGGAAGCGGCGGCGGAGCTGGGCGCATCCGACCGCATCCACGTCGTGGACAGCCAGAGCCTTTCCACCGGCATCGGTCTGCTGGTGATGGAAGCGGCGGTGATGGCGCAGGAAGGCAAGTCCGCCAAGGAGATTGTGGCGCATGTGACCTCGCTGATTCCGCTGGTTCGCGCGTCCTTTGTCGTCGATACGCTGACGTTCCTGCACCGCGGCGGGCGCTGTTCCGGCGCGGCGGCGCTGATGGGCAGTATGCTGAAGCTGCACCCGAAGATTGTCGTGCGCGACGGTCAAATGCTGGTGGACAAGAAGTACCGCGGCTCGCTCGCCCGCTGCATCCCTGCCTACACGCACGATTTGCACGACGATTTGCTCCGCGCGCGCCCGGAGCGTGTTTTCATCACCCATTCCGGCTGCGACCCGGAGGTCGTCGAGCAAGTCCGCACCTATTTGACGAGCCTGAACTACTTCGATGCGGTCATCGAAACCCGCGCCGGCGGCGTCATCTCCTGCCACTGCGGCCCCGGCACGCTGGGGGTGCTGTTCATCTTGAAGGAGTGACCCCCAGAGGCGCTGCCTCTGGACTCCGGCAGGG
>ENA-ORSB01003690-ORSB01003690.1-human-gut-metagenome-genome-assembly--contig:-NODE-3690-length-10448-cov-3.336188_pt1 | contig 10448 bp, 5 predicted proteins | sample MGYA00242180_ERZ509144 | MGnify/ENA primary metagenome ERZ509144 (study PRJEB26280, sample SAMEA2338661) | human gut metagenome | biome: human gut; feature: human-associated habitat; material: faeces... | reverse complement strand
GCATCCAGGTCAGCATCTCCGGTTACGAATGGAACGTTCATCAGGGAACGGTCCTCCGGTACAACAGTTCCTTTGAATAATTTGCTCTGATCTAAGAAATCGTAAAGGATCTTTGCTTTTTCTTCATTGCGCTCTTTCATGACAGAAAGTCCGCCCATCTTCTTTAACCATTTGAATACTTTTCCGCAGATATAAATGCCGTAGCAAGGCGGTGTATTATACAGAGAATCATTGTCTGCCTGTGTCTTATACTTCAGCATAGTTGGTGTGCCCGGAAGAACATCATCTGTGATCAGATCTTCGCGGATAATGGAGATCACCATGCCTGCCGGTCCGATATTCTTCTGAACGCCGCCATAGACTACACCATATTTGGTTACATCAATGGGCTCTGAAAGGAAACAGGAGGATACATCAGCAACTAATGTTTTGCCTTTGGTATTAGGTAATGTTGTGAAACGTGTACCATAAATGGTATTGTTCTGGCAGATATATACATAGTCTGCATCTTCTGAGATAGGAAGATCAGAACAGTCTGGAATATAAGAGAAAGTCTTATCTTCTGAGGAAGCAATTTTGTTTGCTTTTCCATAGATACATGCTTCCTGATAAGCTTTCTTAGCCCACTGACCTGTTACGATGTAATCAGCAACTTTGTTTTTCATAAGATTCATGGGAATCATTGCAAACTGCTGGCTTGCACCGCCCTGAAGGAACAATACCTTGTAATTATCAGGGATATTCATAAGCTCTCTTAAATCAGCTTCGGCTTCCTGAATAATTGTTTCAAAAGCCTTGGAACGATGACTCATCTCCATAACTGACATTCCAGTTCCCTTATAGTCCAACATTTCATCTGCAGCTTCTTTTAATACTTCTTCAGGCAAAACTGCGGGGCCTGCTGAAAAATTGTACACTCTTGACACTTTTTTACTCCTCCTGATTTCTCATAACATTATTTCCCACAGCGTAGCGATTCAAAATATATTGAACCATTACACAAATCTATATGTAATCTGGATAGATACATATCATAATAATTATTATGTATTATTGTCTGGCAGCCAGATCTTCTGCATCGAATGCATCACTGATTGGTGCGCCTGCGGGTACCATAGGGAATACCTTGTCATCTTCTTCAATAATACAATCCAGTACGACAGGTCTGCCAAGTGAAATTGCCTTTTCCAGTGCAGGTGCTACTTCTTCCTTCTTGGTAACACGGATTGCTTCACAGCCGAGTCCTTCTGCAACTTTGACAAAATCAACCTTATCAGCGAGTACAGTCTGGGAATATCTCTTATCATAGAACAGAGTCTGCCACTGTCTGACCATACCAAGAACGTGATTATTGATGATAATCTGAATGATTGGAATATTGTAGCGGCTTGCTGTTGCAAGTTCATTCATATTCATTCTGAAGCATCCATCACCGGCAATATTCACGCAGATTTTATCTGGTCTGCCCATCTTGGCACCGATACATGCACCCAATCCGTAGCCCATAGTTCCAAGTCCTCCTGATGACAGGAAAGTACGAGGTTCTGTATACTGATAGAATTGAGCTGCCCACATCTGATGCTGTCCAACGTCGGTAGAGACAATTGCCTTGCCTTTTGTTACCTGATCCAGCTGTTCAATGATGTAAGGACATGTAAGCTTGGAATCATCATATTTTAATGGATATTTAGCCTTAAACTCCTGAATATGGTTCATCCATTCTGTATGCTTTATTGGTGTGAGCTTACTGTTGAGCTCTTTTAGAATGGTCTTGAGATCACCGACAATAGAAGCATCTGTATGGATGTTCTTATTGATTTCAGCAGCATCAATATCTATGTGTAAGATTTTGGCATTGGATGCAAACTTCTTGGCATTACCGATAACACGGTCAGAGAATCTCGCACCTAATGCGATCAGCAAGTCACATTCACTTACTCCGAAATTGGAAGTTTTGGTTCCGTGCATGCCTATCATACCTGTATATGCAGGATTTTTGCCGTCAAAGGCACCTTTACCCATAAGAGTGTCGCATACAGGAGCATCAATTTTTTCTGCAAATTCCTTTACTTCGCGGTATGCACCTGAGGCAATAGCACCACCGCCAAGGTAAATATATGGCTTCTTGGCATTTTGAATCAATGCAAGTGCTGTGTGAATATCTTCCTGAGAATAATGATTCTCTATTACAGGCGGTTCCGGTTTCACAGGTACATATTCACATGTATTGGCTGTGACATCCTTGGTAATATCTACAAGAACCGGTCCTGGTCTTCCAGAACGTGCAATGTTAAATGCCTTTCTTAATGTATCGGCTAACTTTGTTACATCCTTAACAATATAACCATGCTTCGTGATAGGCATTGTTACGCCGGCAATATCAATCTCCTGGAAAGAGTCCTTACCAAGCATTGGTAAGGTTACATTTGCAGTAATTGCTACCATGGGAATGGAATCCATATATGCAGTTGCAATACCAGTGACCAGATTGGTAGCACCGGGGCCGCTTGTTGCAAGACATACACCTACTTTACCGGTTGCTCTTGCATAGCCATCTGCCGCATGAGCAGCACCCTGCTCATGGGAGGTCAGAATGTGATGAATTTCATCACTGTGTTTATATAATTCATCATATACATTTAAGATAGTTCCACCAGGATAGCCGAATACAGTATCGACACCCTGTTCCTTTAAACATTCAATTACAATTTGTGAACCAGTCAGTAACATATCAGCACCATGCCTTTCCTAAGTATTTCGTTCTAGTTATTCTGATTGGGACTCTGAAGGATGGCACCGCGGTTACCGCTTGTTACCATTTCTCTGTATCTTGCAAGATAACCTGTAGTTACCTTAGGCTCTTTAGGCTGCCATTTTGCTTTTCGTGCTGCCAGCTCTTCGTCAGATACACGAACATTTAAAGTCAGAGCAGGAATATTGATTTCGATGATATCGCCCTCTTCTACCAGAGCAATAGGTCCACCAACTGCAGCTTCTGGAGATACATGACCGATAGATGCACCTCTGGATGCTCCTGAGAAACGTCCGTCTGTGATCAGGGCAACGCTGGAGCCAAGTCCCATACCTGCAATAGCAGAAGTGGGATTCAACATTTCACGCATACCGGGACCACCCTTAGGACCTTCATAACGAATGACTACTACATCACCGGCGATAATCTTACCGCCCTTGATGGCAGCAATCGCATCTTCTTCACATTCAAATACACGTGCAGGACCTTCGTGAACCATCATTTCATCTACAACTGCAGAACGTTTTACAACACTGCCGTCTGGAGCCAGATTACCCTTTAATACAGCCAGACCGCCAGTCTTGCTGTAAGGATTATCCAATGGTCTGATTACTTCAGGATTTCTGTTGACAGCATTCTTAATATTCTCTCCTACTGTCTTGCCTGTTACAGTCATACATTCTTCGTGGAGAAGACCTAACTCTGACAGCTCATGCATAACAGCATAGACACCACCGGCTTCGTTAAGATCTTCCATGTAAGTAGGACCAGCAGGTGCTAAATGACATAAGTTAGGAGTTTTTTCGCTGATTTCATTTGCAAATGCAATATCAAAATCAAAACCAACTTCATGAGCGATAGCAGGAAGATGAAGCATACTGTTTGTAGAACATCCAAGAGCCATATCTACTGTTAATGCATTCAGGATTGCTTCCTTGGTCATGATATCGCGAGGACGGATATTCTTACGAAGCATTTCCATGACAGCCATTCCAGCATGTTTTGCAAGCTTGATTCTTTCTGAGTATACAGCAGGAATTGTTCCGTTACCCTGAAGTCCCATACCTAATGCTTCTGTCAAACAGTTCATGGAGTTGGCTGTGTACATACCTGAACAGGAACCGCATGTAGGACATACCTTTTCCTCAAATTCACGTACATCTTCTTCTGTCATCTTACCTGCTGCATAGGAGCCAACCGCTTCGAACATGGAAGAAAGGCTTCTCTTCTGACCTTTTACATGTCCGGCAAGCATAGGACCACCGGATACAAATACGGTAGGAACATTAATTCTGGCAGCAGCCATTAATAATCCGGGTACATTCTTATCACAGTTAGGAACCATGACAAGTGCATCGAACTGATGAGCAAGAGCCATACACTCTGTTGAATCAGCAATCAGATCTCTGGTAACCAGAGAGTATTTCATGCCGATATGTCCCATGGCAATACCATCACAGACTGCAATAGCAGGAAATACAACGGGTACGCCGCCTGCTTCTGCAACACCAAGCTTAACGGCATTTACGATCTTATCAAGATTCATATGACCAGGTACGATTTCGTTATAGGAACTTACGATACCTACCATTGGCTTCTGCATTTCTTCTTCTGTGAAACCAAGAGCGTTAAATAAACTTCTATGGGGTGCCTGCTGCATTCCCTTTTTTACATTATCACTTTTCATGAGTATACCTCCAAATTAACTATATTCTCTCTGCAATCAGATTGCCCATCTTGGCAGTGCCTACCTGAGTAACTGTAGAGCGTTTGCTCTCTTCCTGGGGCATGATATCAATGGTGCGGTAATTTTCTTCCAGTACCTGCTTTACAGCCTTTTCAATTGCATTGGCTTCTTCATCCAGATCAAAGGAATAACGAAGCATCATGGCTGCACTCAGGATTGTGGCAATTGGATTGGCAATGCCTTTGCCTGCAATATCAGGTGCAGATCCGCCACTTGGCTCATAGAGACCGAATTTGGTATCATTGAGGCTGGCTGAGGACAACATACCGATGGAACCTGTTACCATACTTGCTTCATCAGACAAGATATCACCGAACATGTTCTCTGTTAAGATAACGTCGAACTGCTTCGGATCTTTAACCAGCTGCATTGCACAGTTATCTACAAGCATATGCTCCAGAGTAACTTCTGGATAATCCTTGGCAACTTCTTCTACGACTTTTCTCCAGAGTCTTGAAGAATCCAATACGTTTGCCTTGTCTACGCTGGTTACTTTCTTGCGTCTCTTCACGGCGATATCAAAACCTTTAATGGCAATACGACGTATCTCATTTTCTGTATAGGTCAGTGTATCAACGGCAGTCATAACGCCATCTACTTCTTTGGTGCTTCTCTCACCGAAGTAAAGACCGCCTGTCAGCTCGCGCATGATCATCATATCAAATCCGCTGCCGATGATGTCATCACGAAGTGGGCATGCTTCCTTTAATTCTTCATAAAGATATGCCGGTCTTAAATTGGCAAATAAATTCAAGGCTTTACGAAGCTTTAATAATCCGGCTTCCGGTCTTAAATGAGGAGGCAGCTTATACCAGGGGGATGTAGAGGTGTTACCACCTATGGAACCCATTAATACTGCATCAGCTGCTTTCGCAGCAGCAATTGCTTCATCAGTCAGTGGCTCACCGCAGGCATCTATGGAAGCACCACCCATTAAAATATCCTGGTAGTTAATAGTATGATTATATTTTAAAGCTACTTTGTCTAATACCTTTTTTGCTTCGGTGACAATTTCAGGACCAATTCCATCACCGGGTATGCATACAATATTCAAATTCATTACATTTCTCCCTTTGCGCTGTTGTCTATGCTGTTATTTCCTTTGTATACAACATGAATGTATGTATATTTATACAAGGACATAAGTTTATCATATTACATTCAATGCAAAATTTCAACCGTATACATAAAAAAGAACTATGCCGATTAGATATGATATGTATAATCTGCTGGAATGTTTGCGTGTATACAATATTATATAAAAAAGAAGCCGACATAATCGACTTCTTTTTATCCGCATGTATCTGACATGCATTTTGATTTATTCAGCGTCAGGCTTCTCAACCTGTTCGATTGCAGACTTCTTCATTGGAATACGGCAGTTCTTATTGTTACCGAATTCAACAATAACATCTTCATCTGTAATATCAATAACAATGCCATAGAAACCGCTGGTAGTTAATACGCTGTCGCCTACCTCAACGGAATTAATCAGTGCGCTTCTCTTCTTCTGTTCCTTTTTCTGTGGACGATAGAAAAGAAAATAAAAAATACCAATCAGTACAGCAAAATAAATGACCCATACGATTGGGCTTGCCATAGCCTGTCCGGCTGCTTCGGCTTCTGAAGATAATAATAAGTTCATCATGTTTCCTCCTGTAAGTTTATAAAGCATATCATACACAAAAAAGTGCGATACATCAAGTTAATTTTTTATGAAGCGGATCAATCCGGTTCACCGGCTGCCATACTTTCAAGCTTTGACTTCTTATATGCAGCAAATTCACCACGGTCAAGAGAATCACGGATTTCTGTCATCATGGTGTTATAGAAATACAGATTGTGAAGTACACATAATCTCATTCCAAGCATTTCCTTTGATTTCAGAAGATGTCTGATATAGGCTCTGGAATATCTGCGGCATGCAGGACAGTTACATCCAACCTCGATAGGACGTGTGTCAAGTTCGTATTTGGCATTGAACAGATTGATCTTGCCATGATTGGTATATAAGTGACCATGTCTGCCGTTACGTGTCGGATATACACAGTCAAAGAAATCAATACCACGTTCTACACCCTCCAGAATATTGGCAGGTGTACCAACACCCATCAGATAAGTAGGTTTATCCTTAGGCAGATAAGGAACTGTTTCCTCCAGGATATAATACATCTCTTCATGAGTCTCACCTACAGCAAGACCACCTACAGCATAACCATCCAGATCCATTTCTGAAATACGTTTTGCATGCTCAATTCGAATATCAGGATAAACAGCACCCTGGTTGATTCCAAACAGAAGCTGTTCTTTGTTAATGGTATCCGGCAGACTGTTCAGTCTCGCCATTTCCGCTTTACAGCGGGCAAGCCATCTTGTGGTCCTGTCTACAGATTTCTGCACATAATCCCTGTCAGCCACACTGCTGGGACATTCATCAAATGCCATGGCAATGGTGGAGGCAAGATTGGACTGGATCTGCATACTCTCTTCCGGTCCCATAAAGATCTTATGCCCGTCAATATGGGAATTAAAATAAACCCCCTCTTCTTTGATCTTTCTCAGCTTTGCAAGGGAAAACACCTGGAATCCGCCTGAGTCTGTAAGGATCGGTTTGTCCCATACCATAAATTTATGAAGACCGCCTAACTGCTTTACTATTTTATCACCCGGACGCACATGAAGATGATAAGTATTTGATAATTCTACCTGTGTTCCGATCTGCTGTAAATCCATGGTGGATACAGCGCCTTTAATCGCACCGATCGTTCCCACATTCATAAAAACAGGAGTCTGGATCGTACCATGCACTGTATGAAACTCCGCACGCTTGGCACGGCCTTCTGTTTTAAGAAGTTTATATTCTGCCATTTTTTCTCTCCTCTTGATAAAAATCACTTTTTCTATTATATCCCGAAATAGCTGAATTTTCAACTGCAAATAAGGTAATCATTGGTAAAGTTTCATATTGTCTTTTTCAGACCATTAGCGTATAATATTACGGAATATTCCATATCTGGAAACAGATATTTAATAGGAAAGAACAGGATAGATTTTTACTGTTTACTTCGTGTCCGGCAACACGCTTTGCATGATATCAGCAGCAAACAGTAAAGAAAATGTTACTGTTCACTCCGTTCTCAGTAACGTAGCCAAAATTCATTCCAGATTGCCTGCGGCAATGGAATTTTGGCTTGTATGTCTCGGGATTTTGGCATATTCATGCCAAAACACTTCGCGGGATAGTGGTGTGTGAACAGTAACAGGAAAATTTCAATTTTGTTTATATACAATACGAGGAGGCTTGAATTTACTTTATGAATTACAAAACACTTGGAATTGACATTGGTTCCACTACTGTAAAGATCGCGATCTTAGATGAGAATGAAAATCTCATTTTCGCGGATTACAAGCGTCATTTTGCGAACATTCAGGAAACCCTTGCAGACCTTCTTCAGGAGGCCTTTGACCAGTATGGCGAGATGACTCTCCATCCTGTGATCACAGGTTCCGGCGGTCTGACCCTTGCCAACCATTTGGGCGTTCCTTTTACCCAGGAGGTTATTGCAGTTTCTACTTCTCTGCAGAAGCTGGCACCAAAGACAGATGTTGCCATCGAGCTTGGCGGTGAGGATGCCAAGATCATTTATTTCGAAAACGGAAACGTAGAACAGCGTATGAACGGTATCTGTGCAGGCGGTACCGGTTCTTTCATCGACCAGATGGCTTCTCTTCTCCAGACAGATGCCACAGGTCTGAATGAATATGCCAAAGATTACAAAGCGCTCTACCCGATTGCTGCACGCTGCGGTGTTTTCGCCAAAACGGATATCCAGCCGCTGATCAATGACGGTGCAACCAAACCGGATCTGTCAGCTTCTATTTTCCAGGCAGTTGTAAACCAGACCATCTCCGGTCTTGCCTGTGGAAAACCCATCCGTGGACATGTTGCATTCCTGGGTGGTCCGCTTCACTTCCTGTCCGAACTGAGAGAATCCTTTATCCGTACTTTGAAGCTGGATGAGGAACACACCATCATTCCGGAGAACTCCCATCTTTTTGCAGCCATCGGTTCTGCATTAAATGCAAAAGAAGACAACTCCATTTCCCTGACAGAAATGAAAGACAGACTTCGCAATTCCATTAAGCTGGATTTTGAAGTAGAACGTATGGAACCACTTTTCGCGTCTCAGGAAGAATACGATACATTTGCAAAACGTCAGAGTTCCTACAAAGTAAAAACAGGAGATCTGGCTACATATAAAGGAAACTGCTATCTGGGTATTGATGCAGGTTCCACCACAACCAAAACTGCACTGGTAGGCGAAGATGGAACACTTCTCTATTCCTTTTACAGCAGCAACAACGGAAACCCGTTAAAAACTACCATCCGTTCTATTAAAGAAATCTATGAACTGCTTCCCAAAGACGCAAAGATCGCTTATTCCTGTTCTACAGGTTACGGCGAGGCTCTGATCAAAGCGGCCCTGCTCCTGGATGAGGGCGAGGTTGAGACCGGTTCCCATTACTATGCAGCTGCTTTCTTTGATCCGGAGGTTGACTGTATCGTAGATATCGGCGGACAGGATATGAAGTGCATCAAGATCCGCAACCAGACCGTTGACAGCGTACAGCTGAACGAGGCATGTTCCTCTGGCTGCGGTTCCTTTATTGAAACCTTTGCCAAATCCCTGAACTACTCCGTGCAGGATTTCGCCAAAGCCGCTCTTTTTGCAGAGCATCCTATTGACCTTGGTACCAGATGTACCGTATTTATGAACTCCAAGGTAAAACAGGCCCAGAAGGAAGGCGCTTCTGTCGCAGATATCTCTGCCGGACTTGCCTACTCTGTTATCAAGAATGCTCTTTACAAGGTTATCAAGGTTTCCGATGCCAAGGAGCTTGGCAAACACATTGTTGTACAGGGCGGTACCTTCTATAACGACGGTGTTCTTCGAAGCTTTGAGCGTATTGCAGGCTGCCAGGCTATCCGCCCGGATATTGCCGGTATCATGGGTGCTTTCGGCGCTGCCCTGATTGCCAAGGAGCGTTATCACGCAGAAGGCCGCGAGACCACCATGCTTTCCATTGACAAGATCAATGAGCTGAAATACACCACCTCCATGGCCAACTGTCACGGATGTACCAACAACTGCCGTCTTACCATCAACAAATTCACAGGCGGACGCCAGTTTGTAAGCGGAAACCGCTGCGAGCGCGGTATCGGCAAAGAGAAGAACAAGGATCATATCCCGAACCTTTATGAATATAAGTACAAGCGTCTGTTCTCCTACGAGCCACTTTCCCCGGAGAAGGCGGTGCGAGGCAAGGTAGGTATCCCGCGTGTACTGAATATGTTTGAGAATTATCCTTTCTGGTATACCTTCTTTACAGAACTGAAATACCAGGTAGTGCTTTCCCCTACCTCCACCAGAAAGATTTATGAGCTTGGAATCGAGTCCATTCCAAGTGAGTCCGAGTGCTATCCTGCCAAGCTTGCACACGGACATGTGACCTGGCTTCTGAAAAACGGCGTGAAATTTATTTTCTACCCCTGCATTCCTTACGAGCGCAACGAATTCCCGGACGCAGTCAACCATTACAACTGTCCGATCGTTACCTCCTATGCAGAGAACATTAAGAACAACGTGGACGAGCTTCATGATCCGTCCATTACCTTTATGAACCCATTCCTGGCACTGACCTCCGAGGAAATCGTGACCAAGCGCCTCACTGAGATTTTCCCGGATATCCCAGAATCTGAGGGGAAGGAAGCCGCTCACAAGGCATGGGAGGAAATGGCTGCCGTACATAAGGACATTGAGAAAAAGGGCGAGGAGACTCTTCAGTATCTGAAGGAAACAGGACGAAGAGGAATTGTCCTTGCAGGACGTCCTTACCACATTGACCCGGAGATCCACCACGGTATCCCGGAACTGATCAATTCCTATG
>ENA-ORSB01003684-ORSB01003684.1-human-gut-metagenome-genome-assembly--contig:-NODE-3684-length-10482-cov-2.661072_pt1 | contig 10482 bp, 6 predicted proteins | sample MGYA00242180_ERZ509144 | MGnify/ENA primary metagenome ERZ509144 (study PRJEB26280, sample SAMEA2338661) | human gut metagenome | biome: human gut; feature: human-associated habitat; material: faeces... | reverse complement strand
GTATTCTTGCAGCAGAGGAAGGTCTTGAAAGACTTCATAAGGCTCATCCAGATGTTCAGATATATGTTGGACAGCTTGATAAGAAGCTTAATGAAAATGGATATATATGCCCTGGACTTGGTGATGCCGGGGATAGAATATTTGGTACTAAGTAGGGTAATTAATGATTACTAATTAGGACTGGTTAATATAGTTAGTTATGTTGACGAACATACGATTAAGGGACACAAAGGCTGTCATGCATATAGCTTCGGATACCAGAAAGCTGATTGACTGTTTCTAATACTTTCCATATAGATTATTATTGGTGGCGCTGCCATTCAGACGCGCCGTCCTTGGCGCGGCTTCATTTGTGGGTACATCTTTGTACCCACATAGCTGTGAATTAAGGGAAAGTATAAGAAACAGCACAATCCGCTTTCAAGTGTGTCCTACACTATATTCATAACAGTCTTTGCGTTTCTTATCTCTGTCTTTGGTATAATCTAATAAATATAAGTTATGTAATTCACTAAAATTATTACTTATAAGCAATAGCTGCTTCTGCCTTTTCTAAATCTTCTTTTGAGTATCTGGTTAGTATCTGTTCTTTGGTTACGCCGAATTCAAGCATTGAGATAATGGACTGTTTTTCCTGCTCAACACCTTGTTCAATGCCTTATTCGATACCATATTTAATGCCTTCGGTTTTTCTACGTTCCATCCATTCAGCTTCTAATTCTTTAAATGCATTACACATAATATTCCATCCTGTCAAATGTTCGATCTGACTACTGTATAGATTTAATATTTTTATTATAAAATTGGAGTCTGTCGGAAGCAAGTAGCAGGATAGAATTTGATTTTCTAAAAACTTAAAGATGAGAAGGCAAAGTATTATTTATAAGGTATACATTTGGAATATACAAAAAGTAAAAAATGTGTTAAAATATAAACAAAGCTAGTGATGCGTAAAACACATACAATTAAATATACGAAAGGGGTTTGATTATGAAGAAACAAGAGAATATATCAATAAAGGCAAAGCTGCTGGGAAGCATTATACCGGTAGTTGTGGTTATAGTGCTTGCGCTTGTGCTTATATCGTATCAGGCATCGGCGGGAATTATTGAGAAGTATTCGCAAAATCTTCTGGAATCGTCAGTCAGTAACCAGTCATCTAAGATAGAGGCATGGCTTAATGAAAATCTTGCATCTTTCCAGATGGCTAAGACTACTATAGAGGAAATACATCCAGACGATGCACAGTTAAAGACTATTCTTGACGGATATTATGGTTATAATGACAATTATCCGGACGGTCTTTATGTAGCTGATTCTAATGGCAATATGATAACAGCTACGGGTTCATCCAAGAAGGATACTAATCCTACACAGAGCACATGGTATAAGGAAGGTCTTACAAGAGTTAATATGGCAGTAGGTTCAGCCTATAAGGATGCCACAGGAGCCAATGTCATAAGTGCTTCGGGTATTCTTGATGATGGAACTGACAATATAAGAGTTATATCAGCAGATATGACACTTGACAGAATAGCTATTATCGTTAATTCATTCATAGATATGGATGATGCAGAAGCATTTCTTGTAGATAAGAATACAGGAACTATACTTGCTAACAGAGAGTCTTCACTTATATCACAGAAGTTAGGAGCATCAGGTCAGAGCGAATATTACAGCAAGGTAGCAGAAAAGGTGGCAGATAAGTCTTACGACTTTACAACGATTGATGGCAATATGACAGTGTTTAAGGAGGTAGATGGTACCGACTGGCTTCTGGTTTCATATATTCCTAAAGATGTGGTACTTGCAGACCTTATTAATCTTAGAACTATTATGATTATAGTTGGAATCATCAGTGTAATTATACTCTGCATACTTGTTGAGCGTATGACACATGTTGTTGTAAAGCCGGTTAAGCAGATGACTAATGCGATTACACAGATGGCATCCGGTGACTTTACAGTGGCTATAGCGGCTAAGGGCAGGGATGAGATAGCCCAGATGGGTTACAGTATTCAGGCGTTTTTAGAGTCAATGAAGCAGATGATAGCCCAGATAGGCAAAGTATCAGACAGACTTAATGAACAGGCAGGTTCAAGCAAGAGCGTATCGGTTGAGATGAATATGGCTGCGGATATACAGTCAAAGTCTATGATGGAGCTTAATGATACAGTAGACCAGCTTTCGGTGTCTGTTAATGAGATAGCCCAGAATGCTACACAGCTTGCAGGAGTTGCTGCTGAAACAAAGCAGGATGGTGATTCTGTTGACAGCAAGATGAGGCAGACTGTAGAGGTATCTAAGAAGGGCAGACAGGATATGGAGCAGGTAGGCAATGCGCTTACAAGTATAGAAGAGTCCATAAGAAATCTTGAGAGTGCCGTTAATAAGGTTGGAGATGCATCTAAGGAAATTGTCAATATTATCAAGCTTATTGGCGATATAGCAGATGAAACTAACCTGTTATCACTTAATGCGTCAATAGAGGCAGCAAGAGCAGGAGAAGCAGGACGAGGCTTTGCAGTTGTAGCCTCTGAGATAGGTACGCTTGCGAATAACAGTGCTGAGTCCGTAGCTCATATTACTGAGCTTATCACAGAGATTAACAGACTTGTTGAAAATGCAGTAAGCCAGGCTGGAAGCAGTGTTGACGAGATAGCTGACAGTGCAATGCTCATACATACAGCAGTAGATACATTTAATACAATATATAACAATATTAATGATACTAATTCACTTATGGCTAATGTTGTTGAGAAGATTGGTCAGGTTGATGAGGTAGCAACTAATGTTGCGGCGATATGTGAAGAGCAGGCTGCAAGTTCGGATGAGATAATGGCAACATCTGAGTCTATGCTTTGACAGGCTAAGAATATTTCAAAGAACAGTGACCAGGTAGAACAGGAAGCAGATAACCTTGCTGTTTCTGCAGATCAGCTTGCAGATCAGGTAAAACAGTTCCGGATATAGAGAGGAGATCGTGCGATGAAGAAATTAATAAGTACTATCATGTGTCTGGCATTGCTCGTAGGATGCCTTGCCGGATGTGGTGGAAATACACAGACAGGCGCAGCTGATGGAAAAGGTTTAAAAATGCTGCTGTCGTTATCACAGGCGGATACCTTCCGAAATGTACTTGTGGCGCAGGCGCAGCAGACTGCGGAAGAGTGTGGGGTACAGTTGGATGTGCTAGATGCGGACAATTCCATTGAAAATCAGGTGGAGCATATCAAAAAGGCGGTCAGTGAGAATTATGATGTGATTTTATGCGGACCGGTTGATGCTGATACGGCATTCGAATTAGAAGCGCTTGCAGGTGATATACCAATCGTATTTTTTAACAGCTGCCCGGATGAGTCGAGACTTCAGGCTGGGAAATATATTTATGTTGGATCGGATGAATATGTGGCAGGACAGTATCAGGCAGAGTACATTCTAGATAAATTTGCTTCTGCGGATGAGATTAATGTGGTGTTGTTAAAAGGACCGAAAAAACATTCTGCGACAAAAGGAAGATCTGAGTCATTAAAGGATACTTTAAATGCATCAGGGAAAAAGATCAATTATGTCTTTGAAGATAACGCCGACTGGGAGCAGGATCGTGCGAAAGAGATGTTCAATATATTTTTAAAGACAGGACAGAAGTGTGACGTTGCTGTCTGCAACAACGACTCTATGGCACTTGGTATCATTGATGCCTGTGATGCAGCAGGAATCAGTGATGTGACGGTACTTGGAATCGATGCGACTGCAGACGGATGCAAAGCGATTGAAGATGGAAAGATGGACTTTACCGTATACCAGTCCGCAGTCGGACAGGGTGAGAGTGCTGTTTATGCTGCAATTGCACTTGCAACCGGAAAAGATGTGACGACTTTAGAGGGAGCTACCGCAGATGGCTTATATGTATGGGTACCATTTGAAAAAGTAGACAGTTCTAATGTTAAAAATTATGAATAGAAAGCGGGTATAAAATGGAATATACACATGTAAAACATACGTTTTTACCTGTATACAATGAGGAATCCAGGATATTGATCCTGGGTTCCTTTCCGTCTGTAAAGTCGCGGGAAAACCAGTTCTATTACGGGCATCCGCAAAACCGGTTCTGGAAGGTGATTGCAGGGATTTTCAAGGAACCTCTGCCACAGACGATCGATGAAAAGAAGGATCTTCTGCTAAGACATCGCATAGCAGTGTGGGATGTGATCGATTCCTGTGATATCGTTGGATCTTCCGACAGCTCCATCAGAAATGTGGTGCCAAATGATATGAATCTGATCTTATCAAATGCAAAAATACAGGGAATTTTTGCAAATGGTGGAAAAGCACATCAGCTTTTTGTAAAATACTGTAATAAAGAGGGAATGCCGCCGCTTGGAAAACTGCCGTCCACAAGCCCCGCAAATGCGGCGTGGAATTTAGAGCGGCTGACGGCGGAATGGAAAACGGCATTTGGAATGTATTTAGAAATAACAGAATAGAAGATGAAGAACAGCACAGGAAGGGGATAAATTTGAAAAAAGAAGAAATGACAAATATGGATTTCCTGCTTGAGGCAGTGGGAATCGTAGCTGCAATGATTTATCTGGGACTGCAGATTTATTATGGAATCGTATATGGAGTGGCATTTACCGGAATTATTTTAAATGCGGCAATCCTGATCCTTGTATATGTTGGACTGACGCTGCTTGCACGTTATCCGGAAAGGGTAAATAACCTGCCGAAAGAAATATGTAGTGGGAAAATAAGAAAATATACGATTCATATGGTGCGCGCAGTCAAGCTGATCTTCGTGCTCAGTCTTTTATTTACCAGTATCTGTGATGTCGCCGGAGTGCAGATCAATAAAGGGTATAGTCTGGTGACGGTTGCATTGATCGTTATTGTGACAGTGGTGTATGAGGGGAAGATCATTAAGCTGCTGCGTGGGAAAAAATAAGCATATATTATAAAGAAAAGACGATTCTGAGTGGAATCGTCTTTTCTTTATATATAGTGATCAATGTCTGCGGAGTAGGCATTTTGTGTATTATATTACTTCGTATCAACCCGTCCAACCAGATAATCAATTGAGCAGTGATAAATATCTGCTAACTTTATGAGAATGTCAATTGGAAAATCACGAAGCCCTTTTTCATAACGGGAATAAACATCCCGGTGCAGACCAAGCATGGCAGAGATTTCTTTTATAGTAAGATCGTTGTCTATTCTCAAGTCCTGAATTCTTTGAAACTTCACGTGAGTGTCTCCTCTAACTTAATAGACAAATTATAATCAAAATGCTATAATTTAATTCATAATAAGACCGTTTGGTCGTATTGTAAGGAATGAGATATCTGTGAAAGGAGAAAGTTATGAAAAAACGAATGATAGCATGGCTGCTTTGTGCCTGTATGACGTTTACGGCAGCACCGGAAATGCTGCTGGCGGATGTGGCAGGGAATGCACAGCAGACACAGGAAGAAAACAGTTTTAAAGAGAAAGGGACTGTGGAAACACAGACTGTAGAACAGGATGATGAAAAGTCAGCAGTGACAGAGAAAAAAGAAACAGACCAGGCAGATGAAGAAGATCATAATGCCGGACGTCTGGCAGAGGAAGAGTCCGGGGCGGCCGGGACGGAAATTGTCACGGAAGAGACAGAAGAGCCAGAGACGACGATCGTCACGGAAGAGACAGAAGAGCCAGAAACGAAGGTTGTTACAGAAGAAACAGAGGAGACTGAAACAAAGAATGTCACAGAAGAGCCAGAACAGGCTGAAACAGAGAACGTTACGGAAGAAACGGAGAGTACAGAGGAGATTTTAAAAAGGGCATTATCAGGTGATGAGATCAGCCGTATCGACTGGGTACAGGAACTGGTAACATTATTTGATCTTACGGTAGATGAGGATAATTATCCGGATAATTATTACAGTGACATATCAACGGATGATTCGTTTTATCGTGATGTGATGGTGGCATGCGAGTTCGGAATGATCGATCTTGAGGCAGGAGAAGAATTTCGACCGGAAGATGCAGTGACGCGTGAATTTGCAGCGCAGACCATGAATACGATGCTTGGCTTTGTGCCGGAAACAGACAGTTATACTTATCAGGATACAGCAGATGTTACATATAAGGAAGCAGCACAGATCGCAATCGACAGAGGATGGGTTACGGTTGCTGCCGGTAAATTTCTCCCGGAACAGTCACTTACCACGGAAGAGCATGATGCAATGATCGCGGATGCAAAAAAGGTTTTGGCAGATGCGCAGATAGAGACCGGAAAAGAAAATACCTGTACATTTGCGTCCGGAGTAGTTGTTGTACCAAAGGGAACAGCCGTATCTATTGATGTGGATGGAATAGTTATGATCGAAAACTGTCCGGTTACGATCAAACAGGGAACAACATTTGCCGTGTATGTTAACGATATTGTCATGGCATATAAGGCAGAAAGTGTACGGACAGACGGAACTACAACATATATTACAACCTCAGATGCGGATGATGGCGCGGTTTTAAATGTTGACCAGCAGGGCGAACTGGATGTTGATATGACGGAATTTATTCCGGCAGATGAAGAAACATATGTGGTAAATGGTGTTACAGTCACAGAAGGTATGACAAGGGGGATATCCTATAAAAACAATACCCTGCGTGCAGATAAAACGATTTCCGTCTCAGATGATGTCACAGCGACAGTAAGTGTTGTGATTTCAAACATGAAAGTAAATTACAGTCTGAATAATAATGACTATTATTTTTCAGTCAGCGGAGATATGGAATACTCCTGCAATGTAAAAGGGGATGCATTTAAAGATATTAACCACACACTGACGTTAGGGGCAGTGCCGCTCGGCGGTGTTGGTATGTTGACACTGGCAATGGAATATAATCTTTCTGGGGAGGCAACGCTTACCGTGGAAAAGCAATTTGAAGCCGGATTTGCGTATTCGGACGGATTCCGTATAGTTGGAAACAGTCATAAAAAAGGATTTTCCTTTTCAGCAGAAGCAGATCTGACCACAGGTATTGTACTCTCTGCAAAAGCAACGCTCGGAATTGTCAGCGGAGATATTTATGCAAAAACCGGTGCACGTATGAACATCAAATACGTAAGGTACAGTTCCGGAACACCGACATACTGCGCGTCACAGGCTGCATATCTGTATGCATCGGTGGGGGCAAGTGCAAAGATCGGAGTTGGTATTGCATCAAAGACCTTTAGCAAAAGTATAGAGATCTGGGGAAAGAATAACAGTCCGGTGCGCGTGTACTATCATATTGAGGACGGTGTACTTCGGACATCATGCACGCGTGGAAAAGAATTTGCCGCACAGGGAGGCTGGACAAGTTATTGGACATCTCCAGGTTCGAGATATTTCAATCCGGCGGGCGTAGGAAGCTATTTTGATGCGGGAGCAGGTGCAGGCGGTGCAATCGTACCGATTTATACCTATACACTTGACGATGCAAACAGGGCTACGATCACAGGATATAGTGGAAATGCGACGGCACTTTATATTCCGGGGGAGATTGACGGGCATGAGGTTGTTGCAATCGGAGATAGGGCATTTGAGAACCGGACGGATTTGAGGACGGTGATGATACCGGATAGTGTGACGGAAATTGAAGCATATTCATTTAACAATTGTACTAACTTATCAAATGTGACATTATCCAAAAGTTTGAAGTATATGGGAGGAAGGGCATTTGGAAGTTGTGAAAAAATAACACAGATTGAGATACCAAAGAGTTTAGATAATTGTGGAAATAGTGGTTATGCATCATATCATGGACCGTTTGGGGCATGTTCAGGATTGAAAAAAATAACATTTGAGGAAGGTACAACGGAAATATCCAGTGGTCTATTTCGAGGATGTACAGGATTAGAAGAAATAAGTATCCCGGCTAGTGTTATAAAAATAGAACGTTATACATTTGCAGATTGCACTAATTTGAAAAATGTATATTTTTCAAATGGCGTAAAAAATGTAGAAAATAATGCATTTACAAATTGTACTTCATTAACAAAAGTAAATATTCCGGATACAGTTGATTCCATAGGTAATTCTGCATTCTCTGGTTGTACAAATCTCATTGAGGTACATCTGCCAGATAAACTAAAAGAAACAGCATCAGACACGTTTTCCGGCTGCAAAAAGTTAACCACCATCAACTTCCCATCCACCCTGACCACGATCGGGAACTCCGCGTTTTCCGGCTGTGAATCTTTGCCGGAAGCAATACTTCCATCCGGGGTGGAAAAAATAGAAAGCAACGCATTTAAAAACTGTAAAGCCTTGAAAAAGGCAGCGGTACCGGATACCGTTTCGTCTATTGGAAGTTCTGCATTTTATGGATGTGAAGCCCTGACCGATATTACATTAGGCAGCAAATTAAAGAAAATTGAGAGCCAGACATTCTACGGCTGTATAGTTTTGCCATCCATCGTGATCCCTTACAATGTGACCACGATCGGTGACAGTGCATTTGTCAATTGCACGAAGCTGACGCAGATCACAGTCCCGCGCAACACAACTTCGATCGCATCAAATGCATTTTCCTATCCAAAGAAAATGACGATGTACGGTCCGTCTGATTGCTATGCCCAGACTTATGCAAGCGGAAAAGGAATCAAGTACGTCACACAGGATATTCATGCAACCTCAGTCAGTCTGGATAGTACAGAAAAAACGGCGGAGCGCTATGACGATTTCCAGCTGACAGCGACGATCGCACCTTTGAATTTCACAGATGCAGTGGTATGGACAAGTTCCAATGAAGAGGTTGCTACTGTTTCGGATACCGGATATGTGGAGATCTGTGGTGTTGGAACAGCAGTTATTACAGTAACGGCTGGAAATGTAAAAGCTGCCTGTAAGATAACCGTACCGCAGCTGATAGACTGGATCGAATTTGATGAGGATGAGATCGAATTGAAAGCTGGTCAAACCTATCAGTTGAAACCATATATTTCACCTTCGGATGCCACAAATAAAAAACTCAAATATACTTCTTCTGATACGAAAGTGGCAGAGGTTTCTGCAAGCGGACTTGTCACTGCAAAATCGGAGGGTAAAGCAAAAATCCGGGCTGCGGCAACGGACGGCAGTGATGAATATGCAGTCTGCTATGTGACTGTCACCGGAAAGGCGAAAGTAACAGGAATAACTTTAGACAGGACATCAGCAGAGGTAAAAAGAGGAGAGAAGCTCACCTTAAATGTAACTGTATCACCGTCTTATGCGTCCAACAAAAAGGTAGTCTGGAAATCGGCAAATACAAAGATTGCCACCGTGGATGCCAACGGCAGTGTGACAGCAAAGGCACCGGGCCGAACGAAGATCACGGTGACTTCGTCTGAAAATAGTAGTTATCAGGCATCCTGTACGGTTACAGTACCATATAAAATTACCTACAAACTGAATAAAGGTAAAAACAATTCCTCAAATCCGTCAACTTATTATGGAAAGAAAGTAACGCTGAAAAACCCGTCCCGCAAAGGATACGCATTTGCAGGCTGGTATACGGATGCAAAATTTAAAAAGAAGATCACAAGTATCAGCAGCAGCGCAAAATCCGATTACATTTTGTATGCAAAGTGGACAAAAGTAAAAGTGGCGAAGGCTTCTCTTACGTTTGCGAAAAACAGCAAGAGTAAACAGATCTTACTGAAATATAAGAAAGTATCCGGCGCAAAAGGTTACGAGATTTCTTACAGTACGGATAAAAAATTCAAAAAGGCGGTCACAAAGAAAAATACGGCGAAGACATCCTATACCATAAGTAAACTGAAAAAAGGAAAGATATACTATGTGCGCATCCGGGCTTATAAAATGGATTCCACGGGCAAAAAAGTGTATGGAAAACATTCATCCATGAAAAAAGTTAAGGTCAGTAAATAGAAAAATTTAAAGTGTGTAACTGTCAGAAAATGACAGGGAAGACAGTGTCCGGATTGATATTCAGCCGGACACTGTCTTTCTTTAAAAATAGCAGCTTGTTTTGTTACTGTTCACTCGGCACCTGAACACTTTGCTGTTCAGGTGCGTATGAACGTGATGTGGGGGTGAGCAGCCCCTTTTGCGAAGCAAAACTTTACATGGGGCTGCGAAGTTACAGTCCGCAGGGTAACCTGTGAACAGTAACTTTGTTTTTGTACAACCTGCACAAGAAATTTCAAATTGGTTGCATACTAAGGATGACGTATGATAAAATAACTCAAAGCATATTTCTACGATGCAGACATCTATCCGGTGCTATAATTACGAATCCGGCAATTCTGTCTGTATGACTATCAGGATGTATATATCCGTCTAAAATTCAAAAAAACATTTCAGAAATCTATGCTTTTTATCCACAGAAATGAAAAGCAGGAGATCTGGATGAGCCTCCTGCACACAGGAGGAACTGAATATGAAGAAGAGTGAGCAGGTATCAGAAAAGACGCCGACAGCCAACCGTCAGTACAAAGACACCGTATTCCGC
>ENA-ORSB01003677-ORSB01003677.1-human-gut-metagenome-genome-assembly--contig:-NODE-3677-length-10498-cov-3.904434_pt1 | contig 10498 bp, 7 predicted proteins | sample MGYA00242180_ERZ509144 | MGnify/ENA primary metagenome ERZ509144 (study PRJEB26280, sample SAMEA2338661) | human gut metagenome | biome: human gut; feature: human-associated habitat; material: faeces... | reverse complement strand
GCATACCTCGGCCGCGAGGCAAAACTCCGGCATCTCCGCGCAGCGAAACAGCAGCTTTGTGCCAAATGGCACCTCCTGCCCGGCGAAGTGCAGCGTGCGCACGCCGGCGGGCGCGGGGTTGAACTGCCGCTTTTCATAAAACTCGCCGCTGTTTGGCAGATGCGCCTTGGGTCCTACGCCGAGAATCAGCCCGCCGCAGACCGCCGCCGCGCTGCGCCGCTGGTGGCCGCGCTGGTGCGGGCGACCCAGGCGTTTGCCGACAGCTGCTTTGCGGCCAAGTGCGCCGAAAAGGTGCTGGACTACGCAGATTATGAGCACCTGACGCTGGACCTGCTGCTGACCGAGACTAACGAGCGCACACCGCTCTGCGCCACGGTCAGCGCACGGTACGCCGCCGTGCTGGTGGACGAGTATCAGGACACAAATGCACTGCAAGACGCGATTTATTTTGCGCTGGCACGGCCCGAGGCCGACAATCTGTTCTTTGTCGGCGACATCAAGCAGAGCATCTACCGCTTCCGACTGGCCGACCCCGGCATCTTTGTGGACAAGCAGCAGCGCTGGCAGCCCCACCCGCAGCCCGCGCCGCTGCCGTCCACGCTGGCGCTGGACGCGAACTTCCGCAGTGCGCCCGGCGTCATTGCGGGCATCAACTATCTGTTTGAGACCTTCTTCTCCCGGGGGCTGGGCGGCGTCGATTACGGCGACGGCCAGCGGCTTGTGGTGGGCGGCGATAAGGACGCGGCCTATCAGGGCATGTGCGAGATCGACGTCATCGACGGTGCAGACGTGGACGGCGACGCCGCCGTCATTGCCCGCCGCATTGCCGAGATGGTCGGGCAGGGCTTCCCCGTGCGCGGCAAAGACGGCCCGCGGCCCTGCCGGTACGATGACTTCTGCATTCTGCTGCGCGGGCGCAAGGGCTTTGCGGCCTACGAGGGTGCGCTGCGCACTGCGGGCATCCCGGTGTTTGCGGACTCCGCCACCGACCTGCTGGACGAGCCGCACATCCGCCCGTTTGCGGCGCTGCTGCACGTCATCGACAACCCTGCGCAGGACATCCCGCTGGCGGCGGTGCTGTTAAGCCCGATGTTCCCCTACACGGCGGACGACCTTGTGGCGCTGCGCCGCGCCCGGCCCACAGGCAGTTTGTACGGCGCGGTGCTCTACAGCGAGCCGCAGCGGTTTGCGCTGTTCACCGACGCCCTGACCGAATACCGCCGCCTGGCCCGCACGCTGCCGGTGGACGAGCTGATCGAGGAGCTGCTGGCCCGCACCGGCTATCTGGCCGCGGTGGGCGCACTGCCCGACGGCCCGCGCTGCCGCGAGGATCTGTTGAGCTTTACGGCCTGGGCTGCCGGTGCAGGCCGGGCGGGCCTGCCGTCGCTCATCCGTGCCATGGACGCCGCTGCGGCCAACGGCGGTTTGAGCCAGAGCGCAGGCGGCCAGACCCGGCCCGGGTGCGTCTCGATCATGACGGTGCACCGCTCCAAGGGACTGGAATTCCCCGTGGTGTTCGTGGCCGACACCGACCACAAATTCAATCAGAGCGACGCCATCCGCCCGGTGCTGACCCATAGCCGGCTGGGCGTCGGCGTCATGCTGCGCGCGCCCCGTGCGGCCAAGCGGTTCAAAACGCTGCCTTACGCGGCGCTGGCACAGGCCATCCGCACCGAGACATTGAGCGAGGAAATGCGCGTTTTGTATGTGGCGCTGACTCGCGCACAGGACGCTTTACTTATCACGGTGCCGCTGAAAAAGACGGCGTCCTCCCTCAAGCTCCCGGCGCTCTGCGCTGCAGCCGAGGCCACCGGCCCCGAGGCCATGCGCAGCATGACGAGCTGGGCGGGCTGGATCTTGACCGCGGCGCTGCTCCATCCGGGCAGCAGCGCACTGTGGGAGTACACGAGCTTTCTGCCGCATTACGGGCTGCACCGCGCGCCGCTGGCCATCCGCGTGCTGCCCCTGCCGGAGGAGACCGAACAGCCGCCCGCACCGCCCGCCCCCGCGGCAGACCCGGCAGTGGTGGAAATGCTGAAGGCCAGCTTTGCCTGGCGCAGTCCGCGCGAGGCGCTGGAAAAGGTGCCCGCCAAGGTCAGCGTCAGCGCCGTGGCCCACGCGGCGCGGCCCGTAGCGCTGGAGCGCCCCGCGTTCTTGCAGAAAACCGGCATGACAGGGGCCGAGCGCGGCACAGCCATCCACGCCTTTATGCAGAGCGTGCCGTTTGACGGCCCCGCGCCCGATCTGGACGCCGAGGTCAGGCGGCAGACCGACTTGCAGCTGCTTGACCCTGCGCTGGCGGACAAGCTCGATTTGGACGCCGTGCGGCCCTTCTTTGCAAGTGCGGTCTGGCGGCGCATCCGGCTGGCAAAGCAGATTTTGCGGGAGGAACCGTTCATCACGGCCCTGCCCGCCGCCGAGGTCGCGCCCGCCGCAGGGCAGGGGAGTGCCGCCGCGGCGGAGGTGCTGGTGCAGGGCATTGCCGATCTGGTGCTGGTCTTTGACGAGCACGCGGAGATCCTTGACTACAAGACGGACCGCAGCCGCGACGCCCAATATTACATCGACGAGTACGCCGCGCAGTTAAGGCTCTACCGCCGCGCATTTGCCCAACGGCTGGCCGTACCGGTGACAAAGCTGACGATCTACAGCTTTGCCATCGAGGATGAGATCGATGTGCCGCTGGGGTGAACCGGGAACGGCTGCCTTCCGGGAAGTTGTTCTTTCTTTTGGCAGCAAAAGAAAGAACCAAAGAAAACTGCCGCTGTTTCGACGCAGCGGACCCGCGACTTAGGGGCTGCACGCCCCTAAGAACCCCAAAAAGGAAGTCGGAAGGCCCACAGGCTACGCGAACGCAGTATTACTGTTCGCGCTTAACGCCTGTGGGCCTTCCTCCACCTTAAACGCGGGAGTTCCCCCGAACCCCCGCAGGGTTAAACGGCTGCTGATTTTGGGATGGACTCTGCTTTAAATCATTGCTCTGTAGGGGCGGCATATATGCCGCCCGCGGCCTTGCCGTTACCGCCCCTGCATCTTTCGTCACGAGCTTTCCGCCATCCGTAGGGGCGGGATTCCTCCCTCCCGGGCCGTATCCCAATATCACAAACAAAAAAGGTCGTGCCGACAATCCATCGTCAGCACGACCTTTCGTATTTATACCAATTTACGCCTGCCGGAACCGGCTCAGGAACTCCACAGTCTTTGCATTCTGCGGGTGCTCAAAAATGTCGGCGGGGGTGCCTTCCTCGCAGATGACGCCGTCGGCCATGTAGACGACGTGGCTCGAAACGTCGCGGGCAAAGGCCATCTCGTGGGTGACGACGATCATCGTCAGGCCCTCTTTGGCCAGCTGGCGCATGACGGCCAATACTTCGCCGACCATCTGCGGGTCAAGGGCGGACGTCGGCTCGTCGAAAAGCAGCACCTCGGGCTGCATGGCCAGGGCGCGGGCAATCGCAACGCGCTGCTTCTGGCCGCCGGAAAGCTGGCGCGGCTTGGCGTGGATGTAGGGGGCCATGCCGACCTTCTCCAGATTCTCGAGCGCGGTCTTTTTGGCGGTCTCTTTGTCCTGGTGCAGCACGTAGCGCAGGCCCGCGGTGCAGTTGTCCAGCACGGTCATGTTATTGAAAAGGTTGAAGCTCTGGAACACCATGCCCACCTTGGCGCGGTAGGCGCAGGGGTCGCTCCCCTTGGCCGTGATGTCACTGCCGTGGAACAGCACCTTGCCGTTCGTGGGCGTCTCCAACAGATTGATGCAGCGCAGCAGCGTGGATTTGCCGCTGCCGGACGCGCCGATGATGCAGGTCACGTCGCCCGCGTTGACGGTAAAGTCCACGTCACGCAAAACAACATGGGTGCCGAAACTCTTGGAGAGGTGGCGCACCTCGATAACAGGCTCAGACATGGGCTGCGCCTCCCTTCATATCCAGATTCTGGGACTCATGGTTCGGGTCCGGGGCATTGTACATGCCGCTGGTGTAGGCCAGCGAGTCAGTCGTGTTCAGGTCGTAGTTCTGCGGGCCGTCCAGCGCTTTTTCCCACAGGCGCAGCAGGTAGCTGGCGAACAGCGTCATCGTCAGGTAGATGACCATGACGATGGCCGCACTCTCAAAGTAGGTGTACAGCGCACCGACAACGCTCTTGTGTACAAAGAACAGGTCGGTGATCGAGATAACGCTCAAAACAGACGTGTCCTTGATGTTGATGATGAAGTTGTTGCCGATCTGCGGGATGATGTTGCGCAGCGCCTGCGGCAGGATGACGTGCAGCATCGTCTGCCAGTGGTTCATGCCGATGGCCTTCGCGCCCTCGGTCTGGCCCGGGTCGATGGAGACAATGCCGCCGCGGACCGTTTCGGCCATGTACGCGCCGGTGTTGATGGACACGATGAAGAAGCCGGCCTGCCACATGCCCATCTTGATGCCGAACACCTGCAAAAGGCCGTAGTAGATGAACACGGCCTGCACGATCATGGGTGTGCCGCGGAACAGCTCCACATAGCAGCGCAGGAAGATGTGCAGGATCTTCAGCAGCACGCGCTTCCACACGGGGTCACGCTGCTTGTCAATGGGGATGGTCTGCAAAGCGCCCACCGCAAAGCCGATCAGGCAGCCGAAAAACGTGCCGACCAGCGCCAGCAGCAGGGTCGTGCCCGCGCCGCGCAGGTACGAGAAGCCGTACTTTTGCAGCACTGTGGCACAGTTTGCGAAAAAGTCTTGCATGAGATTCTCCTTTATGATTCCTCAGCTTCACCAACACCAAGGCCCCTGCCGCGCAAAACGGCAGGGGCAGGCGGGCAAAATTACTCGCTCAGGGGCTGTACGCTGATGGCTTCGTCCATCATGGTGTTGTAGTCGTCGGTGGTCATGGTGGCCAGCACCTCATTGATGGCGTCCTTCAGGGCGGTGTTGCCCTTCTTCATCGAGATGCCGATGTTGATGTCCTCGTCGCTGACCTGGAAGTCACCGTCGCCGCCGCCGAAGTCCAGCATGACCAGGTCGGGATAGGCGGTCAGAGCAGCCTGGCCGGTGGGGTGGTCGGTGACGACGATGTCGCACGCACCGCTGTTCAGGGCTACCAGCATGGCGGGGGCCGTCTCCTGCGCGGGCAGGATGTTGGCGTTCTCGATCTGCGGCAGGCAGGTGTCATACCAGATGGTGCCCAGCTGGCTCGTGGCAGTGGCACCGGCCAGGTCAGCCACGCTTGCAGCATTGGCATAAGCGCTGTCCTTCTTCGTCAGGGTGACGATGGAGGCATAGTAGTACGGGTCGCTGAAATCGACCTGCGCGGCGCGCTCCGCCGTGATGGACTGACCGGCAATGACGCAGTCCACGTCGCCGCTCATGACGGCGGGGATCAGGCTGTCCCAGTCCAGCTTGACGATCTGGACCTTCTGGCCCAGCGCCTCGCCGATCTTCTTGGCCATCATGACGTCGTAGCCGTAGGCGTAGTCGCTGGAGCCGCGGATCTCCACAGCGCCGTTGGCATCATCGTTCTGGGTCCAGTTGTAGGGGGCGTAGGCGCACTCCATGGCAACGGTCAGAGTGGTGGGGTCACCGTCGCCGTCCGGGGCGGCGGTGGTGTCAGCGGCGGCCTCGGTGCTCTCGGCTGCGGTGGAATCCGCAGCGGCGGAAGCGGTGTCGGCACTGGAGCCGCAGGCGGTCAGACCGGCGGCCATCACAGCGGCAAGGCTCAGGGCCAGCGTGTTCTTGAGTTTCATGGTTTGTGTTCTCCTTTATAAATTTCCCTCATATTCATGCAAAAAGCCCCGGTGTTCCACTGTGCGGATCACCGGGGCCAAATGCCTTATGACTGCCGAATGGTGCAGTGTAATGCCGCGCCATTGCGGCCGTATAAATATTACCTCAAGACGGTATATTTGTCAAGTGCTGTTTGGATTAAACAGCAGCCTTTTCGCTGTTCTTTTCGCTGGACTTGTAGCCCTTGACACTGTGGAACACAATGTTCAGGCCCAGGACGATCAGCAGGATCGCAAGGATCAGCTGCAGACCGTTGGCGATAAAGACAGCGCCCCAGGTGGTCTCACCGGCGGGGATGGCAGTGGCGGCAGCGGCAGAGATGGCCTTGACCATGGCAATCAGGCGCTGCACCAGTGCGGTGAAGGTGACGCAGAGCATGATGACCAGCGGCGGGAACAGCATCTTGTTGTTGCGGCCCGTGACCTTGAGGAAGACGCACAGGGTAGCCAGGACCAGAGCGCTGAGCAGCTGGTTGGCGGAACCGAACAGAGGCCAGATATTGGCATAGCCGATCTGGGTCAGCAGGAAGCCGAACGCCAGCGTGACAAAGGTGGAGAAGTAGACGTTGCAGAACAGCTTGCGCCAGCCCTCGGCGTGCTCCATATCGTCCACGCTGAACAGCTCCTGGAAGCTCATGCGGCCGATACGGGCCACGGCGTCCAGACTGGTCAGGGCCAGAGCGGAAACGCACATCGTCATAAAGACGGTAGCGATGGAAACGGGCACGCCGAACATCTCAAAGAAGCCCGCGACGCCGCGGCTGAAGATCTGGAACGGGGTACCGGAGGCGGGGGTGCCGTCCGCAGCAGCGGCAGCACCGGCAACGCAGAGGGCCAGGACAGCCAGCAGGCTCTCGAGCACCATAGCACCGTAGCCGACCTTCAACATGTCCTTCTCGTTCTCAACGGTCTTGGAAGAAGTACCGGAGGAAACCAGGCTGTGGAAGCCGGAGACCGCACCGCAGGCAACCGTGACGAACAGGATGGGGAACATGGTGCCGAGCTTCTCATTGTTGAAGCCGGTGAAAACGGGCAGGTTCATGGTGGGGTGGGCGACCAGCAGGCCGACAATCGCACCGGCGATCATAGCGCCGAACATGAAGGTGGTCATGTAGTCACGGGGCTGTTTCAGCAGCCACATGGGCAGAACCGCCGCAAAGAAGATGTAAACGAAGGTGATGTAGCTCCAGGCAGCCTTGCCCAGGATGATGGGGCAGTTCATGCCGACCACGAAGGACAGCACGATAAAGGCGATGCCGACGACGGCCTCTTTCCAACCGGAGAAGTTGAACTTCTTCTGGATCAGGCCGAAGATGACGGCGAACACCATGAACATGATGGAGACCATGCCCGCAGAGCCGTTGGTGAAGGCGGCCTCGACCTGTGCGCCGTCGGCGTCAAAGGCGTTGAAGGTGCCGGCAACCATGTCTGCAAAAGCAGCAATGACGATGCCGCAGAACAGCCAGCAGAACAGCAGGAACAGCTTGCGGCCCGTCTTGCCGATATACTTTTCAATCAGCATACCCATGGACTTGCCGTCATTCTTTACAGAAGCATACAGAGCGCCGAAGTCGGTAACGGCACCAAAGAAGATGCCGCCCAGCAGGACCCACAGCAGAACAGGCAGCCAGCCAAAGGCAGCAGCCTGAATGGCACCGGTAACAGGGCCGGCACCTGCAATGGAGCTGAACTGATGTGCAAAAACGGTCCAGCCGTTGGTGGGAACGTAATCCCGGCCGTCCTCATGGACGACCGCAGGGGTCTTGGCGGTGGGATCGATGCCCCACTTGTTTGCCAGCCAGCGTCCGTAGAGGGTGTAAGCACCAAACAGACACACGGCTGCAATCAAAACGATGACCAGCGTGTTCATTTCTTTTACCTCTTTCCTTTGCTTTTCATGCGGCAAAGAGGTCACGCTGTGGCTCCTTTGCCTGAAAATTGTGTATACTTTATCCCCATTTTCATAATTTGTCAATATATTTCGGAGCAGTTCAGAGGATGTGCTAATTCGACAGAAAATCCAGCAAAAAATTTTAGGTGATTTTATTTCACTTATGAAGAGAAGAAAACCGTGGACACGTTGAATTGAAAACGATTCACGCAAAAGACTTGACTTTCACACTTTCGTGTGCTAAAGTGATAACATGATATGATTCTTTCTGTCAGAAGTTCCGGCGTTTGCCGCAGAGGAGACCGCAATGACTGAGAAAAATTCCAGAAAAAACGAGACCGTAGATGCGTTGTTCGATGCCATCCTGAGCCTTGAGAGCCGGGAGGAGTGCTATGCTTTTTTTGAGGATCTGTGCACAGTAAAGGAGATCTCCGATATGGCACAACGACTGGAAGCGGCAAAGCTGCTGCTTGGCGGCCGCACCTATGACCAGATCGTGAAAGAGGTAGAGATCAGCACGGCGACCATCAGCCGGATCAATCGCTGTATCCAATACGGAACCGGCGGTTACCAGAGCGTAATTGAAAAGATCTCTGCACAGGAGAAAAAGCAGTAACGGCTGCACGGCAGGGGACATAAGATGGGGTACACCTTATATAGAAAGGATGAGTCCCCTATGGCAACGATCAATTGTCCCACCACGCTGGAATGTCCGGCCCTGCCCCGTGTTACCCTGAGTCAGGCTGTGATCGATCTGATGGAAAGTATCGCACTGCAGGAAAGTGCTCTGAGCCACATCCTCTGCGCCGAGAGCCAGAAGATGAAAACCGCACTCGCCATGAACGAGATCGACCTGTGCAAGCTGCTGGAAGTGAACGATTCTGCCACCAACATGGTGCACGCCGTGGCAAATCTGGAGCTGGTGCTGAAGGAAAAGCTGGAGTTTATCTCCAATAATCTCTATTATCCCTCCGCTGATAACGGCGCTGCAGCCCAATAAGCCTGCATGACCCCCTGCCTGTCCGCATTCTGGCGGGCAGGCATTTTGCGTTTTAAGGCCAGATTGTGACCGATTTGTATAAAAAGTGCAAAAACGATTTGTTGGAATTGCTGAAAGCCCAATTCTGTGCTATACTATACCGTGTATATGTGTGAAAGAGAGGGAAACGAACTTGCAGCACTATGACGTGATCTTATTTGACGTGGACGGAACCCTGATCGATTCCGCCCCCGGCATCCTGAATACACTGGAAGAAGTTTTTATCAAGATGGGCGTGGATGTCACCCATGTGAACCTGCGGCGCTATCTGGGGCCGCCGCTCCGCAAGAGTTTTGGAGAGCATTTTTCTGACCCTGCAAAAATCGAGGAGGCCACCGAGCTCTATCGGGAGAGTTACCGCGAAAAGGGCAGCCATGAGGGTACGGCCTACCCCGGTGCGGCAGAGATGCTGCGCCGCTTGAAGGAGGCAGGATTTGTGCTCTGCACCGCAACCTCCAAGCCGACTGTGGTCGTGACCCCCATTCTGGAAGAACAGGGACTGGCCCCTTACTTTGATTTCATCGGCGGCGCGTCCATGGATGAGAGCCGGGATACCAAAACGGAAGTGGTGCGCTATGTCCTCACCCAGCCCTGTGCACAGGGCAAGCGGGTGCTGATGGTGGGCGACCGCAACGATGATATGCGCGGTGCTGCTGATTGCGGGCTGGATGCCGCCGGTGCCCTGTATGGCTACGGCAGCAGGGAAGAACTGGAGCCCTTTGGCCCGGTGCTGCTGGCGGAAAGTTGTGAAGAACTGACGGACAAGCTCCTGGCCTGCCGTGCAAACGGTTGAACGATAGGATAAGTGGTGAATATAACATGAATCATAAGAATCAATCGGACAAACAGTCTATGACATCGCTGCAGCGGCAGGCCGTTCTGGTCTGTGTGGTCTGCGCACTGGCGGCTTTGCTGACCGTAGGCATCACCCTGACCCTGCTCAAACGGGGAAAGCCGGAAACGCCCGGCACACCCGCAGACTCTGTGCCGACGGACACCACCGGGGACGGTGAAAGCACAGATCTTGCCAATCACTATCAGATCGACAACACCTCCAGTGCTCTGCTGACTGAAACAGCGGATGCGGGCACGGAATATCTGGACAGCACCCTGTTTCTGGGAGACTCCAACACCGTGCGTCTGTATAACAACGGCCTGATCTCCTTGCAGCAGTTCTGTGCCAAGGAGGGCATTGGCACCCAGGTGGCCCTGAACGAAGGAATTGTCACCTTTAAGAATGACACCACCCACTACACCATCGCACAGGCGGTGGCAAAAATGAAGCCCCGCCGTGTTGTGATGACCTTTGGCACCAACGACACCGGCATGGAGGTGGCTGATTTTATCAGTAACTATACCGCGCTGGTGCAGGCCATTCAGGAGGCTTACCCCTACACCGATATCATCGTGAACACGGTGCCTCCTATCCCGGAGAATCACTCCAATTACCCCCACATGGATCAGGCCAAGATCGATGATTTTAATATGGCGCTGCTCAACATGTGCGAACAGCTGGGGGTCAAATTTCTGAATACGGCTGAGGTCCTCAAAGGAGAAAATGGCTACGGCCAGCTGGATTACTACACGGATGGTGATATCCACCTCAAGAGCGCCGGTCTCAAGGCTGCGCTGAACTATCTGCGCACCCACGCCTACCAGACCGAGGATCGCCGCCCGGATACCAATAATATCCCCACCCGCGCCGAGTATACCGCCAAGCCCAGCTCTGCGGTGGAGGCACCCAGCAGCTCGGAGGCGGTCTCCTCCTCTGTTGTTGAGGAAAAAACGGAGTATCAGGCGGACTATCGTG
>ENA-ORSB01003659-ORSB01003659.1-human-gut-metagenome-genome-assembly--contig:-NODE-3659-length-10530-cov-2.652792_pt1 | contig 10530 bp, 9 predicted proteins | sample MGYA00242180_ERZ509144 | MGnify/ENA primary metagenome ERZ509144 (study PRJEB26280, sample SAMEA2338661) | human gut metagenome | biome: human gut; feature: human-associated habitat; material: faeces... | reverse complement strand
CGATCCGTACTCCACGGCCCAGCCCCAGCCGATGGTGAACTTGTGGTAGCGGAGCATATCCATCACGCCGACCGCCGGCAGGCAGACGCCGAACAGGTCGGGACGCTGCACTTCGCAGGCACCCACCAGCAGGCCGCCGTTCGAACCGCCCGCGATGGCGAGTTTCTTCGACGAGGTATATTTGTTGGCAATGAGGTATTCGGCCGCTGCGATGAAATCATCGAAAACGTTCTGTTTTTTGTCCAGCATGCCGCCCCTGTGCCACTCTTCTCCGTATTCCAGGCCGCCGCGCAGGTTGGCTACGCAATAAACGCCTCCCTGTTCCATGAACATAATGGCAGCCGGGTTGAACCAGGGCGCGAGGCTGATTTGGAACCCACCGTAAGCGTAGAGGTAACAGGGGTTGTTGCCGTCGAGCTTCAGTCCGTTGCGATAGACGATGAACATCGGGACTTTCGTGCCGTCCTTGCTGGTGTAGAACACCTGTTCCGTAGTGTAGTCTTCGGGGTTGAATTTCACTTCGGGACGCTTATACAGGGTCGATTCGCCCGTTGCGAGGTCGTAACGGTAAACGGTCGAAGGTGTCGTGAAGTTGGTCAGCGAATAGAAGGCCTCCGTTTCGCCTTTTTTACCGGAGAATCCGCCTGCCGATCCGATGGCGGGCAGCTCGACTTTCCGAATGAGCTTGCCGTTCCAGTCGTACTGGTAAACCTGGCTTTGGGCATCCTCCAGGTAGGAAGCCATCAGATAGTCGCCCGGTTTGCTGACGATCTCAAGCATATTCTTCGGATTTTCGGGGATAATCTCCTCGATCACCGAAGGATTATTCAGGTCGATGCGGATCACGCGGTAGTTGGGAGCATCGAGGTTGGTACGCACGTAAAGTTTATCGTTCTCGGCGCGAATAATCTCGTGGTCGTTGGCAAAGCCGGGAAGCAGCACCTTGAACTTCTTATCGCTGCTTTTTCGGTAGAGGATCTCGCTGCCCGACGTACCTTCCGATGCCGTGATGAAAAGCCACTTGCCGTCCTTGCTGACACTGGAAGCGAAATAGCGCAACGGATGTTGTGTGTCCATATGAATCAGACGATCGGAAGACTGGGGCTTACCGAGCGTGTGATAATACACCTTCTGATATTGGTTCTGGGAAGAATAGACGCCCGCTTCCGGAACGTCGAACGTACTGTAATAAAATCCCTTTTCGTCGGGTGTCCACACTGCGTTGGAGAGCTTCACCCATTTTACGATATCGCCCGTGGGTTGCTTGTCCGCCGTACGGATGACATGAATGTCGCTCCAGTCCGAACCTGAAGCCGAAGCCGCATAAGCCAGGTAGCGGCCATCTTCCGAGAAAGAGATGCCCGACAGCGCAACCGTTCCGTCCTCGGAGAGCGTGTTGGGATCGAGGAATACCTCCGGCTCGGCGTCGAGCGAAGCCTGGCGGTACAGCACGGCCTGGTTCTGTCGTCCGTCGTTGCGGTAAAAATAGTAATAATCCCCGAATTTAGCCGGAGCTCCCTCCCAGGGATAAGCCCACAGCTCGGTCAGGCGGGCACGCATCGCCTCGCGGAACGGAATTTGATCCAGGTAATTCTGCGTCACGGCATTTTCGGCAGCGACCCAGGCGGCCGTCTGTTCCGAACGGTCGTCTTCGAGCCAGCGGTAGGGGTCGGCGACTTCGGTGCCGAAGTAGTTATCCACGACTTCCGTACGCTCGGCCTCGGGATAAGGCAGGTGTTTGATTTTCATAGATGACTTACAGGCGGTAAGTGCAGCAGCGGCACAGAAAACCGCCAAAGTAATTTTAACGTGTTTTAACATATTTTAGTATTTGAAGGGTTTCGAAAGACAAATATACAAAAAGTCCGGCGCAATCGTGCAGGTTTGTTCGCAAAGATTGTCCGAACATTCCATATATTCGCAGAATATACGAAAAAGTTGCCGGCATCCGGCGATCCGCAGGAGAATTTTGTAACTTTGAAACCGGAATAACGAAAGCGAAAAACAGGAATGGACAATCAGTTGCGACAAATTATCGAAGAGGCCTGGAACGACCGGGCATTGCTTGCGGAGTCCCGTGTGCGGGAGGCGGTCCGCGCCGTTATCGAAGAACTGGACAAGGGACGCCTGCGAACGGCCGAACCCATCGATCCGTCTCGGAGCCAGTGGCAGGTCAACGAGTGGGTCAAGAAGGCGATTCTGCTCTACTTTCCGATGCAGGAGATGCGCACCATGCGGGCCGGAGAGCTCGAATGGCACGACAAAATGGACCTCAAGCACGGCTACGAAGAGCTGGGCGTACGGGTCGTGCCGCACGCCGTGGCCCGCTACGGAGCTTACATTTCGCCGGGGGCGATCCTGATGCCCTCCTACGTCAATATCGGAGCCTGGGTCGGTGCCGGCACAATGGTCGATACGTGGGCGACGGTCGGCTCCTGCGCCCAGGTCGGCGAGCGCGTCCACCTGAGCGGCGGCGTGGGCGTGGGCGGTGTGCTGGAACCCGTGCAGGCGGCCCCCGTCATCATCGAGGACGACTGTTTCATCGGCTCCCGGGCCATCGTGGTCGAAGGGGCGCACATCTGCCGCGAATCGGTGCTGGGCGCCGGCGTGGTGATTACCGGATCGACGCATATTATCGACGTAACGGAGGCGGAACCCAAACAGTACAAGGGATACGTCCCCGCCGGATCGGTGGTCATTCCGGGCAGCTACCCCAAGCGTTTCCCGGCCGGGGAGTACGGCGTTCCCTGTGCGCTGATTATCGGACGCCGCAAGGAGTCCACCGACAAGAAAACTTCACTCACCGCGGCGCTCCGGGATTTCGGAGTTTCGGTATAGTACCTTTCGGATGCACAAGACCCGTTATCACTTTCTCGAAGAGACGACCTCGACCAACGACGAGGCCCGGAATCCTCGCTACGAACACGGCGATGCGATCTGCGCCGAGCGGCAGACCGCCGGACGCGGCCAGCGGGGGCATACCTGGAGCAGCGAGGAGGGACGCAACCTGATGTTCTCGCTGGTATGGGAACCCCGTTTCCTGCCCGTTTCGGAACAGTTTCTGCTTTCGGAAGCGGTGGCTTTGGCTTTGACGGACCTTTTCGGCGGTTACGGCATCGACGCCCGGATCAAATGGACGAACGACATCTATGCGGGCGACCGCAAGCTGGTCGGCATCCTGATCGAACACAACCTGACGGGCGACCGTCTGTCGCGTACGATCGTCGGAATCGGGGTGAACGTCAATCAGACCCGGTTCGATCCGTCGTTGCCGAACCCGTCGTCGATGCGCCTCGAAACTGGCTGCGAATACGATCGGCAGGAGGTGCTGCACCGCTTGGGCGACTGTCTGGCCGCCCGGTACGAACAACTCGAGAAAGGGGATCGGGAGGCGCTGCAGGCCGACTACCGGCGGCGGATGTACCGGCTCGGAGAGCGGCATCGGTACCGTTATCCCGACGGCCGGACGGTGGAGGCCGTGCTGCGGGGCGTGCGCCCTTCGGGGGAGCTGCTGGTGGAGCTGCCCGACGGCCGTACCGAAGGGTACCTGTTCCGGGAGATAGAGTTCGTTATCGAGGGGAAGCAGACGGCTCGAACGGACGGGACGGGCTGCGTGTTAAAAAAATAACAGGATAACGTTGGCCGAACGAAAAATAACCTTATATTTGCAATGATATTTTAGACCGCGAATAAATTTCATTTTAACCAATTCAAATACCGAAAATTATGAACGTACCTGCAAATCTGAAGTATTCCAATGACCACGAATGGTGCCGCGTAGAGGGCGGTGAGGCTTTTATCGGCATTACCGATTTCGCACAGAGCCAGTTGGGCGACATCGTATTCGTCGATGTTCCGACCGTCGGCGAAACCTTGTCCGCCGGTGACGTCTTCGGCTCGATCGAGGCCGTGAAGACCGTGAGCGACGCTTTCATTCCCGTCGGCGCCGAAGTGTTGGAGTTCAACCCTGCAGTGGATGTCGATCCCTCCATCGTGAACCGCGATCCCTACGGAGAGGGTTGGCTCGTCAAAGTGAAACTGACCGATCCCAAGGAGTGCGAGTCGCTGCTTACCGACGCGCAGTACAAAGAGTTGATCGGCTAATATTCGTTCGATGTAAATAGAACCCCGCAGCCTCCCGTTTTCGACGGGTGTCGGCAGGGAGTGTCAGGATGGAATCCGGCATCAAAAGATACCGTAACGTGAGTCCGACGTGTTCTGTTGTGACAGTATTTTTGTTTTACATCCGAAATCAATACGTCGGACTCGCCTTAAAACTATAACATTATGTCAAAGGTAACAGTTGTGGGCGCGGGCGCCGTAGGCGCTACTTGCGCCAATGTGATGGCTTGCCGCGAAGTTGCGAGCGAAGTCGTCCTGATCGACATCAAGGAAGGTCTTTCGGAAGGCAAGATGCTGGACATGTACCAGTGCTCGACGCTGATGGATTTCGACACCAAGCTCGTGGGCGTCACCAACGACTATAAGCAGACCGCCAATTCGGACGTGGTAGTCATCACCTCGGGTATTCCCCGCAAGCCGGGCATGACGCGCGAGGAGCTGATAGGCACCAACGCCAACATCATGAAGGGCGTGATCGAGAACGTAGTGAAATATTCGCCCCGCGCCATTATCATCGTGGTAGCCAACCCGATGGATACGCTGACCTATCTGGCGCTCAAGGCTTCGGGACTTCCGAAGAACCGCATCATCGGCATGGGCGGCGCACTCGACTCGTCGCGTTTCAAGTGCTACCTGGCCAAGGCTACGGGCGCCAACATCAATAACGTCGACGGCATGGTCATCGGCGGCCACGGCGACACGACGATGATTCCGCTCGTCTCGAAGGCCACCGTCAACGGCGTACCCGTTTCGCAGTTCGCATCGAAGAAAAAACTCGATGAGGCCGTAGCCAACACGATGGTGGGTGGCGCAACGCTGACCAAACTCATCGGCACGTCGGCCTGGTATGCACCGGGAGCCGCTTCGGCCATGATGGTCGAGGCGATCCTCAACGACCAGAAGAAAATGATCCCCTGCTCGTGCTACCTCGAAGGTGAGTACGGACAGTCGGACATCTGCATCGGCGTACCCGCGATCATCGGCCGCAAAGGCATCGAGAAGATCGTGAAAATCGACCTTTCGAAAGAAGAGGCCGAGAAATTCGCAGCTTCGGCCGACGCCGTCCGCAAGACCAACAACGTGCTCCACGAGATCAAGGCGATTTAAACTGCGAATACACAACAGATTTCAAACCCGTCCCAAACAATCTGGGGCGGGTTTTTCATTGCCTAAACACCTCAGCACCCGCCAATTTCGAACCGCATTTGCTCACCAAACGGGCTGATTTGACATATTAAAGAATTTTGCATACTATGAATTATTGCCGACCTTTGCCGGCGCAATTATGAAGAATACGAGCCTACATAGCGCAAAAATGAACGCCGCCCCTATTCGTAATACGTTCGGGGGGGGGAATTTTGCCATGTAGTTGAGACAATCGACATATCCTTTCAACGAGAACCGTATCCGCAGTATGCGGATACGGTTCTCGTTTCATTTTTACGCGGAATCAATTTTCACTTTCAAATCAATTCATCCCATATGGAAAAAGCAACGTATGAAACTCCGGCAATAGAACTGCTGGAAATCCGCACCGAACAAGGCTTTGCGGTATCGGTCTCCACACCCGAAAACGGACACGACTCATTCTCCGAAGAAGATTATGAATGGTAAACCCACAAATGATGATGAGCATGAGAAGTATGAAAACAATTCTGGCCTGTGCCTGCGCCGTGCTGGCAGTCTCCTGCGCCGAAAAGAATGAAATCGCAAAACCCGCTCCCGAAACCCGTACCATTACCCTCAACGCAACGTCCGAAACAATCGCGTCGCAAGACAAAATCCGCACGGCACTGGATAAGGACGGTCTGAGCGTCGTCTGGAAGAAAGGTGACCTGATCCAACTGTGGTACCTCAAAAATGACGGGTCCTACGCAAAAGCAGGCGAACTTGCCGCCCTGTCCCAAGGCAATAGCACTACGTTCACCGGCGAATGCACTTTCACCGACGAAGCGGAAACACCCGATTATCTCGCAGTTTCATGCTATTGCGCCAATGGCCCCGAAGTACTCAACACGGTAAAATACGAAAACGGGAAATTCATATTCTCCAACCCCGGAGAGGCATCTGCCGTATTCAAACCATCGCTCAACTACCCTTCGCCCAACTCCTATGAGTTCGCAGTTCGTAACCCTGCCGTCGCCCACGGCACCGATCTGAACGCCATGACATTTAAAAATATATTCGGCGTCATGAAGTTGACGATCCAGACAAGACGCAGTGCACAATACCAGATTACCTTCCAAGCCACAGGTATGGCCCAAAGAAAGGACTTCACCGGAGAATATCATTACGACCCTGCGACCGGAACCGGAGAATTAATAAGAGATCATACCACCTCTCCGATCACCATCGAACCGCAAGGGCAGAATATCGGCGCAGAATTCGTGTATTATATCCCCGTCGCTCCCGGCACCTACAACGATTTCACCATGAAAGTTTACGATTTCGGAGAGGATTACTACGAACGAAAAGCGACCAAACCGCTCGAAATAAAGGCTGGTGTCATCACCAACCTCGGAAGATTCGTAGATAATTTACAATAATTCGAACCGCCCGACAACACAAACGTCCGAAGTCAGACTTCGGACGTTTGTCGTATTCAGCAGTCCCAAAAGGAGGGAATCAGAAACTGAACTTCGCGCCGACGAACCAGCTGCGGGGCAGCGACGGGCCGTAAATGTAGCCCGAGTCGCGGTCTACACCCTTGTCGAAGTCCTTCTGGTAGGCGTTGAACAGGTTCTGCACACCGCCATAGAGCTGCATGGTTATCTCCTTGTAGATACGCACGTCGTACGACAGGCGAATATTCATGTCGAAGAATGACGGGGTCGAGACGGCCACGTCCTGCGCGACGCCCGACCCGGCCATGTGCTGCACCAGCATCGACCCGGTGCAGGTTCCCGACAGGTCGGCCGTGAAATTCCGCACCGGTTTGAACGACGCGGTGAAATAGCCGTAGGTATCGGGCGTGCGGAACATCCGGCGCACGGGCGGCACCTCTGCGTCCTCGCTCCAGAATTCGGGCTCCTTGTAACGGCTCTGCTGAAGCGTCACGCCCGCCTGCAACTCGAACCAGCGGGTAAAGGCCGCGCGCCCCTCGACATTGAAGCCGCGCACCGTGGCCCCCGAACCGTTGTAGCGTTCCTTGACCTTGCCGCCGTCGGCCGCATCATCCATGTCGCGCAGGGCGAACACGTCGTCGAGGATCGTATAGAAACCCTCGACCAGCAGGTTGGTCTGCACCTTCCCGAACGTATGGTAAAGGTCGGCCGAGAGGCTCACGCTGTGCGAGCGCTCCTCCCTCAGGTCATCCGCCAGCCGGATGCGCACCCGCTTACCGCCCACGATGGCGATGTGCATGTCCTCATCGAACGCCTGCGGGGCCCGGTAGCCCCCGGCGTAGCTCACGCGCAGGTTCACCGCTTCCGACGGGTTGAAACGCACGTTGACGCGCGGGCTAAAAATCACATGGTCTACGAGGTTGTGCTTGTCGAGGCGGCCGCCGACAAGCAGCGACCACTTCCTGGTCTTCCACTCGTTCTGCAGATAGGCACCCACGATATGCACCGTCTGGTCGGTGTGGATATCATAGCCGATCGAACGGTCGCCCAGGTCGTCGTAACTGTACTCCGTACCGAAGGTCAGTTCCGAGGGCATGAACAGCAGCTTCCTGAACTCGTGGATATACTGCATCCCCGCCGCTACGGTCAGGTCGTGCGTCGTCCCGTAGGCATCGGGATCCTGTTTGCTGCCGTAGTAGCTCTTGCGCGCCGTATTCTGAAACGAGGCATAGGCATTGAAGCGGTTGCGGCGGTCGGGCGACGAGATGTCGAACGAAAGGCTGCCCCCGTCGATCGAATGGTCGATCTGCTCGGCGATCAGCGCCTCGTGGGGCGGCCGGTCGAGCATGTCGCCCCCGCGGCGGAATTCGTTGATATGGTGGTACTGCGCCGTGATGCGCGAATAGGCGCCCGTACGGAAGAACGAACGCATGCCCACCGACTGGCTGTTGATGACGGGCACTTCGGTGAAGCCGTCGCCGTCGTGGTCGTAGCCCGAACGGTGGCGGCTCTGGCCGAAGACGCAAAGCCCCGCCCGGCCGCTCTCGGTGACGAAGCATTGAGCATCGTATTGTTGTCATAGGAATTGCTGCCGCCGATCGAAGTGAGCGTATGCGACATCTGCGCCGAGTTGCGCGAAGGCTCCTTCGTAATGACGTTGATCGTGCCGCCGATGGCCGACGACCCGAACAGCGCCGAGCCGCCGCCGCGCAGCACCTCGACCCGCTCGATCATGTTGGCCGGGATCTGTTCCAGGCCGTATACGCCCGTCAGGGCCGAGAATACCGGGTGCGAATCGACCAGGATCTGCGAATAATGGCCGTCGAGGCCGTTGATGCGCACCTGCGTGAAGCCGCAGTTCTGGCAGTCGTCCTCGACGCGCACCCCGGGCTGGAAACTAAGCCCCTGAGCCAGGCACGAGGCATTGGTCTTTTCGAACAACCCGGCGTCCAGCACGCTCACCAGCGCAGGCGCCTCCCGGCGCAGCCGGGCGGAACGGCTGGCCGACACGACCACCTCGTCCATCGAGATGCCGCTCTGCACCACCTCGAAATTCAGTTCGGCCGTCTGTCCACGTCGAAGCGTCACCTGCTGCGTCTGCGAGGCATAACCCAACGCGCGGACTTCGAGCGTCAGCGCGCCCTCGGGCAGGTTTTTCAGGAAATAATGCCCCGAAGCGTCGGTCGTGGTGCCGAATGCCGTGCCCGTCACGGCGATGGTCGCATAGGGAATATGTTCATGCGTGTCGCGGTCGACCACATGGCCGAAGATATTGGCATCGGTACTTTTCTTCGGCGCCTCGACACCAAGTACCAGTACACACCGGCACATGACGAGTGCCAGCAAAATATATTTTTTCATTGCTTGTCAGATAATAAATAGTATGGGCCGGGCTGCATGCACCCGGAATATGAATCAGGAAAATGGAGGGGATCGCCGGTTACGCGACAGGGGGCGCACGCAGCGAAATGCCCGACGCCTGCTCATAGAGTTTGCAGCGGGTTGCCTCGGGCAGCAGCACGGCCAGCATCTCTGCATAGAACGAGTGCACGGTCGGCGCGATGTCGAGGTAGGGGAAGAAATAGAAATCGTCGATGATACACCTGTCGACGATGATCGTATGGGCACCGTTGTCGGGCACCAGATCGCCGCAGTGCGCGGAGAAATGCGCATGGTCTTCGTTGTAGATATGCACCTTCTGCCCCGCGTAGGCCGCGAGCAGAACCAACAGCAGCAAAGCCGCATAGAGTCTTTTGGGTGCGTAGCGTATCATCTTTCCGAGCCAAAGATAGCAATAAAAAAGGGCCGTTCAAAACGGCCCTGCAAAAATACCCTAAAATGGGGATATATGTCGTGTCCACGTACCCGGATGCCGGGAGGCGGACGATGCGGCGCCGCCACCCTGCGGATCGGGCGCCTCAGATGCTGATGTCGAGGATCTCGAAATGGATCGTCCCGGCAGGCACCTCCACGTCGACGCGGTCGCCTTTCTTGTGCCCCAGCAATGCCTTGGCGATGGGCGTACCGATCGCCAGCTTGCCTTCGCGCAAGTTGGCCTCGTGCTCGGCGACGATCGTGTAGGCCACCTCTTTCTTGGTGTTGTGGTTCAGCAGCGACACTTTGCTCAGTATCTGCACCTTGCTCTTGTCGATCTTCGACTCGTCGATCACGCGGGCATTAGCGAGCGAATCCTCCAGCTTGGCGATACGCATCTCCAGCAGACCCTGCGCCTCACGGGCGGCGTCGTACTCCGCGTTCTCCGAAAGATCACCCTTGTCGCGCGCTTCGGCAATAGCCGCCGATATCGCCGGACGCTCGACGGAACGCATGTGGTCGAGCTCATCCTTGAGTTTTTTGTAACCCTCCGCTGTCAGATAAATAATCTCTTTTGCCATAATATTAAACGAGTCCGACGCACTTGAATTTCATAACGCTGCGAAAGATTCCGAACATGGGGCCCGTCGAACTCACATTAGGCATCCGCAGATGCCCGTCCCACATCCAAAATCCTCCTGTATTCCCCTTTGCGGCGGGGGAACCCTGTAAAACAAACAACGTAAAAAAATAAGAATCCTGACCGGTGAAGGCCAGAACCCTGTTTCCATTGTATACAGCAAAGATAAAAAGTTATTTTCTAATTTCCAAATCTTTTTTCGCGGCGCATGGCACGGAGTATGCGTCTCGCGCGGGATATGTATATCGTACTCCTGCTCCACTTAGCCTGGGCGCTCATGGCCGTCCCCGTCGTCACGCGCCAGCAACGCGTCCCCGCCTCGGCAGCGACCTGGCTGGCGCTGATCCTGCTGCTGCCCGTCGCCGGCACGCTGCTCTACATACTGGCCGG
>ENA-ORSB01003658-ORSB01003658.1-human-gut-metagenome-genome-assembly--contig:-NODE-3658-length-10537-cov-16.695860_pt1 | contig 10537 bp, 8 predicted proteins | sample MGYA00242180_ERZ509144 | MGnify/ENA primary metagenome ERZ509144 (study PRJEB26280, sample SAMEA2338661) | human gut metagenome | biome: human gut; feature: human-associated habitat; material: faeces... | reverse complement strand
TTCTGGCTCATTCCCACGCCATGGCCGAATCCACCGCCGATAATGTTATATCCTATCATATTTTTCTTATCATGGCTAGGTTCAATCACAAAAAATGCACTGGGCAGGAGGCTGGGCATGCTTACTTCACTGCCGTCCTGTCTGACCACCCTGGTCACGCCATCGCATAGTACTGCTCTGATATTATATTCCGAGATGATTTTGTAGGTTCCTTTATCTGTGGCAATGACCAATTCATCTGCCACACCGCCGGGTCCCCGTTTTACAATGGTGATATCCGTAACCTTAGAAAAGTTTTTTATGCTTTGACTGCTGTAGTCACCATCCTTCAGAGTCAAGATCAGCTTCCCGTTGGCTTCATAACGATTCTTCAGGGTCTCAAGTATCCGGTCCACATCGATCTCTTTTACCGTATATGTCCAACGGTACCACCCTTCCTGCGCTTCATAATCCTCTGCATGAGTTTGGGTAATAAAATCCCGAAAGGACTCTTCTTCGCTCAGCTCCTCTGCAATTGTTTCCGCGGTAATCTCCGTACTGCCTGCAGCTACCGCCCCGTCATCCGTCTGCACCGGATTCTCCGGGCTTGGGCTCAGCCGGCTGCTTTTCAGATAATCAAGCATCTGCGCCTCCGCAGTCTTCCATATGCTTGCTGTAGTTCCCACACCGCAGGATGTCGAATAATAATAGGTGTTCGCCACAGTGCCTTCGTCTGTCAAAATCATTTGTCCGTAGGTTTCCTTTACCGCCGTAGTGGTGCTGTCTGCCTCTGTGATGTTGTTATAGACCTGATAGGAAGTGCTGTCATCCACATGGGCTCCATACCGGGGGTATCCTGCTCTGAGCATATGTCCGTAGGCATAGGTTCTGGCGCAGATTGCCTGCGCTTTCAGGGCTTCTAACGGATAAGATGCCGGCATTTCACTTGGCACCACACTGAAGAGATATTCCTCCAGCGGCAGCTCATTCACCACGGCGATGCCCTCTGCTGTTCTGAGCAGTTCGATATGACCTCTGTAGGAAGGTATTCCCTGGCTTCTGTTTACACTAAGCAGCTGAATTCTGCCCGTCAATACCGCAGGAACTATACTGATACGCTCCCCCACAAAATAATCACTGTCCATGTCTATGGTAATCTTGTCTCCTTTGGGAAACAATTCTTCCTGTATATTTTCCCCACTTCCGTATTGCAGCAGGAAATCGCTGTTTGCCGTCAGTATTACTTCTGTATGCAAAATATCCACATAATCCGAAGTCTTGATCAACACCCGGATGTCTTCCATATTCGCCTCTCTGGCTAAGAGAATACCGCAGATCGCACCATTCTCCTGGATAAAATCCGCATTGGCATAGCCAAAGGTCAGATCCGCGAACGTACACATAGTAAGCTCCCGATACAAACGATATCCTTTGTAATCCTCTGCCAGAGGAATTCTGCCCCGGCCTTCGATCTCAATGCCGTTTTCATTCGCTGACAGCACTCTTCCTGTAAACTTATCCGTCTTCAGAACAACCGCACTCACCAGTTCATCTGTAAGTTCTACATCCGCCAGCTGTTCCCGCATCTGCTCCGGTGCCGGAACAGAATCTGAACCTTCTGTTTCTGCCTCCAGGAAAAAGGTCTCCTTCTCTCCGTCACAGAAAATAGTGATCCGGTCAGCTTCCGCATCCGTGATCCATACATTTTTAAGTTTCTGTACTACCGGGATATGCTGCGGCGAAGTCTCCGACATCTCGGGGGTATCCGTGCCCTCCCATCCACAGCTATGTAACAAATTTAGGAAAAGCAAAAAAAGAAGAAATGCCACAGCTAAAATGCACAGGTATTTCTTCAGCTGTATTCTCTGTCCTTTCGGAAGTTTATAATAATTCTCAAGTAGTCTGTTTTTCTTCAAATTTTTCTTCAAATGATCCCCGCCTGATTTGATAATTAAGCCTTAAAAGAGCAGCCCCAAAGGACTGCTCTCTCTTTTGTATTGTTATCCCCAAAATGCCGCCTCTTACCTTTTGACTCCTAGCAATGCTAGGTGGGTAACCGCAACCAACCTTTTGCCTTCCCTTCCAATCCTCCTTGCGGAGTGAGGGCTTGACAGCCACTTGGCAATATAGGAATCCCGTTTAAAGTAAATGTAGGTTCAAAACTGGTAAGAGTTATCGCACATCTCAGGTTAAGTATATTATATCTACTCTGTTTCTATTTTACAACTGTAATTTTTACCAAAAAAGGCTGCCTCCAAAGAGACAGCCTTCCTATTTGCATTTGTCTGTAAGTAAGATTACAGCTGAGGGCCAGCAGCAACCAGAGCCTTACCTGCATCATTTCCTTCATATTTAGCGAAGTTCTTGATGAATCTCTGAGCCAGATCCTTTGCCTTCTCTTCCCACTGGGAAGGATCAGCGTAGGTATCTCTGGGATCCAGAATTCCGGTATCAACACCGGTCAACTCGGTAGGAACCTCAAAATCGAAGTAAGGAATCTTCTTGGTAGGAGCGGTCTTGATCGCACCATTCAGAATAGCATCGATGATACCACGTGTATCCTTAATGGAGATACGCTTGCCGGTTCCGTTCCATCCGGTATTTACAAGGTATGCCTTAGCACCGTTCTTCTCCATCTTCTTAACCAGCTCTTCTGCATACTTGGTAGGATGCAGCTCCAGGAATGCCTGGCCGAAGCAAGCAGAGAAGGTAGGGGTAGGCTCGGTAATACCACGCTCGGTACCAGCTAACTTAGCTGTGAAACCGGACAGGAAGTAGTACTGGGTCTGCTCCGGAGTCAGAATAGATACGGGAGGCAGTACGCCGAATGCATCAGCAGACAGGAAGATTACGTTCTTAGCTGCGGGTGCGGAAGAAATAGGACGTACAATATTCTTAATATGGTTGATAGGATAAGATACACGAGTATTCTCGGTAACGCTCTTATCGTTGAAATCAATCTTGCCGTTAGCATCAACGGTTACGTTCTCAAGCAGAGCATCTCTCTTGATTGCGTTGTAGATGTCGGGCTCGGAATCCTTGTCCAGGTTGATAACCTTAGCGTAGCATCCACCTTCGAAGTTGAATACGCCGTTGTCATCCCAGCCGTGCTCGTCATCACCGATCAGCAGACGTTTCGGGTCTGTAGAAAGAGTTGTTTTACCTGTTCCGGACAGACCGAAGAAGATTGCTGTGTTTTCACCGTTCATGTCAGTGTTTGCGGAGCAGTGCATGGAAGCCATGCCTTTCAGCGGCAGGAAGTAGTTCATCATAGAGAACATACCTTTTTTCATTTCTCCGCCGTACCATGTATTTACGATAACCTGTTCTTTGCTTGTAATGTTGAACATAACAGCTGTTTCAGAGTTCAGACCCAGCTCTTTGTAGTTCTCAACTTTTGCTTTGGATGCGTTGTATACAACGAAATCTGGCTCGAAGTTCTCAAGCTCTTCTGCTGTAGGTTTGATGAACATGTTAGTTACGAAATGTGCCTGCCAAGCTACCTCAACGATGAAGCGGATAGCCATACGGGTATCTTTATTTGCACCGCAGAATGCATCTACAACGAACAGTCTTTTGTTGGAGAGCTCTTTTTTTGCGATCTCTTTTACTGCTGCCCATGCTTCCTGGGTTGCCGGATGGTTATCGTTTTTGTACTCATCGGAAGTCCACCATACAGTATCTTTCGAATTCTCGTCCACAACGATGTATTTGTCTTTCGGTGAACGGCCTGTATAGATACCGGTCATAACGTTAACTGCACCAAGCTCTGTCTCCCGGCCTTTTTCATAGCCTTCCAGCTCTGGTTTTGTCTCTTCCTCAAATAACTGCTCATAAGAAGGGTTGTACACAATTTCTGTGGTACCGGTGATGCCATACTTTGTTAAATCGATCTGTGCCATCTTGTAATTAACCTCTTTCCTTTGATAGTAATACTGCTTCATTCTGCAGAATGCAAAAATTTGAAGGTATCCTTTAGAAGAAACCGGACCAGCCGGCCTCTTCTACTCTAATTATACATAAAAGGCCAAAAAAATCAACTGAAAATCTTCCGTTTTTTTACAGAACGTGTCCCAAAATCTGTAAAAATTTTATAAACTTCGATTTTTCGAAATTTTCTGACAATTGCACTTTTGTACACTTCATCCTGCAAATTGACATTTTTTGATTTTTTATGTTATAATATTAACAATTATGTTCGGAAAGAAGTTTCTTTATGTATTACGATCTGACCCGCGGGAAAATCTCCCGCTCTCTTATCCTGTTTGCCCTGCCGATGATCGCAGGAAATCTGTTGCAGCAGTTTTACAACATTGCCGACACCCTGATCGTCGGACGCGTTCTCGGAAGCAATGCGCTCGCCGCCGTCGGCTCCTCCTATACGCTGATGACGTTTCTGACTTCCATTTTTCTCGGCCTGTCGATGGGCGCCGGTGCGCTCTTTTCGATTTATCAGGGACGAAAAGATCTTTCTTCTTTAAAACTTTCGATTCTCCACGCGTTTCTGCTGATCCTTGCCGTTACGCTCGTGCTGAATCTCGCTGTTTATGCAGGCATCGAGCCGATCCTTACGTTTCTTCGCGTCCCGGATGAAGTCCGTCCCGGCATGCGGACGTATCTTCTGATTATCTTTGCCGGCCTTATTGCAACATCCGTATACAATTTCTTTTCCTGTATGCTGCGCGCGCTCGGAAACTCTTCTGTACCGCTGATTTTTCTCGCTGTCTCTGCTGTGCTGAACATTGCACTGGATCTGCTCTTTGTCGCTGTACTGCCGTTCGGCATCGCAGGCGCGGCGCTCGCTACGGTTCTTGCGCAGTATGTGTCCGCCGTCGGTATTCTGCTCTATGTGCTGCTCCGCTGCCGCATGTGGCTGCCGTCAAAAAAAGAATGGCGTTTCAGCCATTCCATTTTAAAAGAGATTCTGAATCTTTCTTCGATGACCTGCATTCAGCAGTCGGTCATGAATTTCGGCATTCTGATGGTACAGGGGCTCGTCAACAGCTTCGGTCCGGCGGTCATGGCGGCATTTGCGGCCGCGGTGAAAATTGATACCTTTGCCTATCTGCCGGTGCAGGATTTCGGAAATGCCTACTCCACTTTCACCGCACAGAATTACGGGGCCGGAAATCACGAGCGGATCCGGCGCGGCACGAAAGATGCTTTTGCACTGAGCGCTGCTTTTTCCATCGTCATTTCTCTGCTTGTCAATCTGTTCGCGCATCCGCTGATGCAGATTTTCGTGAAAGCATCAGAAATGGAGGTCATCGCGATCGGCGTACAGTACCTGCGGCTGGAAGGCTCGTTCTATCTCGGCATCGGATGGCTGTTTCTGCTGTACGGGTATTACCGCGCTGTCAAACGCGCCGAGATGTCGGTTGTTCTGACCGTCATTTCGCTTGGCATGCGTGTGGCGCTGGCATACCTTTTCTCCGCCACGGCGCTTGGCGTTGCCGGAATCTGGATCGCCATTCCGATCGGCTGGGCACTGGCTGATATGACCGGACTTTTCTTCCTGCGGCGTGCATTCCGATCGCAGAAGCCTGCATAAGTTCCGAATCTTATATCGCAGTACGGTTTTCTGCGGATAAACTGCGGAACTGCCCCGGCGTCTGGTGCATGCGTTCCTGGAAGACTCGGTTAAAATAGCTGATATTTCGGAATCCGCAGTCGCTCGCAATCTTGCTGATCGCCTCCTCGGTGGAAAGCAGCAGCCGGCAGCTCTCGGCAATCCGCAGGTTATTGACATACGTCACGGCGGAAATATGCATAATCGACTTAAAGAAGCGGCAGAAAGCGCTCTCACTCATATGAAACTGGCTCGCCAGTTCCGCGATTTCGAGATCCTCACAGAAATGAGCATTCATGTATGTGAGGATCTCTTTCATTCTGCTGACACGGTAATTCGTCGAGGCATCCGTTTTTCCGCCGTTCTTTTCTGCCGCACTGTAATATCCCTGCCAGATTTTCAGAAGTTCCGCTTTTAACAGCAGCTCCCAGCCCGGTTCTTTTCTTTCCTGCAGATTTCGGATCTCCTGCATGGCCTGTGCCGTTTTTTCTGCAAGGCGTGTCCCCCGCTCTGTCTTGGATGGAAAACGGATCTCGGAGGACAGCACTGGTTCGATATACTGCTGCTGGATCCGGTCAAGCGATGTGCCGGACAGAAAACGCGGCTGGAATACAACGGCAAGAAACGTAAATTCCTGTCCGTCGATTCCCTCTACCTCATGCAGACGGTTTGCATTGACAAAGGCGGTCTCCCCTTCCCGCAGGAGAAAGGTCTCGGTATCCATATGAAAAACAGCTTCGCCCTTTACTGCATAAAAGAGCTCCACTTCCTCATGCCAGTGGCAGTACACCCGCACGGTACTCTGCAGGTCTGTCTCGAAAACGTGAATGCTCAGCGGAAAAAGCTCATCACCGTGGGGCTGTGTTTCTTTTCGGTAATTCATCTGTGAGAGCATATTTTTGTCTCCTCTCTTGTTTTGCTCTGCTGTCCCAATTGTAACACGAACTTTGCGATTCCGGCAAGTTTCCATGTTCTGCCGGCGAATCGCCCTTCCATGACCGTATTTTTCCTTCTTAAATGATAATAATTATCATATTTTATCAGCTTATTGACATTTCTTTTCATCCGCTCTATATTTTAGATACCCCGATAGGGTATGTGATTTCAAATTTTTCATCAAACTCCAGGAATACAGTCCGGCACGCTTTCGTTTCGCTGTATTCCCGGAAGAAAGCAGGTATTGTATGATTAAAACAGTCTTAAAAATTGATGGTATGATGTGCGGCATGTGCGAATCCCATATGAATGATGTAGTCCGCAAGAGCTGCTCTCCAAAGAAAGTAAACTCTTCTGCAAAAAACGGCGAGACCGTTGTCATCAGCGAAGCACCGCTCGATATTCCGTATCTGAAACAGCAGATCAAGGACATCGGATATGAGCTGGTTTCGTATACGAGTGAGCCGTATGAAAAAAAGGGATTTTTCCATTTCGGACGATAAGCGGATTTCATGCCCTTCCTTTTGCAGTTTGTGCGTCGGAAAAAAGCACCGTTTCAGAAGTTTATTTCCTTTTGGAAATCTGCCTCTGAAACGGTGTTTTCTATTTTTTATCTATGATTTGATCAGCCGCAGCAGCATCCGCAGGACGGCGGCGTTTCTTTCTCCTCTTTTTTCGGAGATTCTGCGCCCAGATCGTACCAGGTCGGGTCGATGTAGAATCTGCGGTTGTTTCCAAGATAGATCGGATGGGTCGGGTCTGAGGACAGGTAGGCGCGCTCGGTCGAAACCTTCCACTGTGCATCCCAGTCAATCTTCGGAAGTGCCAGATCGTAGTGTGTGCTGGCGCGGAAGCCGTCTTCCTCTCCCTCAATTCTTCCCTGGCGGATGATGGCTGCAAAATCTGTGTGATGTGCAAATGCCGGGATCTCCCACAGCTCTTTTGCGTAGCCCCACAGGTTTTTGTAAGTGTAGAGCGGACGCTTCGTCTCGCCGAGCTGTGTGGTATAGCGGATGTCCAGACGGGCAAGTGTCACGTATAGGCGGATATCGGAATCGGTTACGTAATCACCGAAGAGAAAACGATTGGTTTCCAGCCGTTTTTCCAGGCGGTCCATCGCAGCGTAGAAGGTGTTCACACCGTCGAAATGGCCTTCGTTGCTTCTGGAGAAGGAACTGCGGTATACCGCGTTGTTGATATTATCGAAGAGCCAGAGATTCATCTTGTCAATCTCTTCCCGCAGCTCCACCGGATACAGCTCCGGCGCGCCTTTTTTGTGCCATGGGCGGAAGTTGACCTCGAAATAAGTGGTCAGCCAGTTGTAATCGTTGTTGACTACCTTTCCCGTCGTTGTGTCGATCAGCGCCGGAACGGTCGTTCTTCCCTGGTAATCATCATCAGCACGGTAATACGCCTCAGAGAGGAACTGATCACCGAGCACCGGGTCGATGTTGTTTTCATTGTAAACGTATTCCCAGCCAAGGTTTTTCTCATGCGGGGCATGTTCTACCATATTGACGGAAATCTGATCTTCCAGGCCCTCCAGCTCTCTTACGATCGCCGCGCGGTTGGACCAGTGGCACAGCTTTGCCCAGACGAGACGGTATCTCTTATTACCTTCTGCCTTCAGATCGTTTTCACCGTCGCCGAACGGAGTCGTGAAGTGATTCGGCTGTCTGCGGAAATAGCCGTTTTTGTCGATCTCCGATACGGTTTCTTTTGGTCTTACGCGGATTTTTCTTCCATTTATAATCTCATAATCATAATTCGCCATTGATTTTCTGCCTCTCTTTCGCGTGTTCTATCGAATGAATTTTTAAATAGGAAAGCTTTTGTTTTCCTATTATTTCGCTATGTTTTCTATGCAGTTATCATACCATATCTGTCTGGTTACGTCTAATTGCTAATTCTTTGGTAAGTGTCAAATAAAACAGTGTATAGAAAAATAACCGTCAGCCTTTTATACTAAAAGGTCAACGGTTATCGACAGAATTCTTTTACAAGAGGATTCCAAGGCAGATAATCATCCAGATATTCAGGATGTTCAAGAAAAGCACTCCCCGGCATGTCGGACAGGATATATTTTATATATTTCATCGGGGCAAGCCCATTCGCTTTCGCTGTCTCTACCAGTGTATAGATTCCTGCACTGGCTTCCGCCCCTTTCGGACTGCCGGAGAACAGCCAGTTCTTTCTGCCGATCACAAAGGGACGGATACAGTTTTCCGCAAGCGAATTACTGATGGAACAATTCCCGTCTTCCAGATAATTCCAAAAACCTTCACGGTTATTTAAGGCGTAATGAAAAGCTTTTGAAAGTTTGGATTTCGGCAACTCTCCGATGGCACTTTTTTCTGCCCATGACCAAAAAGCCTCGAGAAGCGGTTTCTCGCGGATAAGACGTTCTTTTTTCTTCTGATCAGGAGGGAGCGCCTCCACGAAAGCCCGGCGCAGATGCGTATAGCAAAGACATCTTTTTACTCCTGAAACTGCATTGTATCCGGAGTAAGCGTCTGTATGGATATAACCTTCATATTCCCTCAGAAACGCTTCCGGATATTTCCCGCTTCGTCCCGGTTCTTTCAGCACCTGTACATGTGTTTCATCGATATGAAGGTATCTCTGTTTCAGAAGTTCCAGCTTCAGACGGTGGACGATGTGTACAAGCCAGTCCCGATAGACAACCAGAAGCCAGTTTGACATAGTCGCTCTGCTTAAACGTAATCCCAAAGCCTCCCATTCTTTTTCCTGTCTGTACAGCGGGATGCTTAATTCAAACTTCTGGTGGATGAGCCAGGTGATGGTAGATGCAGATGCCAGAGAATGCAGGACGGGAGGATATGGCACCGGAGCCTTCTCCATATAAGAAGTTCCGTTTTTCCGGCACGACCTGCATTCATACGTTTCCCGGTAATGGTCAATCACCTTGAGTTTTGCAGGGATAAACTGTACTTCCGTGCGGACGAATTCTTCCCCTACTTTCACCATCGTACTCCCGCAGTTATCGCATATCTGTTCCCTTTCATCTATGGTATGGAGTACTTTGCTGTGAGGGAGATTTTTTACCAGTTCTTCCCGCTGACCGGTGTACTTCCTTTTACGTAGGTGCTTCTCTATCTCAACAAGCTCCGGTTCGTGTGCATCAGGATCTGCACAGGTTTCGATTTCATTAAAAAGAGACATCTGCCCCTCGATTTCGAGAGTAGATGTCTTCTCGGATTTTGTTCCATAAAGTTTACGGGTCAGGAAATCAACCTGCTCTTTCAGGAGCCGGACCTGCTGTTCCAGTTCTTTGATATGATTTTTATACTCCTGTTCCGTAGCTGACATAACCTGAAAACCCTTTCGCTTCGATAGGATTATTATACCATAGAATCGTCAGATTTCCCAGCATTTCTAAGGATTTTCAGTATTTTCAGACTTATGCGGGAGCCATTTCTGAACCGCCTTTGGCTGCTCCGGGTTCAAACCTTCCAGAAGCCAGCGCAGCTGCTGATCAGAAATCTGTTTTGCTTCTTCGCCGGTCCGCGGCCATTGGAGACGTCCGTTTTCGTACCGTTTGTATAAAAGGCAGAAACCGTCTCCCTCGTAATGGACTGCTTTGATCCGGTCAGCCCTCTTTCCACAGAACAGGAATAAGGAATTGCTGTAAGGATCCAGTTTGAAGTTGTACTGGATGATATCCAGCAAGCCATTGAGCTGCTTCCTCATATCGGTGTAGCCGCATCGGATATAGATTTTCTCCACATGGGAAAGCTCTCCTAACATGACTGCACGGCTTTCAGAATGTTTTCCAGCATCTGGGCAGATGTGCCTTCATAAAGTTCCACTGTTATGGATCTGATATGAAGTATGGCTGCAGGAGTGGAACGGGAAATGTTTCTGTCCGGAAGTGAAAGCTCCGCAAACTCAGCCGGGGATTCCGTTAAAGCAGTTGACTGTTGGTCTGTACACATGTGGATGCCGTTTTTCTTGCGGGGCAGTTCTTCCAGGGCAAGCTTTCGAATTTTGGAAAGCCAGTAATAATAACTTTTCAAAGAGATATCGTGTTGT
>ENA-ORSB01003656-ORSB01003656.1-human-gut-metagenome-genome-assembly--contig:-NODE-3656-length-10544-cov-43.246067_pt1 | contig 10544 bp, 9 predicted proteins | sample MGYA00242180_ERZ509144 | MGnify/ENA primary metagenome ERZ509144 (study PRJEB26280, sample SAMEA2338661) | human gut metagenome | biome: human gut; feature: human-associated habitat; material: faeces... | reverse complement strand
TCTTCTCCGCACTGGCACACAAAAATATCAATGTCAAGATGATCGACCAGGGATCCTCTGAGCTGAACATCATCATCGGTGTGGCAAATGATGATTTCGAAACCGCGATCAAGGCAATTTATGATATCTTTGTAATTACAAGACTATAATCGATAAGATATAAAAAAGGCAGGTCATTAAGACCTGTCTTTTTATATCTCCGGATACTGGATCATGTCCAGGATCGGCGTCCGCATTATGTACTGATAAGCTTCGAAAATCTTCTCCGCAGGCACATTCTTGGGAGAAGAGAGCCAAAGCTTCAGGATCTCGATCAGTAATAGGGCATTATAATGCGCCAGCGACTGCGGAGTGATCAGATCGCAGGGCATTTTCTTCATGGGATGTCTGGAGAGAATACAGAAAAAAGTCTTTTCACAGTAATGGGCAAAAAATTCTCCGAAGCTGTTCTGACCTGTGATCTCAAAAAGTCTGTGGTAATATTCCTTATTTTTCTCAAAGCAGATAAACATCAGTTTAATAGCTTCCTGTTCCATGTCATTTTCAATCATGACTTCGACCTTGCTGCCGATATCCCGGTCGAACAAGAACTCGATCACTTCGTATTTATCCTGAAAATAATTATAGAAAGTCGGGCGGATCACATGAGCACCATCCGTGATCATTTTGATGGATATCTTCTGAAAAGGCACGGTAAGCACAAGTGTCCGAAAGCTGTCTGCCAATAATTCCTTTGTCTTCATCACATGACTCCTTTTCCCATAAAAAGAACCAAGATAGAAATATTATAAACAAAAAATTACCGTTTCTCAACCCAAAACGACACTTTCCGCAAAATGTCGCGGATTATTTACATTTATCGGAATAATGTCAAAGCAGGAAAAACGCTGTGCCGGGGTTGTATCTTACTATATGTCCGGAAATAGCATATCATAATCGCAGAAAGGAGATATATGGATGGCGTGGTATGAAATACTGATCGTATCGGTAGGACTTTCCCTGGATGTTCTTACCTATGCATTATATAAAGGTGCAATGCTTTCTAAACTGGATAAAAAACAGATCCTGAAAATGACTCTGTTGTTCACCGGCTGGCAGAGCGGAGCGATGCTATTAGGAAGCCTGATCTCGGAGATTCCCTATATAGCCATGAATTATCAGCGGACAGAGAGACTGTTCCGGGCAGCCTCCGCTGTTATTTTTTTCCTGATCGCGATCTGGCTGATCGTACGGGCATCCCGGATGCGGGATCCGGTAGAACGCAGGGAGGATGTATTTGCCTGGAAGCAGTTATGTGTCTGGGCCATGCTTACCAGTGTGGACTCTTTTCTGTCGGGAATCGGCATGGGATTTTTAGACACCGGAGTAACCGTACAGATCATACAGCTGGCGATCATGGCTGCGTTAGCCGTGGTTACCGGTATCTATGCTGGATACCGGATCGGATGTCACGGGAGAAGCCGTGTGCTGATCAGTGGTGCGATCATCTTCCTGTTGGCAGGGATCGATGTGCTGTTCCGCTATTACAGCTAGAAACAGGGATATTTATGTAAAAATACGAAAGAGAGGTAGATAATATGGCAGACGTAAAACACAAGGTAGAGAGAGCTGCTTTCGGTGCAGCGATCGACGGAATTTTAAAGTATGTGAACAAGGATGAAGAGGACAGGGAAAAAGCTTTCTTAAAGCTGGTGGATCTGTCCGAAAAATTTATGGGAAATACGTTTTCGAAGGAAAGCTACGATGCGGCGAGACGTATGATCCGGGAACCGGACAGCAAATGGATGCAGTATGTGAACCGCATCTTAAATGAAGTAGATCCCCACGTCATCAAAATGTCTGCGCTGGACTATGGCTTTGAGGCTGCCTTCTGTGGCAAAAAAGAGATCAATGAGATGCGCGTCAAGCATCAGTGTAATATTCCCTGGCTGATCCTGATGGATCCCACCAGTGCCTGCAATCTGCATTGTACCGGATGCTGGGCAGCAGAATACGGCAACCGCCTGAACTTAAGCTTTGAAGATATGGACCGTATCGTTACCCAGGGTAAGGAGCTTGGCATTTATCTGTATTTTTTCACCGGTGGCGAACCTCTGGTGCGTAAGGACGATATCATCCGTTTATGTGAGAAGCATGATGACTGTGGCTTCCATGCATTTACCAACGGCACCCTGATCGATGAAAAATTCTGCCAGGATATGAAGCGTGTAGGAAATTTCTCCGTAGCTATCAGCCTGGAAGGCTTCAATGAAGTAAACGATCTGCGCCGTGGCAAGGGCGTGTTTGATAAGGTCATGCATGCCATGGATCTGATGAAGCAGTACGGTCTGATCTTCGGTACTTCTATCTGCTACACCAGCAAAAACTATAAGGTAGTCACCAGTGATGAATTCCTGGATATGATCATTGAAAAGGGAGCCAGATTCAGCTGGTACTTCCATTATATGCCGGTAGGAAATGAGGCATCCTGTGAGTTGCTTCCGGATCCGGATCAGAGAGAGTATATGTATCACCGCATCCGTGAGATCCGTGCCATGAAGGGCGGTAAGCCCATCTTCGCCTTTGACTTCCAGAACGATGGTGAATATGTGGGCGGCTGTATCGCAGGCGGCAGAAACTACTGTCATATCAATCCCAATGGGGATGTGGAACCCTGTGTATTCATTCATTATTCCGGTGCCAATATCAAGGAGGTGGACCTGCTGACCGCACTGAAGCAGCCTCTGTTCATGGCGTACCGTGAGAACCAACCGTTTAACTGTAATCACTTAAAACCCTGCCCGATGCTGGAGAATCCGGAGATCTTACAGCGCATGGTACATGAAACAAAAGCTCATTCCACCGACTTACAGTCACCGGAATCCGTGGAGCATCTGTGTGGGAAATGTGCGGAGTATGCAAAAAAATGGGACGTGCGTGCACAGGAGCTGTGGCAGAAGGATCGGAATAATAAATAATAGTTCTTTTACAAAAGTTTATATTTAGTTAATTGCTTTTTACTTTTCGGCAGACCATAATGTAGGTAATGTTCAGAGCCGGCTTCGCGAACGAGGCTCTGAAAGATTTGGATAATGTATCCCCTGCATGGTGGCAGACGAAAGGTGGTACTTCATGAAAGAGAAGTTACAGCGTTTCCTGTGGGGGCGTTATGGCAATGACCGCTTCAATCAGTTTCTGATGATTGTAGCTTTGGTCTGCCTGGCGCTCTCTTTTTTTGGTCTGAGAATATTTTATGTGCTGGCTCTTGCCCTGTTGGTCTATGTCTATTACCGGATGTTTTCCAGGAATATGAGCAAGAGAAGTGCGGAGAACCAATGGTATCTCAAAAAAGAAATGAAGGTGCGCAGCTGGTGGCAGCGCCGGAAGAAACTTTTTGCCGGACACAGGGATTATAAGATCTTTAAATGTCCGAAATGCGGACAGAAGCTCCGGGTGCCCAGACACAAAGGAAAGATTGCGATCCACTGCAGAAAATGCGGAGAGGAATTTATCCGCAAGACCTGACAGGACAGGCAGGATTACAAATGGAAAATAAGTAAAACCGGGAAATAAGAAAGGATGGTGAGTCAGATGTTCGGATATATTGTGGTCAATCAGTCGGAGATGAAATTCAAGGAGTATGATGTGTATCGATCCTATTACTGTGGATTATGCCAGAGCCTGAAGGAGCGCTATGGTGTGCTGGGGCAGCTTTCCCTGAATTATGATATGACTTTTATTCTGATGCTGCTCACCGGACTGTATGAACCGGAAGATGTCGTAGGACAGTGCAGATGTGTGGCACATCCTTTCGAAAAGCATCAGATCAGAAGAAATCTTTTTACCGATTATGTGGCGGACATGACGGTGTTGTTTGCCTGCTATAAGGCAGAGGATGACTGGGAGGATGAGCATAGTCTGAAAGGACTGGCATACAGTTATCTATTGGGGAAAAAGTGCCGGAAAAAGCCTTTGCTCTATGCGGATAAAGTGAGGAGCATCTCTCTGGCCATGCAGGATTTTGTGGATGCGGAAAAGCAGGGTGATGCGGACATCGATACCATGGCGGGACTGTTTGGAAAAGTCATGGCACAGATCGTATCCTGCCGCGAAGACGAGTGGAAGGATAATTTGGAGAGACTTGGATTTTTTCTGGGAAAGTTCATTTACCTCATGGACGCCTATGAAGATGTAGAGCAGGACATTAAGAAGGGGACTTATAATCCGCTAAAGAAACGATATGAAGAACCCGGATTTGAAGAAGAATGCAGACAGATCCTGACCATGATGATGTCTGAATGCTGTAAGGAATTTGAGCAGCTTCCTATTTTACAGAATGTGGATATTCTGCGGAATATTCTGTATTCCGGAGTATGGTGCCGCTATGAGATCGTACGGGAAAAACGGGAAAAAGACAGTGTAAACGAGGTAACAGGAAATGACTTATGATCCGTATAGTGTCCTGGGAGTGAGTAGAGATGCTTCCGAGGAAGAAATCAAAAAAGCATATAAGATCCTGAGCAGAAAATATCATCCCGATGCCAATATCAATAATCCCAACAAGGCTCAGGCGGAAGAAAAGTTCAAGGAGATTCAGGCGGCGTATCAGCAGATCATGAAGGAACGGACAGAAGGACAGAGTTATGGCGGATTCAGCCAGGGCTTTGGAGACTTCTGGCAGCAGGCAGGCTGGCAGCAGACTTCCGGATATGAGGAAGAGACGAGACTGCGGGCAGCCGGTAATTATCTCAGAAACGGTTATTACAGAGAGGCCAGAAATACCCTGGATGGCATGGGAGAGCATGAGAAGACGGCCAGATGGTATTATTACAGCGCCATGGCCCATATGGGACTTGGTAACAATGTGGCAGCACTGGAGCATGCAGGTAAGGCAGTGGCACTGGAGCCTCAGAATATGGAATACCAGATGCTTCTGCAGAGACTTCAGAGCGGCGGACAATGGTATGAGAGCAGACAGGCAGCTTATGGCTATCCCAATGCGAGTGGGAATGACCTGTGCCTGAAAATCTGTCTGGCGAACGTGTTCTGCAATCTGTGCTGCGGTGGTGGCGGTCTGTGCTTCGGAGGGTATGGTGGAAGAGGAATGTTTTAAAAAAGGTACTTGCTTTTTCCGGATTTCCTCACTATAATAAATATACAAGATGTAGATGCGAAATGAATCGTGAAACACAAAATCTAGTAACATGCTATGATTTGCGTAGACAGTCGTATCGGGAACTTGCTTCCGATGCGGCTTTTCTTTCGGCTTATGCAGGAATTCGCATCTCGATGGGAATGATATAAAGTGAGGGAACAGCAATGAAGATTCAGAAGAGAGACGGCAGAGTAGTGCCTTATGAAGAGGACAAGATCCGGGAAGCGATCCATAAGGCGAATAACGAAGTGGAGGAGCGGTATCGTGCCAGTGAGGGGTTGATTGAAGAGATCCTGGAGGATGTGCAGCAGGAGGGCAGACAGACCCAGACCGTGGAGCATATTCAGGATATGATCGAGGAACATCTGGTAGAGCACAACAAATATACCCTGGCGAAGAAGTATATCGTATACCGTTACCAGAGAAGTCTGCTCCGCAAATCCAACACCACGGATGAATCTATTTTAAAACTGATCCGGAATGAGAATAAGGAGCTGGCAGAGGAGAATTCCAATAAAAATACCCGACTGGCATCCACACAGAGAGACTATATTGCAGGTGAAGTGTCCCGTGATGTTACCAGACGTCTGCTTCTGCCGGAGCATATTGCCATGGCACATGACAACGGTGTGCTGCATTTCCATGATGCGGATTATTTTATCCAGCCGATCTTCAACTGCTGTCTGATCAATATCAAGGATATGCTGGACAACGGTACTTCCATAAACGGCAAAATGATCGAATCTCCCAAGAGTTTCCAGGTGGCATGTACTGTGACCACCCAGATCATCGCAGCCGTAGCCAGCAATCAGTATGGCGGCCAGAGTGTGAATATCAAGCATCTGGGAAAATACCTGCGTAAGAGCAGGGAAAAATTTGCAAAACAGCTGGAGGACGAGTTCGGAGATACCCTGGATCAGGCTGCCAAGGATAAGATCGTACAGATGCGTCTGCACGATGAATTAAAATCCGGTGTGCAGACCATCCAGTACCAGATCAATACCCTGATGACCACCAACGGACAGTCTCCGTTCGTGACATTGTTCCTGCATATTGACGAGAACGACGAATATGTGGAAGAGACCGTACAGATCATAATGGAGATCCTGCGCCAGCGCATTGAGGGAACCAAGAATGAGAAGGGTGTCTATGTGACTCCCGCATTCCCGAAGTTAGTCTATGTGCTGGACGAAAATAACTGCTTAAAGGGCGGGAAATACGACTATGTGACCAAGCTCGCCGCACAGTGCTCCGCTAAGAGAATGTACCCCGACTATATCTCTGCCAAGAAGATGCGTGAGAACTACGAGGGCAATGTATTTTCCTGCATGGGCTGCCGTTCCTTCCTGTCTCCATGGAAGGATGAAAACGGAGAGTACAAGTGGGAAGGCCGTTTTAATCAGGGCGTTGTCAGCATCAACCTGCCCCAGATCGGTATCCTGGCAAAAGGAAATGAGGAGAAGTTCTGGAAACTGTTGGATGAGCGTTTGGAGCTGTGCTATGAAGCACTGATGTGCCGTCATAAGGCACTGGAGGGCGTGGTATCCGATGTGAGCCCCATCCACTGGCAGTACGGCGCCATCGCCCGTCTGAAGAAGGGTGAGACCATCGACAAATACCTGCACAACGGTTATTCCACCATGTCTCTGGGATATATCGGATTGTATGAGATGACCTATCTGATGAAGGGTTGCAGCCAGACTGTGGAACCCGGCAAGGAATTCGCCCTGCGCGTCATGGATTACATGAAGGATCGCTGCGCAAAATGGAAAGAGGAGACCGGCATTGCTTTCAGTCTCTACGGAACTCCCGCAGAGACACTTTGCTACCGTTTTGCAAGGATCGACCGTGAAAAATACGGTGATATTTCCAATGTCACCGATAAAGGATACTATACAAATTCTTATCATGTGGATGTACGGGAGAAGATCGACGCATTTACAAAATTTAAGATCGAGAGTGAATTCCAGAATAAATCTTTGGGAGGCGCTATCTCTTATGTAGAAGTCCCGAACCTGACCAATAATGTGGAAGCCATCGAGGAAGTGATCCGCTTCATCTATGACAATATCCAGTACGGAGAGTTCAATACCAAATCCGATTACTGTCAGGTATGTGGCTATGATGGTGAGATCATGATCAATGATAACATGGAGTGGGAATGTCCCCAGTGTCATAACAAGGATCATGCGAAGATGAATGTCACCAGAAGGACCTGCGGCTATCTGGGAGAGAACTTCTGGAATGCCGGCAAGACCAAGGAGATCAAGGCAAGAGTTCTTCATCTGTAATGTGCAGATAGTACAAGGGAAGGAAATGTCCTATGAATTATGCAACGATCAAGAAAACAGATGTGGCAAACGGTCCCGGTGTGAGAGTGTCGCTGTTCGTCAGCGGCTGTACCCATCATTGTAAAGGATGCTTTAACAGCGAAGCCTGGGACTTCCATTACGGACAGGCTTACACAGAGGAAACAGAGCAAGAGATTCTGCAGGCACTGGCCCCGGACTATATCCGGGGCTTGAGCTTACTGGGAGGGGAACCCATGGAGCCTGAGAACAGAGGAGCCGTACTTTCTCTGGTGAAGAAAGTAAGAGAGCAATATCCGCAGAAGACCATCTGGTGCTATACGGGATATCATTTTGACAGGGATCTGCTTCGTTGGATGGAAGAAGGAGATCCGGTGATCACAGAGCTTCTGCCGCTTTTGGATGTGATCGTGGATGGAGAATTTATCGAGGAGAGGAAGAATCTGCGGCTGGCCTTCCGGGGATCGGAGAATCAGAGAATACTGGATGTACAGTTGTCTTTAAAAGAAAAATGTGGTAAACTCTTAGCTGGATAGAGGATATGGGACGAATGGGGATAACGTTCCTGTGTAAGGGAAATAAAGCATGAGGGAGTAAAATTAAGTATGGAGAGTTTTCTGGATACGATATGGAATAGAAACCTCTATATTGGTATTCCGTTGGGAGCTTTTTGCTGCTCCCTTTTTCTGTTGTTCTGTTTTTTCAATACCATTAGGAACCGGACAATCCGCGGCCTTCGGCTGGTGCTGACCGCCTGCCTGGTCTGGACGGGCAGTGTGAGCCTTATGAGACTTGGGATATTTCCCGGAATTACTTTTTGGCATAATTTCGCCCTGCTTGGTCTTTTGATGATCCCGGTGTTCATGTATGTGTTTCTGTTTGGATTTTTAGAGATTACGGAGCATGATGCCCTGATCTATATTTATGGCGTGCTGACGCTGGCACTGGTGTTGGGAAATGCATGGAGCGGTACTATCCTGCCGGCACCGGAGCTTGTGGACCGCGCGGATGGCACCTTCGTTTATGTGTATCATGCAACGGTCGGAACCGCTGCTCTTACAGCTATGGAGATCGCAGTAATGATCTATGCCACTTATCTGGCACATTGTAAGATAGGAGCAAATGTGGAGTTGCGCCAAAAGCTGTTTCCACTGCTGCTGGGAACGGTGTTTATTCTGGGTGGAAATCTGCTCTGCATGCTACCCGGAAGTGTCTTTCCTTTTGATATGTTGGGCAGTGTGGGGATGGCAATATGCATGGTATATATCATGTACAAGCAGTATCTGTTTGATTTTTCGTATCGGGCAACGGTAGGTGCGGTGTATTTCCTGGCAGTGATCGTAGCAGCGATTCCGGTGGTGATCTTATCCTATAATCTGGAAATCGTGACAGGGAGCCTTGGACAGGCTGCAGTGCAGAGGCTGATCCTATGCATTGCCCTGCAGTCGGGATGGACAGTACTTGTGATCCTTTTTGCCAGGAAGCGGCTGGAGAATATTCTATATCAGAAGCAGAAGCATATGTTGGAAGGAATCCGGCAATTTCAGGACAGGGCGGCATCCATTCTGAGCCGCAGAGAGCTGTTTGCTACACTGCAGGATATTCTGGGCGATGCAATCCCCGGATGTGAAGCCAGGATCTTCGAGAAGAATTCGAATGGAGAAGGGTATCACGAAGCGGTACAGAGTGGACACATTCCGTTAAGTGAGGAAGAAGTAGACACAATCTGTGATCTGGTGAAACAGGATAATATGCCGGAGCGGACAGTGATCGCAACCTTAAGATATGATAATCAGATCTGCGGGTTTATCTATATGGAGCGGATGCGGGCAAATAAGCTCAATTATCAGGAAGTGGACTGCATAAGACAATTGGCGAATATTGCATCCGGAAGCCTGAAAAATATTGATGCCTATGAAAGAGTATATCAGGTATCTATTCACGATGAACTGACAGGCCTGTACAACCGCACTTATTGCAACAGATGCCTGCATAAGGAGGGCGCTCTCGGAGATGCGAGAGGCTTCCTGTATATGGATATGGACAATTTTAAATTGTATAACGATCTGTACGGAGAGCAGACCGGAGACCGGATCTTAAAATGGTGTGCGAAGAAATTGCAGGAAAATGCAGAGAACGGCAAAGTATTCCGCGTCGGCTCCAATGAATTCCTGATCTCTGTGCCGGAGACTGGCAGTAAGACGTTGGTGGCATTGGCGGAAAAGCTGACCCATGCAGTGCAGGAGAATGGCTTGGACAAACCACAGGTCATGCAGCCGATCACCTTCAGTGTCGGCGTGGCATGGTATCCCGGGCTGGCGTCGGATGCACCGGATCTTTTTCAAAAAGCTAAGCGTGCAGCTTTTTATGCAAAGCAAAACGGCAAGAACCGGATCCAGGTATATGAAGGAAATATTGACGAGGAGCGCAGGAATAAAGGGACCGGATATGAACAGGTGGCACCTACGGTGTATGCACTGGTGGCAGCCATCGATGCGAAGGATTCCTTTACCTTCCAGCATTCTACCAATGTATCACAGTATGCGGTGCTGCTGGCACAGAAGCTGGGACTGCCGGGAGATGATATCCAGACGGTAAAGGTGGCTGGATTATTACATGATATCGGTAAGATCGGGATTCCTGAGAGTATCCTGAAAAAGGCGGGAAAGCTTACGAATGAAGAATATGAGATCATGAAGAGCCATGTGCAAAAGTCCATCGAGATGATCCACTATCTTCCGAATATGAACTATGTGATCCCTGCGGTCGTGTCACATCACGAGAGGTATGACGGCAAGGGATATCCCAGAGGACTGAAGGGAGAAGAGATTCCTCTCCTGGGAAGAATTCTGACGGTGTGCGACAGTTTTGATGCAATGATCTCCAAAAGATCTTATAAGGAAGCGCTCAGCGTGGAATATGCTATGGGAGAACTTGAGAAAAATAAGGGAACCCAGTTTGATCCGAAGGCAGCGGATGCATTTATTGAACTGATCAAAGAAGGAAAAGTTCCATTGTAAAAAAGAGGCACCGGAGGGTGCCTCTTTCAGACTGTAGACAAAGCTCCTTCCTGTGAGGGAGCTTTTCTTGTGTCATGACTG
>ENA-ORSB01003652-ORSB01003652.1-human-gut-metagenome-genome-assembly--contig:-NODE-3652-length-10555-cov-2.965143_pt1 | contig 10555 bp, 8 predicted proteins | sample MGYA00242180_ERZ509144 | MGnify/ENA primary metagenome ERZ509144 (study PRJEB26280, sample SAMEA2338661) | human gut metagenome | biome: human gut; feature: human-associated habitat; material: faeces... | reverse complement strand
ATACCGTCTATGCCAAGGGGTACATCGACGAGGACTGGCAGTTGAGGAGCTACATCCGCACGCTGACCGCGCAGAAGCAGTACGGTCCGCGCAAGCTCTATGCGGCGCTTGCCGCCAAGGGTTACCGCGGCGACGACATCCGCCGCGCAATGGATGAAAATTTCGGCGCGGAGGAGATCCGCGCGGCAAGGCGCGCCTTTCTTGAAAAGAAGTTCGGCAAGACCGCGCCCGAGACGCGCGACGAAGCCGCCGCCATGCGTCAGGCACTGTATAAACAGGGCTTTTAGGGATGGCAAGGGCGGGTGCTATTTTCACCTCCCTCATGGAGGGAGGTGTCACGCGAAGCTCGCCACCTCACCGCAACCACAAACAAAGATTTTATTACGCGGAGATACCATGAAAATCGGATTTGTTTCACTCGGCTGTTCCAAAAATCTTGTGGACACCGAGGTTATGCTGAAAAGGCTCGCCGACGCGGGCTACACCATCACGCCCGACGAGACCGAGGCGGACATCATCGTCGTCAACACCTGCGGCTTTATCCAGAGCGCCAAGGAAGAGGCGATCGACAACATCCTCGACGTTGCGTGGCTGAAGAAGAACCGCGCGCTGAAGGGCATCATCGCCACCGGCTGCCTCGTGGAGCGCTACCGCGAGCAGGTGCTCGAAGAGATGCCCGAGGTGGACGCGGTGCTCGGCACCGGCTCGTACCATAAGATCGTCGAGGCGGTGGAAGCCGTCGCGCGCGGGGAGAAATACGCCTCCTTTGAGGACAAGAATGCCGCGCCGCTCGGCGGCGAACGCATCGTCACCACGCCGCCCTACACGGCGTATCTCAAGGTCGCCGAGGGCTGCGACAACCACTGCTCCTACTGCGTCATTCCCTCCCTTCGGGGCAAATACCGCAGCCGCCAGATGGACGACGTGCTTTACGAAGCCCGGATGCTGGCGGACAGCGGCGTGAAGGAGCTGATCGTGGTCGCGCAGGACACCAGCCGTTACGGCACAGACTTGCCCGGGCACAAGCGGCTCCTGCCGGAGCTTCTGCGGAAGCTCTGCGAGATCGACGATCTGCACTGGATTCGCGTCCACTACGTCTATCCCGACGAAATTGACGACGAATTCATTCAGGTCATGGCCTCTGAGCCGAAGATCGTCAAATATCTGGACATCCCCATCCAGCACTGCAACAGCAAAATCCTGAAGCTGATGAACCGCCGGGGCGACGGGGAGTTCCTGAAAGCCCTGTTTGCAAGGCTGAGAGCCGGGATTCCCGGACTGGTCATCCGCACCAGCCTGATCACCGGCCTGCCCGGTGAGGGGGAGGAAGAATTCGCCGAGCTGTGCGATTTCCTGCGGGAGGAACGTCTGGAGCGCGTCGGCGCGTTCGCGTTCTCGCCGGAGGAAGGCACCCCTGCCGCGCAGATGGAGCACGTGGACACGGACACCGCCGTCAAGCGGGCGGAGATCGTGGAAATGCTGCAATCGGAGATCATGGACGCCTACAACGCCGAAAAGCTGGGCAAGACCATGGAGGTTCTGGTGGACGGCTACGACGAGGAAAGCGGGCAGTTCTACGGCCGCACTTTTGCCGACTCCCCGGACATCGACGGCCGGGTCTGGATTGCGTCCGACGAGCCTGTTCACGAGGGCGATTTCGTTATGGTAAAAATTGACGGCTGCACCGACGGCGATCTGTGCGGCTATGTGGTGGAGGAAGAAGCATGACGCTGGCAAGTAAAATCACGCTGGTGAGGGTGGCAATGATCCCGGCGTTTATGGTGACCATGTACTTATCCGGCGGCGTGCCGGGGATGTGGATGTACGTTTCCCTCGCCATTTTTATTGTTGCCAGCCTGACGGATTCTTTAGACGGCTATATCGCCCGGCATTACAATCAGGTCACGGATTTTGGAAAATTCCTTGACCCATTGGCTGACAAGCTGCTGGTGATCGCCGCCATGTGTATGTTCTGCCAGTGGGGCGTGTTTCCCGCGTGGGCGCTGATGATCGTACTGACACGGGAATTTGCCGTAACGGGACTGCGGCTGATCGCCGTCCAGAAGGGGCACGTGATCGCCGCCGGATGGAGCGGCAAAGTCAAGACCGCCAGCACCATGGTGGGGCTTTGCGTCATGATGGCGCTGCCCGGTGTGGCTGTGCTCAACTGGGTCGTTATTGGCGTCATTGTCCTCACCACGGTTTACTCCGGCGTGGAATATTTTATCCAGAACTGGAAATGCCTGTGGAGCTGAAAAACGAAGCGCTGTCATCCCGCTGCGGCGGGATGACAGCATTTTTGTGAAAAAATAATCTGCCATGCAACATTTTGACCCATTGAATCGTTTCTTATCTGAGAGGAGGGGAAGGCAAATGCCTACTTTGCTGCGCACCAACAAAGAAATCATGGAAATCTATGACCGCCAGGTAGACACCGTTTACCGTGTCTGCTATGCATACATGAAAAACGCCCCGGAAGCAGAGGATATGACCCAGGAGACCTTCCTGCGGCTGATGTCCAACGGAAAGCCTTTTGCAGACCAACGCCACGAAAAGGCGTGGCTCATTATCACGGCGTCAAACCTCTGCAAGGACACCCTGAAAAAGTGGTGGCGTAAAAATGAGAACATAGACGATTACACGTCCCTGCCCCAGGAGCGGACGGAAACGGGAAACGACGTGCTGGACGCCATTCTGGCGCTGCCCCAGGACTACAAGGACGTCGTCTATCTGTACTACTACGAGGGATACACCACTGCGGAAATTGCTGCCCATCAGAACTGTCCGGAAAGCACCGTCCGCAGCCGCCTGTCCCGGGCAAGAAAGCAGCTTATGACCATGTTAGGAGGTGCTGACAGATGAAAAGTCAAGTGATTTGTGACGCCTTGAACGCGGTCAACCCCACGCCTGCCCAGAGAGCCAGAATGCGCGCGGCTCTGGAAGCCCAGCTTCCCGCCGAAAAGCCCCCTCGCCGGGGCGCGCATCAGCAGAAAGCATCGACTCCCCGTTGGTGGACGATCATTCCCGCCGCCGCGGCGCTGTTTGCGGTGGTGCTGCTGGGTATTTTTGTCCTCGGACGGACGGATAAGACTCCGCCGTCCATGTCCAATGTCCCTACCGCGCCGCTGACGCTGGAAAGCCTGCTATCCTCGGCAAATTACAAGGCCAGCATGGAGATCAAGGACTACGTCCAGAGCTGCAACGCCACGGGCGATGTAGACGAGACCCTCTCCGAAGCCTACCGCGCCTATGGCTGCCGGAATACGGAAATGGCGCAGAAGGTGGACGAAATCTGCACGAAATACGGCCTGAACAAGGTCGGAGACGGAATTTCCCCGGGTACCACCGAAGAAATGTTCACCGCGCTGGATGTCAGAAGCATGGTCAGAGACTCCGGGAACGGGGACGTGACCACCAGCAATCCCAGCTATTCCGCCGACGGCAATTTTGAATTCTGGGGCGCGACCACGGTCAGCGGCGTAGACTACCCCATAGAATACCGGGTGTACCGCGCCATGAAGCAGACCCTGTCCACGGCCTATTGGGAAATCGAGAATACGAGCGACTACCAGTGGTCGAACTATGTCACCACCGCCGGGACGGATGTCCTCATTGCCGTGGGGCAGAACAATTCCCTCGTGCTGACGGACACCGGCGACTCCGTTGTCGTGATCGTTGTGATGAACGCCACGACGGGGGACACCCAGACGGGAAAGGCGACGCTGGAAACCTTTGCCAACACCTTTGACCTGTCCCTCGCCCCGAGAACCCAGAACGCCCCCGTTGAAACCACCGCGCCAACCGAAAGCGGCACCGCGATTCCGGAAGCCTACCAGCCGGTTATCGCCAAATATGTCACCGCCCTGACGGAACACTGGGGCGGGGAGGCGTGCAGCAACGCGGACATCAGCCTTCTGGTGAGCTACGCAACCTCTCCCAGCGAGCTGGGCTATGCGCTCCTTGATCTGGACAATGACGGCACGGACGAGCTTATCATCGCCAACGACGCCGAACGGCAGGTCATTTACGACCTGTATTCTCTGGTGGACGGCAAGCTGGTGCATGTGTTCACCGGCTGGGATCGGAATTCCTATGAGCTGCGGGAAGGCTACCGCATTCTGAACATCGGGTCGAACGGCGCGGCGTCCGCGGACTATGTGTACTGCCACCTGAGCAGGGGACAGCTTGTCACAGACAGCCTTATCCGGTTTGACGCGGCGACAGACCCGGATCACCCCTGGTTCCGGGGAACGGGCGAGAATGATCTTGCGCCGATCACCGACGAAAACTGGTCGGAGGACGAAATTTACAGTGCCGCCGCCAGCCTTCCCATTACAATTACACCATTCGCAGACGCCAGTGCCGGGAGTTATGACCCGGCACTGGCTGATTATGAAGGATATCTTTCCACCATCGACACGAGTTCCATAAAATACTATGCGCTACGTGATCTGGACGGCGACGGACAGGACGAATTGCTGCTGTATAATTCAGGAGAAACTTTGATGAAGGTGGCCGCAATTCAAAATGGCACTGCGCAGGAGATTTTGTCCGGCAATGTGCTTGATCTTTGCGAAGGCAATGTTCTGGAAGCATGGGAAGGCGGTTCCGGCGCGGAACAGCGGACGTATTACCGGGTGGAAAACCACACAGCAGTTCCGTTTGAGTGCATTATTTATAATATCGATGAAAACCAATGCTACCGGGATAGTAATTACGACTTTTATGAAGAAAATCTGACGCCCATCACCGAGGAAGAGTATAATCGGGTCGTTAACACTTACCCCGGTATGTCCTTCTGGGATTGTAACCCAAAGCCGCTTGAGAAAATGAATTCCGCAGACAGCAGTGCGGGAGATGACGCCCAGCTGCTGGCCAATTACGGGGGATATCTTTCTTCAATCGACACGTATTGGATAAAATACTACGCGCTTCGTGATCTGGACGGCGACGGGCAGGATGAACTGCTGCTGTTTAACAGGGACAAGACGCTTAGCAATGTGGCCGGCGTTCTAAACGGCACCGCGCGGGAAATTCTGAGCGGAAGTTCGCTTTATTTGTGTGCTGGAAATGTTCTGGAGTACTGGGGCGAGGGTTCCGGCGGAAGCGGCTGTACCTATTATCAGGTGGAAAACAAAACGGCTGTTCCGATAGAGAGTATTACTTACCGCGGCAATAATGACCAATGGTATCGGGACAGAGATTTTGACTTTATGAAAGAAGACCTGACACCCATCACGAATGAGGAATATCAGCGCATCGTGGACACCTATCCCCGCATGACCATGAGCGATTGCAACGCGAGGGCACTCCCAGAAATATAACCTGACGAAGGCGGGCGAAAGCGCCCGCCTTCGATTTTGACTGGATTTTTCCGTTTTGATGTGATATAATGTCCGGGCATTTCAACATACAAGCGAGGGAAAATCATGAACGATAAGGAAATCGGCGAGATCCGGCGGCATCTGCGGCGGGATCGCAGCAATATCACGGCCATTTACGGCTGCTATGTGAACGACAACAAGGAGGTCATCTCCGAGTTTCGCCAGAGTACCGGCATCATGCCGGAGAATGAGTCCGACAAATATTTTGCCCTTCTGCGCCGCTCCCTTTCCGGCGCCATCGGCAAGAATCTCATTGACATCACCTTCAAGACAAGTCAGGTGGCAGGCTCCCCGGAGCATAAAATGCTCATGGATTTGCGGGAGACCAAGCTGGCGGACGACGCGCTTCGCCGGGAATTCTGCCAGAAGATCATCGACACCGTCACCATTGAGGGCAATTACCTGATACTGCTGTGTTGCGACAGCTACGACGTTCCCTTCAAGAGCAAGGACGGCGATTCTCAGGCGGACAATTCCGACGAGACCTACACCTTCATCCTCTGCGCCATCTGCCCCGTCAAGCAGACCAAGGCGAATCTTCACTACGTCCCGGAGGAAAAGCTGTTCCACGACGGCGCGATGAACCAGATGGTCTCCGCCCCCGCGCTGGGATTCCTGTTCCCGGCCTTTGACGACCGGGCGACCAATATTTATAACGCCCTGTACTACACCCACGACATTACGGCCTCTCAGGACGCGCTGATCGAGGCGGTGTTCAACACCCCGGTGCCCCAGCCCGCCGCCGAGCAGAAGAAGTCCTTCGAGGCGCTGCTCACCACGTCACTGGGGGATGATTGCAGTCTGGACGTGGTGCAGACCGTTCACGACCAGCTGTGCCAGCGCATCGAGCTGCACAAGGAGAGCAAGGTGCCGGAGCCGCTGATGATCTCCAAGGAGGACGTGAAGGAGGTGCTGACCTCCTGCGGCGTTTCCGAGGAGCATCTGGCGAAATTCAGCGTGGACTACGACGAGACCTTCGGCTTCGAGGCCGACCTGCACCCCAAGAACATCATCGACAACAAGCATTTTGAGGTGAAGACCCCGGACGTGGTCATCAAGGTAGACCCCGCCCGAAGCGACCTGATCGAGACTCGCGTCATCGGCGGCGTGAAGTACATTCTGATCTCCGCCGACGAGAATGTGGAGGTCAACGGCGTTAATATTAACATTGCTGATTCCGAAAAGGAAACGGCCACTGTCTGAGCGAAAAAATTTGCCCTGCACCGGAAGGCAAACCTATGTAATTTACTTTTTGGAATTTTCCACGGCGCCGACGATGATATCGACACACTGGTCAATGCCGAGGACGCCGGAATTCAGGCAGATGTCATAATTCTGGGACTGACCCCAAGTGCGGCCGGTGTAGTGCTGATAGTTGACGCGGCGGCGCTTATCCTTCTCGTTCAGACGCGCCTCCGGGCTCTTGTCGGACTCACCGTACAGACGGACGATGCGGTCGGCGCGGAAGGCCATATCCGCGAAAATGAAGGTATGCAGCGCATCGGGACGATCCTTCAGAATGTAGTCCGCGTTCCGGCCGACGATGACGCAGGGGCCTTTCTCCGCCAGCTGAAGAATCACGCTGCACTGGATATTCCACAGAAAATCGGCTGTGGACAGGCCGTTCATCACGCCGGGAACGCCCTGGGGGGCGAAAGCGTAGGAAAACAGACTGCTGCTGGGGGAATGCTCGCCGTGCTCTTCCACAAATTTGGGGGCGAAGCCGGACTCCAGGGCGACCTGATTGACCAGCTCCTTGTCATAGAAGGGAATGCCCAGACGCTCAGCGACCTTGTGGCCGACGGTGCGTCCGCCGGAACCAAATTCACGGCTGATGGTGATGATTTTCTTTTCCATAAAGAACCTCCTTCGGAGAATGCAGTGGCTTCTCCTACTCATATTATAGTAAAAATGCTGTCAAATGTCAAGAATTGGTTCGCTCATTTGGCAGAATTGCCGACGGTGCTACCTCAGAGCGGCTTGCTGCCGCCGTATACCCGGTCAATTTTTTTCAGAATGTCTGCGTCGGCGGGGCAGAAAGTGAAATTTTTCGTCTCGCTGGGGTGAATCCAGCGCAGGGCGTTGTGTTCCATCGCCTGGGGGACGCCCTCGGAAATAACGCAGTGAAACAGCGTCAGGCGGATGAAAATGTCCGGGTATTTGTGTTCGACCTGCATGAACCGGTCGCGGACGTCCAGCTTGACGGCCAGTTCCTCCATGCACTCCCGCTGGAGCGCTTGGGGCAGTGCTTCGCCCGCTTCCACTTTGCCGCCGGGGAATTCCCAGAGCAGTCCACGCGCCTTGTTTTCCGGGCGCTGGCAGATCAGAAATTTGTCTTTGTCCCAGATCAGCCCCGCCACGACCTCGATTGCCTTTCTGCGGGTCAGAACCATGGCGGAAATGGGGGAGACGGAAACCGTTCCGGACACCGTTTCCATGGTTTCCGTTCCGGCGCGGCCGTCCCGGATGTTCACGTTCCAATGTCCATCCGGCAGGGAAACGGAGACGGGCTGGGCGTCGGCGTTGAAGACGGCGAAAATCTCTCCCTCCGGCTCGTCGATACGGAACGCCACACAGTGTTCATTTTCACAGTACACCGGGTGGACATGGCGCTGAACATCCTCCCGTGTGGACAGATGAAGTGCCGCGTGGGCTTTCCGGAACGCAATCAAGCCCTTATAGTAGCTGAGAACATCCTGATACTCCGGCTTGTCCAGAGTCGCCCATTTCAGGGAATTGACGCTGTCCGGGGAGCGATAGCTGTTGTCGTCAAAGCCGCCGTGCTTCCCGGGCTTGGTGCGGAGCATTTCCTCACCGGCTTGCAGGAAGGGGACGCCCTGCGAGAGCATATAAAACGCGGCGGCGAGGTTGTTCATCCGAATCCGGGATTCAACGGGCGCGTCCGGGGCGGTGAGGGCAATACGGTCAAAGAGGGTGGTATTGTCGTGGCAGGAGGCGTAGTTCACGCACTGGTCTGGCTGAGCCGCCCATAACGGCATTCCCATGAAGCAGGCTTCCAGCGCTTCTTTGGACACGACCGCCCCGGCGACGAACCCCGGCGCGGTGCTTTCAAAGGTAGTCCCGCGAAGCAGGTCGCGGATGGTGTCGCTGAAAAAGCCGAAGCCGGGAACCATCGCGGAATTGGTCTGCACCGCCAGCCGGACATCGGGCTTGGTCAGCTCGGTCTTCATATCCCAGCCCTCACCGTAGAAAATCACGTTGGGGTGCTTTTGATGGACGGCGGCCATGATCTCGTTGATGGTCACGGTGTCGATCAGACTGGCGATATCGAAGCGGAAGCCGTCCATGTGGTATTCGTCCGCCCAGTAGCAGACGGAATCCACGATGTACTTGCGCACCATGCTCCGCTCGGAAGCGGTGTCGTTGCCGCAGAAGGAGCCGTTGGAGTATTTGCCGTCACTGCTGATGCGGCTGAAATAGCCGGGGACGATCTGGTTGATGCAGAACGCCCCTGCGTCATACACGTGGTTGTATACTACGTCCATGACCACACTCAGGCCGTTGTCGTGGAGCGCCTTGACCATCTGCTTCACCTCCGCCACACGGACAGCGCCGTGAAACGGGTCGGTGGCGTAAGACCCTTCGGGGACGTTGTAATTCACCGGGTCGTAGCCCCAGTTGTATTGGGGATGGCGGCGGCTTTCGTCGGTGAAGCCGAAGTCATACATCGGCAGGAGGTGGACATGGGTGATGCCCAGCGCCTTGATGTGGTCAAGACCGGTGGGGTGGCCGCCCCGGGTCTTTGTGCCGGTTTCGGTCAGCCCCAGAAATTTGCCCTTGTTCGCAATATGGGCGCTGGGGTCGGAGGACAGGTCGCGGACGTGCAGCTCGTAAATTACGGCGTCGGTGATGGACTTACCGGCGTGGGGGTCTGCATCGGTGTCCCACTGCGGGGGATTGACGGAAGCCAAGTCCAGAATCATCCCCCGGCAGCCGTTGACGCCGGTGGTTCTTGCATAGGGGTCGCAGACTTCCCGGGTCTGGCCGTCCACGGTGACGACGTAAGTGTAGTAAATGCCGTTCAGATTTCCGAACCGTTCCGCCGTCCATGTGCCGCAGACGTCGGGCTGCATCCGAAGCTGGGCAAGAAGGTCGTCGGCACCCGGGTCGCCGCTGCGGTACAGGCGGATGGAAACGGCCCCGGCAGTGGGCGCCCACAGGCGGAAAGCGGTCTTTTCCGGCGTCCAGAATGCGCCTAAATTACCGGAATAGGTGTATTTTTCTTCAAATTCCTGAGAAGAATATTGTTCATACATAGTAGCGGATGCTCCTTATTTTTGCCGGTAAACCGGAAATCGTTTCCTAAAGTATAGCACAGTCCGCGGGGGAAGTAAAGAAGAAGGCGTGATTGTAAAGAAGCTTTACAATTTCCCGGTAACAAATTTTACATAGATTGGATAAAGTAAAAAGGAAACAGAAATGATAAAGAAAGAAGGTATCCCGGCGGGATACCACAGGAGGAAAACAATGACTTACGAACAGGTGAAAGAGGACGAAGCGGTCAGGGTGTACATCGATCAGGCGGATGCATCGCTGAAAGCCCTTGGATTTACGGAACACAGCTTCCAGCATGTGACACGGGTCGCTCAGACGGCCGGATGGATTCTGGAAACGCTGGGCTATCCGGAGAGAACCGTGGAGCTGGTGAAGATCGCCGGATATCTCCACGATATCGGCAACGTTGTGAACCGGGTCGATCACAGCCAGAGCGGCGCGGTGATGGCGTTCCGCATCCTTGACAGAATGAACTTTCCGCCGGAGGAAATTGCCGCCATTGTCACGGCCATCGGCAACCACGACGAAGGCACCGGCCAGCCGGTGAGCGCCTTCGCGGCAGCGCTGATTCTGGCGGACAAATCCGACGTTCGCCGTTCCAGAGTGCGGGACAAGGCCACCGTGGCGCTGGACATCCACGACCGGGTGAATTACTCCGTAACGGACTGCCATCTGGAATTTGACGAGCAGCACACCAGCATCCGTCTGATTCTGACGGTGGATACCGAGCTGGGTTCCGTGATGGAGTATCTGGAAATTTTCATGAAGCGGATGCTTCTGTGCCAGAAGGCGGCGCAGGCGCTGGGACTGACGTTCCATCTGGTGATCAACGGCCAGCTGCTTGTATAATTATAATATTTTTGCCCGGCGTCAAA
>ENA-ORSB01003648-ORSB01003648.1-human-gut-metagenome-genome-assembly--contig:-NODE-3648-length-10566-cov-10.638284_pt1 | contig 10566 bp, 8 predicted proteins | sample MGYA00242180_ERZ509144 | MGnify/ENA primary metagenome ERZ509144 (study PRJEB26280, sample SAMEA2338661) | human gut metagenome | biome: human gut; feature: human-associated habitat; material: faeces... | reverse complement strand
CGCCGCCAAGGAAGCTCTCAAATCCAACCCGGAGCTGTACGCGGAAATTGAAGAACAGGTCAAGGCCAAAATGGACGAGAAGACCGCCAAATAATCCCGCCTGTTCCCGTTCCTTTACTGCCATTTCAGGGCGGCTCCCCTTCCCGGGAGCCGCTTTTTTCTCTCCGGAAACAGAAGCGCAAAAGAATCTTTCACGGAAACTTTTCCCTTGTGCGTCATGAAAAATCCGTTAGTCTGGGTGCGATATCGTCCTATGTATCCGACCTCTCGCACACCATTTGCAGCCGTGCTCGGCATTGTGGGCATGTTTCTGCTGACGTTGTCCACGGCCTTCGGATGGAATCCGGAAATCATTAATGGAGTGCAGTATATTCCGATGTCAGAAGTGCGCACCCATTACAAACTGACCAGGGAACGCACGGAAGGGCGGCAGAAAGTTTACGAGGTGCCGGAAAAGATTCAAATCCGTATCCAGGCGCGCAGCCAGGAGATGTTCATGAACAACATGAAGTTCGTGCTATCCTATCCTGTGGCTGACCATCCCTCCAAGGGGCTGATGGTTTCCAATATGGACCTGCACAAAATCATTGACCCGGTTCTGCGCCCCACTTACATCGCCAACCGCCGCAGTTTCAACACAGTAGTCATTGATCCCGGCCACGGCGGCCATGACAGCGGCACGCGCAACCGCATCAGCAGGGAAGCGGACATCAACCTTTCTGTGGGCAAAAAGCTGCGCGACCGCCTCAAGGCCATGGGCTACCAGGTGGTCATGACCCGTGACACGGATAACTTCATTGCCCTTCAGGACCGCGTCCGCATTGCCAACAGGCACAATAATGCCATCTTCATCAGCATCCACTTCAATGACGGAGGCTCTTCTGCCCGCGGGGTGGAAACCTTCACGCTGGCGCCCGCGGGCACTTCCTCCTCCATGTCCCGCAAAGCACCGAGGGACATACTTTCTCATAATAAATCATTTTATTATACCTTTTTTATCTTGCCCGGTCAACCAAATTCCATCAATTTTGTCTGTCCGGTCCCCTGTAAGCAGCAAAAAAGAGAGCCGAAATATGATTTGAAAGTGTCTGGAATTAGATGATAATGCCCCCACCCAGTACTACATCATCCCTATAAAAAGCGGCTGCTTGTCCCGGGGCAATGGCTGTCAGCGGCTCATGCAGTTGTACATGCAGGGTGTTATCCGGTTGCAGGGTTACTGTGCAGCGGTTTGCTTGTTTCCGATAGCGTATTTTGACGATAATGTCGTCCTTATTTAGTAATAAAGCGGGATTGGTGATGCGCCATTCTTTCAGTCTCATTCCTGTTTTTTCCAGTGCTTTCAAGTCGCTCAGTATGACTTTGTTTTCTGCCGGAATGATTTCTTTGACAAAGACAGCTCGGTTAAGATCTATGTCCAATCCTCTCCGCTGGCCGATGGTATAGAAAGGATAACCTTTGTGCCGTGCGATAAAATTCCCCATTTCATCGAAGAATTTACCCGGTAGGATACTTCCTTCAGGCAATTCCTTATGCAGGAATGTGCGGTAGTCCATGGGGCAGAAGCAGACTCCCAGACTGTCCCGTTTATGGGCGGCTTTCAGAAAACCACGCTCTGCCGCGATCTCACGGACACGGGCTTTAGTCAGGTTGCCCATAGGGAGAAGCATACGTTGCAGGATTTCTTGTGGCAGCCCCCATAGGAAAAAGGATTGGTCTTTATCCGGGTCGGCACCGGTAGTGATGTGATAGTATCCATTGATGAGGCGTCGGCGTACATAATGTCCTGTAGCGAAGTGATAGATCCCCATTTCATCGGATATTTTCTTCAAAAGAGGCCATTTCAGGTAGTTGTTGCATAAAGTACAGGGAACCGGGGTATGACCTGCCATATATTCGTTGATGAAATAGTCAATGATGGTTTTCCGGAAGGTGCCACGAACATCGTATGTGAGATGGGGGATGCCCAGACGTTCACATAAAGCGCGGGCATCCTCCAGATACTCTGTATCATTTCCTTTTTCATAAAAACGGAAGGTGATGCCGGTTACCTCGTATCCTGCATCCTGCAATAGAAGGGCGGCTACGGAACTGTCTGTTCCTCCGCTCATGCCTAGTAGGACTTTATTATTGGGTTCTGCTTCTTTCATCTTTATAGCAGTTTTGTGAGGATAGATGCTGGGATATCCATTTTGGAGAAGGCAAATAGTTTCTTTCCCAAATCTTTCAAAGAGGCTCCGATGTGATATACGTCGGATTGGTCTATAATAAGAAAACGGTCATGTGCTTGGCGGTAGGTCCTTATGTTTATAGGTGGATATTGATTGTTGTGTCGGGTAAGGTCTAGTTGAAGTTGCGGTGTGATTCGTTGTGTATAGATGGTGGCATCTACTCCTGTTGTGCGTTTGGAAAGCATGAGAAGTGTGCTTTCATCTATATAGTTGTCTATCAGGATAAGGGAATTCTTGGCAGATTTGATAAGGTTCGTGGCGAAAGCGTATGCGTCGAAAATCTGTCCGTCAAAGAAAATTCCTTCGACCGGAGGGAGAGAGGTGCGGACAAAAAAATCTACTTTCTCATTTAATCTGGTCAGTTGCATATCATAAGAAAGAAACTTTGCATCCACCCTTTGTTCAAGGTTGCTGATGCGTTGGTTGATGACATGACCTTTTAATAAATAATCTTTTAAAACTTGGCTTGCCCAACGACGGAACAAAGTGGCATTTTTGCTGTTGACACGATAGCCTACAGAAATGATAGCGTCCAAATTGTATGTTTTGGTTTTGTATGACTTGCCATCCGAGGCAGTTAGTTCCAAAATGGAACATACTGAGTTTTCGTTCAACTCGCCGCTTTGGAATATATTCTTAAGATGTTTGGTAATAGCTTGGCGTTTGGTCTCAAATAACTCTGCAATTTGTGCCTGAGTCAGCCACACTGTTTCATCTTCAATGCGCACTTCCATCCTCACCGATTCATCCGGCTGGTAGAGTATGATTTCTCCTTGTTGTTCCATGTGTTAGATTTTTGGGGTACAAAGCTAGCAAATATAAATCAGACTGATCTTGCTTTCAGGCTATAATTGAAATGTAGGATGGGAAATGAAACTCCGATGACAATCTATATGATAGCGCCATCGGAGTTCTGACACACTCTTCTTATTAAGGAAGGAATGCTTGCGATATTTTTATTTTATCGGCATCAATGTGAATCCCCAATGATATTCCTTATTGGCGGGCAGGGTATGTTCCGGCAGCGGGCGGTCTCCCCAGCTGTCATAACCGGCTACACCTTGCTGTTTCATATCAATACATACTTCAACGAAATTACGTGGAGTGATATCGTTGACGTGGGTCATGCGGCGTATTACATTTTTAGCCTTTGCCTCGTCGTGGTTGGCAATCTCTTCGGGGGTGAAATTAGTCCACTGGCGAGGACGGTTAATGGCTTCTTCCGAATCAAAGTCCTCTACAGAATTGCGCAGTGCATTGAAACCGATGGTACTGTCAGCGCGTATTAACAGACCTTTTCCGCCTTTACGGCTCAGTTCCACCCAACGGGTGTCGGTACGGTGTCCGTTTTCTTGCGGACGGACGTAGTTGTTGGTGTACATCTGGTCGGCTGTGGTGCGGTAGAGGTCGACGAAACTACTTGCATTACGGTCGATGTAGTTTTCACCCGGTCCGCGGCCGAAATATTCTACCTGATTCATATCCGATGGCAAGCGGAAACGTACGCCGATACGTGGTACGTTCAGTTTGGAAGAGGCCAGACGCTGGGCATCCTGTCCCGGTGTGAAGGTGGCCATCAGAGTTGCTTCTGACACTTCGGTACTGGCGGCTTTCATATCCGTAGAAGTAAAGGTAATATCTGCATGAACCACTCCGTCAGGATAAATGGTATATTTCATGATATACAGGTTACCTGCTGCCAGTAAATAGTTGGCTGTTAATATAGTCTTGTTGCCGTCTGTTTCTGTAGTGACATCCGCTACATTGAAGTTCTTGCTGGACTGTTTCCATATTTGCTCGCGCTTAGGCCCACCGTTACCATAATCATTGTCTGTCGGTGCGCGCCAGAAGTTAGGTTGAATACCAAAGCCTTCAGCGAAATATTCTGTACCGTTTACTTTGTATGAGGACACTAGTCCGCTTTTCTTGTTGAAAACAAACTGCATACGTGATGATAATACGGTGATGACGTCACCATCCGTGCTGACGGTAGTCTTACCGCTTGCTTTATGTTCGGCTATAGCCAATGGTTCTATGGGCAGGCGGAATTGTTCGGAAGCAATATCGTGCCCTGCAGGAATCAAGGGTTCCGGCTCTGTGGTGGTAACTACAAAATTTACAAAATATTCTGTGCCAGCCTTGGGCTTCAATCCGTTGAGGTTGATGTCCAGTTCTTTGGAGCTTTGCGGTTCGATATCTAATGATACTTTTCCGCCTTTAATTGTTTTTCCGTTTGCCTTTACGGTATAACTGATCATATACTTCTTCAAGTTGGTGAAGTAGAAACGGTTCTTTACCAGGAATTTGCCGGCAGCCGGGTCGATGGCTTCAAAACCTACATTCTGATGTGCATATTTCACTTCTGTCATGGCCGGATGCGGAGTACGGTCCGGAGCTACGATTCCATTGCATAGGAAGTTTCCGTCGCTGGGTGCATTGGTCCCGTAATCACCTCCGTAGGTCCAGTAGGTACGTCCATTTTCGTCTTTTTCCAGAATACCTTGGTCTACCCAGTCCCAAATGTAACCACCTTGCAAGTTCGGGTACTTGTAGATCGCTCTCCATTGTGCTGCCAGATTACCATTGGAATTGCCCATAGCGTGTGAATATTCGGATGGCGCAATGGGACGGTCGCTGCCTTTTTTGCCTATTTCTTCCAGCCAGGCGGCACTAGGGTATTGGGGTACATACATATCTGTGTTCCATTCCCAAAGGGCGCGTTCATAATTTACAGGACGGTTCATCCCTTTTACTTCGCGTTCTTTCAGCCATAAATAGGTCTGATAGAAATTATAACCGTTTCCAGCTTCGTTTCCTAATGACCAAATGGCTACAGAGGGATGGTTTTTGTTACGCTCGTACATATTAATGGTACGGTCCATGTGCGGCTTCAGCCATTCGGGATTGTTGCCCAATGTTCCGCCTCGGCTTAAGTTGTAATACATACCGTGGCTTTCGATATTGGCTTCATCATATACATAGATGCCATATTCATCACACAATTCATAGAACTTGCGGTCTTGCGGATAGTGGCAGAGACGTACACTGTTGATGTTGTTCTGTTTCATCAGGGTGAAGTCCTTGCGCATCAGCTCTTCGGGAACATAATGTCCTGTTTCGGGATTATGCTCGTGTATGTTTACGCCTTTCAGCTTGATGGGTTGTCCGTTGATGAACAAGCAAATGTATGGTTTGCCGTTTTCGGCTATCTGATCGGTTGGTTTGATCTCGAAACGGCGGAAACCTACCGTATAAGGAATGATCTCGCTTGTTTTTTCTCCGTCTTTCAGAGATATCAGTAACCGGTACAGGTTAGGGTGTTCTGATGTCCAGGTCTTGACGTTGCTGAGGGTGGCTTCAAAAGAGATACTCTTCTGCCCGTCCGCTGTAACAGGACAGGGGGTGTTACCTTCTGCCACCACTTTCTTTGCGGCATCCAGCAATTCGTATGCTACGGTTACCTCTTTGTTGCCTGCTGTATGGTTGGTTACGTCTACATCCAGTTTGAAGATACCATTTTTATAGGTGTCGTCCAGCGTAGACATCACGTTGAAATCTTTGATGTGAGTTTTGGGCTGTGAGAACAGAAATACATCACGTTCAATACCGCTCATGCGCCAAAAATCCTGGCATTCCAGATAAGAACCGGTACTCCAGCGGAATATTTTAATGACCAGCGAGTTTTTACCGGGTTTCAGGTAGTTGTTGATTAAAAATTCTGCCGGATTCTTGGAGTCTTCGCTGTATCCCACTTCCTGTCCGTTGACATATACGTATACACCGGATTTTGCTCCTTCCAAACGGAGGAATATGTCGCGTCCATCCCAATCGGCGGGAATTTCGATATCACGCTGATACACACCGACCGGATTGGCTTCGGGTAATTGCGGCGGTTGTGGATTTCTGGGCTTGAATTCGTATCCATGATTGGTGTAGATGGCCACTCCGTAGCCCTGTACCTCCCAGTTGCCGGGTACTTTAATCTCCTTCCAGGCTATGTTGGCATCCGGTTGCTCAATGTTGGCAGGCAGATCTTTGTATGTATCTGCATAATAAAAGTTCCATGTACCGTTTAGTAGTTTGTAATAAGGGCTGTTTTCATACTCGCCGGTCAGTGCCTGGTCCCGGTTGTCATAAGTCATGAAAGCTGTACGCGGATATTCCTTGTTGACGGCTACGGTCTGAATATCTTTCCAATAAGGTAGTTTTGTATCTTCTGCATGAAGAACTTGTGTTGAAAAAGCGCATACAGCGGCGCCAATCAGGCATTTAAATAAGGTTGTCATTTTAGGTTTCATAGGTTCAAATAGAAAAATGAAGAAGAAAGGGCGCTAGTACCGGCGCCCCTTTCCTTAAGTCCTTTTATGTAAAATAGCAATTATTTAATTGCGTCTGCTAGTTCAGCACCTGGTTTGAACTTGGTTACTTTTTTAGCAGGAATAGTAATCGTTGCTTTTGTGGATGGGTTGATACCTGTTCTTGCACTTCTTTCAGCAACAGAGAATGTTCCGAATCCGATTAATGATACTTTGTCCCCTTCTTTGAGGGCCTTTGTTACAGTTGAAACGAAAGCTTCAACTGCTTTTTTTGCGTCGACTTTGCTCAAGCCGGCTTCAGCGGCGACTGCGCTGATAAGATCTGCCTTATTCATAACGAAAATGATTAATTATTAAATGTAACACAAAAGTTTTACCAAAATCAGTGACAAATATATGCTTTCAAAATTAGAAATCAAACAGATAGCCTAAAAAAGATGCTCCAAAAATCAAAAAAACGTAAGAGAACTCTTGTTTTCTGTTATATAACAGAATAAAATTGTAAATTTGCGCGCAATCAATGTTTTATTAGACGAAGAATATTTATGAACAGTATACCTACAGTAACCAAGAATTTATTGATAATAAATGTGTTGTGTTTCTTTGGAGGCGTGGTAGCCATGAAGTATGGAATTAACCTAAACGACCTGCTGGGACTACACTTTTTTATGGCATCTGATTTTAATCCTGCCCAGTTGATTACTTATATGTTTATGCATGGCGGTTTCCAGCATATCTTTTTTAACATGTTTGCCTTGTGGATGTTTGGACGTACGCTTGAACAGGTTTGGGGACCGAAACGTTTCTTGTTCTATTATATGGTATGTGGTATAGGTGCGGGATTGGTGCAGGAGCTGGTGCAATATATACAATATGTGACCGAATTATCGCAATATGACAGTGTGAATACGGGGATTGCCGTGATTCCGATGGCGGAGTACTTGAATCTGATGACTACAGTTGGCGCTTCGGGAGCGATATATGGCATTTTGTTGGCATTCGGTATGCTATTCCCCAATAGTCAGATGTTTGTATTCCCTATCCCATTTCCTGTCAAGGCTAAATATTTTGTGATGGGATATGCTGCTTTGGAGATATTTTTGGGATTGGGTGCTTCGACCGATGGCGTTGCCCACTTTGCACACTTGGGAGGTATGATTTTTGGTTTTATATTAATAATGTATTGGAGAAAAAAGAATAATAATGGGCAGTTTTATTACTGATTTGAAAAATAGCTTCAACAAAGGGAACATATATATCCAGTTTATATATATTAATGTAGGGGTATTCATTGTAACTTCCTTATTGGGGATTTTATGGATGCTGTTCAACCGGAATGGAGCATTTGTGCTTCAATATTTGGAACTGCCGGCCTGGACGTTGCAGTTTGTCAAGCAGCCTTGGTCTTTGCTGACTTATATGTTCATGCATGCAGGCATTTTGCATTTGCTGTTTAATATGCTGTGGCTTTATTGGTTCGGGCAGATGTTTCTGTCTCTTTTCTCGGCAAAGCATTTCCGCGGACTCTATCTGTTGGGAGGTATTTGTGGCGGTTTGTTGTATATGATCGCTTACAATGTTTTTCCTTATTTCAGTGATTCTTTGTATTATTCTTATTTGTTGGGAGCATCAGCTTCCGTACTTGCTATTGTTGTAGCTACTGCGGTACGTGCACCGGAATATAGAGTAAACTTTATGTTTATTGGGACTGTTAGGTTGAAGTATGTGGCTTTGTTTATGGTTGTGACCGATTTGCTGTTTATGACATCGGGCAATGCCGGTGGCCATATCGCTCATTTAGGAGGTGCTCTGGCCGGATGGTGGTTTGCTTCCGGATTGTCCCGCGGACATGATGCTACGTCATGGATAAACCGATGCTTGGATTGCTTCTCAGAAGGCCTTTCGTTTCGTCGTCAATCGAAAAAGCCGAAGATGAAAGTTCATTATGGTGATAAGGCAAAAGATTACGATTATAATGCCCGTAAAAAACAGCAAAGTGAGGAGATAGACCGTATATTGGATAAATTAAAGAAATCTGGTTATAACAGTCTGACTACCGAAGAGAAGAAAAGCTTGTTTGATGCGAGCAAGAAGTGATATATGAAATATATTGGTCGTTTTTTGGGATGGATACTACTGGGCATAAACTTGTGTATGGTGGTATTGTTACTGGTATGTGCTTACAGCCCTTATATTGATCCTGTGGCTCATCCGGTATGGTCATGTGCCGGTTTGGCTTTTCCTGCTTTTTTGATTGTTAATCTTTTGTTTCTGGTCTTTTGGTTGGTGATTTATCGTAAATATGCGTTGCTTTCATTTTTAGGCTTGGTATGTTCCATTGGTGCTATCCGTACTTATTTTCCAGTCAATGTATTTGTATCTGATGTACCGGAAGGGGCAATCAAATTCTTATCCTACAATACGATGGCCTTTGAGAAGAACCGTGCGAACACCAAGGATAATCCGAACCCTGTGTTGGAATATTTAAGAAACAGCAATGCGGATATAATCTGCCTGCAGGAATATATTGTAGGGGGACGGTTAACCAAGAAAGAGGTGGATTATGCTTTAAGAGATTATCCTTATAAAAATTATTATAAGATATCGGGGGCTAACGGTTTGGGTTGTTATTCCCGTTTTCCTATTTTGTCGGCACATCCGGTGAGATATGCCAGCCTTAACAATGGTTCCATTGCTTATAAAATCAAAGTGAATGGTGATACCTTGCTGGTTGTTAATAATCATCTGGAATCCAATAAGCTGACTGAGAAGGATAAAGAAGTCTATCGCGAAATGATGAAGGACCCTGATAAGCAAAAGGTATCGCAAGGGTCTCGTTTGCTGATCAGAAAACTGGTGGAAGCATCGGCTATACGTGCCGTTCAGGCTGATTCCATAGCTCGTTTGGTGGCCGGTTACAAAGGGGGAGGCATAATTGTATGCGGTGACTTCAATGATTCTCCTATATCATACACTCACAGGGTGGTAGGGGAAGGTCTGAATGATGCTTTTGTGGAGTCGGGAAACGGCTTTGGCATATCTTATAATCAAAATCATTTTTATTTCAGAATAGACAATATTTTATTGAGCAAGAATTTAAAATCTTACCGTTGTACGGTGGATAATACGATAAAGAGTTCGGATCATTACCCCATTTGGTGTTATGTGGCGGAGAAGTGATTTTACATACCTTTAATTGACAGATTATGAAAAGACTATTATTTACGTTAGCGACGTGTTGTGTAATGTGTGCATGTGAACAGAAAACAGAAATGAATCCGTTCTTTACGGAATTCCAGACCGAGTACGGTGCTCCCGATTTTACTAAGATCAGACTGGAGCATTATGAGCCTGCTTTCTTGAAAGGAATAGAGGAGCAGAATGCGGAAATTAAGGCAATAGTTGATAATCCCGAGGAACCTACTTTTGAAAATACCATTGTGGCGCTGGATAAAAGTGGCGGGATTCTGGCGAGAGTAAGTGGGGTGTTTTTTGCATTGACCGAAGCGGATACAAATGATTCGTTGACGGCCTTGAATGAAAAGATGGCTCCTGTACTTTCAGAACATAGTGATAATATTTATTTGAATCAGGATTTGTATAAACGGGTGGCTGATGTGCATCAACAGGAAAAGGAAGGTAAGATAACTCTTACGACTGAGCAACACCGGCTGTTGGACAAGTATTATAAAGCTTTTGTCCGTTCGGGTGCCGGACTGGATGCCGGAAAACAATCCCGTTTGAGGGAGATCAATAAAGAATTGTCGACTTTGGGGATTGCTTTCGACAATCATATCTTAAATGAGAATAACGCTTATCAGTTGGTTATCGAGAATGAGGCTGATTTGGCCGGGTTACCCGAATGGGTGAAAGCGGGGGCCGCAGAGGAAGCGAAAGCTGCTGGAAAAGAAGGGAAATGAGATTCTTCTGACTTCCAAAGGAAAACAGCTTCTGGAATTGGTTCCGGAAGATTTGAAAAAGCCGGAGCTTACCGCTTCCTGGGAAATGGAACTTGCCAA
>ENA-ORSB01003646-ORSB01003646.1-human-gut-metagenome-genome-assembly--contig:-NODE-3646-length-10569-cov-2.140289_pt1 | contig 10569 bp, 9 predicted proteins | sample MGYA00242180_ERZ509144 | MGnify/ENA primary metagenome ERZ509144 (study PRJEB26280, sample SAMEA2338661) | human gut metagenome | biome: human gut; feature: human-associated habitat; material: faeces... | reverse complement strand
CGCTCCCGTTTTATAACGGCTACCACTGGTGCCAGGAGCTGCGGCGCGTGTCGAACGTGCCGGTCGTGTTCCTCTCCTCGGCGTCGGACAATATGAACATCGTCATGGCCATGAACATGGGCGGCGACGATTTCATCGCCAAGCCCTTTGACCTGAACGTGCTGCTGGCGAAGATCCAGGCCATTTTGCGCCGCACGTATGACTTTGCCGCGCCCGCGCCCACGCTCGAGCACCGCGGCGCTGTGCTCAACACGGCCGACGCGAGCCTGACGTATCAGGGCCAGCGCATCGAGCTGACGAAAAACGACTACCGCATCCTGCAGACGTTGCTTGAGCGCAAGGGCAGCGTCGTCAGCCGCGAGACGCTCATGGAAAAGCTCTGGGAGACGGATAGCTTTGTCGACGAGAACACGCTCACGGTCAACATCGCCCGCCTGCGCCGCAAGCTCGAGGCCGCCGGCCTGCCGGATTATATCACGACGAAAAAGGGCCTCGGCTATCTCATCGAGTGAGGGGGGGAGTGGCCATGTTTGGCGCTTATGTGAAGGAAAACCGCAAGGCGCTCATCGCGCTTGCGGTCTATACGGTCGTGTTCGCGCTCGTGTTCTGGCTCTACCGGCTGCCGCTGGGCGCGGCGGGGTACGCGGCGCTCGTGTGCCTGTTTGTGCTGGCGCTGTGGTTCGCGGTCGATTACCGGCGGTTTGCCGCGCGTCTGCGCCTGCTGCAGCGGCTGGAGCAGGAGATCACGCTCAGCACCGAGCAGCTGCCGGAACCGGACGGGATGCTCGAGGCACAGTATCAGGCGCTCGTGCGCGCGCTCGATGCCGACCGCCGCGCGCAGATGACCCGCAGCCAGCGCAGCTATCAGGACTTAGTTGAGTACTACACCGTCTGGGCGCACCAGATCAAGACGCCCATCGCCGCCATGCGCCTGCTGCTGCAGGACGCGGACACGGACGAGCAGCGTGCGCTGCTCGAGCAGCTGCAGAGCGTGGAGCAATATGTGGAGATGGTGCTCGGTTATCTGCGGCTCGAGAGCCCGTCGTCGGACTATGTCATCCGCAACTACGCGCTCGACGATATCGTCCGGCAGGCGGTGCGTAAGTTTGCCTCCCAGTTCATCCGCCGCAAACTGCGGCTGGAGTACGCACCGCTGAACGTCAGCGTCATCACGGATGAAAAGTGGCTGCTGTTCGTCATCGAGCAGGTGCTCTCCAACGCCCTCAAGTATACGCGCAGCGGCTCGGTCTCCATCACGCTTGAAGCGCCGAAGACGCTGTGCATCCGCGACACGGGCATCGGCATCGCGCCGGAGGACCTGCCGCGCGTGTTTGAAAAGGGCTACACCGGCTGCAACGGCCGCACGGATAAGCGCGCGACAGGCATTGGCCTGTACCTCTGCCGCCGCATCCTCGAAAAGCTCGGTCACTCGATCACCATCGCCTCGACGCCCGGCGCCGGCACGACGGTGCGCATCGGTCTTGCGCAGGACGCGCTCGAGGTCGAGTGAGCCTTACAGAATCGTAAGTTTCCGCCGGGAAAATGTAAGCCGGAAGTATGGCAGCCATTTCCCCGGCGGTTTATACTGAGCCTGTCATTACACAGGAGGTAACGGTCATGTCGTTTTTGGAAGTTCGTCACGTTCAGAAAATTTACACCACACGCTTCGGCGGCACGAAAGTGCAGGCGCTCACGGACGTGAATTTCACGGTCGAGAAGGGCGAGTACGTCGCCATCATGGGCGAGAGCGGCAGTGGTAAGACCACGCTGCTCAACATTCTTGCCGCGCTCGACAAACCCACCGGCGGCGAGGTCGTGCTCGACGGCCGGGCGCTGGGCACGATCCCCGAGCGGGAGATCGCGGCGTTCCGCCGCTCGCAGCTCGGCTTCGTGTTTCAGGAGTTCAACCTGCTCGACACGTTCTCCGTGCAGGATAACATCTTCCTGCCGCTCGTGCTCGCCGGCAAGGCGTATCCGGAGATGGCCGCGCGCCTCGCGCCCATCGCCCGGCAGCTCGGCATCGCGGAACTGCTGCAGAAGTTCCCGTATGAGCTCTCCGGCGGACAGAAGCAGCGTGTAGCCGTCGCCCGCGCGCTCATCACGCAGCCGAAGCTCGTGCTTGCCGACGAGCCGACCGGTGCGCTCGATTCTCGTGCGACGGATGAGCTGCTGCGTCTGTTTGAGGAGATCAACCGCGGCGGTCAGACCATCCTCATGGTCACGCACTCGGTCAAGGCGGCCAGCCACGCTTCGCGCGTGCTGTTTATCAAGGACGGCGAGGTGTTCCACGAGATCTATCGCGGCGAGAGCACGGACGAGCAGCTCTATCAGAAGATCTCTGACACGCTCACGATGCTGGCAACGGGCGGTGAGCGCCATGCGTAACCTCTACCCGCGTCTGGCGGCGACGAATCTGAAGAAAAACCGCCGATTCTACCTGCCGTATCTGCTGGCCTGCATCGTGATCGTGGCGCTGTTTTGCATCATCCTCACGCTCGCGAGCGATCCGTATCTCGGTCAGATGCAGCACGGCGGCAGCGTCAGTCAGGTGCTCGGTTTCGGCGTGTCGATCATGGCGCTGTTTTCCGCCATCATCCTCTTTTATACGAACAGTACCTTCACCAAACAGCGCAAGCGCGAGTTTGCCATCTACAACATCCTCGGCATGGAAAAGCGCCACATCTCCTACGTGCTCTTCTGGGAGTCGCTGTATACGGCGGCCATGGCGCTGTTTTTCGGGCTCGTGGCGGCGGGTGTGTTCTCCAAGCTCCTGCAGCTCGTGCTCATGCGGCTCATCGGCGGGGAGGCCACGTTCGGGCTGAACATCCGCCTGATGAGCATCGGCTGTACGGTGGTGTTCTTCGGCGCGTTGTTTTTGCTGCTGCTGCTCAATACCATCCGCATCATCCATCTGTCGAACCCCGTGCAGCTGCTGCGCGCCGGCAGCGAGGGCGAGCGCGAGCCGCGCAGCAAGTGGATCCTCGCACTGCTCGGCGCAGCGTGCCTTGCCGCGGGCTATATCATTTCCCTGCGCACAAACGTGGCCTTGTACGCCATCCAGAATTTCTTCCCGGCGGTCATCCTTGTCATCATCGGCACGTATCTCACGTTCATCGCGCTGAGCGTCGTCGTGCTCAAGGCGCTGCGCAAAAACCGGCGCTACTACTATAAAACCAGCCACTTTGCCACCGTCTCCGGTCTCATCTACCGCATGAGCCGCAACGCGGCCGGCCTTGCGAGCATCTGCATCCTCTCGACGATGGTGCTTGTGACGGTTTCGACCACGGTGAGCCTGTACAAGGGGCTGGATGCCTACGCCGACGTGCGCTGGTCGCAGGATATGACGCTCACGCTCATGACCGACCCCCAGACGAATACGGTGCCGGACGTCGCGCCGGTTTTGCAGGTGGTGGATGACACCATGACGCGCGCGGGGCTCACGCAGAGCAATGTGCACGGCTATCGCACCGTCAGGTTTTCCGCGCAGCGCAGCGGCGATGCGCTTGATCTCACGAGCGAACAGCTCACCGGTTCGAGCGCCGATGAATACGCCGTCATGGTTCTGGACACGGAGGGCTATGCCGACCTAACCGGCGAGCAGGTGACGCTTGCGCCCGGCGAGGCGCTCGCATGGACGGACGGCGCAGCCTTTGGCGACACGCTCACGCTCGGCGGCGATACGCTGCGGCTGCGGCAGCTCGATAGCTTCTCGCTCGTCAGCGGCAGCTCCATCATGGGTCTGCACACGCTGTATCTGGTCGTGCCGGATCTCGACAGCGTGCTCGAGCTGCGCGCGCAGCAAAACGCCTACACCAGCGAGCACGGCGGCACCCGCAGCATGCTCAACTACACGTACCAGTTCGACCTCTCCGGTACGGACGACGAGCAGCTCGACGCGCTGCACACGCTTCTCAGCGACCCCGCATTTGAGTCCGCTGCCGAGGCGGCGAACGTGCATTACACGACCGATATGCGCGCCGATGGCTATCCCACGCTGCGCAGCACGTACGGCGGCTTTTTGTTCCTCGGCTTTTTCCTCGGGTTCGTGTTCCTGTTTGCGACGGTGCTCATCATCTACTACAAGCAGGTCTCCGAGGGCTATGACGACCGCGGGCGCTTCCGCATCATGCAGCAGGTCGGCATGACGCCGAAGGAGGTCAAGGCGACCATCCGCACGCAGGTGCTGCTCATGTTCTTCCTGCCGCTTGTGACGGCGGCAATCCACATCGCGTTCGCGTTTCCGCTCATCAAGCAGATCGTGTTCGCCTTCGGGCTGCAAAACGTGCATCTGTTTTTGCTGTGCACGCTCGGAACGTTCGGCGTCTTTGCGCTGATGTACACCTTTGTGTACCTGCTCACGGCGCGCACGTATTACCGCATCGTGCGCATGACGGATTGAATCAAAAAAAGTCCGCACAGGCAGTGCCTGTGCGGACTTTTTTTGTATATGCGGCCTCAGCCCCAGAGGGCGGTCAGCATGGGGATGATCTGCTTCTTGCGGCTCATCACGCCGGGCAGGAACACGGCGCTGTCCTTCGGTTCGACCGAGAAGGCGGTGCGGATCGTGTCATCATTGCCGATGTAGAGCAGGTTCGTGCCCTCCAGGAGCACGTCCGTGACCATGAGCGCGATCATGTCATAGTGCTGCTGCTCGAGCTTCGTGGCCATGACGGCCAGCAGCTCGTCCTTGCGCTCGAGCACCTTGGCCGAGTCGAGCGACGTGACCTGACCGACGCCGAGATAGTGGTCGGCGATGTGGAATTCCTTGAAGTCGGCAAAGCACAGATCCTCGGCCGACTTGTCGCCGGCGCTCGAGGCGGCGAAGATCAGGTTGCCCAGCTCCTTGAGCGAGACGTTGGCGATGCGGGCCATGCGCTCGGCCATGGCGATGTCGCGCTTCGTGCACGTGGGGGATTTGAACATGACCGTGTCGGACAAGATCGCGCCCGCCATCAGCCCCGCCATGTTCGGCGACGGCATGACGCCGTGCTCCTGATACATATTGGTGATGATGGTCGTCGTGCTGCCGACGGGCTCGTTGCGCACGCGGATGGGCTGCGTGGTCTGAATATCGGCCAGACGGTGGTGGTCGATGATCTCGAGGATCTCGGCCTGTTCGAGCCCGGGCACGGCCTGTGCCAGCTCGTTGTGGTCGACGAGCACGACACGCTTGCGCCGCGGACGCAGCAGGTGATAGCGCGAGAGCGTGCCGACGACCTTTTCGTTTTCGTCGAGCACGGGGTAGCAGCGATAGCGGCTTTTGAGAACTTCCTCGCGGACATCGTCGATGTAGTCGCTAAGATGGAAGCATATCGTATCTTCGGTGTGGCACGGGCGAGAGATGGGTATCGCCTGATAGATGAGCTTTGCAACGCGCGCCGCGTCAAAGGGCGTGGACACGATGCAGGTTTTGCCCGCGTTTTCAAGCCACTGCTTTTTTGCCTCTGTCTGGCACAGCACAAGGCAGTTCACGCCGAGCTTGAGCGCACGCTCGACCATGTCGGGCTGATCGCCGCACAGCACGATGCTGTCGGGGTCGTTGAACAGAAGCGTATCGCAGCTCTGCGGCAGCGCAATAACTACGTTGCCGGCGATGCAGTCGAAAAGCTCTGCGTCCTCATTGAGTATCTTGCCCTCGAGCACGCTCAGCACATTGTAAAGCGGAACATCGTCTATATGCGGATCTATTATGGTCAGCAGGCTGTACGACGCGATATCTCCGGCCGAGAGAGTGCCGTGCAGGGTGCCGTCCTCGTTTATGACGGGAATGACGGACACCTTCTGCTCGCGCATCATGCGCCACGCTCGGTGCATCGTGACCGAGGAGTTCAGCGCAGGGGGCGTATCGAAATCAAGGTCGCGCACCTGCGTGCGCACGTCGTTTATCTGGCGCGGCGGCTCAAAGCCGAATTTATCGAGCATGCGCTGGGTCTCGTCGCTTATATGTCCAAGGCAGGCTGCGGTGTATTCCCTGTCGCCGAGGGCGTTGCGAAGCGCCGCATAGCTCATCGCCGCAACGATCGAATCGGTATCCGGATTACGGTGGCCTACCACAAAAATTTCGTTCATTATTCTTTCCTCCAATTTTGGATGCTTCACAATTATAGTATGTGATTTTTAAATGTCAACAGGAAAAGCTGCATCTTAACAGATGCAGCTATGCGTTTTATATCACTTTTTATTCCCCTGCGCATGCATCGAGCAGATCGCATATCTCCTGCGCCAAACCTGCGGCGGCAAAAGCTCCGTTTCCGTAATCGGCATAGGCGCGGCCGTCATCAATATAAATGAGCACAAAATCAGGCTCGACACCGTCATCAAAGCTGACCGCGTAATCGGCCTCGCCCGACACGACATATTCGCTGTGCGCATCTTCTGCCGGCGCAAGCAGTGTGCGGAGCTTTTCAGCTGTCTCCGCCGAGACAGCAGCTCTTGTTTTCGAATTCTGAGCCAGAGTATATGTTGTTTTGTCACCATTGCCGGTTTGTCCGGTGAATCTCCCGTCCAGAACAGGCAGCGTCTCTTCAACATACAATTTGATTGAATCGACTTTGTTTTCCGCCGGTCCTAACATACCGCTTTTGGCTCCTGCGAATATGACAAGGGCAAGGCATGCCGCTACGGACAGATATTTTATCCACACTATACCGGTTTTCTTCTTCGGCTTTGCCTTTATGCCGGACATAATCTTTTCATGCAGTTCTTCGGGCAGCGGCTCTTCCTCATGCATCTGCTCCGACACTGCCGAAAATGCATCATAAACGCTTCTGCATTCGGGACAGGAGGCAATATGCTCGCGCACGAGGCTCTGCTCTGCTTGGCTAAGCTCGCCGTCAAGAAGGCAGCTTATCATTTCTCTGCATTTTTCACAGTCTATCATTTTTTGCCGCCTCCTTTCATTCCTTTTGACGCTATAGACTCCGGAATGTTCCCGCTGTCGAGCAAAAATGTGCACAATCTCTTACGCGCGCGGAAAATACGCGACTTGACCGTGCCCTCCTCAAGCGAAAGCGCCTTACCTATCTCGGCATAGCTCATGCCGCAAAGCTCTCGCATGACAAGTATCTGCCGCTGCTTATCCGGCAGAGTCTTCAATCCCTCCTCCACCGACTGCATGCTTATCTTTTTTATAAGCTGCTGCTCGGGGTCGGCTTTCGGGTCGGGGATGTCAAGCTGAGCATCCTCGTCATCGTCGCTCACGGTAAGAGATACCTGCTGCTTTCGGCTTTTCGAGCGCAGAAAATCAAGGCAGACGTTCGTCGTTATCCTGTATATCCACACGGAAAACTTACTGTCGCCCCTGAACGAGGAAAGGCTGCCGTAGGCCTTGATAAACGCCTCCTGCGTCATATCGAAGGCATCGTCGCGGTCCCCCACCATGCGCAGCGCAAGGTTATAAACCGTTTTTTCGTACCTCAGCACAAGCTCCTCAAAGGCGTTTGCGTCGCCGCCGAGAACTTTTTCGATTATTTTCTTTTCAGAAACTTCAGTCATACAAGCTCTCTCTTTATACCTTTTATTATGCCCTCAAGCTCATCGAGCGTTTCTACCTTAACAAGAAGCTGCTTATAGTACCCGGCGTATGCAACGCCCTTGAGGTACCACGGTATCTGGTGCCTCGCCTCAAGGCATGCAAGGCGCTCGCCGAATTTTTCCGCATACATTTTTGTATGCCTTAAAGCGAGATCCATGCGCTCGGCAAGCGGCGGCTTTTCCGGTATCTCTTTGCCGGAGAGCAGTGCGTTTGCCTCGGCAAAAAGACACGGATCTCCGAACACTCCGCGACCTGCCATAGCAAGATCGCAGCCGGTGTAGCGCAGGATATGCGCCGCATCCTCGGCGGAAAATATATCGCCGTTTGCGATGACCGGAATATCGACGGATTTTTTCACCTCGCGGATGATATCCCAGTCCGCACGGCCGGAGTACATCTGCGCTCTCGTTCTGCCGTGCACGGCTATCGCGGAAGCCCCCGCCTGCTGCATTATCTTTGCAAACTCCACGGCATTGACGCTTCCGCCGTCAAATCCCTTTCGGAACTTGACCGTAACGGGGACATCGACGCTCGACACCACCGCCTGTACTATTTTCCCGGCAAGCTCCGGATCGCGCATGAGCGCCGAGCCGTCGCCGCTTTTGACGATCTTGCCCACCGGGCAGCCCATGTTTATATCCAGCATATCCGCGCCGGAATATTCGATCGCCATAGGCGCTGCCTGTGCCATTATCTCCGGCTCGTGGCCGAATATCTGTGCGGCAAAGGGTCGGCAGCCGGGCAGATTATAAAGCAGGCTTTTTGTCTTATTATCGCCGTAGCACAATGCCTTCGCACTGACCATCTCGGTCGTCGTGAGTGCAGCGCCAAGCTCGGTGCATATCGCACGGAACGCAAAATCCGTGACCCCTGCCATCGGCGCAAGCGTCAGCAAGCCGCTTATTTCAACATTGCCTATCTTCACCATAATATATCCAGTCCCACCGGGCAGTGATCCGAGCCCATGATTTCGGGCAGTATGTAAGCATCCTTTATGTTATCACGCAGCCTGTCGGATACGACAAAGTAGTCGATACGCCAGCCGACGTTGCGCTCACGCGCAGCCGCACGGTAGCTCCACCACGAATACGCATCGCGCTTATCGGGGTAAAGCGTGCGGAAGCTGTCGATAAATCCGGCATCGAGAAGCTCGGTGAACTTGCCGCGCTCTTCGTCGGAAAAGCCGGGGTTAAAGTGGTTCGTGTCGGGATTTTTAAGGTCTATCTCGCAGTGGGCAACATTCATGTCGCCGCAGACTATGACGGGCTTAAGCTTATCCAGCCCCATAAGATACCCTCGGAAATCATCCTCCCAGCTCATGCGATAGTCTAGGCGCTTGAGCTCGTTCTGCGAATTCGGAGTGTAGACACATACAAGGAAAAATTCATCGTATTCGAGCGTTATTGATCTGCCCTCCGTTTCGTGTCCGGGGATGTTTTGTCTCACGCTTATTGGCGTGTGCTTTGTAAATATTGCCGTACCGGAATAGCCTTTCTTTTCGGCATAGCTCCAGTAGCTTTCGTATCCGGGCAGATCGAGCTCTATCTGACCTTCCTGTAATTTTGTCTCCTGCAGGCAGAAAAAATCCGCGTCAAGCGACCAGAATATATCCTCAAAGCCTTTTTTTACGACGGCGCGCAGGCCGTTTACATTCCAGCTTATAAATCTCATTCGTTCAGCCCCCTCGCGTCGGAAAGCGCAGCATTGCGCAGCCTCGGTGCCTCGCCGGACGCGCCGTTTTTTGTGTTCTCGGTTTTTACTGCAACAAGGCGGTTTATCTTAACGCCCATTTCACGGAACTTGCACTCGTAGTCGGTCATGACTCCGCCCTCGCCGCCGGCATGCAGGTCATTGGTCACGCTGTGGACCTCCCAGCCCTCGGCCTTTATCTGCTCAAGCGACCAAGTAAACAGCGGCAGATTATCCGTCTTGAAGCATACCTCACCGCCCATTGGCAGGATATCGGCATATATCCGCAAAAAATTCGGAGATGTGAGCCGGTGCTTTGCATCGCGGCTTTTCGGCCACGGGTCGCAGAAGTTGACGAAAATGCGCTCGACCTCGCCGGGAGCAAACACCTCGCGCAGTTTCAGTGCGTCCATAGATATAAACCGCACGTTGTCTGTCTCTTCGGCGCAGGCGCGCTCCATGGCGATGACCATAGCATCCTCGACCCTTTCAAGGGCGATAAGCTCCGCATCGGGATTTTCCTTTGCCGTGCCGACCGTAAATTGGCCCTTGCCGCAGCCTATCTCGAGCCACAGGCTTTTTCCGGGAAAGCTCTCACGCCATTTCCCGCGCAGGGCGGCAGGCTCGGCTATCTGCACCGCGGCGCACTTTTCCATGCGCGGCTGCAAATTCGGTTTTTTTCTCATTCGCATTTTAAGATCACTCTCCGAAGCTTTATCCATAGTAAAATACCATACATTCGACAAAACATCAATCCGAAAATCATTCAATATCAACACATTTTCGGCAAAAAACCGGACATTTTCTGACATATAACTACTTGAAAACTTAAAAATCTTATGATATAATGCAATAATCAAATAATTAACACCCCTTTGTTGCGTTTTTAAGGAGAATAAATATATGAAGCGTGTAAAAGTATCTAATAACGTAATCCGCCGCCTTCCGAGATATCTTAGAAAGCTCGACGAGCTTACCGATGCAGGCGTGAGCCGCATATCATCCGGCGAGCTGGGCCGCCAGCTCGGTCTCACCCCCTCGCAGATCCGTCAGGACTTCAGCTGCTTCGGCGAGTTCGGCCAGCAGGGCTACGGTTATAAAGTCACCGCACTTCGCGCTGAGATCGCATCCATCCTCGGCATGGACAGGGGCTACAGCGCCATCCTCATCGGTGTTGGTAACCTCGGTCAGGCACTTCTGTGCAACTTCTCATTCAAGACCTGGGGCTTTGACCTCAAGGCCGCGTTCGACGTTAAACCGCAGCTTATCGGAACCGATTACGAGGGCGTAAAAATCCACGACATGGCCACCCTGCCGCAGTTCCTTTCCGAAAACAAGGTCGATGC
>ENA-ORSB01003645-ORSB01003645.1-human-gut-metagenome-genome-assembly--contig:-NODE-3645-length-10570-cov-3.833476_pt1 | contig 10570 bp, 9 predicted proteins | sample MGYA00242180_ERZ509144 | MGnify/ENA primary metagenome ERZ509144 (study PRJEB26280, sample SAMEA2338661) | human gut metagenome | biome: human gut; feature: human-associated habitat; material: faeces... | reverse complement strand
ACGGCAACGTAGACCTGGTGCCCAAGCAGGCCTACACCATGGGCATCAAGACCATTATGCAGGCCCGTAAGGTGCTGATGGTGGTCAACGGCACCGGCAAGGCCGAGATCGTGAAGAAAGCCTTCTTCGGCCCGGTCACCCCGGAAGTGCCCGCCAGCATCCTGCAGATGCACCCCGACTTCACCCTCGTGGGCGACGAAGAGGCCCTGAGCCTGATCTGATCGGTTCTCCAAAGCATATTTCTGCCGCCGCACGGCCCTGCCACCGTGCGGCGGCTTTTTTCTGAGCAGGGGAATTGTAACGCGGCAAAAAATACAGTATACTGGAACAAAAACCACCACGAGGGAGGGGCGGCCGATGTTCAGCGAAGAGATGATCTGCAGCCTGAATGATCTGGAACTGGAAGTTTATAAGTATGTTGTGCGGAACGCGGACAAGGTGTGCTATATGCGCATCCGGGAGTTTGCGGATGCCGCCCATGTGTCTACCTCCACCATCCTCCGGTTCTGCAAAAAGGCGGGCTGCGACGGCTACGCGGAGTTCAAGATCCGGCTGCGCCAGCATCTGGAACAGGCAAAGCAGCCGCCGGTCAAGGACGATGTGTCGGAGGTCATCGACTTTTTGAAAAAGACCTGCTCGGCGGAGTTTGAGCAGAAGCTGGACATGTTGACCAGGGTCATCTTTCAGGCCCGGCACATCTTTTTTGTAGGCAGCGGCATGTCCGGCATTGTGGCCAAGTACGGGGCACGCTATTTTTCCAGCATGGGCAAGTTCTGCCTGTACATCGACGAGCCCCATTACCCCACTGAGAGCCGATTCGTGGAAAATTCGTTGGTGATCGTGTTTTCGGTGTCCGGTGAGTCCCGCGACACCATCGGCCATGTGATGCGCTTCAAGGAGCAGAACTGCCAGATCCTCAGCGTGACCAACACGGAAAACTGCACCATCGCAAAACTCTCGGACTATAATCTGGCCTATTATGTCACCTACGAGCGGCTGGGAGTCTACGATGTGACCACACAGCTCCCGGCCATGAGCATTGTGGAGCGGCTGGGCAAAAAGCTCTACCGCTACACCTCCGAGGGCCCGGCAGCCATCTGAAAAAAGTCCAAAATAAAAAAACAGGGTGTTACCTGGAAAAAACAAGTGCGAAAAAACGGCACTTGTTTTTTTATGCCCAGAAACTGCTGACAAACAACCTGCCTGCGTCTATAATGGACGCATCAGAAGTACTTCGACCGGAAATTGGATGACTTGAAAAGGTAAAGGAGAAACAATCATGGCAAAAGATTATGCTGCGATCTCCAAAAAGATCGTGGAGAACATCGGCGGTGTGGAGAACATTGCCAGCGTGACCCACTGCATGACCCGCCTTCGCTTCGTGGTGAAGGACGAGGGCAAGATCAACGACGCAGCCGTCAAGGCGACCGACGGCGTGATGGGCGTCGTGAACCAGGGCGGCCAGTACCAGATCATCATTGGCAACCATGTGGAAGAGGCCTACAACGAGGTGCTCAAGATGGGCGACTTCGGCGAGGCAAGCCAGGTGGCCCGCGGCGAGAAGAAGGAGCCCCTGACCCTGAAGAAGGTGGGCAACAACATTCTGGATGCCATCGTGGGCACCATGTCCCCGTTGATCCCCGCCATCATCGGCGGCTCCATGGTCAAGCTGCTGGTCATGCTGCTGGGCATGGTCGGTGTGTTGTCGGCCGACGGTGAGACCTACAAGATCCTGAACACCATCGGTGATGCAGCCTTCTACTTCCTGCCGGTGATGGTGGCCGCTTCTGCTTCCAAGAAGTTCAACACCAATATGTTCATCGCCATTGCCATTGCAGGCCTGATGCTGCACCCGGATTTCCGCACCATGATGGAGGCTGTCACGGTAGGCGATACCGCCGCACACTTCCTGGGCATCCCGGTGGTGGGCGTCAAGTACACCTACACCGTCATCCCGGCCCTGTGCATGACCTGGATCCTGTCTTACATTGAGCGTGCCATCGACAAGATCACCCCGGCTGTCACCAAGAACTTCCTCAAGCCCATGCTGATCTTCCTCATTGCTGCTCCCATTGCGATCATCGTGGTCGGCCCGGCCGGCATCATGATCGGCGAGGGCATCTCCGCCTTCGTCTACTTCGTGCAGGCTAAGCTGGGCTTCCTGGCTGTGGGCATCATGGGCGCCCTCTGGCCCCTGCTGGTCATCACCGGCATGCACCGCGTGTTCACCCCCACCATCCTGCAGACCATCTCCGAGACCGGCATGGAGGGCACCGTTATGCCCTCTGAGATCGGTGCAAACCTGTCCCTGGGCGGCGTGTCCCTGGCCGTTGCCTTCAAGACCAAGAACAGCGAGCTGCGCCAGACTGCTCTGGCCGCTGCTTCCTCTGCCCTGATCGCCGGCACCACCGAGCCCGCCCTGTACGGCGTGGCCGTGCGCCTGAAGCGCCCCCTGATCGCTTCCCTGATCACCGGCTTTGTCTGCGGCTGCCTGGCCGGCATGGCAGGCCTGGCCAGCCGTTCCATGGTGTCGCCCAGCGTTCTCACCGGTGTGCAGTTCATCGACCCGGCCAACCCCGGCGTGAGCATCGCCTGGATCGCCGGCATCTCGGTGCTGTCCATTGTGCTGTCCTTTGTGCTGACGCTGGTGATCGGCTTTGAGGATCTCCCGGAAGAGGAGTGATTCCCATGTCTGATTACAAACTGCCCGAAAATTTCCTCTGGGGTGCTGCCATTGCGGCCAATCAGGCCGAAGGCGCTTACAACGAGGGCGGCCGCGGCCTGAGCAACATCGACATGATGCCCCACGGTGTCCACCGCATGGAGGTCAAGCTGGGCGGCACGCCCCACCCGACGCTGCAGGCAGGGGAGTATTACCCCAGCCACACCGGCGTGGACTTCTACCACCATTACAAAGAGGACATCGCCCTGATGGCAGAGCTGGGGCTGAAGGTGTTCCGCACCTCCATCTCCTGGTCCCGCCTGTACCCCCACGGCGATGAACGGACCCCCAACCCGGAGGGTGTGGCCTTTTACCGCAATGTGTTCCAGGAGTGCCGGAAGTACGGCATTGAGCCGCTGGTCACCCTGTGCCACTTTGACATCCCCATGGGTCTGGTGGAGCAGTACGGATCCTGGCGCAGCCGCAAAACGCTGGAATGCTTTGCCCGCTACGCCGAGACCTGCTTCAAAGAATACTCCGGCCTTGTGCACTACTGGCTTACCTTCAACGAGATCAACATCCTGCTGCACAGCCCCTTCTCCGGGGCAGGCATCGCCTTCCAGGAGGGCGAGAACCGCAGTCAGGTGATCTATCAGGCGGCCCACCATGTGCTGCTGGCCAGCGCCACGGCCACCCGCCTGGCCCACAAGTACGACCCCGCCAATCAGGTGGGCTGCATGCTGGCCGGCGGCAGCTTCTACCCCTACTCCTGCAACCCGGAGGACGTCTGGGAGTCGGTGCAGAAGGAGCAGGAAAACCTGCTCTTCATCGACATGCAGGTGCGGGGCCGCTACCCCGGCTACGCCCGCAAGCTGTTTGCGGAAAAGCAGGTGCAGCTGCACACCGAGCCCGGCGATGACGCCCTGCTGCGGGAGAACACCGTGGACTTCATCTCCTTCAGCTACTATGCCAGCCGCTGCGTGGCGGCCAGCCTGGAGGGCAAGGCCGTGAACGACGGCAACGTGGTGCGCTCGGTGAAGAACCCCTATCTGCAGACCAGCCAGTGGGGCTGGGCCATCGACCCGCTGGGCCTGCGCATCACCATGAACCAGCTGTACGACCGCTACCAGAAACCGCTGTTCCTGGTGGAAAACGGTCTGGGTGCCCACGACACGGTGGAGCCTGACGGCAGTGTCCACGATGATTACCGCATCGACTACCTGCGCCGTCACATCGAGGCGGTCAAGCAGGCTGTGTCCGACGGCGTGGACCTGATGGGTTACATCGCCTGGAGCGGCATCGACCTGGTGTCTGCCTCCACCGGCGAGATGAGCAAGCGGTACGGCTTCGTCTATGTGGACAAGCAGGACGACGGCACCGGTACGCTGGCCCGCAGCAAGAAAGATTCCTTCTACTGGTATCAGAAGGTCATCCGCTCCAACGGCGCAGACCTCTGAGCACTTTTCCCCGTTTCGTAAATGCAGAAAGCCGCCCCGCAGGCGCCGGAAGTTCCGGCCTGCGGGGCGGCTTTTGCTGTGTGCGGTGCGCTGGACCGCTGCATGGAACTGGAAGCCATGTACCGCAAGGGCTGGCAGGACGCCGAAAAGCTGGTACAGTGGTACCGCGCTGCCAAAGCGGAAGCATAAGCCGAACACAACACGAAAGGGCCTCCCCGGAATGGGGAGGCCCTTTCTATGCGTTTACGACTTGACGTGGATCACGTTGGAAGGGAAAAGCATCAGTGCTTTTCCTTGTACTTGAGGCTGGCGAATGCGCCTACGACCATCAGCAGCATGCCGCTGAATGCCATACCCAGAGCGGCCATCCAGTTCACGCCGGTCTGCGGCAGTGCATCCTGCACAGCGGGCAGGACCGCGTCAGACGGCAGGACCGGAGTTTCCGGAGCAGCATCATCCGGGGTGGCGTCCTGCACGGGCGGCAGCTCGGGGGTCTCCGGGGTCACGACTTCGTCCGGGGTCTCGTCCTCCACGGGCGTTTCCGGCGGGGTGACGGGCGGGACGATGACCGTCTCTTCGCCGTTCACGGTGACCGTGCGGGTCTCAATGGAGGTATAGTTGTAGTCCACATGGGCGTCGGTGGTGGTCACGGTCTCCTTGGACACTGGCGTGGTGTCCACCTTGTCCGTGGTGCGGTAGGTGTAGCTGATGCTGCCGGTATCGTAGCTGGTCTCGCCCTTGCCGGAGAACAGCTTCTTCAGCACCTCGGTAAAGGTGGTGTAGTGGCCTTTGCCGGTACCGGATCCGGTAACCGTTTCGCTCTTATCCTGCGTATAGGCACCGTTGAAGCCGCCGGAAGTATTTTCGCCGGAAGCCGTAGCACGCTCACTGGTTTTATGTGTGGTGGTCTGCTTGTTCAGCTCCAGAAGGCGGTTGGCGAAGTCCTGAGAGCTGCGGATGCTCAGCGGGGCGGTGATGGTCTTGATGGTGGATTCCGTCTGGCCGACGACCTTGCCCTCACGCACCTGGGTCAGCTCGGAGATCATCAGGTCATAGCCGCCGACGTAACCCCAGGTGCCGTCCTGGCGCTTGTAGGTGCTGTTGATGCAGGTGTTGGCATCGCGGGTCATATAGCCGTAGGCGGTCAGCTCAGAGGTCTTGAGATAGACCTGATAGCCGCTCTCACCGGTGCTGTTGGTGTCGGTGGTTCCAATCTTCACAACGTAGGTGCCGACGATGGCATCACGCTCTTTTTTCGTGAGGCTGGCGGCCGTCTTGCTGCTGCCAGTTGCCTCCAGGTAGGCATTGATGGCCTGATCTTCCGCACTGACCCAGTGCCAACCGTCATAGCCACCCTGATACAGCTTGATGTTTCCGTTCTCCTTGATGGGATCATAGGCGACAGTGCCGGTCAGCTTGTAGTAGGCGCTCTTGTCAGGGCAGTTGTTGGGATTGCCGCGGTCATACTCGTAGTGGCCGTTGCCCTTGCCGCCCTCATCGTCCCAGCTGATCTTACTGTCCAGGCCGACCGGCTGGTTGCCCTTACCGTTGACCAGGTTTCCGGCATCGTAGTTCCACTCCAGATTCTTGCTCACCAGCACACAGTCGGTCTGATCGACATTACCGTCCTTGTCCGGCAGCAGATCCAGCTTGGAGCCGGAAGCAAGATCGAGGTGGCCGATGTCGTCGCGCTGCTCTTCGTAGTGCACAGTGTTACTATGAACACGAACTTCCTGGCCGTTAGCGTCTGTATAGTAATAATAGCCGCCCCACCGAGTCCATTTCCAATAGACCTCAATTTTGGAACCATCCGGTGCCTTGCTGAAGGATTTGAATTCATCCGTCTTTTCACCGGAGTAGTAGTTCTTCTTGGTCTCTTCGTAATCAGAACCCTTGTTGGCAACGTAAGTGGAGCTCTTGGCGATCCGCTCCTGCTCCTGCAGAGCCTTGATCAGCTCATCCTTGCTCATATTTTCGGGCGAGATGGCCGTGGTGAAATACTTGATGATGTCCGTCTTCTCGGTCTTGTCCGTAACCTCCAGATTGCCGATCCAGAGTTCCTCGCCGGGCAGAAGTTTGCTCTGGATCTCCTGAATCTGCTTCCACAGCTCGTCGTATGCCTTCTCAAGATCCTTATTGTCCTTGATGATGTCGGTGACACTGGAGGAGGTGTGCACATCCTTCCGGACGGTGAGGGTCTCGCTCAGGGTGCTGTAATCCACGGTGATGGTTTCGTCACCCTTCGTGAAGGTCGCGGTCTTGCCGTCGGCGTTCAGTCGGATGCTGTCAGCGGGAACACTGTATTGGCCTGCCAGCGCGGTCTGGATCTCTTCAGGGGTCAGCGGAGCACCGGCCTGTTTGGTGAAGGTGTAGGTGGTCTTTACGCCGTTTTTGTCCTCGACCGTGCAGGTGTAGCCGTCATTGGTTTTGGTCACCTTGTCGTAGGTCTTTCCGTCCACCGTAATGGTGCCGGCCTTTTCGTCGATCGACCAGTTCTTGCCGCCGGGGATCACCAGCTTGTCGTTAAGATCCTTGGCGTCCGTCTTTGTGGATTCGGAAAGTTCGTCGATCGTCCATTCTACGCGCTTGATGCCGGAGAAGTCCATGCTGCTGATATTGATGTTATAACCTGCAGCTTTCAACTCATCTTTGTTCTTATATTCGGGGTGCTGGTTCAGCAACTCCGCCCAGGCAATCTCTTCCTTCTCCGTATCGCTGAGGGAAGCGGACGATTCCGTGATTGTGCAGGTACGGGTGATCTTGGTGCTGGTGCCGTCGGGCAAGGTCACGGTGTCTTCCTTTTTGTAGATCGTGGTGCCCTTCTCCGGGTCGTTGATGTCGACTGTCCAACCATCGAGAGAGGGAAGTTTACCGCTGCCGGGCTTGACGTAGGTGCCGTTGAGGGAACCGCTTTCGGTCCATGTATTCGAGCCGGTCACATAAGCGGTACCGGTGATGACGTTGTCCGTGACATCCTTGCGGGTCTCGGTGTCCTTGCTCGGATCAGAGCTGCCCGGCTGAGGCGCAGAAACCGTTGCACCGTCATAGCGGAGGGTGACAGTATGAACATTGCCGTCTGCATCGGTATAGCTGAGATTGAGCTGGCCTTTGCCGGTGGGATCGATCGTATTCAGCTGGTTCTTGAAATTCTCGCTGTCCACATCGATGCCGGTTTTCTTGGCGGCATCCGTCAGAGCGGCCTTGATGGCGGCCAGCTTGGCAGTTTCCTCGGCGTCCTCTTTGGTGCCGACCTGGCCGGGGGTCTTGGTGATCTCAGTGACCTCCACGGTGTAACTCAAAGTCTTGCGGACGGCTTCCTTCTGATCAAAGGTCAGCTTTTCGCCCTTGTAGTAAACGCCGTTGTCATCGCCGGTGAAGCCCTCGCCCAGACGGTCGGCCAACTGCTTGTTGGTGAGCTGCTTGGTGTCTTCCGTTTTCTTGACTTTATAGGTATATTCCTTGCCGTTTGCATCGGTTTCCGTATAGACATACTCGCCGGTATCGTTGTTATAGTACTCGTCCTTGAGCATTTCGCCCAGCTTCTCCGAAGAAATCTCGATGACATCCGTCTTGGTCTCGTCGGTGTTCTTGGCAGTGATGCTTGGCAGTTCGATCTCGGTGGTCAGGTCCTTCTCATCAACATCAACGGTGCCCTTTTCCACCTTGAGCACCAGCGTGGTCTCGGTGTGGGTCTTGACCGAGGTGCCGGTGATCTCGTAGTAGGTGACGCGGGTGACGGTGTTGCCGTTCTCGTCGGTGGAGGTCTCTTCCTTTTTCAGGATATAGGTGGTGTTGCCCTCGTCGTCAGTCTTTTTCTCCACGCCGTCCTCGGGGACATCCAGCAGCTTGGCGATGTCCTCAGCGGCCATCTCCTTTTCTTCGGTCGGGCTGGTCTTTTTCAGGGTCAGGGTCTTGGAGTTGCCGTCCTTGGCGGGCTCGACCTTGTCCACGGTGTAACCGCCCAGCTTGGCATCCTTATCGGTTTTCCAGTCCGGACGCACGTCCTTGCCAAGCTCGTCGTCGAGGTTGATCTCTTCGCCCTTCTTGGTGTCGGTGATGGTGGTGGAGGAATCGGCCTTGCCGGTGCCGGTGGTGGTCGTAGTCTCGGTGCCGGTGGTCTCGGTGGGGGTGGTGATGGTGGTGTTGCCGTCCTCGTCCTTGCCCACCACGGGGTCGCCCTTCTTCACCTCGGCGTCGGGGTCCACGACGGTGGTGCTGGAAGAGCTGTCGGGGGTCTCTTCCTTGGTGGCCTCGCCGATCTTGCCGTCCTTACCGGTGGCTTCGTCCTTCTTGCTGTTGTCGATCACGTCACCCTTCACATAGGTGCCGTCGGGGTTCTCAGTCTCGTCCGTCTCGCCGGAGCCATCAGAGCCGTCGGTTTCGCCGTCCTCACCGGATTTGCCGGTCTCATCAGGCTTCTCAGCGGGCTTGTAGTCGATGATGATATCATCGGTTTTGGTGCCGGGGCCGAACGCGGGAGCCTGATCATCTTTCTTGGCCTCATCGTTCACCGGGGGAACAAACTCTTCCTGCTTTTCCTCTTCGCCCTCGACCTCGCCTTCTGCGGTCTTACCTTCCACAGGAGCGGGCTCGGCCTGCGGGACAGCGTTATCCTCGACAGAGTCGGGGCCTTCCACAGCATGGGCAGCCATGGGCTGTGCAGCGACACAGGCGGTCAGGGCTACGGACATGGCAGCGAGTTTCAGCTTTTTGTTCGTCATGATTGATGGCTCCTTTCAAATGGTGTCAAGTCTTTTGCGCATTACAACTGTCCCATAGGATGGACATATTTCAAGGCTTACTATCCTGCTTCCTTTATACCATTTTCCGGTGCGGGTTGTCAAGAAAAAATGTGTAGAAACGCATGATTTGTGAAAATATTCCAAAGCTTGAATTGGATATTTTGCACAAATCACAAGAATTTGTTGCAGAAAAAAGAGAAACTGTTGCGGACGTGAAATGATGCGGCTGCGGTACTGGTGCAGAGTGTGCGGATTGTTGCGGAAAACCACTTTTTGAGGGACGGAATTTCTGGCAAAGAACCGGCTGGAATTTCTCCTGCCGCCCTGCTGCAGACGAAAAAGGCCCCCGGAAACCTGCGTCTCCGGGGGCCTTGCCCTCTTACCTTATATAGGGCAGTCGGCGATCACTGCTTCTGCTTCAGCCGGGCCATGTAGCTGTCGGCGGCCACGGCGGCAGCGGTGAAGCTGTTGTTCTTCCACCAGCTGATGAGCGCGGCCACGGTGGTGATGCCGGCGGTGACCAGCTGCTCCACAGTGGTGCTCTCGATGGGCAGCACGGGCTTGCCCATTGCGCTCAGCACCTGATTGGTCAGGGCCAGCAGGAGCACAGCGGTGCGGGCCAGGGTAGCGGCGGAGATCTTGTTGCTCAGTTCCATAAATCAGTTCCTCTCTTTCATTCGTTCATGGTTCTCAAGGTCAGCGATGCGGTGGTTGGCCACCTTCATCTGCTCTTCCAGAATGGGCACGCGGCGGGCGAAATTGTTGTGCTCGCGCACCTCGCGGGTCAGTTCTTCCAGTTTGGTGTCGGTCACGGCCTGACTGCGGCTGTTGGCGATCAGCACCCCGATCAGGGTCACGGCACCGGCAAGGATAGCTGAGATGATGCTCTCCATTGGTATCACCCCCTTACTGCGTCCATCTGCTTTTGTTGGGCCTGGTGTCCACATGCACCCAGCCCTTGGTGCGTCCGGCCTTGACCGGGTAGCGGCCCACGCCGCCCCAGTCCGGCATCAGGCTTTCGGCGTAGGCGGCCACGTCCTCGACGGACACGCCCGCCACCTGGATGTCCGCCGCCCGGCCCAGCAGGTGCTGGCTGGATTTGGAGCCGCCCCCCCTTGCGTTGTGGCTGGCGGTGCGGTAGCCGCTCTTGGCTCCACCCACGGCCGCGTTGTGGGCCGCCGTGCGGTACCCGCTGGTGATGGTGACCGCCTTGCCGAAGTGCTCCCGGATGGCCTGCAGCAGCACCACGAGGGTCTGGTCGATCATGATAGCGTCGCTGCCGTCCCGGCACCGGAACTCCCGCACCTTAAAGGCCGGGGACAGCTGTTTAGCGCCGTCTTTGGCCAAGGAATACTCTTTGATTGCCATAGGCTCACTCCTCACTCTTTTCGCCGGTCTTGGTCTCCAGCAGCTCGGTCAGTTCTTTGTACTCGGCCTCGGTGATGCGGCCGAGGGCGTAAAAAACATCAATTTTTTCCGCAAGGCCAGCGGTCTGGCCGCGCTCGATCAGGCGTTTACAGATACGATACAACATAGTTTTTACCTCCTTATGTGGTGGTGTCAGTGGTGGTGTCGTCGGTCAGCCCCAGCTCCAGCATGGCGACGCGGTACTCCTGATCTACCGCCAGGGCATCCGTGTCCGCCTGTGCGGCCTGCGTCTCGGTCAGCAGCTCGGCCAGCGTAGGGTAGTGGTAGCCGGTGAGCCAGAT
>ENA-ORSB01003642-ORSB01003642.1-human-gut-metagenome-genome-assembly--contig:-NODE-3642-length-10578-cov-2.850043_pt1 | contig 10578 bp, 9 predicted proteins | sample MGYA00242180_ERZ509144 | MGnify/ENA primary metagenome ERZ509144 (study PRJEB26280, sample SAMEA2338661) | human gut metagenome | biome: human gut; feature: human-associated habitat; material: faeces... | reverse complement strand
TTGGCATACAAAAACACCCCATTTCCTAAACAGTATACCATACTGTCTAACAAATAGGGTGCAGTTCATTATGCCGTCGGGTCTTTTATCATTTCAGGATGAACGTGTATCAAAAAGCTTTTGAATACGCTGCTCAAAACCTCATCTTGATGAAGAAGCCGCGATAGGATGGCTGCAAAAAGTTGAATCATTCGAAGAAAACCGCTCAATCGAGGAACGATATGGGCACAGATGAAAGCTCTTTGCAAAAGGGCTGGCGTAAATCCAAGCAAGGTTTTTCCTCACAATCTGCGCAAACTGTTCGCGAGAACATTTTATGATATCAAAAAAGATATTGCTAAATTGGCAGATATTTTGGGACACAGCAATATTAACACAACCAGAATTTATATTATGACTACCGGGGTCGAGCACCGTCGAAAAATAGAAAGCCTTGGGCTGGTGTGTTAGATTGGATAATATCTGCGGTATTTCTCTATGATATTTCAAAACATAATCAACATAAAACATAATCAACATTATGTCGCAAATGAAAAAAAGGATGGCAGTTGCCATCCTAAATGAGTATAGAAACCAAGCCCTCCTGCGCTTCAAATCATCGCGGAAAGGCTGATTTGTAATGCAATAATACAGAAAGAATCAAGTACGACTTCTGATTTTTATTGGCATTGCAGTTGTGTTTTATGGTTCAATGTGGTAAAATACCAGATGATGTTCTAACAATCGGCAGAGAATGACATAATGTTGATTATGTCGCAAATGAAAAAGGGAGAGCTCTGACTGTGGAGTTATATGAGCATAACCAAATAGCATATCAAGAGGCTGATAAAATGCTGAAGACCTATGGCTGCGCTGCGGTCATTCACCCTACCGGCACAGGGAAAAGCTTTATCGCGTTCAAGCTGATTGAAGAGCATCCCGATGCGCAATTCTTGTGGTTGTCCCCGAATGATTATATCTTTGAAAGCCAGCGGCGGAATGTCAGCGGCAATTTCAACAATGTCGTTCATATGACCTATACCCGGCTGATTCGGATGAACGAAGAAGAGCTGAATCTGCTCTGCTCGGAATATATCATTCTGGACGAATTCCATCGGTGTGGGGCGTACTGCTGGGGAACTGGTGTAGAACGGCTGCTGAAAAACTACCCCCGTGCAAAAGTTCTGGGACTGTCCGCAACGCCGATTCGGTATCTGGACAACTGCCGAAACATGGCAGAAGAACTTTTTACCGTCAAGGGAAAGCTTTGTGTTGCCAGTGAAATGACCTTGGGAGAAGCAATTGTCCGCGGAATCCTGCCAGCACCGCAATATGTGACAACAATGTTTCAGTACCAGCAGGAGCTGCACCGTTACCAGAAGCGGATCAATTGGCAGGTGCCTAATGGCGCGAAAGATATCAGTCAGCGTCAATTGAATGCACTGCGCAGGGCTCTTTGGCAAGCGGATGGACTGGAGAAAATTTTTTCACGCTATCTGAAAAGGAACGGGAAATACATCTTGTTCTGCACGGATTGGGCACAGATGCAAAAAATCAGAGCACAGCTTCCGCAGTGGCTGCGTGGCATTGATGATAGCCCGCAGATCTATTGCCTCTACGCAGGTGAACGGGAAACGGAAGCGGAGTACGAAGAATTCCTGAAAGACCAAAGGAATCATTTGAGACTTTTGCTGTGCATCAACCGGTTGAACGAGGGCGTTCATGTGGCTGATATTGACGGCGTGATTTTGTTTCGCGTGACCTCTTCGCCGATTCTCTACAAACAGCAGATCGGCAGAGCGTTGACCACCGGCAATGGAAAACAGCCGCTTATCTTAGATATTGTCAACAATTTTGACGGCTTGTCCAGTGTTGGCACGATTCGAGCGGAAATGGCTGCTGCCGTTCAGAAATTGCGCAGTGCGGGCAAAGAAAATCTGGTCCGCGTAGACAAATTTCCGATTGAGGAACAGGTGGAGGATAGCGTCCGGCTGGTTCAAGAACTGGAAAACACCTTGAATAATACATGGGATACGTGGTATGCGGAAGCGTGTGCCTATTTTTCTTCTCATGGAAATCTGGCGGTTCCAAGACGGTATGTTACGGAAAGCGGAATGCAGCTTGGTGTTTGGATACAGACCCAGCGGGCTGTTTTCAACGGAAAAGCCAGAGGAAACCTTACCGATGAACAAGTGAATGCGTTGAATGCCATTGGAATGGAATGGGGCAGTGTTCTGGACAGCGCATGGAACGAGACTTGGAAATTGGCAAAGGAATATTACGAGGCCAATGGGAATCTGCTTGTGCCGGATAGCTTTCAAATCGGTGGTATAGATCTAGGAAAGTGGATCGCATACCAGCGCAGCCGAAAGAAGCATGGCCGACTTTCTGCGGAACGCGTTGCGAAACTGAATGAAATTGGCATGGTGTGGGACACAGTTAATTCCAGATGGGAGCAGCGATATGCACAAGCGAAGCGGTATTTTGATAAAAAAGGAAATCTGGATATCCCAAGTTCCTACCGCTGTGAAGACGGCTTCCTGTTGGGGATGTGGGTTGCAAGTCAGAGAAAAGCCAAAACGGGCGCAAATAAATCCAAAAGGTTGACTGCTGAACAAATCGACCGACTTACTGCAATTGGGATGGACTGGGGCGGCACTCAGGAGACTCAGTGGCAAAATGCCTATCGACGGGCAGAAGAATACTACCAACAGAACGGAAATCTGAACATTCCGTATGCTTATTGCACGGTGGATGGCTATCGGCTTGGTCGGTGGCTGGCCCGGCAGAAAAATGCGGGAAGGAAAAGCGGCAATTGTGTCATGACTCCGGAGAGAGTTGCAAAATTAGAGAAGATAGGAATTGTGTGGGATGTTGCAAGATAACCTAAAAAATCGTGTCGCGGCAGTGGTTGTTACTTACAACCGGCTGGAATTCCTAAAGAGGTGTGTGAATTCACTGCATAAACAGACCGTACCGTGCGATATTTTAGTCGTGGATAATGCCAGTACCGATGAAACGGCCCAGTGGCTTGAATCACAGACAGATATTTTTTTTCATAATACGGGGAGCAACCTTGGCGGTGCCGGCGGATTCCATTATGGTATGCGCTGGGCGGTAGAGGCAAATTATGACTATCTGTGGGTCATGGATGACGATTGCTTTCCCAAAACGGATGCCTTAGAGAAGCTTTTGAGTGCAGACTCTCTTTTGAAGGGAGTGTATGGATGGATGATCAGTGTTGCCCTATGGACGGATGGCCGTGAATGCCGAATGAATCGTCCGAAGGTGAAAAAAAGCTTTTACGAACACATCGAATTACTGCGCGATGGAGTTCTGCAAGCGGAACAGGCAACATTTGTCTCGCTGTTCCTAAAAAGTGAAACGGTTCGTGAAGTTGGTCTACCAATTGCCGAATATTTCATCTGGGGAGATGACATCGAGTACACCCGGCGAATCGCTGTACGAAGAAATTATCCTTGTTATATCGTTGGGCAGAGCCAAGTGATTCATGCTATGAAAAACAATAACGGCAGCAATCTGGCATTGGATGATATTGAGCGTATCAACCGATATTGGTACGCATACCGGAATGAAAACTATACCTACCGACAGGAAGGCATAAAAGGCATCTGCTATTATCTGGCACGTTGCGGAAAGCACGGAACGCAGATTTTGCTTTCCGCAAAAGACCATCGATTGAAACGCTTCGGTGTGTTGTTCCAAGGGATGATAAGCGGGGTTGGCTTTGCCCCAAAGGTGGAATACGTTGCGGGAACACGAAATGATGCGGAATCAACTATAAGAGAGTGAGAGAACAAATTCATGCAAAACAGAGAATATATAAAGACGAAGAAATTGAAAGAGATGCAAGAAAATCCCCGATTTTTGAAGCGTGTGCTGATCGGGATCTTTGCGTTTTACTGTGCATTCGTTGTGCTGTTTTACTTTCTGACAGGTGATCAACTGATTTATCGGGAGTCGCGAGGAGAGCAGGAAATGCCAGCAGCGACTGCGGGAACGGTGGAGCTGTATCAGGGCAGCGATGTGACGCAGTACTTTATGACTGGCGTACAGCGTCTGGATTCCGTTTCCGTGCTGTGGGGAACTTATTACCGCGCCAATGCGGGCACTGTTACCGTCGAGCTTCTACGAACCGATACTGGAGAAGTTCTTATGAGCGGCCAATTCGCTGCGGTGGATATCCCGGAGGGGGGCACAACAACCATTTATGCGCAGCAGCCTATAGAGGGCTTGCCGGGTGTTGAGCTGGCGCTTCATATTACAGCAGATTCCGCTCCCGGTGAGGCGGTCTCCCCTCTGATGGATGCAGAAAATCCTTCAACCGGCGGTCTTTGGCTGAACGGAGAGCAAACGGCCGGTCTCTTGTGTTTCAGCACGGCGGGTACCGATTATATCCGCGCGGGACTGCATTATTGGCAACTGGTGAGTATTGTTGGCGCGGTATTGCTGGCAGTGCTGGTATTTGCATGGAATCGCTACCAGCGCGGCAGACAGGATATTCTGGCCGAAGCAATACTCGCAGTGAAAAAATATCGCTTTCTCATTAAGCAACTTGTCTCCCGCGATTTCAAAACCAAATATAAGCGCTCTGTACTGGGCGTGTTCTGGAGCTTTTTAAACCCGCTTTTGACGATGATAGTGCAGTATTTCATCTTTTCGACCATCTTCAAGTCGGACATTGAATACTACCCGGCTTATCTGCTCGTTGGTATCGTTTCGTTCAACTTCTTCAACGAAGCCTGTGGCATGGGCCTGATGTCGATCATTGGCAACTCCGGCCTGATTACCAAAGTCTATATGCCGAAGTATATCTATCCGCTTACGCGCGTGATGTCCTCGGTGGTCAATTTGGCGATCTCTCTGATCCCGCTGATCATTGTTTCAATGTTTACGGGCGTTCATTTCCGTAAAGCGGCGTTACTGGCGCTCTATTTTCTGGTCTGTCTGATTCTTTTCACACTGGGTGTGGTTTTGCTGCTCTCGGCGGCGATGGTCTTCTTCCGGGATGTGCAATTCCTTTGGAATGTCATCAGCATGATCTGGATGTACGCAACACCGCTGTTTTACCCAGAGACGATTCTTCCGGATCAGTTCAAGTTCGTTCTGCAGATCAACCCGCTGTACCACATCATCAAAGCGGAGCGCACCTGTATTTTGGGCGGTGTTTCGCCGGACCCGGTGGTCTATGTGCAGTGTCTACTGATGGCACTGGCCGCGCTGCTGATAGGTGCGCTGGTATTCAAAAAGACCCAGAACAAGTTTGTGCTGTATTTGTAAAGGAGGTGGAAAATTGTGAGCAAAACGATGATCGAAGTAAATGACGTAACGATGCGCTTCCATATGAATACAGACCGCATCCTGTCATTGAAGGAATTTGTGACCACCGCCCTTCGCGGTAAGCTGGCATTTCAGGACTTCACCGCGTTGAACCATGTTTCCTTTACTGTGAAAAAAGGCGAGACTGTTGGCCTTATCGGCCACAACGGCGCGGGCAAAAGTACCATGCTGAAGGTGATCTCCGGCATTCTGGAGCCGACAAAAGGTAAGGTCACGACCCACGGCAATATCGTCCCCATGCTGGAGCTTGGTTCCGGCTTCGATTTTGACCTCACCGGCCGGGAAAACATCTATCTGAACGGTGCAATCCTAGGCTACAGTGAGGAATTCCTGAAAGCAAAGTACGATGAGATTGTAGAGTTCTCCGAACTTGGCGACTTTATCGAAATGCCCATCCGCAACTACTCGTCCGGTATGTTGGCCCGTCTGGCTTTCTCCGTTGCGGCAGAGGTACAGCCGGAAATTCTGATCGTAGACGAGATCCTTTCGGTGGGCGACGCAAACTTTCAGGAGAAGAGCCGCAAGCGGATGATGGAACTCATGAGCGGCGGCACGACCGTGCTGTTCGTCTCGCACAATCTGGAACAGATCCGCGAGATGTGCTCCAAAGTCGTCTGGCTGGAGCGCGGTACCGTGCAAATGGTGGGGGATACTAAAGAAGTCTGCGACGCGTATGCGGAAGCTTGATCAGCGCGGAATTTCGATGGAGTAATAGGAGGAATATAAAAGTGAAATCACCTTTTTTAACAGTCATTGTCCCCATGTATAATGTGGAAGCATATATTGAGCAGTGCCTCCACAGCCTATTGAATCAATCATACTCAGACTTCAAAGTAATTGTAGTAGATGATGGTTCAAAAGATAATAGTGCCGTGGTTGCCAAAAAGTATGCACATGATTATCCTGAGCAATTTACATATTTTTATCAAGAGAACAAAGGACTTGGTGCTGCTCGTAACAGTGGAATGAAGTTGGTGACAACTGATTTTATTGCATTCTTAGATAGTGATGACTGGTGGATGCCTCGCACCGCAGAACGACTCCATGAAGCTCTTATGAGAGAAACCGAGCAGCCAGATATTATTTTTATGGCACCGACTGTTTACAATATGGCCACGAAAGAATTTTCAGCATGGGCGGATAATGACCGTTTGGAGAAAATTTTTGAAGATACAGATGTCTGCTGTCCACGAGATAAAATAGAAATGTATGCACTAGAAGCTAGTGTTTGTCGTTCAGTATGGAGAAAAGATTTTCTTGTAAATCATAATTTCCATTTTCCTGTAGGTGTAAAGTGGGAAGACGTATTTCCTCACTTCTATTTATTTTATTGGGCACGACGTTGTATTTATGTGCCAGATTGTGGATTTGTGTATCGTGTTAATTCAGGTGGTCAAATTACTTCGCTTTCGGATGCATCAAGGCTAGACACCGTCAAGGTATTTGCACAAACATTGACTTATGCAATGCAAAACGCTTGGCGTGAAGATGAGGTGGCTTATGTGATTGACATGATGATGTTGTTTCTTCGCTGGGGATTCACCGAAACGAAACCGAAAGTATTAAAAAGACTAGTAGGTCAAGCGCATAGACTATGCTGTGCTATTCCTCAAAAGTATGTAAAAAAATACAAGGAAATATTTCCGGAAAGCTGTAACTTACATCGGACGCTGTGGCTTCTTCGTCAACCGATTGGATATCAAGTAATAGGAAATTATCATTTGCTTGCTATAGCAAAGGCTGTGTTTCGTCGAGTAGTTAGGAAGTGAGGAAAGACTAATGAATCAAGTTGTATTGTTTGTCGCAGCGCATCCACAGATTCATGAAATTTTACTAGTTGGTGGCGCGCAATGTAGTGAAAATCTTATTTTTGACTTATGTATGAATCAACCTTTGCGTCAATTATCGATTTTTGTGCCTACAGAAGAACAAAGAAAAAAAGTAGAAAAAATAATCGAAATGATGCAATGTTCACACAAGGATATTCTGCCCAATAGTATAAAACTTCTGAGTGAAAAAGAACTTGCAAACTATTCCCCTAAGACAAGCTCTTTTGCTCTATTATTTGATGCACTGAAAAACGACGAAGAGCTTTTGCATTTCACGAGCTTGAATCCGGCATATTTGGCAGGTACGTTGTGCAAAAACGACATGAACGCTTTTAAAATATGGGAAAGTTATCGAAAGATTTCAGAAGAAATTTATATTGTTTCTTGTGGCTCTGGTGAGGAAATCCTTGAATGGAAGCGTTCTTGCAGTAGCGACATAGAATTAAGTGTTATTTTTCCAATGTATAACATCGCAGCGTATCTGCCGAAGTGCATTGAAACGACAACGGCGTGGGGTGCTGAATATGTGGAGTTTCTCTTCGTAGATGATGGTTCTCCCGACAATTGCGCTGAGATTGTAGAGGATTATGCAAAAAAAGATTCTCGTATCAAATTACTGCGAAAAACAAATGGTGGTTGTGCATCTGCACGTCAGTACGGATTAAGTCGTGCAAAAGGGCGCTATGTCGGATTTATTGATCCAGATGATTACATTGACCCGACCATGTTCCGTAAATTATTTGCCAGAGCGCTGACTGGAAGCTATGAAATAAGCTATTGTGGTTATAATGATTTGTATGAAGAGACTGGTGAAACAAAGGAAATACAAGATGTCTTAGGATGGCCATATAACAATGGAACTTCCGACCCAGTATTGATCAACGAGTTGATTACTTATCGTCGTGTGGCAATTTGGCGAGGTATATATTCCCGAAATATGATCGAGCGAAGCAAGATTCACTTTTATGAAGACCTTCGCCGGTTTGACGATTTGCCATTTAAAGTGGAGACATTTGCAAAAGCTCGCTCGGTGGTGGCAGTTCCAGAATATCTATATTATTATAGAATGCAACGGCCGGGTCAAGATGTTTCGGCCGATGATGAACGTTTATACGCTCACTTTCAAATTTTCAAGTATCTGGATGAGTTTATTGGTAAATGCGCGGATAGAACGCAAATGGATTATTTACAGGCCGTTAAACTTCAGACACATATTTGGGCGTTACAAAAATTACGGCCCGAATTTGTAAGAGAATACTGTGAGATGGCCAGAAAAGATCTAAACACAAATTTTGGCTTTTGGGAGTCATGTTACATTTTCAGGAGAGCGCTATCCAGAAAAGAGATGATGATTTATCTGGCGCTGGAACTCGGTGCATTCCGAGTGGCAAGACGTTTGACAACTTCGAGTAGAAGCCATAGAAATGATGAAAAGCACGCTATTGAGCAGTTGTCGAAACTCCAGTGAGAAAGGACGTATGTTTTCTCTGCCGTCCTATCAACTTCTACCGTGCAAAGCGTGTGATGCAGTATGACGTTACAAGCCAGAAAGCCTTTATCACGGAGAAAGACACGAAAGAAACGCTTCATTATCTGTGGCTGCTCTTCAAAGAGGCATACAAAATCAATCGGGAGTTTGATGAGGCATTCCACAAAATTCTGCTTTGTAGTGGTGTGCAACTGATGTGTACGGGTATTGCAGGAGAATATCTCGCTAAAACTTATTTGGAAGTAAAGCATCGTCCGATATATATCGTTGCTGAAACAGAAGAAGACTTAAGTAAAAAGGAACTGACTCAATGCAACTAAGATCATTTTATAACAAATACAAAGATGTCATTCCCTATGCCATCTTCGGTGTGCTTACAACAGTTGTAAATATTGCGGTTTATTGGCTGACGGCCCACCCGATGGGGCTTTCGGTCATGATGAGCACTGTTTTGGCTTGGGTTGCAGCAGTTTTGTTTGCTTATGTAACAAACCGAAAATGGGTCTTTCACAGCGAAGCAAAAACGCCCGCCGAAATCGGAAAAGAAATGGTATCTTTTTTCGCCTGCCGTTTGGCGACGGGCGTTGTGGATTGGGCAGCGATGTTTATTTTTGTAGATATGCTGCACCTGAATGATGTCGTGATAAAAGTTGCTGCAAACGTTTTGGTGATTATCCTGAACTATGTAGCCAGTAAGCTTGTTATTTTTAAAAAGAAACAGTAACGAGGAAAAAATAATGAAATACGATTACCTAGTTGTCGGTTCCGGCTTATACGGAGCCATCTTTGCCCACGAGGCAAAAGCCCACGGCAAGTCTGTTTTGGTGGTGGACAAGCGCCCCAACATTGCGGGCAACGTCTACACGGAAAACATCGAGGGCATCAATGTGCACAAGTATGGCGCCCACATTTTCCACACCAACAATAAAAAAGTGTGGCAGTATATCACGCAGTTTGCGGAGTTCAACCGTTTCACCAACAGCCCGGTGGCGAATTATAAGGGTGAGCTGTACTCCCTGCCGTTCAATATGTACACCTTCAATAAGATGTGGGGTGTGGTGACGCCGGAAGAAGCGGCTGCCAAAATCGAGGAGCAGCGCAAAGAAATCACCGGCGAACCGCAGAATCTGGAAGAACAGGCAATTTCTCTGGTGGGCCGGGATATCTACGAAAAGCTCATCAAGGGCTATACGGAAAAGCAGTGGGGCCGTGATTGCAAAGAGCTTCCAGCGTTTATCATCAAGCGCCTACCTGTGCGCCTGACCTTTGATAACAACTACTTCAACGCGCTGTATCAGGGCATCCCGGTGGGCGGCTACACCAAAATGGTGGCCAACCTGCTGGACGGCATTGAGGTGCGGCTCAGCACAGACTATTTGGAACACAAGACAGAACTGGATGCACTGGCTGAAAAGGTTGTGTATACCGGACCTATCGACGCTTATTTTGACTACAAGTTGGGTACGCTGGAATATCGTTCTGTTCGCTTTGAGAACGAACTGCTGGACAAGCCGAACTTTCAAGGAAACGCAGCGGTCAATTATACCGACCGCGAAACACCGTGGACCCGCATTATTGAGCATAAGTGGTTTGAGTTTGGCAAAGATGAAAATGGGAACGATTTGCCAAAAACGATCATTAGCCGCGAGTATTCTTCTGAATGGAAACCCGGTGACGAGCCCTACTATCCAGTGAATGATGAGAAGAACGGTGCGCTCTATGCGGAGTACAAAAAGCTAGCCGACGCAGAGCCGAATGTGATTTTTGGCGGCCGTCTGGGCGAGTATAAATATTACGATATGGATGCTGTCATCGCATCGGCGCTTGAAATGACTGAGAAGCATTTTGGCTAACCCTCTCTGCCGTCGAAAAACCGGTTGCAATCCGCCGACATATCTGTTAAAATGAATATGCGGCGCA
>ENA-ORSB01003638-ORSB01003638.1-human-gut-metagenome-genome-assembly--contig:-NODE-3638-length-10584-cov-6.020610_pt1 | contig 10584 bp, 9 predicted proteins | sample MGYA00242180_ERZ509144 | MGnify/ENA primary metagenome ERZ509144 (study PRJEB26280, sample SAMEA2338661) | human gut metagenome | biome: human gut; feature: human-associated habitat; material: faeces... | reverse complement strand
GGAATCGGATAATGTTTATTGGTTCCAATTCCCTTTTCATTTAAGAACTTCTCTAATTCATCCCTGCGTGCACAGCGGATTGCAAAGATGTGGAATACATGCTTCGTATCCGGCATTATAGTTGGCAGAGCGATTTCCGGATTCTTAATTCCGGCAAGATATTTCTCTGCTGTCTCAATACGGTTTGCATTCCAGCGGTCTAAGTTCTTTAATTTAATTCTTAAGAAAGCTGCCTGCATCTCATCCAGTCTGGAGTTATTTCCCTGATAGATATGATGATATTTATAATCAGAACCGTAGTTGCCAAGGGCACGTACTTTATCTGCCAGCTCTTTATCATTGGTTACAAAAGCTCCGGCATCTCCTAATGCACCTAAGTTCTTGCCCGGATAAAAACTGAATCCGGCTCCGTCTCCAAGACTACCCACATGTTTTCCCTTATAGAGTGCGCCATGTGCCTGTGCAGAATCTTCGATTACTTTCAGATTGTGACGTTTTGCAATCTCCATGATTTCATCCATTGGTGCCGGCTGTCCATAAAGATGTACTGCCATAATTGCTTTGGTCTTATCGGTAATCTTCTCTTCGATTCTTGCCGGGTCAATGTCAAAGGACTCTAAAGTCGGCTCTACAAATACCGGAGTTGCACCTGTATAAGAAACTGCCAGTGCAGTTGCAATAAAGGTATTGGATGGAACAATGACTTCATCGCCTGTCCCGATTCCATATGCTTTCAGTGGAAGAAACAGTGCATCCAGTCCGTTGCCTACACCGACACAGTATTTCACGCCACAATATGCGGCATACTCTTCTTCAAACTTTGCTAATTCTTCTCCCTGGATAAACCAGTTTTTTGCTAAAACCTGCTGAAATTTTCCGGTAAGTTCGTCCTTGATTTCATCATGCATTTTCTCAAATGACACAAATGGTATTTTCATGGCAATTCTCCTTTACTTATCCTTATTTTCCTCTTTTACAAATGCAAGGAATTTATCGTAATCCCTGATATAATCATTTTCATCATAATATTCATCTATATATGTATTAATTATGTTTTTAATTTCTTCTTTATCAGTAATTTTTCCAAAATCATAATTTTCAAAATATTTATCAAATAATTCATCATACATATACCAAATTTGTTTTTTAGCGTCTGCATATGTTGCATAATCTTTTCTTGGTTTCTTTTGTTCTCTTTCAATATTAAATATAGATTTTGAATAATCTTCATATTTAACAAGTAAATCATAGAATTCAGTATCAAATTCTTTTGAATAGTTAAGAACTCTATCATATATTTCATCTTTTGTTAACTTACTTAAGTAATTTTTTGATATATTCATTAACTTATCTAAATCAAAAAGTGCTCCACCACTTGAACCTATTTTCTTAAATTCAAATTTAAAGTCTTCTATTTTTGCATCTTTATTACAATCAAACCATGCTTCAAAATTTGAATTTGCCACTGTTGCAAGATAAATCATAACTGCTTCAACTGGAACTCCTTTTTCATGATAAAAACTTACTGCTGCTTCTGGATCTTTTCTCTTACTTAGTTTTCTTTTATTACCTGTTGATTCATCAACCTTTACAAAAGGTGCAATATGTGCATATTTTGGTACTTTAAATCCAAGTACATTAAAAAATTGTATATGCTTATTTGTAGATGATACCCATTCATCTCCTCTTATAACATGTGTTGTATGCATTAAATGATCATCTATCGCATGAGCAAAATGATATGTTGGAAGTCCATCATTTTTAATAATTACTTCATCAATATCATTTTCTGGCATTTCAATTTTTCCCTTTATTAAATCATTTACTACTATTGTTTTGTAAAAATCACCTGGAGATTTCAATCTTATTACAAACTTTTCTCCATTCTTAATTCTTTCAACAGCCTCTTCTTTTGGGATAAATCTATCTTTTGCCCATCTTCCATAATAACCTATTCTTTGTTTTGATTTTTCTTGTGTTTCTCTTATAGTATCTAATTCTTCTTTAGTTGCAAATGATGGATATGCTAAATCTTCTTCTATTAATTTTTTTGCATATGCCCAGTATATATCTTTTCTTTCACTTTGTTTATATGGACCATATTTTCCTTTTTCAGTTGTATCACTAGTCATACCTTCATCAAATTCTATACCAAAGTCATTTAAATCTCTAATGATTTTTTGAACTCCATTTTCAATACTTCTTTCTGTATCAGTATCTTCAATTCTTAAGAAAAATACTCCATCAGTTTGCTTTGAAAATTTTTGAGCTATAAAAGAAACTAAAAGTGCGCCAATATGTACAAATCCTGTTGGACTAGGTGCGAATCTTGTTACTATTGCGCCTTCCTTTAAATCTCTTTCTGGATACATTTCTTCATATTCTTGCCAAGTATGTTTTACTCCTGGTAATAAAAATTCAGCAAATTCTTTATTTGTCATAATAATCAACCCTTTCATTAAATAAAAAAAGCCTATGATTATAAGGACGATTTTTTCGCGGTACCACCTTACTTCATAGACTTACTATGCTCTCTTTTGCTTTTAACGCTTGCCATGCGGTTTAAACTCCAAAGCTTCTTTCAAATACTAATTATATCTATTTACACCATACATAGACTCTCTTTAATAACTTATATTTTACTCTTCTTCTTCCTTGTTTCTAAATGTATTTTAACATATTTTATTTTGATTGTAAACATTAAAATTAATGCATAAAACTACTTTTAGAAAACGCATCTATATCTGTTGGAACATTACTTATAAAATCAATTATTTCACTCGTAAAATTTTCTTTTTTACATACAAACTCTCCATTTGTTTGTGAAAACATATCGCTAGTAAGTGGATCAAGTTTTGTTACGCCTTTAAGCTTATTAACTTTTTCTATGTTACATGATTTAGGAACAAAATATGATACTCTAATATTATCATTTTCAATAGTTGAATCTATAGAAAGAGCATGACCTACATCTCTTATCATCATAAGTAAATGATCATCAAAAGAAAGTATATCAACTTCACCTGTTCCTAATTCTACAGGATATTTATTAAACAAATCTCTTGATAAATCATTTTCTTTACCAAACAATATTATTGGTTCATCATCTTTATTTATTTTTCTATCTATAACTGGCATAGAATGAAATATTTTTTCATTATTCACTATGTAAAAATGAAATGCATGAAGATAATCATTTATTGTTTTGCATTTTTCAAAAGATTCTACTTCTTTTCTATTAATATTATATCCAAACAAATTTTTTTGAAGTTCTTTTTCTAAACCAACTGTCATCTTCAAAATACATTCCTCATAAATACTTGTTAACCTATCATAATCATAATTACTATTTAATAATTTTTCATTATATTCATTAATTGAATTATTAATTACATCTTTTAAATAAGGGCTCATGTTATATGTATCAATAACCCAGAAAAAATAATCCTTAATAGTGTCTAATTCTTTTATTAAATTATCAACATATTTTATCGCACCACTGGTATCATAAGTTTTCTCATTTGGTCTATTTTTTAAAATTAAATCTTTTATTTTCATATCTATTTTGAAAAACTTATCTAAATTTTCATAATTTTCATTCATTCTATCACCTTTATTTCTTCAGAAAGTATTGAATATAAATATGTATTAACATGTCTTTTTGTTTTATTTTCAATATATTTCTTATAACCAGTTAATTGCTTTATATAATTTTCATCAATTATATTTTTTAGTTTGTAATCAATAATATCTATATGATTGGGATATATAAGCATTAAATCTATTATTCCATGATATTTTTCATTTTCTTCTTCATAAACAAATTCATATTCTTTATATATTTGCGCATTTTTTATATTTTTTAGTAAATCATTATCTTGATATGATAAATCAATTTTAAATCTATGATTGGATTGAATGATGTATAGCTTATAGGCAATAACTGCCACTCCTGCAATTGCATTCGCCATAACTGCCGAATATAGTCCAAGGCCATTTATAATTGCGATAATCGTGATAACTATCGTTAATAAACGTAAAACTATATCGCACAGTTTCAGACTTACCAAATGTTCATATGCCAACATAATTCCGGATAATGGAGTAAATGCAAATGCAAACACATTATAGATAGCAATAATGATATATACATTCTTAAGTTTAATTAATTCCCCGGCTGTCAATCCAGCATATATATTTCCAAGAAAAAAATATAATACGGAAAATAATGCCAAAAAAATCAGTGCAAGAATCAAGAAAATTTTGGTCACCAGGCTGAGCAGCTCTGTTACTTTCTCCTCTTTTCCTTCCGTTCTATACTGGGCCACATACTTGGCTACGGCCTCACTGATACCAAAATCCATTATTAATAGCGTAATAATAGATGTTCCAATGCTATAAATTCCATAATCACCGTCTCCCAATTGATGAATCAGCCAGGGAGTGAACAACAGTCCGGAAATTATATTAACGGCTATAGATATATAAGAAACCAACGTTGCCACTTTTATTTGATTTCTACTATGCACTTCAACATTCTGTTCCATTCAAATTATCCTCTTCTATTTTTTTTCGGAGTAGCTTAATATCATGAAAATATTCCCCATATTTTTCCCACCACGATACATCTTTATTCCACCATTTTGTTTTCTTCAGCCACTGAATATCATCATCATCAAAGCGATATCGAATATGTCTTGCCGGAATCCCTCCTACAATACTATAGGGTTCCACATCTTTAGTAACAATAGCTCCCGAAGCGACAATCGCTCCATCACCTATTTTAACGCCTGATCGAATCATTACCTTTTTGCCGATCCACACATCATTTCCAATAATGCAATACCTGTCGTTTTCTTTATCAGCATGTGGATATGCCTGTTCCAGCGTCCAATAGTCGTTCTTTACAAAACTCTGATAAGAAATACCCGTTTTAAAATAAAATGCCTGACTTGTGGATGCAAAAACAGAAGACGGATGTTCTCCAAATATAATTGTAACATTGTCCGCTATACTACAAAATCTCCCAATATCTGTCTTAAAAAAAATAGTGTTGTTTCCAATATAAGACATGTAACCTATCTTACAATCAGTTAACCCCACATGTGGCATTACTGTATTACATCCCTCGAATTGCGTTTTTGTATCTATCTCCGTATGCCAATGTATATTGCACTTCTTTTGAGTATTCAATTTTCGTGTATAATTGAATCCTTTTACAAAATTTATTATTCTCTTAAACATTCTGTCATTCTCCGTCTTTTCTGTTTCTGGTCCAGTTTTTTTCACTGGCTACTACTTTTGCCGGATTTCCGAATGCCATGGAATTGTCTGGGATGACCATTTTCCCGGTGACAAGTGCACCAGCTCCGATGATGCAGTTCTTTCCTACAACAGCACCACTTAGCAGAATACTTCCCATTCCCACAACGGTATTATCTCCAACCGTACAACCATGGACTACCGCATTATGTCCGATGGACACACCTTTTCCGATGTGGATGGAATGTCCTTCATCCGTATGCAGTGTGCTGTTATCCTGCACATTGGAATTGTCATCGATAAAAATGCTTCCCGTATCGCCACGCACCACTGCATTATACCAGATTCCAACGTTCTCCCCTAATGTTACATCCCCGACAACATGTGCGCCTGGGGCAAGAAAAATGTGTATTTTCTGATTATCTGATTCTGATTTTTTCGATTCCATATTTTTTTCTCCCTGCTTTTCCATAACAATTAATTTTTCAATGCCGTAATTGGCACTACATAATGAAAACATGTTTCCGGAACTATTAATTCCCATATATTCATGATTTATTTTATTCCAATCCGACTGATTTTACAAATCTAATCCAACAAATTTTTTTCAATCCAATAGATTTTATAATTTTAATCCGATTGATTTTTAAATCCCAATCCGACAGATTTATGGTTTTCTACCAGATTCATTTTAGATTTCATTTAAAAATGTTGTACACAAAATGGCTTTGTTTTACCTTCTCGTTTACATCGCTCCAACTTCTGCTGTGCTATCTGAATTGCCTTTTCTCCATCACCGAATTTACAGAGTTTTCCATACATTCTGGCGCTCTTTGCCTTCGAGTTGAGCCATTCTTCTGTTACTCCTTCCTTGTCAATGCAAAAACCATAATTATGTGCATTTGCGGCAAGCCACGTATATGCCTCATCATTTGAGCTCTTTGATTTATCAGCATTAATGTCAACTGCAATGCCTAATTGGTGTTCACTTGTTCCGGGCAAAGCTACCCATTCCTTAGCAGTTCTTTCTGCTCTTGACTGTGAATATCCTTCATTTATATAAGCTTTTATTTTATCATCTAATATTTTCTGCTGTTCTTCATAAGTTCGATAGCCTTCCCGAACAACCGGATATATTCCATCTTTCCTTGCTGCATCAAACATTTCTTGTAAATACGGATATATCCTGCTATCCACCTTTTGACCATTTGATAATTCTGTTAATTCCACTCTATAATCTTCCGGTATTTCATTCCAACGGTTTACTACAATTAAATACCACTCCTCCGAAACCGGAATACTATGTAAATTCCCTAATCTTGAAGGAAATTCGTGAAATAGATTACATAGTATCAAAAACAAGTAAACTATGATAATTCCTCTCAACCATTTCCCTCGCAACTTATTTTTTTATCTCTTTTCTTTGCCATATTGTTATTTATGCCTTCATCCTTCTTGACCAGCTCTTTATAGCGAATGGCATACATAGAATACCAATCAAGACAGGAATTGTAATAAGTAGATATGGTGACCAGATAAGCTTCCCAAAAATACGAAAAGTATTAGTTCTGAAAATATCTGTTGAACTTCCTACCAATGGTATTAAATCCAATGCTTTTTGCATTCCATAAGGAAGATATTCTGCAATCAACATTGGTCCATATACAACAGCAAGACTAAGCAGTAAGGTAAGTACATTATTTTTTACAGCCGCTGATATAAACATAACAATTCCGGCAAAACCTATTGCTCCAAGCAGTACAAAAGCATATTCATAAATTTCTGCCTGCAGCATATTCATAGGTGCAACAGCAATCAGCTTGATATTCTGAATCGGCATATCCCATCCGGCAGTTCCCATAAAAAACAACTGTGATATAACACTTGAAACAGCAAGTAATGCAAATAACTCCACTGTAAACGCTAAACCAGTAAGAATTTTGGCAAGAGCGATTTTCCCCCAACCATTTCGAGTCGTCAATACTAATGCACTTGTATTATCATGCCATTCGCCAGCAAATAAAGAGGATAAAACAATACCGAGAAACAAAGCCATCACAACTCCCAGATCCGCAACCGTACTACCAAGAAGCGTTGACCATCCTTCTACCCACTCATAATGAAATGGTTTTTCTACCTTTCTCTCTATCTGATGTAAAAACTCTTTTTCAGCTCCTACCTGACCACTGACCTCCAAAAACTCATCAAGCACCTGCTGTCTTCTTTCATAGAAGCCTGTTAACTTATCCGGATCAACATAGCTTATCATCGTTTTATAATTACTGGTATCTCGAAGCTCCGGATACAATGTTCCGAGCCAACTATTAACTATCTGCCAGTCTGTCTTTTCCAGTTCTTCCTCCATACCGTCAGATTCCATTTGCTGATAATCACTTACTATTTGCTGCAAGGTTTCATCAGTCAATTCTCCACCAAATGAAAGTGCATATCCCTGACTATCCTTTATTACTGTATATCCATCAAAATTATTGCCAAAAGCACTTGTATAGTCATCTGAACTGCCAAAACCGAACCATTGAAACAAAAGTATGCTTCCAAAAATTACATAATAAACAAAACACAACAACACACATATTTTAACAATTTTCTTTCGCCATAACTTTTTATGCTCTAACCAAAATAGTTCCATTCTATTTCACTCCTTCCTCTGTGGGAAAATAAAATAAATAAAGATCTTCCAATGTAGCTTCACAAGGAACCGCTCGCTCACTGGGCATATTGTCTGAAATAATACGCAATATAATTTCTTTTCCTTCGTGCCGTAAATTAGCAACCGTTGTTTTTGTCTGCCATTGTCTAGCTTCTTGTGGAGAAACAGAAAGCTCCCAAACCTTACCATTTGCCTTATGAATCAACTCAGGAACCGTACCCTGCAATATAAATTTTCCTTTTTTCATCAATAGCACTTCATCTGCTATTGCTTCTATATCCGATACAATATGTGTGGAAAGAATTACAATTTTATCGCCTGCATACTCTGAGAGCAGATTACGAAAACGGACACGCTCTTTCGGATCAAGTCCTGCAGTCGGCTCATCCAAAATCAAAATTTTCGGATTATTAAGTAACGCCTGTGCAATTCCTACTCTTTGTTTCATACCACCGGAAAAAGTTTTTACTTTTTTGTTTGCCACATGGCTTAAATCAACCACTTCCAACAATTCAGTCACACGTTTTTTTGCAACATTCTTCGGTATTCCTTTCAGTGCTGCAATATACATTAAGAACTCCACCGCAGTATAATTTGGATAATATCCAAAATCCTGTGGTAAATAACCCAACACATTCCGGTAATCTGCCCCCATCGAAGTTACTTCTTTTCCATCCAGCAATACCTCCCCTGAGGTTGACTCCAAAACAGCACATAGCATACGCATCAATGTTGTTTTACCTGCACCGTTAGCCCCCAAAAGACCATATACTCCCGGCTTTAAGGTTGCACTAACACAATCTACCGCTATTTTCCTGCCATACTGTTTTGTTAAACGATCAAGCGACAATTCCATACATTTTTCCTTCCTTTCTCATCTCTGCAATATAATGAATTTCATTTATAAAGAACATAGCAAAAATCAAAAATGTAACAATCCACACCCCCACTGCTGATGTTTCATATAACCATGGCAATATTCTTGCTGACATCCCCCAACAAATGCAGGAACCCAGCATTACAATCGCACATATCTGTAAACTCTGTTTCTTTTGCAAACGGATCAAACGTAGCAACGCAACCATACACACTAAGTACGGAACCAGGCAGTATAGAACCATCTGTCCAATCTCTTTATAAGAATTTTGCAAATAAACTTCCATACACAAAAGAATTGTTATACACACCAAATTAGCAGCCCCAGCCAAAACCAGCTTTGCTAACGTTATTTGGGCACCAGAAGCTCTTGTTACCGCTTCAATCTCGCTCATTCCATAATACTGGCTTTTAAAAATTGCTGGCATGATAGCCAATACAAACAGCGGCATAAAAATTGGTATATTCTTTGGCACGTCTGCAATGCTGGCAATTGTTAAACAAACTATAAATAACGTTACTGCCTGCAAACCAAATATTGGAATACCTTCAAAGCGAAATACATCTGAAAGATAGTGAAAGAAACCTGTCCTCGGTTCTGCCCTAGTCACTTCCTGTTCTCGTACAATTTCAGTGCAAAGCTTAATCGTTTCCTCTAATCTTTTAGGCTGTACTTCCTCTCCTAAAGATTGCTGTAAATAGCCCTTCAAATTTTTATCTTTCATTTTCCTGCTCCTTTCTCATAATTTTTAAAGCATTACGAACCCTGCTTTGTGCTGTTCGCATATTGCATCCCATCACTTTTGCAATCTCTCCAAAACTAAGTTGTTCTCCAAAGCGTAGAATGACTGCTTCCCTTTGTTCTGATGATAAAAAATTCAAAAAATAGCTTATCTCTGCCCTATCCTCTAGCCGAACTATGTCGTTATACTCATGCACTATATTTTCTTCATCTTCTAATGGAGAAAACTCAACCTTCCTACTTTCATCAATACATAAATGATTTGCAATCGTGTATAGATAAGCCTTAAATTTCTTTTTCCCTTTATATCCGGATAAATTCTTAAACAACTTCAAAAATGTTTCCTGAGTCAGGTCTTCTGCTTTTTCCAGATTAGAGCAATGCCACCTACAGTAACGTAAAATAGATGTATAATAGCGTTTTATCAATTCTTCTGATGCATTTTCATTTCCAAGTAGAATCTGTTCCACTAATTCGTCATCACTCAACACGCATCAGACTCCTTTCCATTGAATATCTATCTATATATAATAACGGGTTATGCACTTAAAATGATTAAAAGATTCCTCATTTTTTCTTAAAACGAATTAAACTATTAAACCAATATTTTATCTCAACTCCTTTCAAAAATATCAAATAAATCAAACACTACCTTTTCCTCCGCTTAGAGTAATACTTCCCACACAATCCTGCACTGGCAACTCTGTTTACCCATTATGTATCAACGGTTGCTTCTTCAGCATCGCCTTCTGCGTCCTCCATAGAAGCGTTTATTCCTAATGAAAATGGAGATTTAATGCAATATTGCAAATGCACCAATGATTTTGTGAATGCAATCATCGATGACTATTTCAATTCTTTTAAAATACGCAAGGATTTAACAGAAGGTCTGGTTTATGAATGGACAAACTCTACGGAGCAGATACATGATAGGTATTCCGATGAAGAAATCAAAACACTCTGGTCGAAGCTATATGAAATCAACAATGTAGATATTATCTTGATTATGATTTACACCGGCTTGCGACCAACC
>ENA-ORSB01003636-ORSB01003636.1-human-gut-metagenome-genome-assembly--contig:-NODE-3636-length-10593-cov-2.548491_pt1 | contig 10593 bp, 8 predicted proteins | sample MGYA00242180_ERZ509144 | MGnify/ENA primary metagenome ERZ509144 (study PRJEB26280, sample SAMEA2338661) | human gut metagenome | biome: human gut; feature: human-associated habitat; material: faeces... | reverse complement strand
AGCCGCCATGAAAGGGACCAGCTTCTCTGTCACGCTTCCAATTCTTTTGATTCCTCCTATCAGAATAAGTGCAACCAATATGGCTATAATAATACCTATCACAAGATTGATGGTAAATGTATTGCTCCTGTCAGCCAGATTATAATTAAAAAGTGCTGAATCTATAGCCGTAGTTATGGTATTTACCTGTGTCGCATTTCCAGTTCCAAAAACAGTGAGTATTCCGAGAACAGAATATGCTATGGCAAGGAAATATGCATTCTTGCCAAGACCATTCTTGATATAGTACATTGGTCCGCCGACCCAGTCTCCATTTGAATCTTTCTCTCTGTAAAAACCAGCCAGTACAACCTCAGCAAACTTTGTTCCCATTCCAAGGAGTGCTGATATCCACATCCAGAACACGGCGCCAGGGCCTCCTATAGCAATCGCTCCCGCAACCCCCGCTATATTACCGGTTCCAACTGTTCCCGCCAGCGCAGTACACACAGCCTGAAACGGACTTATAGCACCGTCCGATGTCTCTTTCTTGTTGAATATCTTTCCGAATGTGTGCTTGAACGCATAACCGAACTTTGTAAACTGAACACCTCGGTTTCGTATAAGGAGCCACAGTCCTACACCCACGATACATATCATGGATGGCACTCCCCATATAAAATTGTTCACCGATGAATTAACATCAGTAATGATCTTAAGTAATTTATCCATATCTGCTCTTTCTCTTTTCGTTTTTCTTATTTTTTACATACCAAGTATGATTTTACAATACATTGTGCTTGTTGTGCAAGAAAAACCGCATCCACTTTAGTCATGGATGCGGTTTTTAATTTATATAATATTGTTATATACTTTTAACTCAAATTATGTATTTGGAGCTATTCAATCTCTGCCCAGCTAAGTGATGAATCACTTTCTACAATTACATAATCATTTGTATAGTCATTATTGTATGTATCATCATTTTCTGAAGCATATTCTGCAAGGCCACTATCCAAAGAAGTTATTTTCTTCTCGCCATCGCATAGCTCCCACTGTTTTAATTCGCTATTATACACTGCTCTAACCCATTCTTTTTGACGAACCTTTGTGTTTTTGTCTCTCCACAATGCATAATATTCCAAAGCATCATAATTGTCCGTTATAGATGCAACACATACTGTTGCAACCTCATACGGGCCTTTCACACCAATATAATCTAACACGTCACCAACAGTATACGCCGGTGCATTCGTGTACTCAAATTTAACATAATGTTGATCACCAAACGCCTCGTCATTATTATCCAAAACATCTTCTGCATCTGCATTCTCCTGCCGTTCCTTGATTACTGTCTCATAATAATATACTTTTTCATCAAGATTGTAATCCCACTTGACAATCGTATCTGAGCCAAACATATTTTTCTCAACAGTAACAGGAACACCTCTTAAATATCCCTGAGGAACTTTTACATCCACAGATACATCATATACAATATAGTATTCATCTGTTTTTATCACATTGTCAACAGACAGAACATCTATCTGACTTTCATCACTAATATCAACATCAACAATATGCCCATTATCATCACACACTCTACCTGATGTATTCATTAGATTCTTTTTTATTTTGTCCGCTCCTTTATTAGCCAGCATTACGAATTCAGGAATAATTCCCCAAACAATTGTGACAATGCCTACACACACCATCAAAATTATCTCACATACTCCGAGCGCCGAATGTTTGTCCACATTTTTCATAAATAAATGAACACACAATATGAACAAGCAAATGCATCCTATTATCAATATTGGTAATTGCATAATTTAATTTTCTCCCGTAAAAAAATAGTGCGTGTCTATTCGATAATGTCAATTATGAACGAATATCCAGATGTTCGAACACAATATAACCCTGCAGGTGTACCTTCTGGAATCTTATAGTATCCATATCCCTCTGGAGCAGTCTGCGCTTCTGCATAATATTTTTGTCCTAATACATAATACTTCACAGATACCGTAGCTGATCCTTCCTTGCTTTCATAATCTGAATAATATTTATAGAATATGCCTGTCGGTTCTGTATACGATAAATAGTAATCACCATTTACTTCGACGTAATCCTGTATACTACTTGCTGTTTCTCCATTTATCTCATAGATTTTATTTAAAGGCATATTGTTTTCTTCCATTTTTTCGCTCAAATTCTTTCTGCGAAACTCTATACAGCCATTATCTGCATCTACAGTAAATTCCTGTGGCATTGTATATCCCTCCGATTCAATAGGGTATATATCATAATTCCAGCCTCCGCCAAATTCCACCAACAAATCACCTGGATACATCTTTACGCAGGAGAAATCTGAATCGGTAAATTTAATATAACTATTATCATTCTCATCAAGGACATGTGAAGAATCCATTGAATACAATCTGTCCTCATGCTGTATCCAATATTTTTTAAAATATCGTTCACCTTCATTCTCATATGCATTTACAGCCTCTTTGTACGACATAGGTGAGCCATTATCTGTAATTATATTTGACGCTTCTGTTGTGGTTACCTCAGTGGTTGTTACTTCTGTTGTGGTTTCTTCTGTTGTCACTTCTGTTGTTGCCTCTGTTGTAGTTGCTTCTGTTGTTGTCGCCTCTGTCGTTGTCTCCTCAGTTATTACCTCTGTAGATAACACTCCAGAACCTGATTTACCATTATTTCCACAGGAGCACAATAATGCAATTCCTAATACTGCACAGGATCCTATTATTGTTTTTCTTAATTTCATCATCTCTTCGCCTCTTTCTCAGCAGATTGCCGTATATTATTCAAATTATAAATAAGTTTCTAGTATGCCTCCCCTCTTTTTGATTCTTTTATTATTTTTTACTCATGTAGCTCTTCTGAACTATAGGAGTTACAACGCCTATCTCTATTTGACCCATGTCAAAACCATACGGCGTTAACATCCATATAAATTCGATTTTTAATCTATTAACACCAGTTATATTCAAATCAAAATTCTGAGGCAGAACACCACTCTTAACAACATCCGATGAATATAGCAGCTCACCGTCGCCATATATTTTTACTTTACCAGCCGCAGAGGATTCAGCATTATCCTTACAGTCATAATGTAATACAACCTTACCTGACAACTTGTCATACTTACCGCCGAGTAAATATTCTATTTCGCTGCTTTCCGAGTCTGAAAACATATATCCTCCAGATTCACTAAGTAATATACCGGAAGAATAAGAAGTTCCAGTGTTATCCTTATCTATTCCAGCCCACTTATGTATGTCGCTATCCTTGTAAAATTCATCCAAATCAGAGAGCGACACAGGCTCAAAACTAGAAATTCTTTCAAGCTCATCTAATAACTCTACATCTTTACCAACTATATTTATTGCATCGTTAATTACTTTTTTTGCTGTATCATATTCATTATTTTTTGTATGAGTTTCTGCCTTATCTATTGCAGCGTTAATACATTCATTTTTAGTTTCTGCTTTCTTTACCTTATATGAGTCATCCTTAAAATAATTTTCCAACTCATCATATATACTGCATCAGACCAGTCCTTTTCTTTCTCATATGATGCAGCTTCACTCTCCATATAATCCCTATATGTTTTTTCCACATCTTCTATTTTTCCGCTAAGTGACCCATCATCATACACTTTCATAGCGCTCTTATATACATCTATTGCCTTAAGATATTTTTTATCTTTAACGTATATTTCTGCCTCAGCTACAGTCATCTCTATAAATTTTGTCTCAGATTCCTTTATCTTATTTTGAGAATCATCGTAATTAGTATCATTTACAGATACTTTTTCATAGTAGGGAATTGCCGCACCATATTTTTCTGAATTATATAATTCCTCTGCTTTATCATAATTGAGCTTTGACTTTCTTAGATCCGCTAAATCTGCTTTTTTCTGAGTTATATATTGTTCAACTTCCTGATTATCCGTCTCAATTCCAGACAATCCATCTACTGCAGCCTCATAATCTATACTCCCGGAATTGTATGATTCAACATAATTTTCTGTTTCTTCTTTTGCCTGTTTTACAGTTGTACATCCATACAACAGAGGCAAAGTAATCACACACAGCACAGATAAAATTATTACTTTACTTTTCATTCCCATCCCCCTATTCATTAAGATTTCTCAGAATTTGATTGTTTACATCACAAACAGTATCCATCTGAGAATCATCAAGATATCCATCTGCCCTCATATATTTTGTCATACCAAGCATCAAAAAATCAGAATGAATTTTTTTGGTAGAAGTCTGTGATGCTACAACATCCCAATCTTCTGAATTCTCATTCCAGTCAACTGTTACATAAATATAATCTGTTGTAAGATCATTATGCCAAAATTGAACATAATACTCCAAAGCATCAAGTTCATCTACACAATAATAAAAATCGTAATCAGGATTGTACATATCTATTTGTTCACCAGCACTTACAAGCATGACCGTTTCAACATTTGCATAATCCGTTCCCTGTTGACGATTGATATAATTCAGAAGCTGTCTTGGTGTCAGATATGGAGACTTATTATATTCAAATTTAGATGATGTATATTCTGCATTAGCCCATACCAAATAATATGTTGTGTTAAATAATCCCTTAACTTTATAATTAAATCTAATATTATCTACATACAGTTTTCCCAGACTGCTTTCATATGAAAATTCACAATTTACTTTTATTTGATTTTCACTTGTGGTTATCTCATAGTCTGTTATATGCCCCTCCCCAAATCCATCTACATCTTTATAGTTGCCCATCAATGAGCCACTTACTTCGAAGTCTTTTATATCTCTTTCTATTTTTTCAGGAGTAATCCTCATATATAGTTCAGAAATGTCATATCTTTTTTTATAGAAGTATCCAACTACAATCAACCCTATAACTATAATAACTACAACATTTATTGTTAGCACTGTCACAACTGTTTTATTTTTTTCCCTATTCATATACTCTCCTCACTTCATCGTTAAAATTTAACTTATAAGCATTATAACGAATATACGTCATATTTTCAACCTTTATAACGTATTTATATATCTAACTTTCATTTCATGAAACTGTAAAATAATTATCATGCGAGGTAGAATATATGAATAACAACGAAATTCTAAAAAAAATAGAAACATATATGAAATTAAGGAACTGGTCTATCTACAAATTGGCAAAAGAAGCTGATATTCCTTACTCTTCTTTAAACTCAATGTTCTTGAAGAACACACAGCCCACAATTCCTACATTAGAAAAGATTTGTTCCGGATTAAATATCTCCATGTCTGATTTTTTCTCCGACAAACATGCTGAAAACATTCCTTATATGAGCCTAACAGAAGATGAGCAAGAGTTATTATCTCTATACAACAAATTATCAAAATCTGACAAAAAACTTTTTATGTACTACGCTCGAGGATTTGCTAAATCAGATTTATCTACCAACGATTCTGAATAAATTATTTGTTTCATATTATGTTATAGATAAGAAAAAGCGCAGGTGAAAACAATTCACCTACGCTTTTACATTTTTGCCATAATCTATTTTTTTCTTACTCTCTGTTCTTCAGCACCTCAGCCGGCACGATCTTGTTCAATCTGCCGACCAGAACTCTGTTGATTATAAAATACAGGACAAGTATTCCGCCGTAAAGCGCAGCCCAGAGCCACGGGGCAAATGTCAGCTTGACACCGCAGTTTACATTTGACACCAGAGAAGGATACACTGCACTCATTATGAGCTTTGCAAGTGGCAGGCATATTGCTGCTCCGATTGCGATTATGAAGAAATTGCCATCAAGATATAGCTTTCTGATCTCCTTCGTCCTGAAACCAAACACCTTTATCAATGAAATTGAGAATGCTGATCTGTCAATCATGACCTTCATCATCAAATACATTACCACTACGAATATAAGTGTCGAGATAATAACTATCATAACAACCATACTTCTCATCTGATCTGCAAATATTCCAGCAGCCGACTCTATATCGGCCTTTGTTGTGGTTGCGTAAAGTCTTGCAGGATCAACCTCCAGATCCTTGTCTGAAAATACTACATTGTACTCATCACTTCCAGCTCCGAACAGCTCCCTTGCATCATCTATAGTCATGAAAACATAAAATGCCGGAGTATATTGTGTCACACTGTCCACTGTAAAACCATAATCTATATCATTCTCCTCGTCGTGGAGCACGATTTCGTCACCCACACTATAACAATATTTCTCAGCAAATGATGATGATATAGCAACTCTGTTCTTGCCATCCTTAAGGTCAACATCAAAATACTTAGTATTCTTTGAAAGTCCAAGAACTGTCACATCCCAGTTGTAACCATATACCTCTTTCTTCAAAGTCTTAGCATACGCTGCCTCACCGCCCTCAGGGGGATTCTCTGTAGGATATTTGTATGTATACATATATTCATAATGGGTATCCTCCACATTCTGCTTCTTGACCTTTGAACAGAAAGTTGCAGTGTTAAGGCTTAACATCAGGCATATGAGGGCTATAAACATTCCGATCACAACGGTCAACCCTGTTCTCATCTCTCTGAGCATCTGTCTGACTCTGAATCTTCCGACAAATCCCATGTCTCCGAGATCGACATTGCTGCCCTTCGGCTGCTTGACCTCATTCTTTATAAGTGAAAGAGCTGTCTGTGAGAGCTTCTTTCTGATAACGAAGTAGTTCACAACTATCGCTGTCAGTGGAGGCATCACAATACCGTACACTATAAGAATCGGCGGAATCTTTACATCCATAGCAGGGATGGAATAATACGCATATGCATCTGCCATCTGAACAGGGATTCCCACATTGCTTATCCCGATCAGAAAACCGATTATGCCTGCAACTGTTGTGACTATGACCGGAAGTGTCAGATAATGCATTATGAGATCTCTTCTCTTGACCCCCAGGGCATAAAGTGCACCTATGACGCTGCTCTCCTTCTCTATTCCATGTACAACAAATACCGATATGACATATGTGAACAGAAGCATGAGCAGCACACCGAAGAAATATCCCGCCTGTACATTGATCTGCTGGTCATCAGCGGCTCCACCTGTTCTCGGATTATCATCACTTGTCACAAATGATGTAATATTTGCAAGATCTGTGTCGTAATCCTTGAGGAATGAATCCGTCTCCTTCTTGAGCTCTGCCACTCCATCTGCAAGCTCATTTGCGCCTGACTTAAGATCCTTTATGCCATCCTTGAAATCGTTTATGGCTGCGCCAGTTCTATCCCAGTATTCCTGGAAATACTCATCATCTATTCTGTCTGTGTCAACCTTAATGTCCTCAAGAGCGTCCTTCACATCATCGCATGTGGTCTTGCCCTTAAGTCTGAACGCATAAAGATAAGTCTCTGTCTTAACACTCTCACCTGTTGCATGAAGTTTATCATATGCACCCTCTGTAACGAATACTGTTCCAAACATCTTGCTGTCGACAACTGTATCTGACATCTCCTTGAAAAGCGCATTATAATCAGGTGATGTCCCTATTCCTGTCACCTTGAATTCATTTCCTGCTATCTGTATTATATCTCCGACAGAAATATCATTTACCTGACTGAATCTCTTCTCAACAACTATCTCATCATCAGCCTCCGCAAGATTTCCCTCATCACATTCCACAAGATCTATGTTCTCCCTGTTGGCAAATACCCTGATAGTCTTGCCATCCATGACATCGTAATCCTCGTAGAACATCCCCTCAACCTCTGCGCCAGCATCCTCAAGCCGGGATATCTCTTCATCGCTCAGTGGAACGAATACGGAAAACTGACCATCCTCTATCTTATTTGCCTCGTCATGTGTCTCGCCATTGTCAATGATCGTATATCCGGCTCCTATCAGCGAGACAATGACATACATACCCATGATGATAAGAAATGCAAGTGCTATGTATCTGAACAGATTCTCCTTCAGATCCCTCAGAACCCTTTTTCTCAAAACCTTCTGCATATTACAAATCCTCCAATTCTGACGCAGGAACTCTCACTTCGTTCTCATACTCCTTGCTTATAAGGCCATCTTTTATGAAGATAACCTTGTGCACCATGTTCTTGATGGAATTGTTATGTGTTACTATCAGCATGGTCGTTCCATACTTCGCATTTATTTCCTCGAGAAGAACAAGTATATCTCTTGAAGTCTTGGAGTCAAGAGCTCCTGTCGGTTCATCACAGAGAAGGAGTTTTGGATTTTTCACCAGAGCTCTCGCTATAGCACATCTCTGCTGCTGTCCACCTGAGAGCTGTGAAGGGAACTTATTCTGATGCTCCGTAAGTCCCAGTGTCTCGATCAGGTCATCCATAGGAAGCGGATCATCAGTCAGATACTCACACACCTGTATGTTCTCCCTCACGGTGAGGTTTGGAACAAGGTTATAGAACTGGAATATAAATCCCAAATTATCACGTCTGTAGTCCGCAAGCTGGTCGCTTGTCATCCCAAATATCTCTGTTCCATCAACCTTTATCGAACCTGAATCCATGGTGTCAAGTCCACCTATACAGTTCAGAAGTGTTGACTTACCTGAACCTGACGTTCCCTGTATAACACACATCTGTCCTTTTTCAACACCTGTGTTTATACCTTTAAGCACCTGCACATAGCTTCCACCCTCTCCATAGCTCTTCTTTACTCCTGACACTTCCAAATACATAATTTTTCCTCCTTTATGATATCCTCGTTGTTCTAATTTTCATTTACTTTATTTTTTATAGCAATCCATTACACTTTAGTAGCTATTCAAATGTTCATTTGCATACATAACGCTGTTATGGTTTAAGCCTTTTTTTAGGTCTTCCCTGTAATTCGGAAGACCTGTAATAAGACATAATGGGAATTTGATTCCCCTGTACCACATTTTTCATTTTACTGTTTTCAATTTTCTATTCCGGTCAAATCTTATTCTGGATCCTGCCACGGCTTAACCAGGCCATACCAGCCTGAGATCAGATATTTCATACCTGTCTCAACGAACTTCAAGGCATCCTTCTCATTGTCAATATGTGTCACCATGAATATAAACATATCAATCTGTGAATGAGACATCCAATGTACCACATTCCTGTCAACCATCGGTGTTCCATAAGCCCTGCACATCGCCTCACATATAAATGCATTGTGTGCATCCATCTGATCCACTATATTGTCTGGCATGCTCTCCATGCTGGATCCCTGTGACTTCGTAAGAACAAGAAGCACTTCTTCTCTATGCATATAAATCTCATGCACTATGTTCCTGGCCGACTCAAAATCACTGTCCTCATTGTGGTCTGATGCCATGCCATTGTTCATCTCGTCCACCTCAACGGAAAAATGCTCGGTTAACACAGCATTGAGTCTGTCCATCATGTGTCCCACAACATTGCAGAACAGATCGTCCTTATCCTTAAAAAAGAAATATAAAGCTCCGGTTGTCACTCCTGCCTTCTGACATATATTTCTAAGTGACGCACCCATAAATCCCTTATCCATGAACTCTTCCTTGGCACACTTTAGAAGTTCTTTCCTCGTCTCGCTGTCATGTTGTATTTTCTTTGCCATAATCCTCACCCATTTAATTATAATATAAAATAACATAACAGTGTTACGCTTGATAACACCGTTATGTTAAAACATATCGATCATTTTGTCAACTATTTTATTTCTTATACATATCGCTATAAATTCTGTCTATAGTCTCATCACGACTCAACTTATCGTACAGATAATAGTCAGAATCTGATTTAAATGATCCATACACATCCTCAGATTCCAATATCGGTGCCATAATCGACAATTTGTCGCTGTTTTCTTTTCTCATAGCATCTGCCTGTACCTCAAATCCAGTCAGCATATCATGCTCATCAAGAACAGCAAGTGCCGAACTGCTGATCGGAACACCCTTTTCTGTTCCCTGTCTTAAAGTCATTTCCTCACCGTTCAACAGATAATTCAACAGCTTTGCGGCCGCTTCTGGGTGTTCAGTATTATTACTTATCGCATACATTGTTGCAGGTTTAACAAACCAGCCTAAAGATTTTGCCCCCGGCTCACATATGTATTCTCCTATTTTTACATCATATCCATTTTCCTTCAAAGGATCACAATATCCTCCTGCATCACTTACCCACGCAAGAGTGCCGCCAACCTCACCGCTGGCAAAAGCATTCCTGTTAAATGAATCTACAGACATTAAGACTTTTTTATCAAGTAGTTCCTTATAAAAATCCAACATGTCACCTATCTGTTCCTTATTCAGATTCAATGTGCCATCAGATTTGACCGGATCATTTCCGGTTGTCTGTATATAATGTGAAAGCAGCATAAAAAATAATGATTTTTTTGTCATGCCCAGAGGATATACCCCATCTTTGCTCATGATTCTGGCTGCATCAAACAAGTCATCCCATGTTCTGGGAATACTAAGTCCATATGAGTTCCAAAGAGTCTCATTATAATAAAAAGTCTCCGTATTGAACGCGATAGGAACAGCATTTAATCTTCCATTTTTTGTTCCAAAGGCAAGCTCTTCTTCAGTATAGTTTTCAAAATCAATATAATCCGAAAGCGT
>ENA-ORSB01003623-ORSB01003623.1-human-gut-metagenome-genome-assembly--contig:-NODE-3623-length-10642-cov-2.451969_pt1 | contig 10642 bp, 11 predicted proteins | sample MGYA00242180_ERZ509144 | MGnify/ENA primary metagenome ERZ509144 (study PRJEB26280, sample SAMEA2338661) | human gut metagenome | biome: human gut; feature: human-associated habitat; material: faeces... | reverse complement strand
TGGTTTAAAACAACATTTAATCCAAGATTCGAAATAGAAGAAAAAGAAGAACAAAAAAAAGAACAAGTAACAGAAAACCAGTCAGCAGAAAGCAAAGAAGAGGAGATTACAGAAAAAATAAATATAGCAAAAAGAACAATAAACAAAAGGTTATATGTATTAGAACAAGAAATAGCAGTTTTCAAAGAGATGTATCCAAAAGAAGCCCAGACATTTTTGAACAAAATTCAAAAGTTAAAAACAGAATATATAGAAACATTAGAAAAATCAAAAGAAAAACTAACTTTTGAAATTGACCCAGAAATAAATGGAGCAAAAAAGGAAGAAATAATTAAAATTGAAAGAGAAGTAGAAAGCTTTATAAACAAAGAAGTCAGGTTTAAAAAGATATCCCAAAAACTGCAAAAACTAATCGTAATGTTAAACACATTATATAATGTATCAATAGTACATTCAAAACCAAATGAAAAACAAAAAGCGTTACAACAATTAGAAAATGCCAAAAACAAAACAATTGAAATCGCAAAAGAATTTAAAACAAGTGAGGAAATCTTAAAAGATCCAAGACTCAAAGAAAGAGTAATAGATTTAATATCTTATGCAGAATATTTAACTCTAAAAATAAGCATAAGAAATTCAAATCAAACTCCAGAAGAAACAATAAAAAGCCTCACAATAATAAGAGATTTCAAAAACTTCGATTACATAAATGCATTTTTAGCATTTGTAATAGAAGAAATTTCTTGTGGTATAAGAAATAAGATTTCTATACTAAGCAATGAACTGCTAGGCAACATAACACAAAAAGAAAGGAAGCTATTAGAAGAAACTTTTTACGAAGAAAATTTTCTTTATAGTACAAACTTCTGGAATGAATTTATGCAATATGAAACAGATGTTATCAGCATTTTAGGAGTAAGTGGAGAAAATGCAAAAATACCATTATTACCAAGTATGAAAATAACGGTAAAAATAGGAGAAGTGTTAGATGTTCCAATAACAGAATGTAAATACACATTAACTAAAATTTTTGCAACCACAAACGACAATAAAATACTATTAACACTAAAATTCTTAGCAGAACTCTCAAAAGAAGTAACATATAAAGAAATATACTTCATATTGTTAACATTTGATGTTTTACACTATATTGATGAAACAACAAATGAATTAAAAAACAAAATAAAAAAATATGAAGAGAAATACAACTACAGCAGAGAAAAAATAGCAGAAAAAAGAAAAGCAGTCAAAAGTATAAAAAATGCTACTACAGAATATTTAGTAGTATTTGAATTAAAAGAAAGTGAAGAAGACATAAATGATATTTTAAGAGAAACACTAACAGAATTAAACTTTGATTTTGTAGAAAAAGAAAATAAAATATTGTTGAACAGTTTTTATTTCACTAACTTAAAAAATATAATGGAAATCTTAGAATTAAAAACAAATAACCAGTAAAAAGAATTAGCAGGAGGACATACATTATGGCAAATTATATGGGATTCACAACAGACAACATCAATATATTTATTTTTGTAATCGACGCATCAGGCTCAATGGAAGATAATGAAGATGAAGTCGAAAGAGGACTGAAAAAATTCAGCAAAAGCTTCGAGAAATTTCCAGAAGCAAACTCAATAGCCGTATCTATCTGTCAATTTAACGAAGGAGTAAGCCTTGGAGATTTCAAAAACGTAAAAGAAGTCAATTTAAAATATTATACCAATGGAGGAACATGGCTTAATTATGCAATTGTGAAAACAGCAGGATACTTAAAAGACTATATAAGTCAAGTTGTAGAAAAAACCGAGGTAACACCAACAGTAACCTACTTAGTTTTTTCAGATGGAAAACCTGAAGGTGATCCATTAAGAGAAAAAGACGGCAGAGAAGCAATAGAAAGTTTAAACTACATGGGAGTAACAACAGCATTTGTAGCATTTGGAAACGCAATGAAAGCACAGTATGGCAAAAATATGGGCTTTGTAGCAACAGTAGATGTTGATGACATTGAAAACTTTTTAGGAGTGGAGCTTTCTAGTTCCTGCAAAGAACAATCAAAAAGAAACGAAGCATTAGGTTCAGAATTCTTCAGCCAGATAAACAATAACAGCGAATCAGCAAACTATTCAACTGAAACTGCACAGGCTTTCAGCGACGATTGGTTCAATAATCTGTAAACCAAATAAAATTAAAAGGGGAAATAGCAATATTTCCACATAACAAAAAGGGAGAAAAAAGTATGTCAATAAGAGAAAAAATATATACATACTATTTTTATAATTATGCAAGAATGGATTACAACCTCATTGCAGAAACAGAAAATGAGGAAAAAATTTACTATAACCCAGAATATGGTAAAATAGTAGTATTTGTTGAAGACAAAGAACTTGGAAAAAAATGTTATGACACTGTAAAAGATTTATGCCGGAATAAAGTAAAAATTCAGAACTTACAAGACAACGAATGGGATTTTGTAATAACTAAATTTTACGAAAAAGAAAAAAGCATAACAGTAATCTTTGCAGAAATTAGAAGTTACACAAAAAACTTTAAATTTAGACTCTTTACTCAATATTACACAACAGGGGATAAAGCTCAAAAACTACTCCAAACAATGCAATTTATAATGGCAATAAATAACAAAGGGTATAGTATAAATACAGAAGAATTTGATGAAAAACAATGCAACACCATGTCAAGATTTTTATCATATTTTAAGAAAGAAGAACTTGACAAAGACACTGTAAACACATTAAAAAGTATGGTTACAACTTCTAAAAATGCAACAATTGAAACAGCAGAAGATATCAAATATGCAAGAAAGCATAATGAATGTATCATAAAATTAATGCATTATGAACTAGAACAAATAAGAGAAATAAAAGAATTTTATGATATTATCTTAGATATCGAAAACCTCTAACGTGTTATGTGAATTTTCTATGAAGTTCTGTCATAAAACAAAATTTTATGATATTATATTATCAAAAAATGCAGTAATAGAAGAAAAAAATCTGCCATACACAATAAATATAGCAAGATTTACATACTTTTATTACAAAATCTGTGAAGAAGGGAAAGAATATTCAGACAAAGATTTATACGAATATTTAAACAACAGTAAAGAAAAATGTGAATTTGAAGAAGCATATTCTTTACTTATAGAAGCTGAACTGTATCAAAGCATAAAACAAGAAGTATACAAATCATACATTAACGTATATCTTACAGACAAAATAACAAGTATTGAAGATCTATTAAAAACATATAATATCACCGAAGAAACTGAAGAATACTATGTATTCGAAAATAAATACAAAATATATAAAGAAGAATTACCAAAAGAAATCGCATACTGTATTCCAAAAAATTCAGATATTATGTTAGAAAAAATAGAAAAAAAATTAAAAAAATTCAATGGCAAAGTTATTGGCTATGAGTTCAAAAAAACAGAAAACAAAAGGATAACAGAAATAAGTAAAACCAACTTTGACAATGCATCAAAAATATTTATGTTCACAATAAACATGAATAGAGCCTTAGGAGAAATTAAAGAAGACGAAAAATGTGACGGAAACTTTGACGTCGACCAAATAATAAAAGTAGATGAAACATACAAACCTGTAGTAACGGGAATAAAAGAGTATTATGCCATTTATAAAACCAAATTAGAAACAAGAAAATACATAATGGCAACAATATTTTATAAAACATATAAAGAACTTTTAACAAGAAAGTATGGAATAATCAAAGACGGCAAAGAACTTCTAAAGAAAGAAGAACTAAAATATTTAAGTCCAAATTTAGCAACACAAATAATATTATACTATGGCTCAGGGAATGAAGAAATAATGCTATCACAAGAAGATGCATTAGAAGAATTTTTAGAAAATAGTAAAAGCACACAAAAAGGAACAAACAGCATTTACTATAATAGAAGTATGGAAAGCCTGATAGAATATCCATTTGTATTCAACTACGAGCTAGAAAGCAAAATAGGAAAACTGGTAAAAGGAACAAAGATAAAGTTAGATAATTACAAAGACGCAATAATTTTCAAAAGAGCAATAACAGTAAAAGAAATGAACAAAAAAATCTTAAATATGAAAACATTGCAAAACTTTGGAGACGAAAAAATAACAGTAACAAAATTACTAGAAATTATCTATTCAGCAAAAACAAAAAGAGAAGACAGTTGTTATCTAATAGCAGGAATAATAGTAACAAAAATAGAAGGTCAGAAATTATCAGACCAGATATTAAAGCTCAACAATAAAGAGCTATTTGAAGTTACGTCCAATATCCTTTGTAAATTCGAAGGATATAAAATACCATTAGATGCAATTTATATGAAAACACCAAATGAATTTTATATAAATGCATTAGAATGCAAATTAGAAACAACAAGAAAAAGTATAGCTGAATACATAAAAAAACTATTTCAAAAAATGGAGTCATTAGGATACAATCCAAATGCATTTTATGAATTAGAAATAGAAAATGATTTAGAACCAGAAGAAATCAAAGAATATTTTGCAAAACTCGCCAAAAATATGAACTCATATTGTAAAGAACATCAAATTTATTATGACAGTTCAAAAAAATGTTGTCCAATATGCCAAAAAACCAAATATGTATTTCCAGAAAACGAAATAGAAAATTATGAAATCATATTTGAAGATGAATATGCAACTCATTACAAAGTTCCACAAAAGGATTATGCAGTAAAGGTATACAAAAAAGAACTTACCGAACAAGAAAAAGAAGCATTAAAAGAAAATATAGAAGACATAATAAAAAAAGATCTTGCAGAAAAAGGTATATTTTACCAGACTTACTGTATACCACTAAAAACAGCATATTCAGGAAGTACATTTGTAGGATACATTTACAATAGTGAAGGATTATCTAAACAAAATATAATTGATTTAAAAAATCCACAAATTGTAAATGTAGTAAGGATAAAAGCATTAACACAGTTAATACAACAAATAATAAACATTAGGAGTTGGAACAACTGTTACTTAGAAAAAAATGCATTTACAAAAGTTTTTCTAGTAAAAGGTCACACAGACCAGGTTCAAGTAGTAAATCCAGAATTTTGGAATTTCAGAATAAGAATAAATACACAACAAACTGATGAATATGTTTTTCAGTATATAAAAGAAGTAATAAACAGTGATCCTAAAATCAATTTACCAATAGAACGTGAAAAAGGAAGAAAAATCAATTTAAACACTGTTCAAAACTTACTAGAATATTACATACAAACCAACAAAAATTACTGCAAGACACATAAAATGTATTATAAAACTGATTCATTATTCTGTCCAGAATGCTTAAAAAAAATAAAAGGAATAGATATACTTGAAGTTGCTCAAAGGTTAGGTTTACCTGTAACTTCATATAAAAAATCCATTGTCTAGTTGGAATGTATAAATGGCAGAACTTTACTTACATGAACACCAGATCGGTCACGTTGGGATTCTTTAACGACAAACTCGACCCTGTGAACTCGATACGATTCGATAAGTATGAACTAACGGAAATAAATTTCAATGGTGACACGTTTAACCCTTACCAGCAAAATAGCCCCTGTTATCATGTAAAGGATACTCGTGCGGAACAATCTTTATCAATAGAGCATATACCACTTGCCAACTTTCAACAGGTTTTAAATACAATCTGGGAAGCTGAAAGTAAGAAATAGTAATATAAAAAAGAAAAGCCAGTATTTTATATTATTTATAAAGTTGCTGGCTTGAATTTCATATTTTTACTTCTATTTACTATCAAACACTTGACAATATATCAAAAATAACCAACACTTAATAATCTGTTATTTCTAGCGTTTTTGTTTTGTCTTCAACAATCACTATATTTGCAAAAAGAGAATGACTACATGAATCTGATTGAATTAAATATGGATAAAATCATTGCCTTGTGCAAGAAGTACAAGGTTAGTAAATTATTCGTATTTGGTTCTATCCTCACGAATCGTTTTAATAAAGAAAGCGATGTTGATTTCATAGTTAATTTCGACAAAGCACAAGTAACAGATTATTTTAGTAATTTCTTTGACTTGAAATACGCTTTAGAAGATATATTGGGAAGAGAAGTTGATTTACTGGAAGAACACGCTATTCGTAATCATTATTTGAAAGAAACTATCGAGCAAACCAAAGCATTAATATATGGATAACTTTACCAAGAAACACTTGCAAGATATACTTAATGCGCTTGATGACATTGAAACATTCTTTGACAGGCAACTGAAATTGTTTGAAGAATTTTGTCGAGATATACGTTTACAAAGAGCGATTGAGAGGTGCATTGAAATTATCGGTGAGGCGATGAACAGGATATTAAAAGAGAACAAGGATATAGCCATCACTAACGCTCGTAAAATCGTGGACGCTCGTAATTATATCGTACATGGTTATGATAGTCTTTCGGTTGATATTCTTTGGAGTATTGTTGTCAATCACCTCCCCCGTTTGAAAAATGAAGTGGAAAAATTACTACAAGAATAATATTAAGCGGTAAATCCATTTAGTGGAAAAATACAAAATTCTACTCTCTATATACAATTATAAATGGCACTATAAAATATTTGTTTGTCCTTTATTTTTATTATTAAAAGGCAAACAGGCTGTAATTCCCGCTGGAACATCTATTTCTGCAACCGTGGCAACAGATACTTATATTAAATTGTAATGCAAAAGGGGTGATTATTATTTAAAAATGTCTGTTTATAATCATATTTTGTTAATATGATTTTACGTTGACTCATCGTGCGTATGTCAACTTGGGTGCGAGGGGATGATAGACTTCGGTTTGGGATTTCTAAAAATATCAGGATATAACATTTGTAATCTCTCCATGTTTACATACCTGAATAAATCCATTTCATGGAAAATTCGATAATGTTCTACACCAAACCATTCTGAATTGGAGGTTTTTCCTTTCTCATGTAATTTCATAGGAACAAATTTTTCTAACAAACAAAAGAGTATCTAATTCAGGAAAGAACATCAGACCAATCATTTACATGTACAAAGGTACTTGTAGAATAGGATACGACAAAGTAAATATGCCAGAATATCAAATATTTATGTATGTAATGATGTATTGATTCATTTTTATGTAGACAGCTTTGAAGATAAAGAATATTGCATTTTAGATATTCCTCATAACAGAATTGTAGTTAGTGAGCGATTTCCTTCATTTTAGGTATTATATGCCAACTCTGAGGAAAAGTCACTGACTTAAATATTTAACCATTAGTTGCTCGTAACATCATGGTTTTCTCATCAACATTCACTATTTTTGCAAAAAGAGCAAATATGAAACAAGCTATTATCAATAAACTAAGAGAGTTCTTCACGCTACAACCAGTTGAGAAAGCATGGGTGTTTGGTTCTTATTCTCGTGGAGAAGAATCAAGGGAGAGTGATATTGATATACTTGTACGCTTTGACAAGAATGCTAATGTTACTCTTTTCAAGTATATCGGTATTGTGAACGCCTTACAATCTCTTCTGCACAAGAAAATTGATTTGGTGGAAGAAGGACAGTTGAAAGATTTCGCTAAAGAATCGGCTGAACAGGATAAAATATTGATCTATGAGAGAGAAGCCTAAAGATATCAACCGCTTGTCCCATATAATAGAGGCAATTGATAACTTGTTCGAAGTTACTAAAGGTATCAGTTTTGACGGGTACAAGGGAAATAAGACACTCCGTTTGCCGTTATCAAAAATTTACAGATAATTGGAGAAGCGGCATATTTACTGACAAATGAATTTAAAGAAAAGCATCCAGAAGTTGAATGGAAAGTTATAATTGGAATGCGCCATGTTTTGGTACATGATTATTATCAAATCAGTGATGAAATGGTGTGGGCTACAATTCAAACAGAACTACTGCCATTAAAAGAGAAGGTTGAGTTATACAAACGTAAATTAGAATAAAATATCATCACAGATAAAATATACTGGCAATAGATTCACTTCTATTGCTTTTTTTATTTGGTGGAAAATTGTAGCAAATTTAATTATATATACCCAATAGAAATATTATTCACCAACTACAATATCATAAGCTAAGTAATAAATGAAATGAAGTTGAAATTTAATGTATAACCAATTAATAACAGGAAGTATGTGTATAAAAATCATATTCCAACCATCATAATTTAGTGGTAAGTTGCTTGTATATAAGTTATTTGTTGCTTATATTTGAGTATAAAATAAGAGAGAGTTCATTAATAGTATTAACTAGCCTTTGTTTAAACTGATGCTTAAACCAAAGAAAAATAGGCAGAGTAAGATATAAGAAGATTTGCTTATATGTAGCTGTTAATCAGTTTCTAATGCTACCTTGAAGATGCACATGAAAAAATGTAGCGCATCTGCTTTGGGAGCAGAGGGTCGCAGGTTCGAATCCTGTCACCCCGACAGAAAATGAGACAGTTACGAAAGTAGCTGTTTTTTTTTATTGTCGTGATTTTTGGGTGAAATGGGTGGTTTTCGTCAACCAGAACGTCAACCAGAATTTAGTATGAATGCTTCTGTATCAGTGGTTTGTTACAAATCTAAGGTGCTTTCCAATGGAAAATCTCCTTTAATGTTGCGTATCTATAAAGATAATAAACGAAAAATGATAGGTCTAGGTGTATCTATTCTGCCCAAATATTGGGATTTTGAAAAGAATAAACCAACCCCTAGATGTCCTAATAAGGAATTAATAGAGAAGATTATTTTGGATAAACAAGTTGAGTATCAGCGTCAGATACTGGAATTTGTAGCAGAGCAAGCAAAAGGAGTACACAGCAGCTTTGCTAGTGGAAAGTAAGAAAGTAAAGCTAGTAAATAAGACGGTGGGAGAGTTCTATAAAGAGTTGTTGGTTAATTTTAGGGATTCTGGAAATGAGGGGAATAGATTGGTTTTTTGAAATAGAAGTTTCAATACAATCATACATATAGGGTTTGTTTGGAGAGAGGCAAGCCCTTTTTATTTACAGAACGCTCTTCGAGCTTGACATCTCAAAATACATTTTTTAAATTTTTACGAATAGTCCTAAGAGCTATATTTTGGTCTTGAGATATAGACAATCCTATCCCACTACTTTTCAAAACAGCAATGCTTTGACCTGTATCATAGTCATAAAAAGTAATTGTTATGTATGTATGTCCTCCATTCCATTTTTCAGTTGAAACGTGGATGTTTGGAGTAAGTACGGATTCTCCAAGAGCCACTTTGGCAAACCCTTCTTGAGCGGATACAACTGTCAATTTGGTAGCTGCAATTTCATTTTGAACAGCCATTATAATATCATCTAATTCCCTATCTCCTGAAGATTCCGTCCCAAATACCACGTATGAATATTTTGATAAATCAACACCATGTGATATTACACTCCTGCTTGTTGAGCAAGCCTGTAATGTTATCATTATAGCAATAAATACTAATAATTTTAATGTTCCCATTTCTAAATATTCTGTTTAATTAAACTAATACAATTTATGAATTACATAAATATGTAGTTTTGAATCATTGAGCAAAGTTATTTAAAAATCAGCAATGGTTTATCATCGTTTAATTACATTTTCACGAAATGTTTACTTTCTTTATTTGTAAATGTTTCTCTCATTATCATGTAAACGTTTCTCTCATTATCAATTACTTACAATTTAAGATTATTCTTTGGCTCTATAAAATATTCACTTACATATTTAATTTAATAAAGATGGGCATGTATTCATTTTAAGAAGTGAAAAATTATCATGGATTCTGTTACATATATCTATTCTGAGGAAAAGTCACCAACTCAAATATTTAACCATTAGTCGCTCATAACATCATGGTTTTCTTGTCAACATTCATTATTTTTGCAAAAAGAAAATAACTATATAAATTTATTTGATAGAATTAATATTGATAGGATAACTATTTTTGATGCATATTTTATAATTAAAGCCATAGGATCATATCAAATATGTGAGTGAGAAAATAATGTTTCGATTAAATATGTTATAATTCAAAAATTGCAACCCAATAATGAAAAAAATAAAGATAATATTAATGCTAATATTTATAGCCTTTAACTTATGTGTTAAAGCGCAGACTATTGGCTACACGTATAAGGCACTTGCTGCAGAAGGTTGTAGTATAAAATATAGTGTCACTAAGCAAGATTCAGTATATTACATAATAGTAACTGTAAGATCAGACAGGTTAAACTTCTTAAAAGAATCTACTTTTTGGCTTAAAACTTTTGATGGTGATATAATAAAGTTAAGAGGTGAAGTTATTAGTAATGGCTCGGAAACTGGAGGAATTATTTCAGGTAACATTGTAATCCCAGTGTCAGCAATCTATTCTACTGCACAATTTAAGATTACCCCAGAGCAGTTTGAGTTACTAAATAAAGGAATTTCAAAAGTTCGTTTGTCTACAATTCCCATTGAACACGAACGCACATTCAAAAAGGACAAAATAGGCAAAAAACTCTATCACTTCTATTTGAAAAAGAAGAGTCAAGATAATGAGTTTTAACGATAAATAAAGTTCTTATATCTCATTTAAAAAGAAAAGCATCCAGAAGTTGAATGGAAAGTTATAATTGGAATGCGCC
>ENA-ORSB01003622-ORSB01003622.1-human-gut-metagenome-genome-assembly--contig:-NODE-3622-length-10644-cov-2.366229_pt1 | contig 10644 bp, 7 predicted proteins | sample MGYA00242180_ERZ509144 | MGnify/ENA primary metagenome ERZ509144 (study PRJEB26280, sample SAMEA2338661) | human gut metagenome | biome: human gut; feature: human-associated habitat; material: faeces... | reverse complement strand
ACTTTGGGACAAGATGAACTACGCTGCCGGCATAGAGTACGGTTACTCTTTGCCCGTCGCACGCAGGCTTAATCTTGATTTTGTAATCGGCCTCGGTTATTGGGGCGGTACCTATTATGAATATCTGCCCATGGACAATCATTATGTATGGCAGGCGACCAGGCAGCGCCATTGGTTCGGCCCGACGAAGGCCGAGATCTCCCTTGTGTGGTTGCTCGGGCGTGGAAACTACAATCAAAAGAAAGGAGGTGTACAATGAACCGGTATTTATACATGCTGTTGTTCCTGGCAGGGACTGTATTGAGTTCGTGTGAGCATAAGGACTTATGCTATGACCACCCTCACGGTGTTGACATGAATCTGGTTTTTGACTGGAGGAATGCTCCGGATGCCGATCCGGAACGTATGATGGCCTACTTTTTTCCTGTCGGTGGCGGGCAGCCCATCAAATATGAGTTTATGAATAAGAACGGTGGAAAGCTTGAATCTCTTCCGAGCGGGACGTATCGTGTGTTGTGCATGAACAGCGACACGGAGAAAGCTCTGATTAAGGGTGAGGGTGCGTATGATACTTTCGAGGTATTTACCAACTCCACTTCATTGCTGGAAGGGCTGGGAGTAATGGTTGCCACGGAACCTGTCCGCGCCGGAGACGAGTCTGCGGTTGCGACTCCCGACATGATATGGACGGACCGTCTGGAAAGCCTCACGGTTTCCGGTTCGGACGGGGGAGGTACCATCACGCTTTACCCTGCGGAGTCTGTCACAAGGGTCAGTTGTGAGATTCGTAATGTGCAGAACCTGCAACATGTGACCAATGTCAGTGGTTCGTTGTCGGGAATGTCCCAAAGCTATTTTGCCGGAAAGGACAAACTCTCGGGTGTACGTGTGACCCATCCTTTCGCACTTTCTAAAAGCGGTGAAAAAGTGATTACGGGTGAATTCCTTTCTTTTGGGCATTGTCCGGATACGGATATTCAGCACCTGCTCACGGTTTATGCCGTTCTTGAGGACGGAAGTAAATGGTTCTATGAGTTTGACAAGGACGATGTTACCCGGCAGATTCATGAATCTCCCGACCAGCGTCACATCCATATTGTTTTGGACGGACTTCCTTTCCCGAAACCCATTACCGGTGGTAACGGGGGGATGTATCCCACTGTTGATGACTGGTTTGATGTGAATGTCGATATAGATATGTAAATCATTTTTTTTCTTCTATCAAAAGCAGAGCGTATAGAAGTAATCATAAATAAATTATCTCTTAAGTTTTACTATTTTTTTTTACAATCATGAAAATTAAAACTTTGTTTTTGGCCACTGCTGCATTGGCTGCTTTGGCGTCGTGTTCGAATGATGAGACGGTAGATGTCAATCAGGGAAGTGGCATCCGTATGAAAGCTTTCTTGAATAAAGCTACCACTCGTGCCGCTGAAATGAATCCTGCCGGAATAGCAGGAGCGGGTGGCTTTAAAGTACATGCGTATTGTGCTAATAACGCAGGATTTAACTTCACAGATGTGTTTAAAAATGCGAATGGTGGAACCGGTGACTGGAACAGTGACAACAAACACTATTGGCCGGGCGATGACTCTGAGATGGAATTCTTTGCCTATGCTCCGACTACTACCGTAGCGGCAACAGATGGTAAGACTATTCCTGATTATACTATCAGTGCCACTTCTGCTAAAGATCAGACAGATTTGGTTGTAGGGTATAATAAAGGTAAAAAATCTCTCAATGAGGCTGGCGGTCTTGAAATGAACTTCCGTCATGCGTTGTCACAAGTTGTCATACAAGCCAAGAACTCTAACACTACCAACATGAAAGTCGAAGTGATTGGTGTGAAAGTGGGCTATGTAAAATCTAAAGGTACTTTGACTATGCCGACAGCTACAACAACGAATAATGCAGCTTTACTGCCTTTGGCTAGTTGGAGTGCTCAAGTAGATGAACTTAGCTATACTGCTGGTTTAGTTGATAAAACCACACCTGCAAGCCCAGGCACTGCCATTGAGTTGAATGCCAATGCACAGGATCTTCAATTTCTCGAAGGTGGTTTCATGCTTTTGCCGCAAACACAGACTAAATGGACTTCAGTGCCGAATGCCAATGGTGCTTATCTGGCTGTATTATGTAGAATCTCTCAAAACGATGGTACTGGCAAATTTAATTTGCTTTACCCGAAAGCTGATGCGATTGCTGCCGGTGAGAATTATGGTTATTCAGCCGTGCCTGTTGAGGTAACTTGGGAGCCGGGTAAGAAGTACACTTACACTCTTGATTTCTTTGGCAATGGTGGCGGTGGTCAAGTTGACCCTGAAAAACCGGACGGTGGTGATGAGATCGTAGGTGGTCCTATCAAGTTTACCGTTACTGTAGATAACTGGACTGATATCAATACTAATGTTGATATGAAGTAAACTATCTCCTTTAGAGAAAAGGCTTCAATATTGAAGCTAGACTTAATATAGAGGTTAATCACAATTTCCTAAACCGGAACCGGAATGAGGTATGTATTTTCTTCATTCCGGTTTTATAATATAATTTTATTGTATCTGATAAATGAGATTATATTGGCAAGAAAATTTATTTTTAATCATTAATATAGATGAAAGTCAATAATTTGCATAAGTGGTCTTTTTTCACTTGTCTGTTGTTGTCTGCGGTAGCCTGTGAGGATGAATTGTCTTCTCCTTCTTCTTCAGGTAACGGCTTGTGTTTTACTGCCACAGAAAATGTTCATCGTGAAGTGGGGACCCGTTCCTCTTCCGGTGGTGATAGTCTTCTCTCTTCCGGCGTTACCCCGTTGGAAGCCGAGGGACGTACTTTATATTTGCATACCACGGTCACCGACGGTATTGAAGGTGCCCACTTGGGTAAAGACGAAGCTCTCACGCGAGCTACTCCGGTAAATGATATGAGCACTTACGGAAGCTTTTCTGTATTTGCCGCATTTTATCAAGGAGCCTGGTCTCCTGCCAGTCAGACCATGAACTTCATGTATAATGTTCCAGTCAGCTTGTCCGGTTCCGTGTGGTCTTCTCAACCGGATTATTATTGGCCGGGTAGAGACTATAAGGTTCGTTTTTATGCTTATGCCCCGATTGATGCACAGTTTGTGCCGTCAAGGCAAGATGGAGTTGCCAATGATTTTTATATCAAATATATAGTTTCGACCGATGTATCGAAACAGAAAGATTTGCTGATAGCCAAAAGTGCGGAATATGCGGGTAATCATGGTAGTATTGTACCTTTGGAGTTCAAGCATGTGCTCACAGCGGTGAGATTTGTTGTGGGTGATGACATGAAAGCCGGTACCGTGAATAAAGTCCGTTTGCGGAACATCACTTCCGGCGGTGTGTATTATCCGGAGACGGGTTATGTCGGGATACTGGTAGGTCAGGGAATTGTAAAGGACTTTGAGCAAGAGTTGAACAAGGTGACGGACGGCACTCCGGGCACGGCTATAACGGAGCCTTTCCAGACCTTTATGCTTCCTCCGCAAGGCTTTACCGATGACAGCAGTGTTATCGAGATTGTTTTTACGGATGATGAGGGCGAACATACTTTGAGTGCCAGCCTTAAAGATCAAATGTGGAATTCCGGCACAACCGTCACCTATAAAATTTCTACCAGTTCCATCAACTGGGATTATCATCTGGACGTTACCGGTCCTTCCGAATACTCCTATGCGGGTGGTACCGATGTATATAAGGTCACCAGTTACAGAGAAAACAGTAAAGGTGTAAAGGAAGCTGTTTCCTGGACTGCAGAATTTTCTACGGATGGCGGTGCTTCATGGACCACCGATAAGCCAGATTGGCTCACGGATTTTACAACTTCCGGTCAGGGTAGCACAGTCTCACAGTCATTTAATGCGACTGTCGGTGCACAGGCAGGTACAGACACGAGTCCGCATACGGCTGCATTGAGGACTGCTGCGCCAAAAGGCTCTGCCGGTCAGCCTTACAACCTGTCGAACAGTACGGGCGGGGTGCAGGTGGAGAATACTGCCAACTGTTATGTTGTTGGTGCTCCGGGATATTATTCTTTCCCATTGGTATATGGCAATGCCGTCAAGAATGGCGCAACCAACACTTCGGCCTATACAACAGCCAACTCCGGTTCCAACATTTTGAGTACTTTCATCAATCATACCGGCAATGGTATCACCGATCCTTACATTACCAATAATGCCGGTTGCGTTCCTGCCAAGGCTGAACTCGTATGGCAGGATGCCTTATCGCTTGTCAGCGACATTAAATACAATAGCGGTACCAATGGTGGTAATATATCCTTTAAGGTGGACCCGTCCACCATCCGGCAGGGCAACGCTGTCATTGCCGTTAAGGATGTAAATGATCAAATACTTTGGTCTTGGCATATCTGGGTCACTGATGAGGACATCAATAACACCATTGAGGTTACCAATTATCAAAACAAGCAGTACCAATTTATGTCTGTCAATCTCGGCTGGTGCGATGCTAATGCCATCAATTATGCAGAACGCAGTTGTATGGTAAGATTCTCAGCCGGAGGAATGACGAAAGTGATAGTCATTAAGCAGAATCCTAAAACTGTTAATAGTTACGATAATAATCAACCTTACTACCAGTGGGGACGCAAAGATCCTTTCTACCCTTCCGATGGTAATAGGAAAACGAAAGAATGGTATAATGCAGATGGTACTGCTTCTACCGCTTCTCCTGTCCTTGAAGCATTTCCTCGTGGCCTAAGCAGCATCAAAAATTATATTCTAAAGCCTAATGTATTACTTAAAGGAAATGGACGTGAAGCTGCTCCTGATTATTATAATCAATGGAATGTCAATAACACTATAATAACAGCTAAGGCTGACGGAGTTATCAAGACAGTTTATGACCCCACTCCGATAGGTTTTAAAGTACCGGAGACGAATGCCTTTACCGGATTCAGTATGACCGGTACTACTGTAATAGATCCGTCCAAGATTAATGGTATTTGGGATGCCGGTCGCAAAGGATGGAATTTTTACACCGGCTTAAATCAAACAGGAGGGCAGATTTTTTTTCCAGAGCCGGGATACCGCTATTTTGTAGGCTATCTTACTAAAAACGGTGTAGGATACTATTGGACAGCAGAACCCATTGGAGAGGGAGCTGCCAATACTTTGACGTTCTATGACAACAGGTTATACTTGCTAAATATCCCCAATAACAGCTCCTGGCAAACAACCGGATATGCCATTCGTCCTATCCGGGAATAATTATAAAAATATCAATGAACTGAATTATGAATATGAAACATGGAATTAAATACCTGTTTGGTATTTGCCTACTCCCTGTATGTGTAGGATGTAATGATGAACTGGATTCTCCTTCTTCTTCAGGCAGTGGCTTGCATTTTACTGCCACAGAAAGTGTTCATCGTGAAGTGGGGACCCGTTCCTCTTCCGGTGGTGATAGTCTTCTCTCTTCCGGCGTTACCCCGTTGGAAGCCGAGGGACGTACTTTATATTTGCATACCACGGTCACCGACGGTATTGAAGGTGCCCACTTGGGTAAAGACGAAGCTCTCACGCGAGCTACTCCGGTAAATGATATGAGCACTTACGGAAGCTTTTCTGTATTTGCCGCATTTTATCAAGGAGCCTGGTCTCCTGCCAGTCAGACCATGAACTTCATGTATAATGTTCCAGTCAGCTTGTCCGGTTCCGTGTGGTCTTCTCAACCGGATTATTATTGGCCGGGTAGAGACTATAAGGTTCGTTTTTATGCTTATGCCCCGATTGATGCACAGTTTGTGCCGTCAAGGCAAGATGGAGTTGCCAATGATTTTTATATCAAATATATAGTTTCGACCGATGTATCGAAACAGAAAGATTTGCTGATAGCCAAAAGTGCGGAATATGCGGGTAATCATGGTAGTATTGTACCTTTGGAGTTCAAGCATGTGCTCACAGCGGTGAGATTTGTTGTGGGTGATGACATGAAAGCCGGTACCGTGAATAAAGTCCGTTTGCGGAACATCACTTCCGGCGGTGTGTATTATCCGGAGACGGGTTATGTCGGGATACTGGTAGGTCAGGGAATTGTAAAGGACTTTGAGCAAGAGTTGAACAAGGTGACGGACGGCACTCCGGGCACGGCTATAACGGAGCCTTTCCAGACCTTTATGCTTCCTCCGCAAGGCTTTACCGATGACAGCAGTGTTATCGAGATTGTTTTTACGGATGATGAGGGCGAACATACTTTGAGTGCCAGCCTTAAAGATCAAATGTGGAATTCCGGCACAACCGTCACCTATAAAATTTCTACCAGTTCCATCAACTGGGATTATCATCTGGACGTTACCGGTCCTTCCGAATACTCCTATGCGGGTGGTACCGATGTATATAAGGTCACCAGTTACAGAGAAAACAGTAAAGGTGTAAAGGAAGCTGTTTCCTGGACTGCAGAATTTTCTACGGATGGCGGTGCTTCATGGACCACCGATAAGCCAGATTGGCTCACGGATTTTACAACTTCCGGTCAGGGTAGCACAGTCTCACAGTCATTTAATGCGACTGTCGGTGCACAGGCAGGTACAGACACGAGTCCGCATACGGCTGCATTGAGGACTGCTGCGCCAAAAGGCTCTGCCGGTCAGCCTTACAACCTGTCGAACAGTACGGGCGGGGTGCAGGTGGAGAATACTGCCAACTGTTATGTTGTTGGTGCTCCGGGATATTATTCTTTCCCATTGGTATATGGCAATGCCGTCAAGAATGGCGCAACCAACACTTCGGCCTATACAACAGCCAACTCCGGTTCCAACATTTTGAGTACTTTCATCAATCATACCGGCAATGGTATCACCGATCCTTACATTACCAATAATGCCGGTTGCGTTCCTGCCAAGGCTGAACTCGTATGGCAGGATGCCTTATCGCTTGTCAGCGACATTAAATACAATAGCGATATCAATGGTGGTAATATCTCCTTTAAGGTTGATAAGTCTTCCATTCGGCAAGGCAATGCTGTCATTGCCGTCAAGGATGCAAAAGACCAAATACTCTGGTCATGGCATATCTGGGTTACTGACGAGGATATTGATAAAACCATCGAGGTAACCAATCACCAAGGCAAACAATATAGATTTATGCCTATCTTTCTCGGCTGGTGCGATGTTTATACCAAAACTTATGCAGAGCGTAGTTGCAAGGTGAAATTCACTGCCGGAGGAAAGAGTCAAGAGATAACCATCAAACAAACTTCGATTTCAATCACTACAAGCAATCACCCTTATTATCAGTGGGGGCGCAAAGATCCTTTCCTGCCGTCGGACGGATTAGCCGATGCCAATAAAACCTGGTATGACAAAGCCGGGAATGCTTCCACATTGAATCCTGCAACAGAGGATTTTTCTACTGGTATTCCTTGTATTAAGAACTATATTCTCAAGCCCAATGTGATGCAGAGTTCACATAACGGCGATGGTCTTTATCAGAATCTTTGGAGTGCCGATAATAATGTTTATACTGCCAATGACAATTTGGTTGTCAAAACGATTTATGATCCCTCTCCCGTTGGCTTCAAACTTCCTGCCAGCAATGCTTTTACGGGATTCACCAAGAGGAGTGGTACTATGTATAACCCTGCTCAAATCAACGGGACTTGGGACGACTCCTCGAAAGGGTGGCGTTTCTATACTAATTCCGTAAAAGATAAAACTATCTTCTTCCCTGCGTCGGGGCGGTACAACTATTCTAGTGGCGTCCTGCGTGCTGTTGGCAGTGGTGGCTGGTATTGGTTGGCGGTTCCGGGCAACCAGACCAACGGTTACATCCTGGGCTTCAACCGGACGGACGTGAGCTCGAATGGTGGTTTCCTCGGTCGGGGGTGGGTTTATGGGGTGCGTTCTTCCCAAGAATAGTTGTTGGCAAATGACTGTAAATTATAAAATACCAATGAACTGAATTATGAAGATAAAACATGGAATTAAATACTTGTTTGGTATCTGCTTACTCCCGGTATGTATGGGATGTAATGATGAACCGGTTTCTTCTTTAGAATGAAATGTACAAGATGGAAATTACGGATTTGATCATAGGAAAGGAAAGTGAAAATATATCAGATATTTACATTTTCCTTTATGAAGAAGGCCCTGTGGTTTTTGATGCATCTGCCGTTCATTTGCTGTTTTACTTTCCTGAAATGGAGATGGAAAGTGTGCTTTGTAGCGACAGGAGACGTCACAGAGTTATACGGGGGCTCGCACTGGAACCGGTGCTGGAACGATTGGCGCAATACCCGTGCCTGGTTGATGACGAGTATATCAGGGTAATGGGGGTCTGTGAAGGATAGGGAACGGGATACGCTGAAAGGAGGGAAATGGGTATGGGCGGGAATGACGGGCCTGATCTCCTGGAACTGTTCAGAATGCATGCGCAAGAGAGGCAGAAAGAGGCGGTTAACCTGCTTTGCAATGAGGTGAAAAGGCTCTCCCGGACGAAGGAGATAAAGAGACTGCTCGTGCTGGGAAAGTATGCGGGGAACCCTGAACTCTGTGATCATGTGCTCCGTGTGCTGGAGATGCTGCCGGAACTTCCCGGCATGGCTTCTCCTGCATACAGGGCTGTTCTGGTATTGCTGTTCCTTTCACGGGACAGGGATATTTTGTGCAGGTTGCGGACGAATATCGTCTTGCCCTGTAGCAAGAGGGGACACACGGAGGAAATGCTTTGGTTTTGTGAGATTTTGTATGCCACAGGCCCGTCTGTTTCCATGCATGATATTTGCAGGGAGGTTTGCCTGTACTTCTATCTGGAACGGAGAAAACAGCTCCGGGGATATGCCACTTGTGTCAGTGAACTGGACTTTCAGCTCGCAGAAAAGCGGTTGAGGATATTGTCTGTTGCCGTATTTCGTCTGAAAGTGATCCTTTACAGTCCCGGCGTGTATTCTGTCGGCACACTCTCCCTGCTGTGCCGTATGAGTTATTCGGCTTTCAGAAACAGGTTCCTGTCGGTTTACGGATTGCCTCCGGGACGCTGGCTAAGGAATAAGCGAATTAAACGCATATGCCTGGATATGGAATATGATCATGGACTTTCACTGGGAGAAATATCGGAGAGGAACGGATTTTCATCAGCAAGCCGTCTGTGTGAATTCTGTAAAAGAAACATGGGATGCACCCCGGGCAGGCTGAAGCAGGCACTGGCTCACCGGTGGCGGAGCAAATAAAACTTCATCAGGCTTGATGTAGAGCTTATTTCAAATAAAAAGCGTAACGGCTATCAGTGCTCGTTTCGCTATCTTGCCGGTGTTAAATTAAAATCCCGAATAGCATGGAACTGTTTACTTTTATCCCTTATTTCCTGTTACTGGAGCGAGAAGAGAGTGACAGGAATACACTGGCAAACGCCAATACCGGGTTCATCCGGGAAGTCTATGAACTGCATTGTACGGAAAAGGATGCCATGCTTGTCTTTTTCCAATTGCAATATCTGAGCTGCCAACTGGTCATTCTGCGTGAGCATTACCGTACGGAACAAAAAGAGCATCTGCCCTGTTATGCCTATATCATCGGTACGCTGGGGTATCTGAAAGGTCTGCTGGACAGATACCGGTTCATCCAGGGGACCGGCTCTGCCATCGCTCCGACATCTCTGCCGGCTACGGAGGGCGATCCCCCGGTCTGCTGGACAGCGGAGGTCATCTGTCTGATGGAATTGCTGTATGCCTGCCATGAGCTGAAGATGTTCAACGGTGGTGAGGTGACACTCGGGCGTGTGGTGGAATACGTTTGCCATGTGCTGGGAGTGAACGTGAAAAACGCCTCGGGCTACTACGCACGGATGCGGCGGCGCAAGGCGGAGGACAGGACTTACTTCATTGACCGCCTGCGTGAAGTACTGCTCAAACGGATGGAAGATGATGACGAGAGGCACAGGAGACGCAACCGATGAAACACAAGGTTATTTGTTCAGTTCCAGGAGATGCCTGAGACCGGGATCTGCGGCAATGCGCTCCAACTCGTCGGCCACGATCCGTTTGACATCCTCCTTGATCCGGTTGTAGTTCTCCTGTACCATTTCCTTCATGTGATTCACCCCGTCATCATCCACGAAATTGGTGATGACGGGTATCTTTTGATAAGCCTTTTCCTCTTCGGCCACCTTCCCGGCATCTACAACAATCTCACAATGGAAGATTTTCTGCTCAATCCTCTCCCCGAAGTTGTCGGCTACGGAGCCGACGAACATTCCCTGCGTCAGCCCGCTGATCTTGCTGGGTGGAATGAGACTGTCCATTTGGGTGGATATGGAGGTGGAAACGTCCTGCCTATTGATGGAAATGGACTGCCGTTTCTGCAAGACCTTTCCGAAGCGTTCGGATAGCGTCTTTGCTGTTTCGCCTACCACCTGCCCGGAGAAGATATTGCCGACGGTGTTCATCACCACTTTCGCTTCCTTATCGCCATAGTCGCGTACCAACTGGCTGAAATCCTGAAATCCCAGACACACGGCAACCTTATTGCTTCGTGCGGTGGCGATAAGGTTATCCAGCCCCTTGAAGTAAATTGTCGGTAGTTCATCTATAATGACCGATGACTTCAGCATACCTTTCTTGTTTATGAGCTTTACGATACGGGAGTTATACAGACCGAGTGCCGCACCGT
>ENA-ORSB01003620-ORSB01003620.1-human-gut-metagenome-genome-assembly--contig:-NODE-3620-length-10647-cov-1.858006_pt1 | contig 10647 bp, 14 predicted proteins | sample MGYA00242180_ERZ509144 | MGnify/ENA primary metagenome ERZ509144 (study PRJEB26280, sample SAMEA2338661) | human gut metagenome | biome: human gut; feature: human-associated habitat; material: faeces... | reverse complement strand
TTTATACTTTTCCGGTTTTAGTTGTAACTGATCGTTACCTCTTTTTTATCGTTTTGGGAAAAACTTTTTGCCACATCTTGTATATCCTGCAAGGTGAATTTGCCTGTTATCCGGATGACCACATAGTCTGAATCTGTGTCGGCTAGCATGATCATTTCGTTGATTAGGTCATCGTTCTGGACGATGTAGAAAGAGGCGCGTGTATCGTTGTCCTTGACCCGCATCAGTTCTTCATGTGATTTGCTGATAAGGCTGCTGAATTCTTTTCGCATCTGGTCCCGGACTTCCTGCTTGTCGGAAGTGACGATTTGAAGATTGTTTATTTTCCCTTTCAGATTCATCAGGTTGAGGCCACCACTTTCTACATTAGGGATCATGTCGAACATTTTCTTGGAGATGAAGACAGATGTTACATTATCCATATCGGCATATTTTTCGAACAGTTTATCCTGGGCAAAGCACAAGCTGGTGCAACAAAGAAACAGGATCAGGAATATATTCTTTAATTTCATAAGATTAATCGTTTAAGTGTTTGTTTAAAATATTGTTTACTTTATCTATCTCCTGCCCGGCGTTATCCACCTGGCTGATGCCTTTGTTGAGGTTCTGCGAGAGTAGGAGTAAAGCCTTTTCGGCAGCGGCGGCGGCATCTTTCGGATTGGTGTAAGTGTCGCTGAGCCGGTCGTGAGCTTGATACGACGATTTGTATTGTAAAAAGCTGATGCACAACAGGATGGAGGCAGCAACTCCACTTAACCAATATAAAGTCCGTCTACGGGTCAATGAACGGGTCTTCTTTTCTTCCGTGGAAGCCCAGGTGTCGATCTGCTTTTCCAGTCTACGGGAAAGTCCTTCGGGTAAAGCTTGTTCCTCTTGGAGGGCTTTATTGATCAGTTCATCTATCTTTTTATCGTCCATATTCATATGTATAATATTTTCAAGTTGTTCCCGGATTATTTTTCGTGCCCGGGAGAGTAGCACCCGTATGTTGACGGCACTCAGGCCGGTGATCTGTTCTATCTCGTCCATCGAACAGTCTTCGATCCCTCTCAACCGGAGAACTTGCCGCTGATTTTCCGGCAGGCGGTCGATCAGGTGGCGGATTTGCTGTACTTTGTCTTGTCTTTCTAACTCTTCGTCCGGTGAAGAAGCGGTAGAAAGAGTGACGGCTTCGGGGACATCTGCGTCGCGCCTGTTAGCACGAGGTGAGCGAAGGAAATCGAGGCAGAGGTTCTTGACCAGCGTCACGCAGAAAGCTTCCGGATTTTGGATATCGGTCAGTTCATTCCGCCGACTCCACAACTTATAGTAGGCATCTTGCAGGATATCTTCGGCATCGGCCTTGTTTTCGACCAGCGCATAAGCAATCCGGAAGAGCTTGGGATGGAGGGGAAGGAACAGCCTTTTAAAGTTCTCAACATCCATCTTTGTGGTCGTTTATTACTTTTTCGATGTCAGATGGTTTGATCTTTCCTTTGATGCGGATCAGGGCATCGTCGCCTCCATCGGTTGTCAAGATTACCAGTTCGCGGATGATGTTTTTGTCAATACGTACCATTACTTTCGTGCGGTTGCCCTCTTCGTTGGCATTGACCATTGTTTCGTAATTCGGGTCTTTCAGTTTCTTGATAGCAGCGCGGAGATCGTCTTTGACGGTATTGCCGCATTCCTCGAAAGAAAGGACTTCGATGCTTTTTACACCCATCGTCTCGGTGAACAGGCTGCTTATTTTCATCAGGAACGGGCCGACCGTTACGTGGGTTACGTTTTTTTGCTTGGCAAAGTCGTTGAACAGTTTGTTCATGCTCTGGCTATATCCTGCTTGGCAGAATAGGATGAGGATCAGGATTGCGATGTATTTTTTCATCTTTCTAATGTATTAATCGTTACTTATTCCGTTAGTTCCGGCTCTTCAACGCGCGCTATTGGAGAGCGTTCATTAAGTAGACGGGACCGGAAAAGCTGTTGTTACAAAGAAAGAGAAAAATTTATGATTTTTCCTTACTTTCTGCTATTTCAACGAAATAAACGCTCGAACAAATCAGGAGGACAGCTATTAATTGGGACCAACTGAAGTGATCTTGTCCTAATGTCAGCGAGGTAATGGTTGCCACAATCAGGATCAGGTAACCATAGATGGCCACCAGTGTGGTTTTCAGATATTTTAGCCCGACCGGTATTAACAGATAACTGATAACGGTCGGGAAAATCAGGACGAATGCCAAGACTGCCATCGGTTTCCAATGGATCGGGAGTGTGAAAAGTGTCGTTTCGAATCCTGTAAATCCAGAAACGATGATGGCGGAGAAGGCCGCACCGGAAAAGGTGTATCGCAGCATTGTCATAACTCCCACATGTTTCAATATCCGGTTGCTTGCAATCAGATAGATTGCATAAGCTAAGGAACTTAGCAGGCAAAGCAGATTTCCGGTGAAGGCATCGGAAGCCAGGTCGTCGCTTTTCTGTGTCAGGATGCAGAGCAATGCGCCGCCTAATCCGATCAGGATACCGGTTATTTTCATCTTTGTGATTGTTTCTTTAAAGAAGATGACAGAAAGGATGAACACCCAGATAGGCTGTAAACTGGAGAAAATGGAGCTTGATACAGGGGTCGTTTTGCTCAATCCCAGCAAGTAAAAGAACATAAAGCCATAAATGCCGAGTGCCCCCAACAGAAATAAGAGAATCTTTTCCCGGCGGGTGGAAGTCTCCGGTTGGGTGAACAAGCCGATAATCCAAAACGCGAGGGCGGCAAACGTACAGCGCAGGGTTACACCCGTCAGCGGACTTATCCATAATGGTAGGAGATATTTCAACGCATTCATATTCAACCCGCTGAAAGTTTTGGAAATAATCATGTAAATATTGGCTTCTCTTATTTTATTTTTCACGATGCTTGGGATTTTATGTTATACTTGTTTGATGCGGTCGTCGAACAAGAACGAATCTTGTTTCAGGTAGGCCCATGCGGCAGCTATCAGGGCAATGGCCATATTGAAGATGAAAGCGAACTGCTGTGTCTCGATATGGAGCATATCCTTGAGTATGTTTATAATGAAAGGGCAAAGAAGAATGGCCAGATAGTTCATGGCCATAACGAATGCCAGTGCAAGCGTCACTTTTTCAGGAATAGCCGTGCGGGTCGTTTTGTCGTAAGCTATCGGTTGTATGACACCATAGCCTAATCCGGCAAAGATACAACCCAGCCCGATCAACCATTCGGTGCGGGAAACGAGTATAAGTGCCATTCCTACAGCGATCGAGACCATACAGGCAAATTTGGTTTTTTTGCCGAAGAAGGAGACAATTTGATTCAGTATAAATCCTGGCGACATGATAGCCAAGAAAAATAGCGAGATCATAATACCCGAATTACCGCTGGTAAAATGATATTCTTTCATCAGGAAAGGAAGATTGAAGCTGATGATGATCACTAAGTAAGTAGCCAACCCATAGAACGACATGATCTGCATCAGGTGGGGAATCTGTATACCGAACTTCCCGAAATTGCTATCGGCAGGCCTTTCCGTTCTCCGGCTAGTGGTGTTTATGCCTATACCGGGATACGGTGAAATATTCTTTTTCAGATAGAACGAGAGAACGATCGAGATCAGCGGAAACAGGTAGACGACAAACGGCAAATGCCAGTTCACCTCTGCCAGATACCCCGTCAGAACGGTGGCCAGCACTAACGTTATATTCGTAATGGCGGAACTGAGCCCGAACTGTTTCGTACGGTATGTTCCTGTAAAAAAGCGGGAAATCAAACCGGTAGAAAGCGGCACGATCAATCCGGAACCGATCCCCAATAATGCGCTGACTGTTATCAGTTGCCACATTTTTGTGGAAAGCATGTACAGGATGCCGCTCAACGAGAAGATCACCAGTCCCACTTGCAACAGAAGGACATTATTGATCTTTTCCGTCAGTTTGCCCGACAGGATGATAAAAGGGATGATCAAGAGGGAAGGAAGTGATGAAAGCATCTGTATGTCCAGTTCTGTGGAATGCGGAAAGATTGCAGAAAGTCTTCCTAAGATTGGGGAGACAGCCAGGCCGGGCAGTGCATTCAGTGCCGATATCGACCATATGCCTATTAGCGTGATAAGAGGAATCGTCCCCTGTCCGGTCTGTATTCGCATAATCGTTTCGTTAAATCATTTTTTATTGTATTGAAACAATCCCGAATAGTGAAAGTTCATTGTTTTAATAAACCCCAAATATCGTATGTTTAACGAAAAACGCAGAACAATTGCGGATAGTAGCTGTTTTTGCCATACAATCGGCCGAAACAAGTCGATAGCGCCATTATTAATTAAAAACAAAAAGACATGAGTAACGAAATTATCGAAATCAAGCAAGCGGAAATGCTGCAAGCAATCAACCGCTCGGAGGTGGACATGCAGATTAGCACGGCCAAGCAGTACCCACGCAATCTGCCCGAAGTGTTGAACAAGATTGCCACCTACGCCACAATGGACATGGAAACGGCAGAGGATTGCTTCTACGTCCTGCGTCGCAGCGGCTCCACCATCGAGGGGCTGTCGGTCAGGATGGCTGAAATCATCGCAGGGGCATGGGGCAACCTACGGGTGCAGACACGCATCATCGGCAACGATGGCAAGACCATCACGGCACAGGGCGTATGCCACGACCTCGAAACGAATGTTGCCGTCAGCGTGGAGGTAAAACGGCGCATAACCGACAAGTACGGCAAGACGTTCTCGGAAGATATGCAGGTCGTGACTGGAAACGCAGCGTCGGCCATAGCTTACCGAAACGCGGTGCTGAAAGTCGTGCCAAAGGCCGTGACAAAGAAAGTCATCGAGGAGGTGAAGAAAGTCGCAATGGGTCAGTCTCTCGACCTCGAAACAAGCCGTCAGAACATGGTACAGTACTTTGCGAAGCTCGGAGTTACAGAGGAAATGTTGCTCGAATACCTCGGCATCAAGAAGCGAGAGGAAATCGACAAGGAAGCCGTATTTGAGCTAAGAGCAACGGCGAATGCCATAAAGGAGGGAACGACCACCGTTAAGGAGAGCTTCATCAAACCGATTGAGGAACGCAGACAGGCAGAGGAAGCCAAGAAAAAGGCGGAGGCTATCAAGGCCAAAGCAGCGGAGGCGGCCAAACGTTCAAGCGGCGGAAAAGTCGCGGAAAACGCCACGGGAAATGGCGGAAATTCCACGGAAAAGTCAGCCGATGAAGTTCCGGCCAATGTTAACCCCGAAACAGGAGAAATCAAACAAGAATAATTCACTTAAACCACAACAACAATGAATGCAAAAGATGTAATCAAGACCGTCGACCAATGGGCAAAGGACGGTGAGGGAAAGGCTGCAATAGTCATCCTCGTAGAGAACTCATCGGAAGATGAACAAATGCTGTGCTCGAACGCCGCAATACTCGGAAAGCACAACCGACTGACGGAAGCCATAAAGGCCTTACTTAATGAAAGCGAGCCATTCAAAAGAATGGTAAAGGAAGCAATGATGAAAAGTTTTATCGAAAAAATCATAGAAAAATGAGCTACACAATAATCAGACCGAAAGACCGCAAAGAGTGGTTGAAGCATAGAGAGAAAGGAATAGGCTCGTCGGAAGTCGGAACGATACTTGGCCTTAACCCGTTTGAGACACCCTACCAGTTATGGCGCAGAAAAAAAGGACTGGACGCGCCGAAGCAGGAGAATTTCGCGATGAAAGCAGGTCATTACCTCGAAGATGCGGTGAGCCTGTTCTACCGTGACGAAACGGGAAAAGAGATAATCAAGCGCAGCGCAGGTGACTGGCTGATAGTGAACAATGAGAGGCCGTTTCTGCGAGTTTCGCCCGACCGCACGTATTGGATTCCCGACATGCCGAAAAACGACCGCAACAAAGGCATACTGGAGTGCAAGACTACGCAAATGGAGATTGACGAGGACAGCGTACCGCAGCATTGGTTCTGCCAGCTCCAGTATCAGCTGGGTGTGGCGGAGCTTCCGCAGGGAGCGTTGGCATGGCTGACAATGGGCAGGAAGTTCGGGTTCAAGGACTTCATGTTCGACAAGGAGTTTTACGACTGGATGATTGGAGAGGTCGAGAAATTCTGGACTGACTACATCGTTGGAGACCAAGAGCCGTTGCCAGTGAACGTTGACGATGTGTTGTTGAAAAACCCTCGCCACGTGGCAGGAAAGACAATAGTAGCCACTGACGAGCTTATAGAGGACTGCCGACAGCTAAAAGAGCTCAAAGAAGAATTGAGCGGACTGGACAGCCGAAAGAAAGAGCTGGAGGCGGCAATCAAAATGGCGATGGGCGACGCGGAGGCATTGACAATGCCGAACTCCACAAAGCCGTTGGCGACATGGAAAGCCACGAAAGACAAGACGTGCTTCGATGAGAAGAAGTTCGCAGCCGAGAACCCCGAACTATATAAGAGTTACCAGTACACAAAGGCTGGCACGCGAATGTTCCTCTTAAAGTGAAAAGGATATGGAAAATCTGTATGGCTCGATATGTCTTACGGACATACCAAAGGAACTTATTACGGTCGGAAAGAATGGAAAGAAGTACCTGAACGTAGTTATCAACGCGCGGCGCGAAGTTTCCCAGTTCGGCTACACGCACTACATTAAGGCGTACTGCAAGAAAGAGCTGCAGCGCAGCGGCGTGAACTACTACATCGGAGATTTGAAGCCGAGCCAAATGCAGCCCCAGCAGGCGCAGGCAGGCACGGGGTACGGGCAACCAGCCAACGTTCAGTCAGATAAAGACGATTTACCATTCTAAGGACATGCACCTGATAAGCAACCAGCAGCGGCGCGAAGCGGTGGAGTTCCTGACAGCCTTTATCGAGTTGACAGCCGACGGAGGCAGCAATCGGATATACAACCTAAAACGCCGCGCTGGATTGCTCGTCAGGAAGCTCAAAGAGAATAAAGAAATAAGTAACGAATTAGTAAAAGCAATCAAAGATGAACAACGAAACAATCGAAATCAAGAAAAGTAACGTGCTGGCCTCTTATGAGGAAGCACGGAAAGCGAATGCAGCTGCATACATGAAGTTCCTCGAAAATCTGTTTGGCAAGGAATTGTTTAAGCCGAAAGATGTCCGCGACCGCATCAAGACTTTCGAGGATGCAATGATGGCACTCGGCGAAGAACACCCGTTGGTCAGGGAATGGCATCTTGGAGAAAACCTCTCTCCCGACTTGGAGGCATACCTGCAACTACGTATCATTGTAGCAGCTCTCAATGAGGGATGGGAGCCTCAATTCACAGAGGATGAGGAACGCTACTATCCGTGGTGCTGGCTTTATACGAAAAAGGAAATCGAACAGATGGGTGAAGATGAGAGGAAAGAGCGAAACATGGTAAGCACCGTAGGCTATCAGACAGAATATGCGGGCTTCGCCTTTGCGCGCTCGTCTGCCGCCCCCTCGTATTCGTTTGCGTACATCGGCTCTCGCCTTTGCTTGAAGAGCGACACGCTCGCGGCATACTGCGGCAAGCAGTTCACGGACATTTGGGCGGACTTCCTCCTGATCAGAAAGAAATAGTTTCACCCGTGGCCGCCCGAATGGACGGCCACCCAAAACCAAATAATTATGGACAAAGTATTAGGACAAGAGTACGGGAACATTGCGGAACGCACCGCATTCCTGCGTGACAACTGCGACGCGGTCGAGGAACTTGGCTACGTCAAACCGCTTGCCAATGAGCAAATAGAGGAGCTGAAAGATAAGCTCGTTGAGAACAACATCCAACTGCGCGACGTGCGAGCCGACAAACGGGCGCAGAACAAACTCTACAATGAGCAGATTAAGCAGTTGGAAGAGGAAAACGACGGAGTGACGAAACAGCTCAAAGAAAAGAGCGAATTTGTTACCGAGAATTGCTTTAAGTTCGTTGACGGCGACGAGGTGGGCTACTACAACGCGGAGGGCGTACTGGTTTACCAGCGTCCTGCACGGCCTGAGGAGAAGTCCCCGACGATTTTCAAAATTCAGAGAACAGGAACAAATGGTTGAACAGATTAAAACAAAATCATCATGGAAAAAGAAGTGAAAGAAGAAATCAAGAAAGCGATTGCCGAAGCACTGGCAGGAAACGTAGCAGGAAAAGGAGAAGTAGTCATCAGGGAGGGCCAGGCGTTGCCCCTGCACGAACCTGAAAGAGTACAGATACACGGCACGATTGACGCGCCAGCGCGCTGGATTGAAAAGCGAGAGGCGACCATCAACCAAAAGGAGTGTTACGTGGAAGTAAACCGTGAGGAAATGACAATTACGCTTGTTACGGACGAAAAGAACTACTACGGGGCAAGTGTACAGGGTAAGCTCGAACTCTCTCCTGAATACGGGAAATTCGGCATTAACGGCGGAGAATACATTACCAACTTTGAGATGGCCGAGCTGTTCAAGATGAACAGGGCTTACTTCGAGAACAGGAGCGTGGCAATGAAGCTCGTCACGGACTTGCAGAACTTCAAGGCCAAAGTTGACAAGGAAATCGAGAACAGCGACAACAAGCGAGGCGACCGCCGCATCCTCGTGAACCAAGTAGTGCAGTCGAACTTGCCCGAAGCGTTCAACCTCGTCATCCCAGTGTTCAAGGGGTGCGAGAAGCAGACGGTGCAAGTAGAGGTGTACGTCAACCCCAACGACTTCACCTGTACGCTCGTATCGGCGCAGAGCAATGAGTTAATCATCGAGACGCGCGACACGATTATTGACGAAGTTTTGGAGCGCATACGCATGACTTGCCCTGACCTCGTGATAATCGAACAGTAAGCCAACAATGGTAGCGGACGCGGCAAGTGAGGGCTGCAAGGCAGGTTCGACCCCTGCCGTCCGCACAAAGAAAACAATTACGAATATGTATGAGTTAAGAGATTACCAAAGGGAGGCCGTGGACGCGGCGGCTCGCTTCTTCTCGTCAGGGAGCAAGAAAAACGGGCTGATAGTCCTGCCGACAGGGTCGGGAAAGAGCCTCGTGATAGCCAACATAGCACTGCGGCTGAACGCGCCAGTGCTCATCTTCCAGCCAAGCAAGGAGATACTGGAGCAGAACTACGAAAAGCTGTGTTCATACGGCGTGTTGACGGACGTAGGGATATTCTCGGCCTCGTTCAACCGAAAGCAGGTGTCAACAATCACGTTCGCCACGATTGGCAGCGTAAAGAACTGTAAGGACTTTTTTCGCCGCTTCCGCTACGCGATAATCGACGAATGCCATTACGTCAACGCGGAGGCAGGGATGTACAAGGACTTCATCGAAACGGTCGGATGCAAGGTGCTTGGACTGACGGCTACGCCGTACCGCCTTTACAGCAACCGTTTCTATGGCTCAATGCTCCGCTTCATCACACGGACAAACCCACGCATATTCAACGAACTGCTGTACTGTGTACAGGTCGGTACGTTGCTCTCACGTGGCTACCTCGCCAACATGAACTACTACCAATTGAACGTGGTCGATACCAGCCGCCTGAAAGTGAACAGCACGGGCGCGGACTACCCGGACGCGAGCGGGAGAAACCATTATCGGGAAATCAAGTTCAACGACACGCTGGAAAACATCGTGCAGAGGCTGCTTGTGGCAGGGCGCACGTCCGTACTTGTGTTCACGCGCTTCATTGAGGAGGCGGAGTACGTTGCACGGGCATTTGGCGGACGTGCGGCGGTGGTAAGCAGTAACACGCCGAAGCAGCAGCGCGATGCGATATTAAGGGCGTTCAAGGCGAAAAAGATAAACGTAGTGGCGAACGTCGGTGTGCTTACGACGGGGTTTGACTTTCCTGAACTTGCCACGGTGGTACTGGCACGGCCTACAATGTCGCTTGCATTGTACTATCAGATGGTCGGCAGGGCTATACGTCCATATGAGGGCAAAACGTCTTGGATTGTCGATTTATGCGGCAACTACAAGCGTTTCGGTCGCGTAGAGGATTTGCAGGTGAGAGAGACACGGCCTGGTATCTACGCTGTATTCAGCGGTTACAAGCAGCTCACGAATGTTTATTTCAGAAAATAGGCGGAGGTTATGGGCAGCAGGTGGATTAAGATATACGACAAGTTCCTCGGGTGGGAATGGTTCGGAAAAGCGGAAATGGTGCAGCTGTTTCTGTACCTTTTGTTGAGGGCGAAGCACAAAGACGACAGCTGGCAGGGAATACCAGTTCTGAAAGGTCAGGTCATAACGACGAACGCAGCCATAAGGCGTGATTTGGGGTTGTCGGCGCAGACCGTAAGAACCTGTTTGAAACGGCTCATAAAGACAGGGGAAATAACATACAAATCAACGAACAGGTATGTGGTCATAACTATCTGCAAATACGAAAGTTACCAGTGTCAGGAAAGCCAAATCAACGAGCAATCAACAATCAAACAACGAGCAATCAACGAGCAATCAACGAGCAAAACGCAACCAAATCAACGAGCAACTAACGAGCAAAAAAGCGTTGTTAATATCTGTGTTACAGATAGTTGCGAGGATATAAAGGAAACAGCTAACGAGCAAATCAACGAGCAATCAACGAGCAAACGAAACGCGGATAGCGCGGAAACTAACAACAATACAAGAATAAAGAATATAGAAGATAATAATAAAGAAACCTCTCTAACGAGAGGTAAAGAAAAAACGGCGGCGGTTGAGACCG
>ENA-ORSB01003618-ORSB01003618.1-human-gut-metagenome-genome-assembly--contig:-NODE-3618-length-10647-cov-9.031344_pt1 | contig 10647 bp, 8 predicted proteins | sample MGYA00242180_ERZ509144 | MGnify/ENA primary metagenome ERZ509144 (study PRJEB26280, sample SAMEA2338661) | human gut metagenome | biome: human gut; feature: human-associated habitat; material: faeces... | reverse complement strand
CTGTGCGATGGAAGAGAGCACATTCAGAATGCGGCTGTCGGCCTTTCTCGGATAGGTCTGGCCGCTGACAGAGAAGCACTTTTCAAAGCCGAACTCCGCGGCGATGCGGCGGTTCATCTCGTCGACCTTGTCACCGTCGCCCTCGAAGAGGTCGACAAAGCTCGCCTCCGTGCCCGTCGTGCCGCGGCAGCCGAGGAAGCGCATCGAGCCGATGACAAAATCAAGCTCTTCAAGGTCCGAGCGGAAGTCCTGCATCCACAGCGTCGCGCGCTTGCCGATCGTCACGGGCTGCGCGGGCTGATAGTGCGTGTAGCCGAGCGTCGGCGTGGCGGCGTATTCGCGGGCAAATGCCGCAAGATTCACCATCACGCTGAGAAGCTGCCCTCTCAGGTATTTGAGGCCGTCGCGATACAGCACCAAATCGGCGTTGTCCGTCACATAGCAGCTCGTCGCGCCGAGGTGGATGATGCCGGCAGCGGAAGGCGCCGCCTTGCCGTAGGCGTACACATGCGCCATCACATCGTGGCGCACCTCGTGCTCGCGCTTTTCGGCGACCTCGTAGTCGATGTCGGTGATGTGCGCAGCGAGCTCGTCGACCTGCTCCTGCGTGATGGGCAGGCCCAGCTCGTGCTCGGCGCGGGCAAGCGCCACCCACAGTCTGCGCCACGTCTGGAAGCGCATATCGGGGGAAAAGAGGTGCAGCATGTATTCGGACGCATAGCGGGACGAAAGCGGGGACTCGTAAATATCCTTGCGCATAGGGTTCTCCTTTTCTTTCTCAGCGGTCGCTGTTCGTATTTTATATAGAATGAAGCAAAGTTGCAATAGAAAAGTAAAGAGGGGGCCTTTGTCCCCTCTTTACTTTAGTTTCTCAGCGGATGATCAGGCTCTCGCGCTCCGCGCCGACGGAGACAAAGCCGATGTGGCAGCCGATGGCCTTTTCAACGTATTCGACGTAGCTGCGGGCGGCTTCGGGCAGATCCTCCCACTTGCGCGCGCCGGAGATGTCGCACTGCCAGCCGGGCAGATACTCGACGACGGGCTTGGCGTCCTGCAGCAGCACGGGGAACGGGAAATCGTCGGTCTGCTCGCCGTTTAATTCATAGTGTGCGCAGACAGGGATCTTGTCCATGTAGCTCAGGACATCGAGCTTCGTCAGGGCGATGTTCGTCGCGCCCTGCGTCTCCACGCCGTAGCGCGTCGCCACCGCGTCGAACCAGCCGACATCGCGCGCGCGGCCTGTCGTTGCGCCGAATTCGCCCGCGTCACCGCCGCGGCGGCGCAGCTCGTCACCCGCAGCACCTTCCAGTTTCGAGACGAAAGCACCCGCACCCACGCAGGACGAATACGCCTTCGTGACGCACACAATGTCCGTCATGTCGCGCGGGGAAACGCCCGCACCCACGCAGCCGTAGCCCGCCAGCGGCGAGGACGACGTCGTGTAAGGATAAATGCCGTGGTCGGGATCGCGCAGAGAGCCAAGCTGACCTTCCAGCAGGATGGTCTTGCCCTCCTTGTTCGCCTGATAGAGGAAGTGCGTCGTGTCCGCGACCATCGGGCGAATCTTCTCCGCCAGACCCTGCAGATACGGCACCAGCTCGTTCACATCAATCGGCGGTTGATGATACAGGTGCTCCAGCAGCACATTCTTCTTCACCAGCGCGATTTCCAGCCGCTTGCGCAGCAGCTCCTCATCGTACAGCTGGCAGACCTGAATGCCCACCTTCGCGTATTTATCGGAATAGAACGGCGCAATGCCGCTTTTGGTGGAGCCGAACGCACTCTTGCCCAGGCGCTCTTCCTCCAGCTTGTCAAATGCAATGTGATAGGGCATCATCACTTGGCAGCGGTCGGAAATCATCAGCTTAGGCATCGGCACGCCGCGGGACGTGAGAGACTCCAGCTCGCTCAGCAGCGCCTCGATGTTCAGCGCCACGCCCGGCCCGATGACATTGACCACGTTTTGATGGAAAACGCCGGACGGCAGCAGATGCAGCGCAAATTTGCCGTATTCATTGATGATGGTGTGACCCGCATTCGCGCCGCCTTGGAAGCGGACGACCACGTCGCTTTCTTCCGCAAGCAGGTCGGTCACCTTGCCCTTGCCTTCGTCGCCCCAGTTAGCGCCTACAATGGTACGAACCATTTGGAACATCCTCCTTGAGCGGCAGACAGAAACCTCTGCCGCAATTTTCGGCATTACATCTTATTATGCAGCATGTGTCAGCCGATGTCAAGCGAAAAACAAAAGAAAGCCGAGCAAAATGTTCTTTTCAACGAAATTCCGAATGTTCGGCTTTTGATTTTCTCATCGGATTTTCATGACACGGCGGAAAAAGTATGCTATAATGATGAAAACTCGCTGTGCAAAGGGGGAAAATGCGGTGGAGAACTTGATTCCGCGCTGGTATCGGGAACTGGAACTGTTTCGCGGCGTAAAGCCGCTGCTGGTGCTGGAAGGGGGCGTGATGGATCAGGTGCGCGTGCCGGTGACGGGTTCGGTGGCGGAGGATACGCTGCTGCCGCTGAGCGCGTTCCTGAATGCGTATTTGTCCGATGCCGGGTATGAGCAAGTAGTGTTCTATTCCAATCTGGTGGGGCTGATGAACCCGTATGCGCCGGAGATGCTGGATAATTTCGCGAAAACGAATCAAGCGGAAGTCGTCAGCGGGGCGATTCCAGCGGAGTTCAAGGGGAACGACGCGAATACCGCGCCGAACATCATCCGCCGCGCCATGATGCAGGGCAAGCACGCGACCGCCGTCGTGATGGAGATGGCGAGCCGCTATATCGTCACGCCTGACCGCCTCGACCAAATGGAGGTCAACAGCTTTAATCTCCTGCTGCAAGCGTCGCTGTCCGCCGCGACCGTCCGCACGGCGCAGGGAAAGCTGCCGAATCTGCTGATTTTGCTGGTCAATAAGCTCAACGACCTGCCCGCGTGGTTTTATCTGGACAACCCCGTTTGCAAGACGATTACGCTGGAAGCGCCCGATCGCGATGAGCGGATGCGGTTCCTGAGCGGCAGCGCGTGGCCATCCTTCTTCGATGCGGCGGTGTACCGCACGGACATGCCCTATTATCAGCAGCATCCGGACGATTTGCGCAAGCTGCGGGAAAAGTTCGTTGGGCTGACCGAAGGCATGAGCTTCACCGAGCTTGACGCGCTCCGCCGTATGAGCCGCAGCCAGTGCGCGCCGATTCGCGACCTGTGCAGCATTGTGGATTTGTACAAGTACGGCATCCATGAAAATCCGTGGGCGAAATTGTCGATGGAGAGCCTCAAAACGGCGAAAGCGGACTTCCAGAAGCGCATTAAGGGGCAGGACACGGCGCTTGAACGTTCGCTGGACGTCATCAAGCGCGCTGTGACGGGGCTGAACGGCGCGAATTCCTCCGGCACGGGCAAGCCCAAGGGCGTGCTGTTCTTCGCCGGGCCGACCGGCACGGGCAAGACCGAAACCGCCAAGGCACTCGCGGAAAAGATTTTCGGCGACGAATCCGCCTGCGTCCGCTTTGACATGAGCGAATACGGGCAGAGCCATTCCGACCAGAAGCTGCTTGGCGCACCGCCCGGCTATGTCGGCTACGAGGCGGGCGGGCAGCTGACCAACGCCGTCAAGAAGAACCCATTCTGCATTCTGCTGTTTGACGAAATCGAGAAGGCGCATCCGTCGATTTTCGACAAGTTCCTGCAAATTCTGGAGGATGGGCGATTGACCGACGGGCAGGGTCACACGGTCTATTTCTCTGAGACGATTATCATCTTTACCAGCAATCTGGGTATGTACGTCAAGGATGCGCTGGGGCAGCGGCACCAAAACGTGTCGTATGACATGACGTATGACGAGGTGACGCGCCGCCTGCGCGAAGCCATCGGGGACTACTTCAAGCTGGAGCTGGGGCGTCCCGAAATCCTCAACCGCATCGGCGAGAACATCGTCATCTTCGACTTCATCCGCCAGGAGGCAGGGCAGGCGATTCTCCGCGCGCAGGTGGACAAGCTCATCCGCCGCCTGAAGGAGCAGAAGAACCTGACGCTCGTCATCCCGGATACGAGCTACCAGCAGCTGTCCGACGCGGCGCTGGCGGATTTGACCAACGGCGGGCGCGGCATCGGCAATCAGGTGGAGGCGCTGCTGATCAACCCGCTTTCGCGCTACCTGTTTGACAGCGGCATTATCGAAAACGCGACGGTGACGGTGGATGCTTTCGAGACGGCTGCCCAGCCGCCTGCGCTCCGCTGCACCACGACCAAGGAGGAAAGCACATGACAGGCTATTCACCGCGCCGCCGCGGGTCGATACTCAGCGACATGGCGGACATTGCGCAGGACTTGTGGGCAAGCGTTCCCGAAACCGTTCCGGCGGAAAAACCGACCGCTGTTCGGGACGAACCGACCGCACCCCACGCACCGCAAACCGCGCAGAATCCCGCGAAATCCGCCGATTCAGCACCCAAAGCCACCTATGCGGACGAAAAATCGCTGCCCTTTACCGAACTGTGGAAAGTGGCGGATGAACCCATCGACTGGACGGAAGTAGTGTCCTCCCCAATACCGACTGACGGTCTGGTTTCGGCGGAAAAGTGGGCACTTTATCGCCAATATGCCGACAAAGTGCTCTCTGGCGACACGGCGGCATACCTTGGTGTCCTGAAAGCTGTTGACCCGATGAGAGACCTTGCGCCCTACACGTCGTCGCTCTCCGTTGCGACGCGCGATGCGGACGTGATGCTGGCGACGTTTGCCGTGCGGGACGACCTGCTGGACAGCGACGGCGAACACTATTTGTGCGGCTTGTCGCTGCGGATCGCGCGGGACTTGTTCGCGACGCTTCCCGTGACGCACGTCATCGTGACCGCGACGCAGAAGGAGCAGCCCATCAAGCGCGTCGATTTCCCGCGCAGCGCCATGCAGAACGCGCGCTTCCAGTTTGTTGACCCGGTGGCGTTTGTGGGGCAGCTGGGGACGCATGAGCAAGTATAATGCCCTCTGGGACTATGTGCGTTTCCAGTCTGTGCCGCTGCTGACGCTTTCCTTCGACGAAATTCAGCAAATTGCGGGCATTCCGATTGACCATTCCTTTCTGCAATATAAGAAGGAATTAACGGCATACGGCTGGCAAGTCCAGAAAATCTCCATGAAGGGGCAAACGGTTTGCTTTGCCAAAATAGATTCCTGATACCCGCATTTCAGCCCGCTGGCGCAAGAAACGTCAGCGGGCTTTTTTCTCCCCAAATTCGCGAAAAAACAGCCCCCTGCTTCGACGCTTTTGCCCGCTTGATTGCCGTATTATGATTCCCTACGGCAAGGGAGGGGACAGGCATGACCGAAGTGCTGACACGGGAGAAAAAGGCGCCATGGACAGCGTGGCGGAGCGCATACAAAAGCGGCACGGGACGGAAAATCCTGCGGCAGGCGGGCAGAATCCTGCTGGGGGCTGCACCGGGGTTTGCACTCGCGTTCTCGGACATATGCGGCGTGTCGGCGGGAGCGTGGGCGGCGTATGGCATGGCGGCGGCATCCTGCGGAATGATGTCGTACCCGGTGTCACTGGGCATCGCGGCGGCGTTTTTGATGCGGATGCTCTGGGGACTGACGACGCGCTGGGAGCTGCTCATCGGCGCGGTGCTGGTGCTGCTCTCGCCGCATGTGCTTAGGCAGAGAAACGGCGCGTTCCCGCTGATTGCGACGGGCTTGGCGCTGCTGCCGGGGGCAATCATCGGCGTGTGGCAGGGGTCGGCGGCGACGCTGCTCTTTGGCATCGGCACCATTCTGCTGGGAACGCTCTCCGCGCCGGTCATGCGCCGCGCGATAGAGAGCATCCGCGGCGGAAGAAGTTTCGAGACGCTTGAAAGCCGCCTGTCGGTTGGGTATCTGCTGCTGATGCTGCTGTGCGGCGGCGCGCGGATGATGCTGCCGTATATAAACCTTGGCGTGACGGCGGCGGGGCTGATGACGATGGCGGCAGCGGTGTATCTGGGTGTGTGCCCCGGCTGCGTGATGGGGCTGATGGCGGGCGTGACGCTGGCTTTGCAGGGACTTCCGCTGAGCGTGACGGTCGCGCTGTCGCTGGGCGGTTTCCTTGCTGGCATGGGGCAGATGACCGGGCGGCGGATGGTGCCGTGCGTACTGTTCGCGTTGGGAACGGGCGGAATGCTGGCGTACACGGGAACAATCGCGTGGGGAGCCTTGGGCGCGGCGGCTGCTGCTCCGCTTATCATGGGCGTGCTGCCGCGGGAGGCAGACGAGTATCTCCGCCAGCAGACGCGGCGGTTTCATCCGCTGCCCGATGCGCCGGGGGATGCGTATGCTGCCTATGCCCTCCGCCGCTGGGAAAAGACGGTCGGCGATATGGCGCGCGCTGTGCCGTCGCCCGTGGGACTGGGCGAAAAGCGCACGCCGCAGTGGTGGGAAGAGCATCTGTGCGCCTCCTGCCCGGAGCGGGCGTCGTGCGGGTGCATGAACACAGAATTGGGACAGAGCCGCGCCGAATACATCTGGAAAGCGCACGAGGCGTCGGACGAGGTGTGGGCACAGCGCCTTGAATCACTTCGGGGACTGGGGTGCGCACGGCTGTATCAGCTGATGGACAGCATGAATCTGCTGCGCGCTGAGAACGCGGACGAGCAGCGCATTATCCGGCGAGCGTGTCAGCAGCGGGACATGCTGGTGACGCATCTCACTGCGCTTTCGGGCAGCGCAAGGCATCTGGCAGCGCTGTCCAGCGGCGAAAGCTGGTGGGATGAGCAGTACGCGCGCAAGCTCCGCCACGCCTTGGCGGAGGAGGAAGCAATGGCGCGCCTGTCGTTCGTGCGGCAGGTGGATGGGCACTTGCAGGTAGCCTATGAACTGCACGGCGCAGGCAGCGCGGATGAGCAGGCGGCGCAGCTGTGCGGCATCACAAGCCGATGCCTTGGCAAGCCGATGACGATTGCCGAGCGCGAGCGGGCGCATGTCCGCCTGACGGAAATGCCGCTGATGATGGTGGAGGCGGGTGCGGCGAGCCGGTGCATCGCAGGCGCGGATATCTGCGGCGATACGTTTTCACTGGGGCAGTTGCAGGACGGGCGATTCGTGGCGGCGCTGTCCGACGGCATGGGGCACGGGAATCAGGCGGCGCTGGAATCGGGTCAGGCGGTGGAGCTGCTGCGGATGTGTTTGGATGCCGGGTACGACCGGGCGCAGACGCTCACGGCGGTCAACGGCATGATGCTGCTGGCGGGGCAGGGGGAGCGGTTCACGACGGTGGATTTGTTCCTGTTGGACTTGTGGACGGGCAAGGCGTCGCTGGACAAGCTCGGCGCGGCGGGCAGCTACCTGATGCAGTCGGAAGGCTTATCGCTGCTGGGCGGCGACGCGCTGCCGCTGGGGATTTTGGAGAACGTCGAAAGCGGGGAAAAGCTGATGCAGCTGCATCAGGGGGACACGCTGATTCTGCTCTCCGATGGCGTGGAGGATGCCTATGAAAATCGGCAGTCCATGGAAGAGACGATTCGCGACGCCTTGACGCTTGAAACTGCGCAGGATGCCGCAAACGCGATTTTGACCGGTGCGCAGTCCGGCGACGCCGCCCCTGCCGACGACCAAACTGTGCTGGTGCTGCGCTTGATTCGCGCGCGGGCGGATGCGAAGATTGAGGAAATGTATCAATAGCATGAAGTGCTTTTCCATAAATCGGCTGACAAACATAATGAACGAACATACTAAACCTGCTAACATGGGTGCGAACGAGAAGCAATCCAGAGAATGAAGAAAACAAAAGGCTTTACAATGCCGCATCAAATCAGTATAATAGACGCCGAAAGGATGATGCGGATGTGGAAGAAGAACCGCTGGATGCGTCCGGAACGGGTAATGGCGCTGGGATTTCTCGCGCTGATTCTGCTGGGCGGCGTGCTGCTGTCGCTGCCGTGCGCCGCGCAGAATGGACGAAGCATCGGATTGGGCAATGGTTTGTTTACGGCGACGAGCGCGGTCTGCGTGACGGGGCTTGTAGCCGTCGATACTGGAACGACTTTTTCGCTCTTTGGGCAGCTGACGCTGCTTTTGCTCATCCAGATTGGCGGTCTGGGCTTCATGGCGTTCGCGACGCTGACGATGATGCTGCTGGGACGAAAAATCGGTCTGCGCGACCGGATGCTCCTGCGCGAATCCATGAATACAAGCGGATTGTCGGGGCTGGTGCGCCTGACGCGCTGGTACTTGACGGCGGCGCTGGTCATCGAGGGCGGCGGCGCGATACTGCTTGCAATTCGCTTCGTGCCGCTGCTGGGCTGGGGGAAGGGCGTGTACTTCAGCATCTTCCACGCCGTCAGCGCGTTTTGCAACGCGGGCTTTGACCTTTTCGGACATTTCTCCAGCCTGACCGCGTTTCAAAATGAACCGTTGGTGCTGCTGACCATCAGCGTGTTGATTGTGCTGGGCGGTACGGGGTTCGCTGTGCTGGGCGAGGTCACCCGTCAGCGCTTCCAGTGGCGAGAATTGTCGCTCCACAGCCGATTGGTGCTGGGCATGACGGGCGTGCTGCTTTTGATGGGGATGACGTTCTTCTGCCTGACCGAATGGCATAATCCGGCGACGCTTGGCGGCATTTCCGGCGCGGGAAATAAACTCGTAAACGCCCTCATGCAGTCCACAACGATGCGCACGGCAGGCTTCAACTCGGTTGACCTCGCGTCCATGCGACAGTCCAGCAAGCTGATGAGCATCATCCTGATGTTCATTGGCGCGTCGCCCGCGTCCACTGGCGGCGGCGTGAAAACGACAACCGTTGCGGTGCTGGCGCTGACGGTCTGGTCGGTCATCCGCGGCGACGCGGACGTGCAGCTGGCGCGTCGGCGCGTTCCGCCGGGACTGATTCGCCGTGCGCTGGCAATCGTGAGCATCTCGCTGGCGATGGCGCTGGGCGGAACGATGCTGCTGACGCTGCTGGAAGGCGACGGACAGCCGTTCCTCGACATGATGTTTGAGGCGTTCTCCGCGATGGCGACGGTTGGCGTGTCCAGCGCTGGAACGCCGAACTTGACGGCGGGCAGCAAAACCGTGCTGGCACTGATGATGTTCTTCGGGCGTGTCGGTCCGCTGACGATGGCAAGCGCGCTGGCGAGCCGGCAGAATCGCAATGCGTCAAAGATTCGCTACCCGGAGGAAGAGATTACGATTGGGTGACAAATCAGACGCGAAAACGCACTTTTCGATCAGAAATGCTGGAAAAATCGGGGATTTTTTGCTATACTGACGGTAATCCCGATGAAGAACGAAAGGAGCGAGAAATATGACGAAGAAGCCGATTACTCCTGTGCTGGCGATGCTGCTGACGCTGGTCGTCTTGGTGCACGCCGCAGTGCTGCTGGTGCAGCAGGAAACGGCGTGGTGGCTGGTGATGGACGCGGCGTGCGGCGTCATCAGCCTTGGCATGGGTGCAATGTGGCTGTTCTGCCGGAAGCGCGGCGGAAAGAAAACTCTGTGGAAAATCGTACTGGGTCTGATTGTCGTGCAGATGCTGACGACAGTTGCGCTGCAATTTGTCCCGATTGAGCAGAATCGGTATCAGCTGCTTTTCTGGGGATTCATGTCTGCCATCCAGTGCGCACTTGTGAACGACATGCGAGAAAATTCGCCAGCATCTGTGCCGCTGAGCATGAGCCATTCGATGATGCTCCTGACCAAAATCATATTCGGCCTGGAAACTGCTGTGCTGATTTTTGCCGTGGGGATGCTGATTTGCTATGGTGAAAGGAGCTTCTATCAGGCGATGGAACTGATGGGGCTGTGCGTGATGGTCATGGCTCAATCAATTCTGGAAATGAAGCAGAATGAAGCGGAGGAAGCCCTGAAGCGCAACGAGGACGCGGAAAATCAGCAGAAGTTGACGCAGGCGGGGAAAGAGTGAGCGCTTCCCGCGAGAAAAACGAAAGGGGCAAGTTCATGCGAAAGGAACATCCGGCGATTGTAGCGCTCGAAATGCTGCTGGCGCTGACGATGCTGATTCATGCCGTGGTGCTGATGGCGCAGCAGCCGGAGGGTGCGGCGTGGTGGCTGGTGCTGGACGTCGTGGGCGCTGCGCTGTGCCTTGCGGTGAGTACGCATTGGCTGATTTGCCGGAAGCGCGCCGGGACGAAATACCTTTGTGGAATCGAACTGGCGCTGATTCTCGTGTTCATTGGCACCGCGCTCGTGCTGCCCTATCTTTCGGTGGAGACGAAGGAATATCAGCTGCTCCTTTGGGCGGAGATGAGCGCCTTGCAAATCAGGAATGCGCTGGACATGTGGAAACGCAAAGCGGAGCTGGAATGCCAATGGAAATGGCGGGGAACGACCCACGATTATCTCATTCTGGCGATTGGCGTTTTCGCTGTGCTGATGCTCGTGCATCTGATTCGCTTCGGCGAAAAGGCTTACTATATGTCGATGTTCTTCATGGCGGCGTCACTCGTGTGTCTCAATAATGAAGTCATGCTTGCGCAGGACGATGAAGACAAGAAAGCAGAGAAACAGACGGAAAATTCCGCGCAGGAATGACCCGTCAGGCGCATAAGCTGTTGGGCGGGGACGTCCCTCAATCAACACGCGGGCGTTGTATGCAGAAGTCACCAACTCAATCGCGAAAAAGGGAGTCCAGAGGGTCGAAGACCCTTTGGCGG
>ENA-ORSB01003614-ORSB01003614.1-human-gut-metagenome-genome-assembly--contig:-NODE-3614-length-10655-cov-4.635566_pt1 | contig 10655 bp, 7 predicted proteins | sample MGYA00242180_ERZ509144 | MGnify/ENA primary metagenome ERZ509144 (study PRJEB26280, sample SAMEA2338661) | human gut metagenome | biome: human gut; feature: human-associated habitat; material: faeces... | reverse complement strand
GACAAAATGTATCCCTTGCCGGGTTCTCCGCTTTCGGAACAGGCGAGAATGCCTTTTGCCACATCCCGCACATCCACGAAGTCATATCCGCCGCAAACGGCAAAGGGCAGCTTCCCGGCAAGAAAGGATTTCGCCATTGAGGTGAAGCTCCCTCCCTGTATATCGCCCGGCCCGATGATACCGGAGGGGAAGACAATGCTGGCATTCAGCCCGCGCTCTGCCGCATTGAAGACAAGCTCTGTTGCGGTTGCCTTGCTCTTGGCGTAATCTCCGTCCACAAGCCCCGGGGAGAATTCGCAATCCTCCGTAATGGTGCAGCCCTTTGGCTTTTCCGGTATGGCATGGACGGAACTAACATAGACCATTTTGCCCACATTACGCTCCATACATTGCCGGAGAACGCTCCATGTCCCACCTACATTGACCTGATAGAGCTTCGAACCGGGTCTGGACGCGACAGAGACGATACCGGCGCAGTGAATCACACAGGTACGGCTGTCCGCATCCGCGAAGAAGTCTGTCAGTGAGTTTTTCACACACACATCACCGATGACGGTATGGACTTCTTTGGGGAGCAAATTGATATAGGGGTCATCATGCAGCACAAGCGCATACACTCGTGTGCCGCGGCGTACCAGCGCTTCTACAACAGCTCTGCCAAGGAAGCCGGTGGCACCTGTAACAAGATATTTATCATACATTAAAAAAGCCTCCTCAAATAAGCATACAAGTGTTGATTATCTTTCACAAGTACAGTATACTTGAGGAGAAAGACAGAAACAATCAGCACTTGCCATACAGCTGAAAGAAAAGCAACACTTTCTGTCGAAGCGTTGCTTTTCTTTGTAAACTTTTTTGGAGGGGCTCTATATGGAGAAGATGGATGCAAGGAAACGCTATACGCAAATGGTGCTCAAGCAGTCTTTTCTGAAGCTGCTGAAGGAAAAACCTGTAAACAGAATTACGGTGAAGGAGGTTTGCGCGCTGGCGCAGCTTAACCGTGCCACCTTCTATGCCCATTACAGCGATTGCTTTGCCCTGATGGAGAGCATTGAGAATGAGCTCATCGATACATTTGAGAACTCCCTTCGCTATGTCAATTCGCTTGATGTGACGGCTCTGATCGAAGCCCTCTATGCCATGGTCGATCAAAATCAGGAAGCCTGCCGGACACTCATTCTGGGGAATACCAGTTCGGCTGTCATTGCGAAAATGATCGCTCTGGCAAAACCGGGCAGCCTTGCTTATTGGCACAGGGAATTGCCGAAGGCCAGTGAAACCGAGTTGGAGATGATGTATACGCATCTTTCCAACGGGTTGATGCATGTGATTGTAGAGGGCTACGACAAGTACAGCAAGGAGGAGATGATCCGCGTTGTCCGCCGCGTGGTGAAAGCCGCACCTTCACTGTTCCGATCGCTCCAAAGACCTCTTGCTTAACATAGACCTTATGCTTGCGTGGTATAATAAGCTTTGCAAAACGGTCGATGGTCAAAGGAAAGAATGGAGAAAATCAGTCATATTTTATGAAAATGAGCATAAGAAAACCCCGGAAAATGCGGATTTTCCGGGGTTTTTGAGCTTTTGAGTTGTGAATTTGCGTCCGATCAGCGCTTGGAGAACTGAGGTGCGCGACGGGCGGCCTTCAGACCGTACTTCTTGCGCTCCCACGATAGAAACCATTGTATTTGCAAGGGATTTGGGGATTATAAGGGAAAAATTGTCCCCTCAATTGTCCCATCTTTTCGCAATCGCCTGTTTTTATATTACAGGTTAGGAATGTTGAATGCGTAATTGACACGCGCTGCCAGAGCGTCCGGCTTGTTGTACTTGGCTTCAGCGTAGATATCCATGGTGATCTTCGAGTTTTCGTGCCCCGCTAAGTACTGCACCGTCTTGGGATCGACACCAGCATAAATCAGATTGGTGATATACGTGTGCCGCAGCATGTGCGGTGTAACGCGAAAGTCAATAGAGTAAATCACATGACTGTTGTGTGCAGCCCTTTCGCCCAAAGTGGGAACAACCCGATGTTTCGTCTTGGTTCCGTCTGGCGCAATGCGCGTATATTCGCGCGGCTTCGTACTGCGCGTGGTAACATATTTCCACAGGCGGCTATATTGCGAGCCCGACAACAGGCCGCCATTGCGGTTGCAAACCACGTACTCGGAATTGGCCGTATTCTCTTTCTCTTTCAAGTATTGCGCCAATTCCGAGGGGATAGGTACAGTTCGATAAGCCGCCCTACTCTTCAATCTTTCGGTGATATAAGGGCGATTCTTATGGACGTGCCACGCCTCGCGCACAGTAAGTGAGGGCGTTTTTGAGTCAAGATCCACGCTATCCCACCGCAAGGCAAGGATTTCCTCCCGCCTGAGTCCAGTGTACAGCGCAAGCAAAATGAAAGTGTACGGCGGCAATCCCTTAACAGCGTTCAAAAGGATCTGCACTTCCTCGTCTGTCAGCGACTTTCTAGCCTTTGTCGGTGCTTTCCCACCCTTTGCAGGAAGGACAAGTGCGGGATTTTCCGAAATAATTCCGTTTTTGACAGCCTCGCCAAAAATACTTTTGTAGAACATCTGAACCGCACCATAAGTAGACTCTGACAATACGGCAGAGCGTCGCACTGCGGCGAGTATGTCATCGCGCGTTACGTCACACATGAGTTTGTCGCCCAGCGGCTCTACGATATGTTTTTTGATAGTTTGTGCATAATTGTCAAATGTGCTGAGTGCGATAAACGGGGATCTGTTCTCTAGACACAGCTGTGCATATTGCGCAACAGTGGGGCAGTCCCGTTCAAGAGCTTCTCGCGCGACTTTTGCCCGCAATTCTGCGACCTTTTGATCTACTTCACTCTCGGTGCGGCCGTAGAGCGTAACTCGTGTCCCGTCCTGAATGGCAATGCGTGTTCGAAAATACTTTCTTCCCTTGCGAGTGACAGTGCCATATTTAGGTTTTTTGCTGCGTCCCATCAGCGACACCCTCGTTCAGGTACCTCGCCGCGAAAAGCGGGAGCAAAGGCGGTGGATGCGCGGGGCACAGGGCGCGTGTACATTGCCCTGAACTGACGCAATTCCTCCTTGCTGAGAAAGACCTTGCCGCCGGGAACCCGCTGAACATAAGAGATTTTGCCATCCTTGCGGAAACCGTCGAGCAATTTTGCGCTGATGCCAAGATACGCTGCCGCCTCGGCGCGTGAAAGTAACATACCCATCTTTTCCTCCTTAAAATTGTGTTGTTGATTTTGCGGAGGACTCATGATACAATACATATTGTCCTACAGGTGCATCATGGACCCTACCACGGTGTGCTTGGATGGCTGCCCCCATCTGCAAATGGGGGCAGCCTTTTTATATGGCCCTGCTGTAGAGTAGCTTCCTGCTTCAACGACAGAAATCCGTCTCCACAGGCGTTGATTCCGGGCGAGCCGACCCGTACTGTATGCCGCATCCTTAGCAGTAATTCGCCCCCTTTCTTTTTTTGCATCAATCCTAGAAGCCTAGATTTCTCAATCGTCGTAAACCCCATTGTGACGCCGCGACTTTTTGTGCTTTTAGACTAACATATATATTTATAAAAGTCAATAGTAAGATTTAAAAAAATAAATATAACGATTTATATTAGCGCACCAATCGTCTAAACAAAGGCGCGTTATCTCAACAGATTTATTTATCAAGCCGCATGCTTGACTTTTTTTTATTCAAATGGTACTATTATTTAATGACGGGAGGTGTTCATGTGAGCGAAAAGGTAAATAAGGCAAACGACCTGTACGAATTCGAAGGTTACTATGTAAAGACAATGGCACTCACAGGAAGCAGAGATAGGTTTCCTAGGGACACAAACTTAGTCAAAAATGTAATCAACGTATTTTTACAACAGAACCCCAAGGTATCGCAGGTGGATATTGCAACAAAATATGAGCTATCCCCCAGTTTGTTTTCTCGATTTTTAAGAACCGAGAACGTTAAGTCAAAGCCTGAATGGAATCTGGTTGCATATAGATTAGGGCTGGACATTGACTTGGCGAAGTATATAAGAGACACACGCGAAGTAATCGAACTGATTCAGAGTTGGCAGCTACTCTACTACGGCACTCGCATCATATCTTTTATAGACAAGATATTTGAAACAACCCTCCTCATGCCATATTCGTCAAAACACTCTCCGCGTAGCCGCGGTCTAGATACGAACTATGAGAACATGCATCATTTTTTAGTCAACGAAAAAGGCGATGAAGGATGGTTTTTCTACTACTTTACCGGGCACGACATACTTGCTTCAGATGTGATCCTCGGTTTGCAGAACGATAAGAATATCCCAAGGATTCACACGATCATCATCCTGAACAGCGAAAAGGCATTTGAGGAGTTGAAGCATACTTTGCGCAGGCAAGATTGGCGAGCGAAGCTGCACTATGTTTCGCTGACAGTCATACGTATTGATGATGAAATATCTACTATCCTTGACGAATACACCGATGGTGATTTGGGACTCGCAAGGCGACCTGAGCAAGTAAGCAACTCGGACTCCACATCCACTGTAGCTCCGCAGTAACCACAGCAGCTTTCGCAGACAAAGCTCAGGCAGGGACACTGCTCCTCGCCCGCACCTAACCCCCTAATCCCAGCGTAGCATAATCGAGTATATTGTCAATACGTTCGGAAGGACAAATTCCAAGGAAATCACTCTCTATCTAAGGGAAGGCTACCTGCTGTTTTCGGCAAGTGGTCTTCCTTCATTTATTCAACCGGTGCGGCCTATTCTCGACAACTGGCTCAATGCTTAACTGGCATCCCTGCTCTGACACATCAAATGCGTATTTACGTTTCGTGAGTCGCGCGGCGTATAGCAATTGCCTTCGCAGTCGCACTCAGCCCCTTCAGAGCCCCATAGTGTCATGCCGTGGGGGTAGGCGGGGTTCAGGCACACGGGGAGGCCAACGCCCATCACGCCCGTGCCTGAGTCATTACAGAGAAAGAGCAGCCATTCCTAGGAATGGCTGCTCTTTTGTTCGTTTTGCGATTGGTATTTCAGGGTGTCTGTGGGGTCGGGAGCCATCTACTTACCAATACTTGGGATACTTGCTGGTGCTTTGCTGATGCTTTGCGTACTCCCACCAGGGGACTTGATTGACGAAGTCTGTCAGCTTGTCCCAGAACTGGTCGGCCAGCGTACCCTTGTCCACGTAAACCGTGACAGTATAGGTCTTGGTGCTGCCATCGTCCATGGTGGCCGTATAGGTCACGGCGTTGGTGAAGTCCACCGTCACGCCGCTGCCGGGCGTCAGAGACTTGACGCCGTTGGTGGCGATGACGGGGGTCAGCTTCGTCACATCCGTGCCGCGGGGCATGGTGATGGTGATGGTGGTGGTGGTGTTGTTCACCGCGGCGGCTATGCCGTTGATGGAGAAAGCCGTAATGCCGTTGACGGTGGTGCTGGCGGTCTCCCAATCGCAGGTGATGCTGACGTCACCGCCGGGCATCTTGAAGCTGTTGCCGGTGATCGTCGTGTACGCAGCGCCGGGCGCGGAGAACGCATACCGCAGGGACCCCGCCTTCATCTGATAGCCCGTCTTGGGCGTGACGGTGACGATGATCTCGTCGCCCTCGTTGGCCTTCGTGCGGTTGGTGGTGATGGTGCCGCCGGTGGGAGGCGCGTTCACCGAGATCGTAAAGTCGCCCTCATCCGGCGTTTCGGTGCTGCCGTAGGCGGGGATCTCGATCTTGAAGGGATCGCACTCCACGTTGGAAAGGCTCTTGACCACGATGTAGATATCCCGCGCGCCGGCGGACAGGTTGGTCAGGGTGATGGTGTTCTCACCCTTGACCGCTGTCGTGCCGCCCTTGGTGGTGTCCACCGTGGGAGCCGCCGCGCCCTTGTCCACCACCTTGTAGAAGTAGTTGCCCGCCATGCTGGAGGTAAACTTCACGGTGGCGGCGTTGTCGCTGGTGCGCTCCACCGAGACCTTGGTCAGGACGGGCGTGGTGGACACATTGGGCTGGGTGATGGCGATGGTGTACTTCCTGGTCAGGCCGTCGATGCCGGTCACGATGAACTGCGCTTCGCTGCCGGGGCTGATGGCGCACATGATCTTGCCGGAGGCCCAGGAGTCCTTCTGTCCGGCGTCGTCGTAGCCGGTTCCGTTGGTGGTGGCCACCTGCTTCAGGGACTTACCGGCGTACTCGATCTTCATGAAGATCGTGTCGCTTGCGCCGATCTTGGCCAGCAGATCCGCGTCGATGCTGTCGGGCAGGGTGATGGTCCACTTGCTGCCGGAAAGCTTGCCGGAGGCGATGGTCTCGGTGCCGTTCAGCAGCGTCACGGCGGTGATCTTCGTCTCGGCGTTGATCACGACCTTGTAGGGGGCGCTGGTCTGGCCGTCCTCCGCGACAACGGTGAACACCTGCGTCTGGCCCAGCGTCGTGATGCCGCAGGCCTGACCATCCTTGCTCCACTCGGTATTGCCCTGCTTGACGACCGCGTTTGCCGCGTCGCCGCAGATGAACTTCAGGCGCAGGTTGGGCAGGTCAGAGACGGCCACGCTGGCGGGCAGCTCGATGGTGTAGGTGTCGCCGGACTTGTTGGAGCTGGCCAGCCTATTCTTGCCGTCAGCGGACCACAGCTCCACGCGCAGCAGGGAGCAGTCGTCGTTGGGCTTGGACGTATCGACCACGAAGTTTGCCGTGGCGGTGATGTCCTTGCCGGTGCTGGGCATGGTGAAGGTGACCTGACTGTAATCCTTGGTGACCTCCGGCGTCTCCGGGGTCTCAGTGGTTCCCGTATCGCCCGTATCACCGGTATCGCCGGTGGTTCCCGTGTCCGCCTGGGTTTCCGGCGTTTCCGGAGTGACCGGCGTGACCGCGATGGCCGCGCCGCTGCTGTCCGTCACCGTCCAGGGATTCGTTTCGTCCAGCTTATACCGCTCGCTCTTGGGGGTGGCGGTCAGGGTGACGGTCTGACCCTCGAACACCACGGATTTGCTCTCCACGGGGTCGCTGCTGCCCACAGAGACGGCAGCGCTGCCCATGGTGGCGGGGCTGGCCTTGGCGGTCACGGCGGCGAAGATCTTCGACCGGAACTTCGCCGTGATCTGGACGTTGTCCCCCGCCAGTTTGACGCTGGGGTAGCCGCTAACATCATTGTATGTCACATACTCCGGGTCATTCGCGCGGTCAACATCGTCGATCATGATCTCCCAGCCGAGAAGCACCCAGGATTCCTTCCAGTTACCATCACTGTTGAAACCCACATTGGCCGAACTTCCTCTACGGTACACATACTGGGTATCGCGCATGTTGCCGTTGACCGTGACCGCCGGGGCCCCATTGGGGGTGGAGCCCCATGTGACCGTGGTGCCGACGTTTTTAAATTCCGCGAAAAGCGTGACATCCGCATCCGGCATCTTGAAGGTCACCGTATTCGTCTTGCACTGTTCCTCGGTCAGTTTGATGCCGGTCTCGTTCTTCCATTGCACAAAGGAAAACTCGTACATAGGGCTTTCACTATACGGCTCCGCCATCGCCGTAACGGTCTCGCCCTCGAAGGCGCTGGTTATGGGGGTCCCGCTCTGATTGGTGAAGACAACATTGCCCTTCCGGTTTCCGTCCTTGTCGCCCTGGTCTTCCCAAATCAGCGATGTGGAGGCGGACAGCGAATGGGCAACGGCAAATTTCGGAACATCAAAGCTTACCGTCACATTGTCCAGTCCTTCGCTCTTGGCCAGAATGTGAAGCTTCTTGGCCCCAGCCGTCAGGCCGGTAAGCTGGATCGTGTTGGCGTAGCGCCGCAGCGCTGTGGTCTCGGCCGTTTCGTCAAACGAGGGTTCCTCGTCGGCCTCTGTCACAGCGTAGTAATAGGTGCCCGCGACATTGGACTTTATATAGATGGTGGCCGTATCCTCCGCCGTGCGGTTCACGGCAATGCTTTCCAGCTTGATCTCCGTTGGCTTTTCCTCTTGCAGATCCGATCCATCCAGAACGGTAAGATTATATCCGTACTTTGTCCCATCCGCGGTGGTAAAGCAGATTATGTCGCTCCTTGTAGTAGCGGTCGTACTATCGCCAGCCGTTATAATATTTGTCGCCTGCTTTCCACTGGCTGTCGCGTACTGGGTAATCAGGTCACTGTTTGCCAGTGTATATACCGGCGTCACATACGCTCTACATTTTCTCCAATTTCCAGTTGGTACACCGTTTGTATAAACTTTTATCTCGCCTAAGACATAGTCGCAAGAAGCCTTATCAGCGGATTCCTGTGGTCCATCTGGGTAGTTTTTCCATTTAACTCCTATTGGTGTACCATCTTTTCCTGTGTCAAACGTTTTACCAGTAAATCCAACGTCGATCATCTCAAATGAGGTCAAATACGGGTATTGCGCAGACTCCTCCGCATACGCCCGGTCGCACAGGCCAACCAACAGCAGCGCCACAGCCAGCAGCAGCAACGGCAGGATCGTTTGTTTGTGTTTTTTCATATAACTCTCCTTGCACGGGAGGGCAGGCAGACGCCTGCCCTCCTGACGGGATGTGCGTTTACCAGGGGTGATGCGTATAGTCGCAGCAGATGAACCAGCAGATCTTGTCACCCGCGCTCAGGGTATAGCTGGCCGCGCCGATGGGAGGCGTGTTCCAGTTCTCATAGAACTTGGGATTGGTCGCCATCTCGCTCCGATCCGGGCCGTCGGTATACATCCAGCCGGACATGGAGCCGAAGGTGAACTCACCGACGCCGTTCAGGGTCGCCATATAGGTGCAGCCCTCGGGGACCTCAGAGCCAAGCTGATTTGCAACAGCAAACTTGCGCATGATGTCCATCACGGTTTCACCGGCAGTGACCGTAATGGTGCCATAGGTGATGTTAGCTGCGTCATCCGCGCTGGCAAAATACCTATGCGCCATGTCAATCAGATCATCAACAGCGTCTGTTACAGTATAGTCATCTTCGAGTAGATCGCCGTTCTTGTATGCAGTCGAATTGACCGCCTCGGTAAAGTCAAAGCCGTATTCGATCTTAAAGGTATTGGTATCGGTGGCAAACACATAGTAGTTGCGGCTCTCGGTGCCGTTGGTCAGGATCAGCTTGGGCGCTCCGGTGCTAAGATCCAGGGTGTTGGTGGTGGCGTTGTAGCAGCCGGAAGCGGTCGTGTTCGTGGGCAGAGAGAGGGTGGCCGGAACGCTGGCACGGGAAGCCGGTACCGTGTTCAGGTTCGCGTTGACATTATAGTTGATAAAGGTCCACTTGCCATCCTTGTTCGACTTGGTGTTGCCCATGAAGGGATTCTGCACGTTGGTAGCAGAGATCGCAGTATTCGTTGCATCACCGACAACGATGCTGATAATGCGCAGGGGGTCGTTTCCGTCAATGTCAACGGCGCCGCTGGGCAGACCGGCAGCCAGCTTATAGGTCTTGCTGGTCGTGACGCCGCCCTCGGAGGTGCTGATGATCACGGTATAGACCTTGTTGAGCAGGTTCACATTCGTCGCCGTGCGGACATTGCCCGCACCCGTGAAGGAAAGGTCGCCGTTGATGGTGGCGCCGGCATTGCTCAGGTTGATCACCACGTTGGTGCTCTTCAGGCCATTCTCGGTGCCGCCGGCCACCATGGCGCGGATATAGATCTGGTCGCCGGTATTGCTGTCCTTCTCATAATAGGCGGTGGTGCCGCCAATGGTGATGGAGGACACGGCGTCAATGGAATTGACGGTCGTGCGGGTCACTTTCCCCGTCGTAGTCGTCGTGGTGCCGTTGGCAAACGCCATGGTGCTGAGAGACAGCGCCATAACGAGAGCCAACAACAATGCGGTGATCTTCTTCGTCATTTTCATGTTCGTTCTCCTTCTGTTAGTTTTTTTGTTGATCTCTTCTGCGCAGGGAACGCCGTAATCCCATGCATCACCTCTTTTCTATCATGAGCCGTTACCGGCTCAGTCCTATTTCAAAGCCGTAGGAACGGCTGCTTGACCCATTCTCTATAATCAGATCCCGATGTTCCAGCGTCAGATCCAGCACCATGCGGCCGCCCAAATCTGCCTTCAGGCAGGGACTATCGCCATTGACGGACGCGCCGTCCGCCAGCGTAATGTTGGCTGTGCAGTTCTGGAAATCCGTTTCTATCGGCAGTGTGATGCAGATCACATATTCCGCATCCTTTCCGCTGCCGCGCTGCTCCACCGTGCCAATGCTGTCGCCGATGATAAACTCCCGGATAGCCAACGGATCGCTGTTCTGGCCGCAGCCGCCCAGCAGCAGGCTTACGCTCAGCGCGGCGATCAGCAAGCATACTATACGCTTCATCCCGCCGCCTCCTTGAGCCGCAGGCAGTAGGTGCGGGTATAGCCCTCGTTCTGCACGGTGATGCAGGGATCGCTAACCGTCAGATCCACCACAAGCGACATACCGTCAATGGATACGATGCACGGCTCAGTCTCGTCCAGCGTCGCGCCCTTGGAAAGCTGTAGTGTCAGCGGGACGGCGGTCATGTCCATGCCCTCCGTGGGGGGGATGAACACAACACAGCTCAGCCCCGTCTCCTGTCCGCCCCAATTCTTGGTAACGGACACGGTGCAGTTCCGCTCACCGCACTTGGCGGAAAGGATGTCCCACTTGCTGCGCTCCTGCGGCTGCTGGGGTGCTTTCCCGCAGCCCGCCGC
>ENA-ORSB01003609-ORSB01003609.1-human-gut-metagenome-genome-assembly--contig:-NODE-3609-length-10667-cov-4.715511_pt1 | contig 10667 bp, 10 predicted proteins | sample MGYA00242180_ERZ509144 | MGnify/ENA primary metagenome ERZ509144 (study PRJEB26280, sample SAMEA2338661) | human gut metagenome | biome: human gut; feature: human-associated habitat; material: faeces... | reverse complement strand
GTGTTCTTCGATATTGCCGATGCGCTGGAGGTCGATCCCGCTGACCTTATCAACGCTTCCGTATTCCCGGACAGGATCATAAAATCGAAATAGCTTTTAATGCGTCTCAAACTGAGACGCATTTTTCGACGATTTGTGCGCCAAGCCCCGTATCTGACTTAGCTCTCATTTTACTGCATTGTGGGTATAATCACAATATGATTTTCTCAAAATACCACATATAATTTCTTTATCAGACAGGAAATGTGGTGAGGGAGATCGTTGATTACGGGCCGTTGTGGGAAACCATGAAGAGAAACAATGTGACGCAATACCAGCTTTTGCAGAGCGGCATTGATAATCACACGCTCGACTCCCTCAAAAAGGGTGGAAACATCACCATGCTTACCTTGGAGAAGCTGTGCAAGATCATTGGCTGTACTCCGAACGATGTTGTATCCTTCAAGTAGCGGTTACCGGCATTTTTGTTGGCAGCCGCTATTGTTTTAGAGCAAAATAAAAACAGGCCCACACTACCAAATACGGCAGTGTGGGCCTAAAATAATGTGTCTCGATTCAAGACGATTTCGACAGCAATCACAGACTGACGGGATCTTCGACTTCTTCAACGAACAGCCCCATGAGATCATGGTTAGTCCCCACGTTGGTCACTTCAAAGTGATTGACGCAGTGCTGAAGCCACGGGAAAGTGTCGCTCATATCGTGGATCAGATCGAATATCTCCAAATCCGTTGTTTTGTAGCGGGAATGGTAGCCGGAATACTGTTCATGGGAAAAATTCCGTTTCGTCAGGAACTTTTTTATCAATTCGTAAGCGCCCTTTGGCCGGGTTTTGGAGTAGTATTCCTCCAAGTCTTTGATCCGCAAATCAAAGTAGAGAGCCTTAAAATGCTTGGCTTCTTTTCTCGCCATTATGCAGCACTCTCACGGTGGGCATAGTGATAGAGAACATCCTCCACGATGAAGTCCGTCTCATTTTCACCGTCATCACTATTGTACCAAAGCCACTTGACGAGGTAAGCCATAAACCACTCTTTATCCTTCAAAGTGGTGATGAGCCGGCCAAAAGTACCATAGTCACGAGGCATCCCATTTCCGTAATAGCAGATCGTCCCATCAGAGAGCGTTTCTCTGCGAAAGCCATACTTGGTGAAGGATTTGTCCAACGCGGCATAGATGGACTCTGGAGCATACTTATGCTCCGCTCGCATCTGAGCATCGTTAAATTTGATTTCCAGCTTCAGCATGGTATCTCCTCCTGTCGGCCAAAAAAGTTCTTTTTATATTCATAGTATATAGGATACCCCCTCGATTTGCAATGTATTTCTCCGTCGAAAAAAGTCAATTATCTGAAAAGTAATCCGGCCGCGCAACGGAAATGAAACCGCTCGTGCCGGTAATGACCACATTGTTTGCGCCGCTGGCGCAGTGAATCACCAACAGACTGCCATCCTCGTCCCGGCCGCAGATAATGCCAACATGGGAATTGTCCGGGTAAAACACCAAGTCACCGGGCTGGGCATCCGACCATGAAATATCAGTGCAATACGAGTGCTGCGTGGTGGCGCCGCCGCCATGGCCGATGATGTAACTGCCGCCCGTGGCGTTGTAAAAGGCCCAATCCACGAATAGCGATAGGTAACCCTTTGATACTATCTCCAGGTTTTCCCCCGCTCCACACCGTGCGTGAACCTTTCAGCTCACACGGCGTTCCATCGTAAGTTGAAATGAAAATCACCAATGAAAATTACAACCGCTCTTTTTAATAAGATGTATAGGATTGAAATTCGGGCAGTTGCAGCCATCTGCGAAGTCTATCTAGTGTTCTCAGTTGTTTGCTGTCAGGTTTCAGTTTCAGCATATAATGTGCAATCGTATCTGGCTGTGTTGCATGAAGCAAGCGGTGGACTTCATCTGTTACTAACACCAGATTTCCGTATTTGTCATCTCCGCCGAAGTGCCTTGGTATGCGGTGATGACAGTGCATATGCCCCAATTCCAGCGGCTGTTTAGTCACATAGCAGCGTCCCATTTGCCCGCAGTAGAGCGATAGGCGATTGTCATTGTACTCAACACTCCTATCCATGATGGGGTTTCTCATCATTTCTCTTAGGATTGAAATGTTGACGCATGAGAGGCTTTTATGGATTTCGGCTCGCCCTTCTGGGGTGTAACGATTGACTTTCTTCGGCTTGAACATGGGGGCTTTGTGTTTAAGATACCCTATCGGTATCAATGCCCGTCCATATACATACCGAAGCATTTTGCTGTTTCCATACCGTTCAGCAATATAACTGGGGAGTTTATCCCCCGATTTTTGCGTATATCTTCGCAGGCGCGCATTTAGTTCGTGTTTGACCAGAAAGGCTATTTTACGCATATCCAGAGTTATATTTGTTGCGATACGATAGTAATTGTGGATGCCCAGCACATAGGCGTTATAGGCATCTACGGCACGGCTCCCATCATTTGTATCTGCCGGGTGTGCCATTGCTCTGGTATGCTGCTGAACCTTTGATTTCATTGCCTGATATGCCTTATCTGTCATCCCAGAGTAAACTGTGTACCCTGGTGACCCGTTGGCTTTTTTCCCTTTTTGACGCACTCTGATTTTGATGCCCAGAAATTCAGTGTAATGCTTTTTCAAGTTCACTATCCCCGACTTTTCAGGACTAATGTCCAATCCGAGACGCGCTTTCAGCCATTGCTGTGTGGCGGCAAATAGCTTTACCGCATCACTGCGCTTGCGGCAAAGAATTTTGAAGTCATCCGCATATCGGACAATCCAACATTCTTTTAACTGCGTGCTTTGCAATGCGCGATAAGTCTTTCCTCTACTCGCTGTTCCGTTTGGCGCAATGGTAACCGCATATTGATGATGTGTGGGTATAGTTTCCCATTGACTGGAAATCCACCAATCCAATTCATTCAGTACCACATTTGCCAGCAACGGCGAGATGATGCCGCCTTGCGGCGTTCCCCGTTCTGGGAAGCCGATTTCTGCGACTTCTGCCTTTAGCATAGCTGACAAGATGGAGAGCAAGGTTTTATCCCGAATACCCATCTGCCAAAGCTGTTTCAGCAGTTTCCCATGCTGGACATTATCAAAGAACCCTTTAATATCAATGTCCACCACAAAGTGCAGTCCACTGCGCTGTACGAATTTGTAAACTTGTGCGATGGCGTGTTCTGCACTTCTACATGGGCGAAAACCGTTATTCCGTTCATGGAATTTCGCCTCACAAATTGGCTCCATTACTTGGAGGACGCATTGCTGTATCAATCTGTCCATGATGGTCGGAATACCCAGCGGTCTTGTTTTACCGTTGGCTTTTGGAATTTCCACACGTCTTACCGGTTGGGGAATATAGTGTTTTAATCTGGTGCGTATATAGGTTATCAGGCTATCTTCCTGCCACTTGGACAGGTCTTTGATTGTTTTTCCATCCACGCCGGGTGTATGACTTCCTGTATTTTTCTTGATATTGCGATAGGCCAGCATGATATTTTCTTCTGAGAGAATAATTGTCATCAATTTTCTGAACACTTTGTTTTCTTTGCTCTGTGTGTATAAAGTGTCCTGTACACCCTGAAAATCATAATACTCAGCGTTTCGGATTTTCTGCACTTTCTGTTCTTTCGTTGCGGTTGGCAAAGTCGGCATCCTCCTCTTTCCCGAGAAGTGGCCTTTCTTAGTCATACTCGAACCTTTGCATTTTTCATTCTGATTTGTTCTTTCAATCTACGACTAATGCCTATCCCTCCACCGCTTATTATCACGGTTTCATCGGTACTATGACATCGCTCTCGGTTAGATAAAGGCGGGTTATACCTTGCGGCTTTCCCTCGCCAACACTTCATTGCACGCAAATGCTCCATGTTCTAACCTTTCCACGTTCCGATATTCCTATCTTTTTCATGGCGTCTTTAGGTGTGTCCTTTAAGCCTGTACGCTTGGCCGTGCCTGTAACACGGCAGGGTGTTTTATCCCAGACTAACCTTACTCCACCCCACGTACCCCGCGCTTGGCGGTCATGGCATTTCTACCATGTCTGCATTTAGACCCGTACACTCGGACATTCGTCGGCAGGTCACGAACCTGCATTCTCACCATGGACGCTTTATAGACCCCCGGCCTATAACCTACACACGCCACCTCTGGCGCACTTTCCTCGCTCTGGGAAACTCCCAGCGTTAGGGTAGCTCTCAGCCGTCTTTAGCGGGCTTTACACGGTTTGGCGTTTGCGCACCTCTCCGCATACCGCGAGCTTAGGGGAGCGTTTCAGGGCGTTACCCCGTCATTCCACTTCTTGGAATATCAGTTCTATGAAACTTTATCTGGCTCCTTTCAATCCTTATTTTTTGTTTCACGCCTAACCTTTTCAGTTAGGAACGTGTCGCACAGCCGGAACAGTCCAATCCGTAGGGCTGCTCCGTGCCGGTGGTGGCGCTGCCCTCGGCTGTAACCTCCGTCAGCTCGCCCCAGTGGTCATCCCAGCCCAGCACCAGCGATTTGCCGCCCCAAAAGTAATCCACCTTGTCCACCAGTGCCAGCGCGTAGGTGACGACCATGCGCCGTTCCATAGAGAGATCGTCCGGCAGGCGCTCCCACACCTCCATAGCCTCGCCGGTGGGTTCCATGGTATGGCTGTCCGCCACAACGCCTGCCGGGGACAACGCTGCCGCCACCGCGATTACCGGCAAAGCCAGCAGCAGGAACAGCACCACACCGCCGCCCGCTGCGGCTATCGCCTCAATACCGGTGCGGATGGCCTTGCCTGCCGCCTGCGCCATCTGCTCCAGCCGCTGCCCCGCTTTGCGGGCGGCGGCTTTCGTCTGCTGGAGCATCTGCCGCTGGGCGGCGCGCTGGGTATGCTGCTTTGCCTGCTGCTGGGCGATGGTCATAGTGGACGCGGGTGCTTTTGGTGCTGGTTGGCGCGGCACTGTGGCAGTGTGCTGCGCTACGGCGGACTGCTCCGTTGACCGCCACATATCCCGCTGGCGCGCCTGCTCCGCCGTTGTCTCCTGCCGCTGCCGCACCTTCTGGGCGCGATATTTGTGCAGAACGTACTTCCGCTGAAGCTGCCGCGTGGTGCGAAAGGTCAGGCGGGCGGCGTCCGACCCGCCCTGCTGTACCTGCTCCGTGGCGTACTCCACCGGCTGACGCTGGTGCTGGCTCTGCCGTTCCTGCTTTTGCTGGGCGTAGTGCCGCTGTAAGATACGCACCGCCGTGCGGGGTACGGCGTTCTTCTGCCGCGTTTTCGGTCGTTCCATGGCAGCGCGGGTCTTAACGTCACGCATTCTGCTCCCCCGGCTTGGTGGTCATCAGGCGGTACAGCTCCGTGTCACGGGGCAACTCATTGATGAACGGCACGAGGCAAGAGCCGACTTTAATAAGCCCGTGGCCTGCCGGGGCGTCGCTGACGTAATCCATCTGCGCGTCGCTGGCATCCAGCAGCTTGGCCAGCTCCGCACGGTCAGTGGGTGCCTGATTCAGCAGCACCAGGAACTCGCTGTTGGCGAACATCAGCCGCGCCGTATCGGACAGCAGGCACTCCTCCACGTTCTGCGTAATGCCGGTTAGGGTGGCGTAGTATTTACGAAATCGCTTCCAGCACTTATACAGGAACTCGCTGGAATAGTTGTTGATGGCACTCTTGCCGCCCACGCCGGGACTGGCGAAGAACAGATAGATCTCGTCAATGTAGACGTGGGTGTACCGTCCCTGCTGCCGGTTGCGAATGACGCGGTTCAGGATGCTGTCCAGCATCACCAGCAGGCCGATGGGCTTGAGGTTTTCACCCAAGTCCTGAATGTCGTAGCAGATGATGCGGTTGCGGGTGTCGATGTTGGTCTGGTGGGCAAACACGTTGAGGCTGCCGGTGGTGAACAGCTCCAACGCCAGCGCAATTTCATGGGCGACAGGCTCCTTCTGCCGCATGAGGTCGTCGTAGAGGTCTTTCAGCGTGGGCGGGTCGCCCTCGTACTTTCGGATGTACTTGCGGTAGATATTGGCAGTACAGCGGTCGATGATGGACTTCTCCTTTGCGCCGATCTCGCCCGCGCCCATGAGCTGTTCACACAAAGACATGATGAACTCACTTTTCAGCACCAGCGGGTTACGCCCGTCGCCGTACTCCTTGGAGATGTCCAGTGCGTTGACATAGCTGCCGTTGGAGGCGGAGATGGTAATCACCTCGCCGCCCAGGGCGCGGATCAGCGGGCCATACTCCCGCTCGGGGTCTACCACAATAATATCGTGGTTGGTATTCAGCCCCACGAAGCCGATCTCCTGCTTGGCCATCATGGACTTGCCGCTGCCGGACACGCCCATATACAAGCCGTGTCCGTTGAGCATCGCATCGCGGTTGCAGATGATAAGGTTACGGGACACGGCGTTGACGCCGTAGTACAGGCCGCCGGTGTCCATGATCTCCTGCGTCTTAAAAGGCAGCAGCACGGCGGTGCTCTCCGTGGTCAGCGTCCGCATGGCGTCAATACGCCGCAGGCCGTAGGGCAGCACCGTGTTCAGCGCGTCCTCCTGCTGGTGCTTCATAGTGGCAAACTGACAGCCGTGGGAACGGCCAATGGCGGACAGGGCTTCCGTGTCCTGCTCCAACTGCTCCTCGTTGTCGGCAAGGTGCGTCAGCGTCACCAGCGCGTACATCATCCGTTGGTCGCGGGCGGTGAGGTCGTCTAAGAACTCCCGCGTCTCCTTCCGCATCTGCTCCAGATCATAGGGGATGTTGGCGGAGAAATTATTGTGGTGGTTCTGCCGCTGCTGCCAGCGGGTGATGTCGCTCTCCACCGCCATGATGCGCCGGTGCATCTCCGACACAGCCTCGTCGGTAGCCACCGGTACAATGTCGATGGACAGCATCATGTTCCGCGGGTAGTCCATCAGCTCGGTTATCATGGTGTCCTTGATGAAGCTGGCGTACTCCCGCAGGAACAGGGTGCGGCCTACGCGGTCATCCACGGCGTAGTGGTCGGGAAAGAATTGCAGCGTCTCCGGCGCGATGGCGTCGCGGAAGTCGTGGCCCCGCCGCTGAGCGGTTTGCAGGTCGAAGGCGAAGGTCGATTCCTGCCCCACGCGGAAGAAGTCATGGAACAGCTGCAGCCGCTCGTTGAGGGTGATTTCCCGTATGCCGGAATCCATGCGGCCGAGGCCAGCGGTCAGGTCAGTTCCCACGCGGGCGAAGAAGGTGCGGGCCTCCTCGATACTGTGCTTGGCCACGGACACGGTGATGTACTTCTCCTGTACCAGATTGTTGCTGCCGCTGGCCTTGTCCAGCAGAATGCCGTTATATTCGCGGCGCATATAGTCGCGGCCATCCTGCCGGTAGGCCATCAGAAGGTTCCGGCTGAACTCCTGCCGGTTAAGTTGGCGGTTCACCAGTGTCAGCTTGATGCCCGCGTCGATGGGCAGACTGTTGAGAACGCCGCAGTAGCCCAAGAACAGTTCCATTTGCTTTTCCGGCGAGGCCACGGCGTAATTGACGTCAAAAAAGCGCCAGGTCTTGGAAAACCTGCCGCTTACCTGAAAAACGCCGTCCTTATAGATGCGCTTGATGGGAATGGACTGCTGCACACTGCGGGGAATGCGGAAGGCGTCCCGTTCCGTGCTGCGGCCCTTGAATAGTTTTCTCACTTCTTGTCCTCCTTCTCCCAAAGGTCGTATAGGTAATTCTCGCTGTGCCACAGCCGCCGACCGGCAAGCAGAAAATTGGTCTTGCACCACGCCCACAGGAATTGCTCCAGCGTCAGGCCGTTGTAGTGGAAGAAGCCAGCCGCTGCCATAGGCGCAGCGCCCACGATGCACAGCCAGCCCAGCGTCTCGCGGTCTAACACGCCCCGCAGGGCGAAGTACAGCCCCACCGCCGTACCCACGGCCAGCAGCGAACAAATAAGCTGCCGCGCTGTCAGGCCGAAGTAGACAGTCTCCTTGTAGCTGCGTATCTCTTTGTTGATTTTGATTTCCATGTGTTTCCTCCTTACATCCCAAACATCTCCCGCACCACGCGGTCGGCACCTTTCACCAGTCCCACCAGCACCAGCATATTGAAGATCCCCTCGCCCAGATAGCCCCACACCTGCGTGACTACCGAGCCACCGCCCAACACCACCGTGTCGCTGGCGGCGAAGGCCGAGAACACGATGCAGGCCAGCACGATCACCGCGCCCTCCAGACACACGCCCATATAGCTTTTCAGAAAGGCACGTCCCATTTGGGACGTGCCTTCTCCCGCAAAGGATGCCAGCGCCACCGGCGACAACGCGGCGTACAGGTACAGCTTAAAGAATCGACCATACACGGTGAGGATCATCAGAAACGCCAGTACCGTGATAAGCAGGCAACCCAGCAGCGTTACCAGCCACAGGGGGATACTGGCGAGGAAGCCCACATCCTCGATAGCAGTCGCCATCTCCGCAGGCAGTGACACCGTTGCCCCGTCGATACCGCCCACGCTGCCGGCAGCGGCGGAGATGATACCGGCACAGACCGTGAAGATGTCCACCATCAGGTCGATGCCGTAGGTGACAGCCAGCTTTGCCATAACAAAGTAGATAAAATGCCGCAGGACGTGTTCGGGCCGCTGAAAGTCCCGAAAGCTGGCGTTGCTGCGGAAGATGCCGATGGCTAAAAACAGCACCAGCAGACCGTAGCCGATGCCCTGCATGGCTCCGTTGACGGTCTGGATCGTCTGCCAGATGGTGCCGCCCTTGAACGCCTGGGGCGATTGGGTCAGCAGCGACCACATCTCCGTCAGCTTGTCGTTCCACACGCCAAAGGCATAGTTGAGATTGTCAATGATCCAGTTGTTGTCCATGGCTTACACCGCGCCGATTAGCGTCAGAATCTCCTTGGCAAAGGCAATAAGCAGACCGCCGAACAGACACAACAGGCCCTGCGTTCGCTGGCTGGCGTCGTGGCTCTGGATGCTCATGCCCACCTGCACGATGCCCCAGCCGAGAATGATAATGCCGATGGCCTTAATGACCGAAAAGATGAAGTCGGACAGGTTGTTGACGATGGTCAGCGGATCACCGCCGGTTGCGTAGGCGGTGGTGGTTGTCAGCATACAGATACACAGGCTCAAAAGAAATGTGCGGCTTACGCGCCGCGCCACAGATCGTTTCATTCCGTAAATCCCTCCAATAAGATCAATTCCTCCAGCGAGATGAATGCTGCGCTCATGTCGGCGCAAGCATAGTCCGCCAGCTTATGCACATAGGGCGCGGCTCCGCCGTCCTCTGTCCGGCTCAAATTCGGATGCCGCAGGATGTCATATTTCTCGTCCATCACAGGCCGTTCACCGCGGATGAACAGCAGCGCGCAGCGGTTGTCCATGGCCCGCACCTCGTCCGGTGTCATCAGGTCACGAGCCAGCTGCTGACGGCTGACGGAGGGGGAGCCGTTCCGCCCCTTGGTGGTGCTGGTGTGCCGCACGTCCAGTGTCTCCTTGCCCAGCATCTCCGAAATGTACTTGTGGGTAGACTGCTCGTTGCCGCCCAGATACAGCAGCGTGTCAGCGTTGCCCAGCAGTCCCTCCCAGTCGTCCTTGAACAGTGCCTTCAGACCGGATATATTTTGCAGGACGATGGTGGACATGATATTGCGGGAACGCATGGTGCTTTGTATCTTTACAAAATCGCTGGGCAGCGCCACGTTGCAGAACTCGTCCATCATCAGCCGCACAGGAACAGGCAGCGGCCCCTTATGCACCTTATCCGCCTGATAATACAGCGACTGGAACGCGCAGGTATAGAGCATCCCCACCAAATAGTTAAAGGTGCTGTCACTGTCGGGGATAACCGCAAAGACCGCCTGTTTGCGCTCCCCCATCATGGAAAGCTCCATTTCGTCCTGGGAGGTGATGTCCCTAATCTGCGGTATGATGAAGGCCGACAGCCGCACCGCAGCAGTAATGAGGATGGAACGCGCCGTTTTGCCTGCGGCCTGCTGAAAAATATGGTATTCCCGCACCGCGATGTGGTCAGGCTCCTCGTCCTCCAACGCCTCAAACAGCAAATCCAGAGGAGAACGATACGACTCGTCCTCCTCGCTTGCACCACCGTTCTCCAGCATATACAGCACCGTTTCAAAATTCTGTTCCTCCGGTGGCGCTTCATAGAGCAGGTACAGCATCAAGGCAGTGTCCAACGCCACCTCCGAACGCTCCCAGAACGGGTCGCTCTGCTGGGCGTTCTTGGGTGTGGTGTTCTGGATCAGGTTGTTTACCAGCTTCATCACGTCCTTGGCGTCCCGTATGTAGGAGAAGGGGTTGAACGCATCGGAGTGCTGCGGGTCGATGAGGTCGAATACCCGCAGCACATATCCCTCCTCCAGCAGCAGCGGCGCAAGGGCGCGCAGCATTTCTCCCTTGGGATCTGTCACAAGGAAGCTGCCGTTGGCCTGCATAATGTTGGGCTTGCAGAAAAACCTCGTCTTACCGGCGCCGCTGCCGCCCACGATGATTTGTAATAGATTTCTCATGTGCTGCCGCCCGTTCAGGCTCATAGCCACATGACGTGTCAGCAGCGTATTGTTTGTAAAGTCTTTGTCTGCGTACTTCTTGTTAAGCTGCCATGGGCTGCCCCACTGGGCAGAGCCGTACTCCTGCCCGGGCCTGCGATTCTCCCTGCCAGAATAGTACAGGAGAACA
>ENA-ORSB01003602-ORSB01003602.1-human-gut-metagenome-genome-assembly--contig:-NODE-3602-length-10679-cov-3.725056_pt1 | contig 10679 bp, 8 predicted proteins | sample MGYA00242180_ERZ509144 | MGnify/ENA primary metagenome ERZ509144 (study PRJEB26280, sample SAMEA2338661) | human gut metagenome | biome: human gut; feature: human-associated habitat; material: faeces... | reverse complement strand
AGCGGCTGAACAGATAAATTGCCGAGACAAGGCAGCTTGCCGTGACACCCAGAATCGCGCCGCCCGCGGCCAGCGGAATTTCGTTGGTCATTTTCAGGATCGCCAGCGCCGCGCCCATGCCCACGATCAGCTTCACCACGGCCTCCAGCACCTGAGAAACGGAGGTGGGCAGCATGTTCCCCTGCCCCTGAAAGAAGCCACGGTAGGTGCTCATGACACAAATCAGCAGCACGCAGGGGCCGAGGCACCCAATGGCCGCCCATGCGTCGGGCTGGTTCTGGAAGGCGGCCAGCTGGCGGCAGAACACCGTCATCAGCAGACTGCCCGCGATGCCCAGCGCCAGAAAAATGCCTCGTGCGGTATGGTAAATCCGCCGCACCTGATTGTAGTGGTCAAGGGAGCTTGCCTGCGAGATCATCCGGCTCATGGCAACGGGCAGTCCGGCGGTGGAGATCATCAGCAGCACGTTATAGATGTCGTAGGCCGTGTTGAAGTAGCCGAAGCCCTGCTCGCCGATGATGGCGTTGAGGGGAATTTTGTACAGAGCGCCGATGACCTTGACAATGGCCGTTGCCATTGCGAGCAGCGCGGTGCCCTGAAGAAAATTCTGCTTTTTTTGCATATCAGACATGGTTTCATCCTTTCTGCGGGGGAATGCGGGGTCACTTCGTTTCTTCAAACAGCCGGGGAATGGCGTATTCGGTCAGTTCCTCCACGACCTTCTTCATGTCGATGGTGGGGAAGCAGCCGTTTTCGTAGAGGATTTTGCCCCGCACCATGGTCATGGCCACGTCGCCGCCCTTGGCAGACCAGACGAGACCGTTCAGAACATTGTGGCAGGGGATCAGATGGGGGGCGGAAAAGTCGATGAGCGCGATATCCGCGTCCATGCCAACCTGAAGCATTCCGCATTCCTTAGCGCGTCTCTGCGCCTGCGCGCCGGAGACAGTCGCCATCATCAGGGCGGCGGGAGACGGGAGGGCGGCGGGATTGCCGCTTTCCTTCCGGGCGGACATGGCGGCAAAGCGCACGACCTCGAACATGTCCAAGTTGCCGCACTCGATTGCGCCGCCGGTGCCGAGGGCTACGTTCATCCCCGCCTTGACGGATTCCAGAATAGGGGTGGAGGACTGGCCGTTTTTGTAGGCGGACACGGGGGTCGCTACGGCGCAGACGCCCTTCTTCCCCAGCAGTTTACGCTCGTCCTCGGTTAAATATGTACAGCCCGCGGCGGTAGTGGGACGGCTGAAAACATTGTGGCAGTTTAACAGCTCGCCGGGGTTCATGCCGGTGCGCTCCAGACAGGAGTCCACTTCGCTCTGAGTCTCCGCAAGATGCAGCTGCATTCCCAGATTCTGCTCTGCGGCGTAGCCCACCAGACCTTCCCAGAGCCTGTAGTTGCTGATGTACTCGCCGTAGATCCCGGCATCAATTTTGATACGGCCGCCGTCGAAGCCGTTCCACTTCTCCGTGACCTTCACCAGCTCCCGGCACTGCTCGTCGGTCTCGAAGTCAAAGTCCTCGTTTTCGTCGATGAAGCGGTAGCTGGACAGCGCCAGATTGGCCTTGATGCCGGACTCCGCCACGGCCTCGGCGGTGGCGTTGGGGTAGTAATACAGGTCGGAAACCGAGGTGACGCCGAAGCGCAGGCACTCGGCGATGGCGAGAGATGCCGCCGCTTTGGCGCTGCGGGAGTCCATTTTCGCTTCCTTTTGCAGCAGCGCCTGAAGGGCTTCGGTGTTGCCCAGATCATCGGTGAAGCACCGCAGACTGGCGGTCGCCAGATGGGTGTGGCAGTTGATAAGGCCGGGGATAGCCACCATGCCGGTGCCGTCCACAATGGCCTTGGGCGCTTCGGCAGGGGGCTTTCGCTCAATGGAGACGATCTTCCCGTCCTCGATGCCGATATAAGCGCCAAAAATAACCTCCATCCGTGGGTTCATGGTCACGGCTGTGACATTGGAAATGAGGGTGTCCAAATTGGCACACTTCCTTTCGTGTAGCGTGGGCGTTATTTTGCCCCATCCGCCATGAGGCGGAACAGCTCCTGCTTCTGCTCCAGCACGCCCGGGAGCATTTCGATGTACTGTTCGGGGAATTTTGGGTTATGGAACCGGCGGAGGGTGCCGTCGGGGAGGTTTACCTTGTTCATGCCTCCGCCCCCCAAAGAGAGGATGGTATGCACTTCCTCCATCATGTAGATGTTGTACAGGCAGTCCAGGTTGTCCCGGCTCCAGCCCACGTTCTCGAAGCTGCCGGACATGTATTTCTGGCGGTAGAGGTAATAGGGCTTGTAGCCCAGCGCCCGGAGGGTCTGCTCCCCGTAGGCGACCATTTCGGCGACGTCCCCGGCGGAGGGGAGATTCTCCCGCCTTTCAAACAGGTCGGCTCCTTTTTTCAGGGCGAGGGTGTGGACGGTGATGTTGGCGGGGTTCAAAGTCGCCACGGCGTCCAGACTGCGGCGGAAGCCCGCCGTGGTGTCCGCGGGAAGGCCCGCAATCAAATCCATATTGATGGCACTGAAACCCGCGTCCACCGCTTCGCCGTAGGCGCGAAGCACATCCGCCGCCTTGTGGGGCCGCCCGCAGGCGCGTAAGACGGCGTCCTCCATGGTCTGGGGGTTGATGCTCATGCGGTCAGCGCCGCCGGAACGGATAACTTGAAGCTTTTCCAAATCCAGCGTATCCGGGCGGCCGCCCTCTACGGTGAATTCCACGCACCGGGACAGATCGAAATTGTCCCGGATGACGCGCAGCAGGCGCTCCATCTGAGGGGCGGAGAGGGTCGTGGGGGTGCCGCCGCCGATGTAGAGGGTGCGGATAGTTCTCCCGGACTGCGCCAGAAGTCTGCCCGTGACCGCAATTTCCTGTTCCAGCGCCCGCAGATAGGGTTCCAGCAGTTCCGTTTTCCTGCCGATGGTGCGGCTGACGAAGCTGCAATAGGTGCAGCGGGTGGGGCAGAAAGGAATGCCGACGTACAGCGACAGATCGCTGGGCTGCAATAGATTCACCGCCCGAACCGTGGAGACTGAGCAGTCAATGGCCAGCCTGCGCCGGTCATCGGTGACGTAATATACATCCCGCAGCAGCTCGTCTGCGGACTTGGGTGTGCCGCCCTCCAGCAGATGCTTGGTAGTGATTTTCGTGGGTCGGACGCCGGCCAGTGCGCCCCATGGGGGCGTAACGGGCAGCAGCTGTTTCGCGGCCAGATAATAGCTCTGCTGCAATGCCCGGCGGCGCAGACGGACGGTTTCGTCCGCCGCCTTGATCCGCCGGGTGGCTGTGGCGGTCACGCCGTTCACGGTGATTTTCGTGACTGCGGTAAGCCAGACCTTTCCCCGGTGGAGGGACGAAACCGCCTCCCCTTCCGTGTTGTCGGGAAACAGGGACAGCTGTAACTGCTCCACGGCATAGCGGTCGTCATGACCGTGTAGTGTCAGTTTCATAAGAACCTCGATTATCGTAGATAGGGGTTATACCGCTTTTCCTCCGCCAGCGTCGTATCCATGCCGTGGCCGGGGTAGACCCGGTAGTCGGTGGAAAGCCCCGCCAGACGGCGCAAAGAAGCCCGCATGGCCGCGTCGCTGCCGCCGGGAAAATCGGTACGGCCGCAGGAACTGGCAAACAGGGTATCCCCGGAGAACATGGCGTCGTCGATCAGCAGGCACACGGAGCCGGGGGTATGGCCGGGGGTGCGGATAACGGAGATCGTCAGCCCCGCGAGGTGCAGGGTGTCCCCCTCGCCGTAGGTTTTGGTATAGTATAACTGCCCCGCCGTCATCTGGGGCGGCATGGTCAGCTCGTCGGCGCAGAGATAGACGTCGCAGCCGGTCTCGGCGGCGATCTCCTTTACGCCGCCCACATGGTCAAAGTGCCCGTGGGTCAGCAGGATCGCTTCCACGGTCAGCCCTAGGGCGTCCACCTCGCTCAGCACCTTTTCCGGGGTGTAGCCGGGGTCGATGACACAGCAGGTCTCCGACGCACTGTCGTGGACGATGTAGCAGTTGGTTCCGTAAGCCCCAAGGGTCAGCGTGTGAATGTTCAGCATACTATCACCTACCGGGTGTGAATTTTGTCATTTTCTTCTGGGCGTATCCATCAGCTGCTCCGTGTCTAGAATCAGAGTCACGGGGCCGTCGTTAATGGACTCCACCTTCATGTCCGCGCCGAAGCGGCCGTGCTGAGGGGGATACCCCAGACTGGCGCAGTCGGCAAGGAACTGCTCATACAGCCGCTCCCCCAGTTCCGGGTTCGCGGCGTCGGTAAAGCTGGGGCGGCGGCCCTTGCGGCAGTTGCCGTAGAGGGTGAACTGGCTGACTACCAGCACCTCGCCGCCCACCGCGTCCAGTCCCAGATTCATTTTGTCGTTTTCGTCGGTAAAAATACGGAGTCCCAGGGCTTTTTCCGCCAGATACCGGCATTCCTTTTCGGTATCGTCGGGGCCGACACCGAGAAGGATGAGGAAGCCCTTCCCGATTTTCCCCACCACCTGGCCGTCAATGGCGACGGAGGCGGAATTGACTCTTGTCAGTACAGCGCGCATAGCGTCTCTCTCCTTAATTCTGTCCTCTGCGGGAGCCGACCACGTCCCGGATGTTCAGCAGCTTCGTCCGCACGGATTCCAGCTCCGCCACGTCCTTGACTTCAAACCGGATGGTGATGGCGCTGCGGCCGCCGGGCAGGTCTTTGCCGCTCATTTCCTTGACCCGGACACGGGCGGTGGACAGCACCATGGCCACGTCCAGAATCAGCCCGTCACGGGTGATGCAGTCCAGCTCCAGCGTGGTTTCAAAGGGCTGCTCTTCCTGCGTCGCCCAGCGGACGCGCACCCAGCGGGCGGCCTGACGGGGATCCTCCCGGTTCTGGGCGTTGGGGCAGTCCGCCCGGTGGATGCTGACGCCGAAGCCCTTGGTGATGAATCCCACGATTGGGTCGCCGGGGACGGGGGTGCAGCATTTGGCGAACTTGATCATGCAGGAATCGATGTCCTCCACGATGACGCCGTTGACCGCGTGGCGGTTCTGGATGACCGCTTCGGAATCGGGACGGAAGCGCAGGGGGCTTTGGGGCAGCTTTTCCGCGGTCTGCTGCTTCAGCGCCTTGTTGATATCGTCCCGGATGCGGCCGACGGCCTTGGCGGCGGTCAGTCCGCCGTAGCCGATGGCGGCGAACATATCGTCCCAGGTGTCGAAGGACAGCTTTTTTAGGAGCTGAGCTTCCAGCTCCGGGTCGGTGGCAGCGGTGAGGGGCAGCCCCACCCGCTTCATTTCCGACTCAAAGGACGCCTTGCCGTGGACGATGTTCTCTTCCCGCTTCTCCTTCTTGAACCACTGCTTGATCTTGGTTCTGGCCTGATTGCTCTTGCAGATGGTCAGCCAGTCCCGGCTGGGGCCTTTGGCGGATTTGGAGGTCAGCACCTCCACAATATCGCCGTTTTTCAGGGTGGTGTCGATGTTGGCGATGCGGTTATTGACTTTCGCGCCGATCATGGAATTTCCCACGCCGGAATGGATGGCATAGGCAAAATCGATGGGCGTGGAGCCGGCGGGCAGGGAGACGATCCGTCCCTTGGGGGTGTAGACGAACACCTCGTCGTCGAACATGTCGATCTTCATAGACTGGACGAACTCTTCCGCGTCGGAGTCCTGCTGGCTTTCCAGCAGGCGGCGCACCCACTCGAAGTCCTTCTCCGTACCCGTGCCGGTGCCCTGCTTGTACTTCCAGTGGGCGGCGATACCGTATTCGGCGGTCTCGTGCATCTGCCATGTGCGGATCTGCACCTCGAAGGGAATGCCCTGGGAGCCGATGACGGTGGTGTGCAGGGACTGGTACATGTTGGGCTTGGGCGTGGAGATATAGTCCTTGAACCGTCCCGGCACCAGACTGAACAGGTCGTGGACATGCCCCAGCACGTTATAGCAGTCGGGGATGGTGTCCACAATGACCCGGAAAGCGTAAATGTCGTACAGCTCGTCAATGGTCTTGCCCTGGGCGAGCATTTTCCGGTAGATGGAGTAGACGTGCTTGATCCGTCCGTAGGTGGTGTTGTGGATGCCTACGGAGGTCAGGCGCTGGGTGATCTTGTCCTGGATGGTGCGCATAAAGGCCTCGTCCTTCTCCTTGTGGGCCTGAAGGTAGGACATGATCTCGTTATACTCCATGGGCGCGAGGTAGCGCAGAGCGGTATCCTCCAGCTCCCACTTGATCTTCTGCATACCAAGGCGGTGGGCAAGGGGCGCGTAGACGTCCATTGTCTCCCGGCACTTCTGAATCTGCTTTTCCGGCGTCTGGTACTGCATGGTACGCATGTTGTGGAGCCGGTCGGCGATTTTGATCAGCACCACCCGGATGTCCTTGCTCATGGCCATGAACATCTTGCGCAGATTCTCCATCTGCGCCTGCTCGGAGGAGGAGAAGTTTGCCCGGGTCAGCTTTGTGACGCCCTCCACCAGCTCCGCCACGGTGGGGCCGAAGATTTTTTCAATGTCCTCATGGGAGGCGTCGGTGTCCTCGATGCAGTCGTGGAGCAGGGCGCCCAGAATGGCGTCGCAGTCCAGCCCCATCTCCGCCACGATCTGGGCGACCGCCAGGGGGTGGATGATGTAGGGAGAACCGTCCTTCCGCTTTTGCACCTTGTGCTTCTGGTTGGCGTAATCCACGGCACGGTCGATGAGCGCCATGTCCGCGCCAGGCAGGTGCTTTTTGATTGCGTCGCACATAGACGCGTAATGTTCTTCAAAGGATTCCATTTCAAATTCAGCTCTCTTTCGCGTGCAGCAGCCGCTGCATGGTCTGGCTTCGGCTCAGGTCGGCCTTTCCTTCTCCGGGGGTCAGCCGGATGGAAACATATTTATGCTGCCGCTGGACGGTGAGCAGTCCCACGTCCCGGAAAATATCCAGACAGGTGAGCATCTGCCCCAGATTCAACGGTTGTCCCGACCAGCGGACGATCTTGCGGCACAGGCACATGGGTGATTCCTGCACAGGGTTCGCGGCGTCCAGATACCGCCATACCAGCGCCAGCATCTTCCGGTCAGGCAGCAGTGCCGCGGCCTCGCCGGAGGTCAGATTTCCCCGCTGCATATCCCGGTAAGGCGCGGCGTCGGGCAGGCACTCGGCGCTGCAGCTGGGGCGGATGTCGATGACATTCATCTGCACGGTGCGCGTCCCCCGGAATTCGTTCACCTGAGGGGTAAAGGCCACGTCCACTAAGTCCCCCGGCTGGATGGACACCGTCTGGGGATTGGCGGAAAAATAGATGGCGTTCGGGTACGTATGTCCGCTGCACAGGCGCAGGCGCATATGCCGTCCGCCGCCCACCATGCTGATGCGGTCGATGGTCAGATTCTTCATCATCAGCACCGGCTTGGGGCAGCCGTTGCCGCAGGGCTCCAGCATTTGCAGGGCGTCCACATTGTGCAGTGTCAGCAGCTCCGGGGAAACGGCGCAGTCCACATCCAGAACCGTCCTCGGCACGTCGTCGGTGTAATACTGGGCGGCCAGCGCGCAGATCTGGCGGCGGAATTCCGGAATGTTGGCGCGGGAAATGGTAAAGCCCGCGGCCAGCTCATGGCCGCCGTAGCTTTCCAGCAGCGGAGACAGGGCGCTCAGGGAGGCAAACAGGTTGAAGCCCCCGTGGCTGCGGGAGCTGGCTTTGCCGTGCTCGCCGTCCAGACAGATCAGGAAGGTGGGGCAGGCGTATTCCTCGGCAATGCGGCTGGCCACGATGCCCACCACGCCCTGATGCCAGCTTTCATCCGCCAGCACGATGGCCTCCGGGGGCTTGCCCATGGGCAGCATGGACACGGCCTGCCGGTAAATTTCCGACTCCACGGCCTGCCGCTGCCGGTTCAGCTCGCACAGTCCCCGGGCGGCCTCGGCGGCCTTGTCCGGGTCGTCGGTGAGAAACAGCTCCACCGCAAGATCGATCTGTCCCATCCGTCCGGCGGCGTTGATGCGGGGTGCCAGCATGAAGCCGATGGAGGACGCACTGACAGTCTCCGGGGCGCAGCCGCACTCCGCCATCAGCGCCGCGATGCCCGGGCGCTTGGTATGCGCCAGAGATTCCAGACCTCTCGCCACGAACACCCGGTTCTCCCCTTGCAGGGGCATCACATCCGCCACGGTGCCGAGGCATACCATGTCGGCGTATTCCTCCAGCACTTTTTCCTGAGAGCCGCACAGGGCGGAAGCCAGCTTGAAGGCCACGCCCACGCCGGAGAGATTCTTATGGGGATAGCCGCCATCACAGCGGTGGGGGTCCACCACAGCAACCGCGGCGGGCAGCGTCTGCTTGCACTCATGATGGTCGGTGATGACGAGATCAATGCCCAGCTGCTTACACAGCTCCGCCTCGCTCACGGCGGTGATGCCGCAGTCCACGGTGACGATCAGCTTGACGCCCTCGGCGTGGAGCTGGTGGATAGCGATGGGATTCAGGCCGTAGCCCTCCTCCAGACGGCCGGGAATGTAGCTCACCACATCCGCGCCGTGGCGGCGGAGAAAATCCGTCAGCAGGCAGGTGGCGGTGATGCCGTCTACGTCGTAGTCGCCGAACACGGCGATCTTCTCACCCCGGGACATGGCAAGTCCCACCCGTCCGGCAGCCTTGTCCATATCCGTCATCAAAAAAGGGTCAAGCAGGGGCGCGTTGCAGTCTAAGTAAGCTCTGGCCTGTCGATCATCCCCGATCCCCCGGGAGGCCAGCACCATGGCGGCCAGCGGAGCGTAGCCGCTGCCAACCAATGCGTTGACAGCCCCCGCCTCCAGCTGGGACACCTTCCAAATTCCGTATTTCACGATTCATGCACATCCAGTAATAACATTTTCCCTATATTATAGCAAAAATGAACGGGATGTACAATAGGCAGTTGGGAATTTTCTTGTTTAAGGGATTTCAGGGGTATCTCCCCGCTCCCGCCCCGGCGTGACCTGCATGATGGTCACAGCGAGCAGAGGGGCAAAGATCATGCCGCCCACGCCCCAGAGCTTGTAGCCGACGTACAGCGCCATCAGCGTCACCAGGGGGTCAAGCCCCAGATGCCGCCCCACCAGCTTCGGCTCCAGCATGGAGCGGGACAGGGTGACCACGGCATAAACGCCCAGCAGGCCGATTGCCCTGGCGCCCTCCCCCTGCAAAAAGCAGATCACTGCCCATGGTACCAGCACGGTGCCGGTGCCCAGCACGGGCAGCGCGTCCACCAGCGCGACCACCAGCGCCCACAGCGGGGCATAGGCGATCCGCAGCACCACGAACCCCAGCGTCAGAATGGTGAACGTCACGCCCATCAGCTTCAGCTGCGCCGTCAGCCACCCGCCCACGGCATTTTTCATACGCTTCAGGGCGTCCGCGGCGGGCTTGAGCTTTTCCTCGGGCAGACGTTTTTTCAGCCAGCTTTTGATCTTCGGCAGCCGGGCGGAGATCAGGAAGGAGGAGATCACCGCCGTTCCCAAACTCAGCGCGCCGTCGGGAATGTGGCTCAGAATGTTTCCCGCCAGCCCCAGAATATACCGGATGACCTTGTCCAGCAGAGATGTTCCATTGGAGAAGAAGGAGGTCACGTTCTCGCTGAGCAGGGGCTGCACGCTCTGGGGCGTGTGGGACGCCAGCTCCAGCAGCCAGCTTTGCAGCAGGCCGATGCCGGATTTTGCCGTATCCTCCAGATCGGGCAGCACCCCCGCCACCCTTCGCAGCTCCCGCAGAGCAAAGGCGCAGAGAATCAGCACCAGCATGGCAAGAAAGCAGAAGGCCATACTGACGCCGATGCCGGAGCACACGCACCGTGGGACCCGCCGTTTCTGGAGGAAGCCCACCATCGGCTCCGCCGCGAAGGCCAGCAGCGCCCCCAGCAGAAAGGGAAAGCAAAGCGGCAGAAGAAACCGGGCAGCCAGCCACACGGCAAAAAACGCCGCCAGCACGGATATGCTTTTTTTCACTGCGGGACGCAAAAAGATTCCTCCTTTCCGACAAAAACTCTGGTGATATGGGGTTGCATTCTAAGAAAAGTATGTTACAATACATTGTGGAGAAACAGGTGTTGTTCTGTCACACACAAATTGAACCAGTTTTAAGGAGGTCCGACATGTCGACCAAACCCAAATACTATATTGTGGAGTCTTCCGCCCTGCCCGAGGTTTTCCTGAAGGTAGCGGAGGCAAAGCGTCTGCTTTCCACCGGCGAAGCGTCCACCGTCAACGAAGCCACCCGCATGACCGACATCAGCCGCAGCGCATTCTACAAGTACCGGGACGCCGTGCTGCCCTTCCAGAGCATGATGACCGGCCGCATCATCACCTTCCAGCTGCTGCTCCACGATGAGCAGGGACTCTTGTCCGAGATCCTGGGCGTCTTTGCCGATGCCGGCGCCAATATCAGCACCATCAATTCCATCGTCCCCACCAACGGTACGGCGGTCGTGACCATCTCTGCGGAGACCATCGACCTGACCATGACGCTGGAGGAACTGATGAACCGCCTCTCCGCCATTCAGGGCGTGCTGAAGGCCGACGTGCTGGCCGGATAACCCCATATTCTGAATTGCAAAACCGCCGCCGCTGTTTTCTGCGGCGGTTTTCTTCAGGCAGCACCGTGCAATTCGGCAAGAAGTCTCAGCCAGGATTTTTGTTCCAATTCAAAGTTTCAAAAATGGAGGAATACTGTATGTATTTCCCATTTTTGAA
>ENA-ORSB01003600-ORSB01003600.1-human-gut-metagenome-genome-assembly--contig:-NODE-3600-length-10685-cov-2.363970_pt1 | contig 10685 bp, 7 predicted proteins | sample MGYA00242180_ERZ509144 | MGnify/ENA primary metagenome ERZ509144 (study PRJEB26280, sample SAMEA2338661) | human gut metagenome | biome: human gut; feature: human-associated habitat; material: faeces... | reverse complement strand
TAGAGATCGAAGCGCCCGACGAGCATCTGGAATATATTCGTACGCTCGCCCGCGAGTACGGGTGCCGGCTGATCGTTTCGTTCCACGATTTCGAGGGAACTCCCTCCCTCGACGAGCTGAAGGGGATCGCCCGGCTGTGTCGCACGAAGGGGGCCGATCTGGTGAAGATCGTCACGACGGCCCGGAATATTTCGGATGCCGCCCGTACGATGCGTTTGTATGACCTGCAAGCCGACGGAGCGCTTTTCGAGGGTGCCGCCGCTGCGGAGCGTCCGCAGTTGGTCGCTTTTTCGATGGGCGAAGCCGGGAAATTCACCCGTCTGCTCTGCCTGAAGCTGGGGGCGCCTTATACGTATGTTTCAGCTGGAGCATCCAACGCCACGGCGTCGGGGCAATATACCCGCGAGGAGATGGAGCGGCTGCTTTCGGCCGAAAATTATCCTTTCGAGGGATTTCGCGAGTTCCGTCGGACGACGGTTGCCGTTCCTTGTTCCAAGAGCGTGGCCCAGCGGGCTGTGCTGGCTGCTGCGCTGGCTGCGGGAGAGAGCCGGCTCGCCAATTACGCCCCTTGCAACGATATAGTCGGAGCCGTCGAGGTCATCCGGGGTATGGGCTGCCGGATTGCGTCGGACGGTACGACGCTGCATATCGAGGGTGTCGGAGCGGAGCGCTTGGGACGTTGCACGAAGATCGAAACCGGCGAATCGGGGCTGCTCACGCGGCTGTTGACTCCGCTGGCATCCCATATTTCCGCTTTGAACGGCGGTGCCCCGGTGGAAATTTCCGGGCATGGCAGTATTCTGAAGCGCAATCTGCACGAGGCGGTCGCCGCACTGCGCGAAGCCGGCGTGCATTGTTCTGCCCGTGAGGAGGGGTATCTTCCGTTTCGGATCGAGGGCGGTATTACCCGTCGTGAGATCTCCTTTTCGGGGCGGGAGAGTTCGCAGACCGTATCGGGTTTCCTGATGACTTTGCCGTTGTTGCAGGATGCGACCGTGCTGACGGTAACCGAGCCGTCGAGCATTCCCTACCTGGAGCTTACTTTGCGGACGCTGACTCGGTTCGGTGTCCGACTCAACAGGGAGGCGTTTTACGACGGGGTGTGTGGCGGGACGCCTTCGAAAATCGTATTTTCGGTACCGGGCAGGCAGGAGTACCGTCCTTCGGACGTCTTCCTGGAGGCGGATTGGAGTTCTGCCGCCTATTTCGCGGTGGCCGGAGCCGTCGCTTCGTCGCTGGGGCGGACCGAGGGAATTACGCTGCGCAATATGCGGCTCGATTCGCTGCAGGCCGATGAAAAGATACTCGACATCTTGCGTTCGTGCGGTGCCGATGTGAGCGTCGCGCCTGCGGACGCATCCGCAAGGGGCGATATGCCGGGAGATTTGCAGAACATCTCCGTTACTGCGACCGGCCGGCGGCTGAAGGCTTTCGAGGTCGATGCCACGCATTGCCCCGATCTGTTCCCGATCCTTGCGGTGCTGGCTGCCCATTGCGACGGTACGAGCCGTATCGCGGGTGTCGGACGTCTGACGCAGAAGGAGAGCAATCGGGCCGAAACGATCTATGCCGAGTTCCGGACGCTGGGGGCGCGGATCGACATCCGGGGCGACGAGATGTTCGTTACGGGCGGGCCGTTGCATGGAGGAGATGTCCGTTCGCACAACGACCACCGGATTGCCATGAGCCTGATCGTCGCCGGGTTGTTCACGCCGGAGCCGGTGCGGCTGGACGACGTGAAGTGCATCGACAAGTCGTTTCCTTCGTTCCTCGATCTGCTCGCCCGGCAGGAGTAGCGGGGCGGGCAGATGGTATTTCCGTTCCGGCGGAAAGAACGCTTTCCGTGCGGCGAAGCGCGGAAACGATGAACGGGCCGGACGACTGAAGTAAACTCGAAGAAATTTAATTGGCTATGAATTCATACGGAACAAAATTCAGACTCTCGATTTTCGGGGAGTCGCACGGTCCGCTGATCGGCGTGGTGCTCGACGGCGTGCCTGCGGGCATGCCGCTTTCGCGCGAGGATTTCCTCGCGGATCTCGACCGTCGCCGCAGCGGTGCGAAGGGAAGCACGCCCCGCAAGGAGAGCGATTTGCCGGAGATCGTAAGCGGCGTCTGCGACGGGCACACTACGGGTGCTCCGCTCACGATCGTATTCCGCAACAGCAATACCCGTTCGGGCGACTATTCGGACTTTCGCGCGACGCCCCGTCCGGGCCATGCCGATTTCGTGGCGGAACGGAAATACCGTGCCTTCAACGATCTGCGGGGCGGCCATTTTTCGGGGCGGCTGACGCTGACGCTGGTGGCGGCCGGAGTCGTGGCCAAGAAGATGATCGGCCCGATCGAAATCCGGGCCCGGATCACCGAGCTGGGCGGTATTCCCCGCGAGCGGCTGAATTGCGAGCCGGGGAGGGAGTTGGGCGCCGAGGGTGCCCCGACGCTCTGGGACGAGCTGATCGACCGCACGCTCCGGGAGTTGGATTCCGTAGGCGGGGTCATCGAGTGTACCTGCGACAAGGTGCCCGTCGGATTGGGCGAGCCGTTCTTCGATTCGCTCGAATCGCAATTGGCTCACCTGGCATTTTCGATTCCGGCGGTGCGGGGCATCGAGTTCGGCGACGGATTCGCCGCAGCCCGTATGAAAGGTTCGGAGCATAACGACTGTTTTGTGAACGGAGAGGGAAAAACCGCTACCAACGGGGCGGGCGGAATCAACGGTGGTATCTCGAACGGCAATCCCGTGGTGTTCCGCGTCGCTGTCAAACCTACTTCCAGCATCGCGAAGAAACAATATACGTTCAATTTTGCGACGGGACGGATGGAAGAGTTCGTCGTCAAAGGGCGGCACGACGCCTGCATCGCCTTGCGCTGTCCGGTCGTGGTGGAGGCGATCGCTGCGATCGCGCTGGCTAACAACTGATCGTTTTTTGCCGAAAATCAATTGATTTTTAGTAAGTCGGATATTTGCAGCGCTGAATATTATTCGTATTATAATATTTGTCCCGCAGAGGTTTCGTTGCTCGATTCGATGCTGAAACGAAAGGAATACAGCAATACCGGGAAATATGTATTTCCCGGTATTGCTTATGATTGTTCCCTGAATTGGTATCGACGGTTTTTGAAGTCGGCCGGAAATGGGCGGGTACACAAAAAAAGGGTAAGCTACTTATATCGCACCGCTACGACCACATACCCTTGCTTGATTCCTCACCTGGGGGAGTCTGTGGGAGCTGGTCGTATAAGACTTACCCCAGCACAAAAGTACGAATTTTTTGTATCTTTGCAAAGAAAAAAGGAACTATCTGCGATTTTGTCGCTGTTTTTCGAGAGCCGGATGCCGAAAAGGCTGCCTGGATGTGTCTCGGAGGGCGGTGCGGGGAGAGTTAATGAATGAAGAGAATGACGGCGAAAAAAAGATTGCTTGTCGTGTTTATTGCTGCGGTTGCAGTCGGGGCAACGGTGGCTTTGGTTTTCATCTTTCAGTTTTTCGGAGATGCCGTCCGGGAGCGGAGCGACCTTTATATAAGCGCCCGCACGGACTACCCGGGGCTGCTCGACTCTCTGCGTCCCCGTACGGACCATCACTGGGCTTTTGACCGGTATGCCGGCCGTCTGGAGCTGGAGCGCTCCTTCAAACCGGGGCACTACGTACTGGAACCGGGAATGAACGTCGTCGAAATCGCCCGGATGCTCAAACTGGGGATGCAGACGCCCGTGCGCGTTACGCTCAACTATGCCCGTACCCGCGCTTTTCTCGCTTCGCGGCTGGCCCGCCAGCTCGATGCCGATTCTGCGGAGCTGATGCGGGCGCTGACCGACCCGCAGCTCGCCCGGGAGGTCGGGACCGACAGCCTGCAGCTCTTTTCGATCTTTATCCCCAATACTTATGAATTTTATTGGACGGTTTCGCCCGAGGATTTCGTGCGCCGCATGCGCAAGGAGTACGACCGTTTCTGGACTTCCGAACGCGATGTAAAACGCAAGCGCAGCGGATTGAGCCGGCTGGAGGTGATGACGCTGGCTTCGATCGTCACCGAAGAGACCAACAAGGCCGACGAAATGCCCCGTGTGGCGGGAGTCTATATCAACCGCCTGCGGAAAGGGATGCCCCTGCAGGCAGATCCGACGGTCAAATATGCGCTGCAGGATTTTTCGCTTCGCCGGATTCTGCACAAGCACTTGAGAACCCCTTCGCCGTATAACACCTATCTGAACAAGGGGTTGCCGCCGTCGCCGATTGCGATGCCTTCGGTCGCTGCGATCGACGGGGTGCTGAACTTCGAGAATCACGACTATCTCTTCTTCTGTGCCCGCCCGACTTTCGACGGTTATCACAGTTTCGCCCGCACGTACGGCGAACATCTGGCTAATGCCCGGGCTTATAGTGCGGAGTTGAATCGTCGGAATATTAAATAATTTCCGTATATTTGCCCTCCCTATGTTGGTTAAAATCTATACCGAGAATCCTTCCGAGAAGGAGATCGACCGGGTGGTGAACCTGCTCGAAAGGGACGGCGTGGTGATCTATCCGACCGACAGCGTCTATGCCTTCGGCTGCTCGATCCGTTCGGCGAAGGCCGTCGAGCGGCTGCGCCGGATCAAGGGGAAGGATCTCACGACGTTTTCCGTCGGGTTCGATTCGCTCGGGCAGATTGCCGATTATTGCCGGGTGGATAACGCTCAGTTCCGGTTGCTGAAACAAAATCTGCCGGGGCCCTTCACCTTCCTGCTGGATGCATCGTCGCGTATGCCGCACAAGGCGCTCGAACGGCGTCGCACCATCGGGATCCGCATTCCGGACAATTCGATTCCTCGGGCCATCGTCGAGCGGTTGGGAGCTCCGCTGCTGACCTCTTCCGTGCTGGATGACGAGGAGACCGAATATATGACCGATCCGGAGTTGATCCACGAGCGGTATGGCCGGGACGTAGAGCTGGTGATCGATGGAGGTGCGGGCGATGTGGTGCCGACGACCGTCGTAGATCTGACGGGCGGTGAGCCGGAGATTTTGCGGGAAGGTAAAGGTGTATTGCGGGAATAAACATATGCTAAAAATAGAAGAAGAATGACAAAATTCAAATTCTGGAACGAGGTCTGCAAGTACGGAGCGATCATCGGACTGGTCATGTCCGTGGCTTTCGTTATAGAGCAGTCCTTGATGTTGTCGGGATGGTTTTCGACGATGGGGCTGGTGTGGATCTTGGCCGCAGTCGTTTATATCGCGCTGCTTTACCGTTTCGCCAAGCGCCGCCGTGAACAGTACGGTCACGAACAGGGATTTCCTTTGAGCCGCGGCCTGGGTTTCATTCTGGCCCTGATTCTGTCGTCGGCCCTGATCAAGGGGGTGGTGGAATACCTCTATCGCAGTGTTTTCATCGGATATTCGGAGTATATCGACCGATATACTTCCGCATTGATCCGGTTCGCCGAGGACGGAAAACTTCCTGCGTCGATGGAGGGCGTATTCGCCGAAATGCTGAAAACCATACAGGAGGCGCCGGAGCCTTCCATTCTGGCTACCGTATGGGCTTCGATCTGGGGCAACCTGATCGTCGGCCTCGTCCTGGGGCTTATTTTGGCCGGTATCCTGGCGCGTGCACCCCGGCCTTTCGGTCCTCAATCCGAAGAGTAGAAGAACGATGGATGCTACGCTCGACATATCGGTCGTCGTTCCGCTTTACAACGAGGAAGAGTCCCTGCCGGAGCTGGTCGAATGGATCGACCGCGTAGCTCGCGGCGAGGGTTTGTCCTACGAGGTGATCCTGGTGGACGACGGTTCCGGCGATGGTTCGTGGCGCGTGATCGAGAGTCTGCACGAGCGGTTTGCGGCGGTGCGGGGGATCAAGTTCGCTCGCAACTACGGCAAATCCGCCGCTCTGTATTGCGGTTTCGCCGAAGCACGCGGCGAGGTGGTTTTCACGATGGACGCCGACTTGCAGGACTCGCCGGACGAGATTCCGGCTCTGCGGCATATGGTCCTCGACGAGGGGTACGATCTGGTGTCGGGCTGGAAAAAGAAGCGTCACGACCCGGCGGGGAAGCGGTGGCCGAGCAAGTTTTTCAACTGGACGGCCCGCATCGTTTCGGGAATCCGGCTGCATGATTTCAACTGCGGACTGAAGGCCTACCGCCGCCGGGTGGTCAAGGCGATCGAAGTCTATGGCGAGATGCATCGTTATATTCCGATTCTGGCAAAACAGGCCGGATTCAAGCGGATCGGCGAGAAGGTCGTCGAGCATCGCGCCCGCAAGTACGGTCATTCGAAATTCGGTATGGAGCGGATGGTGAAAGGGTATCTGGATCTCATTACGGTTTCGTTTCTCTCGCGTTTCGGCCGTTCGCCGATGTACTTTTTCGGCAGCCTGGGAACGCTGATGTTCCTTTTCGGCGGATGTACGACGGCATGGGTGATCGGTGCCAAATTGTATAAACAGTGCCATGACCTGCCTGTGCGGGCCGTAACGGACCAGCCGCTTTTCTACCTTTCGCTGCTGGCTGTCGTGCTCGGCGTGCAGTTGTTCCTGGCGGGATTCCTGGGCGAGTTGATCGACCGGAATGCCGCAGACCGTAATAAATACCTGATCGAAAAAACATTGGATAATCAATAAACCTCGCAGAGCCTGTGATTTTCGGCAGGATTCGAAGAGGTTCGTATAAACAAAATAGAAGTTATATGATTCAACGTATTCAGACTTTGTATCTGTTGCTGGTCGTCGTACTGACGGGATTGGCCTTGTGGCTGCCGCTGGTCGATTTCACCGTCGGGGCGGACACCTGTACGCTGACCGCTTTCGGCCTGAAGGATGCCGCGGGCATCACGTTGCTGCCGACGGTGTATCTGGGGATTGTTCTGGCTGCCGCCTGTCTGTTGCCGCTGGTGACGATTTTCCTTTTCAAGCGCCGCCTGGTGCAGATCCGGTTATGTGCCGTCGAGTTGGTGCTCCTCGTCGGTGCCGGAGCGATGATGGGAATCTATTTCTACCTTTGCAACCGTTACTTCGCGGACAGTGAATTTTACTCCCATACCCTTAAAATTTCGCTCGTTTTCCCGTTGGTCTGCCTGGTTTTCGACTTGCTGGCTTTGCGGGCGATCTTCCGGGACGAAAAGCTGGTGCGGTCGCTCGACCGGATTCGTTGACCGGACGTATTTCTCGGAAAAAAGGCGTGCGGTCAAAACTGCACGCCTTTTGCGCTTATTTTGGCGGAGAGAACACGGTTTGGTGGGTTTTTTGATACGAAATAAAAATCCGTTGTGTTGTTATATTCGATTTAATGGCATTGTAATATGAAAATAGTATTTAACCCATTGGTAAAACAGGAAAAAATAGTATTTTTACAAAAAGTTTAAGAATAAATACTTTGTGTAAAGTATTATAAAACGAAGTTATTTTTAACCTATTTTTATATCACTCTAAAATTTAATTGTTTATGAAAAAGAGTAGCATTTGGAAATTGCTCTTCAGTGCATTGACCGTGTTCGCCGTAGCGGTGTTCGCGGGATGTACCGACGACAATGACGACATGGGTGCTCCCTATCTGAACGTCACGCCGGAGAACCTGACGTTCGATGCGGAGGGACAGCCCGCAGATGAGTACAACGGTACTTTTATCGTTGAAACGAACCGTCCCTGGCGTGCTATCGTCGAGGACGAACAGACTTGGGTGCGCCTTTCGGCTACCGAAGGCGAGGGCGACGCTGCCGTGACCGTTACGGTACCCGCTTCGAACATCGGTCAATCGGCCAAGGTGACTTTCGAGGTTTACAACTCCTACGGTGCATTGATTCAGAAGGATGTCAATGTGCTTCAGGGCGAAGTGGTGCCGCCGACGCTCATCTTCAACGAAACCGCAGGTAGCGAGTCCGTTGCGAACCCGTATCCGTTGGTTGCCGACTATACGGGTTGGAACACCACCGGCGAGGGGGCTTCGAAGGTTTCCTACGAGGGCGTGAATACTTCGATCCGCGCTTCCGGTAAGAGCAGTGCGGGTGCTTATGACGGTGCTTCGGGTCCGAACGTGATCTTCTTCGGCTCGGCTCCGGCAACCTTTACGGTTAAAGACATAACGCTCGCCTCCGACCAGACCAATCTGAAGCTGACTTTCGGCGGACAGTATTACGACGGTGATAACAATGACAATAATTTCAACAAGGACAACTTCGTGGTTTATCTCAGTGCGAACGGAACGGACTATACTCCGCTGTCTTACGAGGTAAACGACGGTGATCAGGTCGATCCTTACTGGGTATTTGCAACCAAGAACTTTACGCTCAAGAATGCGACTTCGACGCTTTACATCAAGTTCGAGGCGAAAGCATCTTCGAAGTTCCGTCTGGACGATATCACGCTGATGACCGGTAACGGCGGCGAGGAGATCGATCTGGCGGGCGGCGGTGTCGTGCCTCCCGATCCGAGCGGCGATGCGATTTACGAGAACAATTTCGACAAGACGCCTGCCGAGAAGGTCGATAATAAATGGCCGTTCCTCGATCAGACCGATGCATGGCAGAATGCTTCCGGTACGGGTAATTCGACGGTGACCTATACCTCTGCGAACGTATCGGTGCGTACTTCCGGTAAGCTCAGCGGCGGTTACGACGGTGCTTCGGGCTCGAACAAGATTTTCTTCGGTTCGGCACCTGCGACTTTCGACATCAACACTATTACGATGCCTGCGGGCAAGACCAACTACCGGATCATCTTCGGCGGTGCTTATTCGCAGAGTAACGGCGGTACTTACGACAACATTTTCAAACCCGAATCGTTCCACGTTGCCGTAGGTAACGGAACCGACTGGTCGGGCAATCTGACTTACGAGAAGATCGGCGGCAGCGATACGACCGATCCTTACTGGGTACAGTTCGCCGTAGATTTCACGCTCAAGGAGGCTGTCGGCCAGCTTTCGATCCGTTTCACGGCCGATGTGGCGTCGGTATTCGCAATCGATGACGTACAGCTCGTCGAGGGCAACGGCGGTCAGGAGGTCGATCTCGAAGGCGGTGTGGTTCCGCCCGATCCGGGTGAGGCTACGGCCATTACCATTCCCGAGCTGATCGCACAGATGACTACTACGGAAGCTCCGGTGGATGCCAATGCAGATCGTTATCTGGACGCTGTAGTGATGAACGACGTGGCCGGCGGCAACTATACCTTCAACAACCTGATCCTCGCTACCGAGAATGCGACGGAGGCCGGTAACGGCATCACGCTCTACGGCAGTCAGGTAGAACCTTCGACGCTCGGTCTGAACAAGGGTGACAAGGTGCGCGTAACCCTTTATAAAGGACTTGCCAAGGTGGTAAATTACAGTGGTATGTACGAAGTGACGGGCGCTAAGGAAGCGACTTGGTGCAAGGTCGAGAAGACCGGTACGGTGACTTCGATTCCCACGGCGACGATCGCTGCTGCGGATCTGGCGAAATATCAGGGTATGGCCGTGACGATCGCCAATGCGTCGGTTGCCCAGGCAGGTGTTTGGGCGAGCGCCAGCGCACTCTCTTCGCATACTTTCACTGCCGATGGAGCCAATTTCACCGTATTCTGCAAGCAGAGCGATGAAAAGAACCCGAGCGTGTTCCTCGATGTTCCTTACAAGGCCGCTACGGGTAATATCTCCGGTCTGGCTGCCGTATATAAGAATAATTCCCAGCTCGTTCCGCGCAATCTGGACGACGTGGCCGCTTTCAGCGACAGCTCGACCCCGATGATTACGGGGGTAACTCCGGCCAGCGTTTCGATTCCGGCAATCGGCGGCAATGAAACGATTATTGTTTCGGTTGCCAATAAGGGTGAAAATGTGCTTAGCGTTAGCGGCCTGAGCGGGTTGCTTGAAGCTACTGTCGATAATGCCAACAATATGGTGACAGTAACGGCGCAGCCCAATACCGGCGCTGTTCAGAATCAGATGCTGACGATCGCTATTGCCGGTGGCAACAGCGTGACGGTGCCTGTCACACTCCTCGGTGTCGGAGGTGGAGGAACCGGTGAGGTCGTTGCGTTCTCGATCACGGATATTAAGGCGGATAATGCAGATCTTCCCACCAATGGTTACGGTTCGCAGGTTGTCGCTACGCCCAGTACCTGGGTTAGTTGGACCGTCGGCGGCATCGAGTTCACGGGTGTGAAAATCTGTGAATCGCCCGCTTCCAACGGCTCGATCATTCAGATGCAGGGTAATGACTCCGATGCGGCTAAACAGGCGAAGCTGCAAAACGTGACGCCGATCGACGGGATGTCGAAGATCAAGATCGTTTTCCGGTCGTATCCGAATAAGAGTGGCAGCTACTACAACCCGGGATATACGATGACCGTTGCCGGGGCTGCTCAAACTCCTGTGGAAACATACACGGATAAGAGCGGTTACAGAGAGTATGTACATGAGTACGATCTGGCCGGTTTGGGTGCTGATTCCTTTGTGCTCGACAATAATAAGGTCGGAGCCTTGTATATCGAATCGTTCGAGATTACCAAATAGTTTTTAATATGCTGGATACCGACTCTTGGAGGGATCATCCCCTCCAAGAGTTTGGTTTCTCGGATAGTTTTTTATAGTTTACCGATGATGTCGATGTTCAGATATTGTGAGAAGGGATGGAAATGGCTGTTCCTGACGATGATTGCGCTCTCTGTCGTAGCTTGCGGCGACGATACGGACGATTTTTCGGGTTCTGCCGTATGGCGGAC
>ENA-ORSB01003598-ORSB01003598.1-human-gut-metagenome-genome-assembly--contig:-NODE-3598-length-10692-cov-2.299991_pt1 | contig 10692 bp, 8 predicted proteins | sample MGYA00242180_ERZ509144 | MGnify/ENA primary metagenome ERZ509144 (study PRJEB26280, sample SAMEA2338661) | human gut metagenome | biome: human gut; feature: human-associated habitat; material: faeces... | reverse complement strand
CCATTTCCAACTGCTGCATGATTGGGTCATGGGCAGGAATGGTATCTTCTAAAGGTGCACCATCAGGATATAATCCGACATGAATACTGAGAACCTCCATATTGCGCTTGCGGCGCTCCTGGGTACGGAAGTAATCGAATAAGCAGAATTTCATTCTCCGATTAGCGATGGTGGAAAAAGTGAACTGTTGTGCGGTGAGATCAGAAAAGTAATCCCGAACGGCTTTCAGATAGCCGAAAATGACTACATCGTAAAATTCATCTTCTGGCAACCGGTTTTCGTTCAGAAACTTATAGACCAGGCTATGATGGGCGGTGGCAAATGCCTGTTGTTCTTTGGTTAATGGTACTTCACATAACATTGTATTTTCCTCCTTAAATAAAAAAAGAGGGATACCTCCGGTGTGTTCAACCGAAGGCATCCCTTTGTTCATGTGTCATGTGGCGCAGGTCACATCAAGATACTTATGCGGGCAGCTGCTCGCAGTCACCATTGATCTGGCTGACAGTATAGTTGTTGGTACCCTGTCCAATGGCAGATCGAACAGAGTCAGAATCAGAAATCTGAGGTTGTGATTCAGGAATTTCGATTCCTGACGTCTGGTCAAATCCAAACATTTTTGCATATTTTGCCAGTTTTTCAAGACCGATATCACTGTCATAGTTACCATTCGAGTCTTGTCCAAGACGATAACCAACTTCATAGAAGAAATCATTACAGGAATGCTGCAGTGCACCTACTACATTCAGACTTCCATGAGCACTTGGATAAATCCAGCATTTTGGACTTGGTGTGATCTTGTCAAATACACCTGAACAACTGATATAGGAGTTTCCGTTAATTACCCCTTCTGTCAGACCGGCTACAGAAGAAAGCATTTTATAAGTAGAACCTGGTGCTGTCTTCTCCTGAGTCGCTCTGTTGTAGAAGGTACGTGACATACCCATGCTCAACTTCACATAATAAGAACGATCCATTACGTTTGAGAGACGATTATTGTCATATCCAGGGTAAGAAACACATGCTAAAACTTCTCCGGTATTTGGATTTGTTACAACTGCACCAGCAGAACATGGCTCAAGTGCCAGTTCACCAGGTGTAAGTTCAAGGTTTTCCAGCTTGCTCTTGATCCAGGAAAAAGCATTTGTCTTTCCGTTGAGTAATCCGTTATATGTCGAGTCATCCATAGGAAGAATACCCTGTTCATATACGATAGCACAAACTTGTTCACCAGTAACACTACCTGATTTTATAAGATATTTGTAGAGAAGTTTGTCGAAATTACTGTCATCTGCTAAATATTCTTTTAAATATTTTAAAATCTCCTGATAAATCTCTTCTGAACTGGAATAAGAACTGCTTCCAAGTTTGGAAGTATCGATCCAGTTTTTAGAAATCGCATAATTCAGGTAAGTATATAAATTGATTGTCTCATCTTTTGCCCATGCAATATAAGTAGCATCATTCTTATCAATCTGATCTGACATAAGGATGCCTGTATCCTTTGTCAGCAGGGTATCACAGATGTAATCCATATATGCTTTCATTTCATTGGAAAGATCTGTATATGCGCTGGCCTGTGAGTTCTGAAGTTCTGATTCGAGCTCGGAAATCGTCGCCGTCTTCTTTTCCTGAAAAATGGAATAAACCTGCTGCTCGGCAGTTTTTGCATCACTGCTTGAAAAGTGTCCGGAATCGATGACGGAATTTCCAATCAAATTATAATATGCATCACTGACCGGGATGATCAGATTCTTAGAGTCATCTACACTGGATGTATCGTATTCCAGAACATTCTGTAGTTTGGATAAAACAATTCCGGCAATCTTCTCTTCCAGAAGTTTATAAGTACTTTCCTGAAGATTTTTATCAATCGTCAGATATACATCATTTCCGGCTTCAGGATCTTTCCGGCTGACAGTATCAGTTACACGTCCGAGGTTATCTACATACACGGTTTTTTCACCTTTTGTGCCCTGAAGGACATTGTCCATGCTTTGTTCAATGCCGGCCTTTCCTACAATATCAGACAGAGAGTACTTTTTCTTTTCATCCTTGTCCAGCGCATCATATTCATCCTGGGAAATCTGTCCGGTATATCCGATAATAGATGCAAAATACATTCCATCGGTATATTTTCGGATAGAATCTTCTGAAATGTCAACACCGGTAAGAACGTCCTTATTCTCCATAATTGCTGCTGCTGTTTCGTCACTTACATCGGATGCAAGAACTGTATCAATATACTGCTGATATGCATTTAATGCCATTGCATAACGCATGTTGATGATCTTTAAAATATAAGCAGGCTCTAATGTGCTGTCATCAAGGCCATATCCATATTTTTCATCGGTACAAAGATAATGAATGATATCTGCTGCACTTTGGTTCTGCTGCTTTTCTGTAAGCTCATCTATTGTTCTTTTTCCATAGACATCTGCAATAAAACGGAGCTTCTGGGTATCGCTTGACTGTGTAAACTGATAGGTTCCGGAGGAATCCAGGATGATACCAAAACTTGAAACAACAGAATCTCCATTTGATTCTACGATAGAAAGAACCTGATCCAGGATTTTATTTAATGCCGCATTTTTTTCAGAACGTTTATCTGTTGTGATGGAGTTTTCAACGGTTGACAGATTAATTGTCACGGAATAAGCCAGCTGGTTATAAGCCAGCAGATTTCCATTACGGTCATAAATATTTCCGCGTGTTGCTGCAACGGATGTCGTCCGGCGGATAGAATATTCGTAGTTTTCAAGATAATCAGACCCTTTTACGATCTGAAGATAGAATAATCTTCCGATCAGGATGGAAGAACTGACACAAAATATAATGATCAAAGTAACGAGTCTTGACTGCATCAGGTAAGCTCCGGCTTCTTTCAGACGGTCTAAAATATTTCTAAACAAATTTACTTGCACTCCTTTTTTCTTCTGCTTCAAGTTTGTGGTTAATAAATAAAATCAGTGGGTATAATCCCAGTGTGATCACGATTGTGTAAATCAGTTCAGGAACGATGATGCGGTTGAGATAATATAAAAAGTTAAAATCACTTCGCAACATGAACATGAGCAAATAAATGATGATACCGTAGAGAAATTCGCTGACAGAAATCAAAAATAACGGCAGCTTGATATCTTCATCAAAATAAAGCTGTTCAAATAATCCGTTTACAAAACCGATTACCAGGTAAAGTAATGCATAAAATCCCAAAATTGTACCAAACTGAATATCTGTGATAAGGCCGGCAAAGAAACCGACCAGCATTCCTTCTTTCTGCCCACGCATAAAACCAAAGGATGCTGTGACAATCAGAATCAGGTTAGGTTTAATTCCGGCAAGTTCCAGATGATTGAATAAGGTACACTGGAGCAGATATGCTGCAAGTACGATCAGTACAGTTACAGCAACTCTTTTAAATTTCATTAATTTCATGAGTATTCACTCCTATTCGCTCTGATTGGATCCAACCAAATCCGCTTTCGTTGTTGTGATAACAAGAACTTCCTGAAGATTTTTAAAATCTACAGCCGGTGTAATATATCCGGAACGAGTCAGATTGTTAGAGTCGACCGTTACTTCACTGACATATCCGATCAGGATTCCCTGCAGGTATTTATCACTAATATAAGAAGTGACGATCTGGTCTCCGACAGAAACCGTATTATCATTGTTTTCCATCTGACCAAAACGAATCTGGTTATCACTCATAAGTGACAGATCTCCACTTACGATACAACGGTCAGAAGTAGAAAGTACCATTGCACTTACATTACTTGAATCATCGATAATAGAACGGACTTTTGCCCAGGTTGGACCAACTTCTGTGACAATGCCGACAAGACCGCTTCCGGCCATTACGTTCATATCTGCGGCAATACCGTCTTTACTTCCTTTGTCAATGGTAAATGTACTGAACCAGTTTCCGGAATCTTTCCCGATTACATGCGCAGCAGTTTTTTTGTAATCCGCATAGTTCTTGTCCAACTGATATAATTCCTGCAGTCTCTGAAGCTCATAACGTTCTTGTTGTAGATTGTTATTTTCTGTAATCAGAGAGTCAACCTGTTTTTGAAGCTTTGTATTTTCTGCGCGTACCTGTTTCAGAGTTTGGAAATTGTCTTTCATATCTCCCATCCAGCCACCAATCTGATTGATCCCTTGTTGGAGTGGGATTACCGTAACATTTGCAACCGTCTTAAACGGACCGCCGACTTTGTCAGAGAAAGAGGAAAGCACCATCATAAGCACACAAAATATGGAAAGCCCAAGCAGGATATATCTGTTTGTATGAGACATTTGATTTTTCTTTTTCATTACCTTAACCACCTATAATCTTCGTCTAACATGGAGTAACTTAATTTTCTATACAAGGTCTTATTCAGTATGATCCTCTGCAGACCTTTGACGGCACAGAGTTCAGGGTCTGTTTTCATGTGAACCGGCAGACCGATACTTTCTTCCAGATAAGTAGAAATCCCTCGCAGATTAGCAAGTCCTCCAGTAATATAAATCCCGTTTTTATTAATATTTCTCCGGACATCGGGAGGCGTACGGTCGAGCATGGAATGAATGGCCTGTACACATTCTCTCAAAGGTTCTTTGATCGCTGCCCGTACAAGACTGATTGGAATGTCAATGTGCGACGGACCGCCGCGCATCATATCTCTGCCGTATACAGTAAGAAAGCTTCCGGTGGACTGGTCAAAAACTCCAAATTCTTTTCGCAGCCGTTCGGCAGTCGGACGTCCAATTATAAAATCTTTAGAATGACGGACAAGATTGGCAATTGTACTATCCAGCTGTTCGCCACCGATCTTAAGCAGACGGTTCATAACAATACCACCGTAGGAAAGAACGGAAAGTTCTGTTGTTCCTCCACCTAAATTGGCGATAAAAGCTCCTGGTTCTTCCAGAACATCAATCCCAAGTCCAAGTCCGTCTGCAAGACCGCGCTCTACAATTCTTACTGATTTTGCTTTCGCTTCAGAATGAAGCACAAGATCATAGAAAGCCTTCTTTTCTACTTCTGTGACATCTGTAGGAACAGCGATCACATATTCTGCCCCACGGATAAACGAACGCTCTTCCTTCAAAAGATCTCCGAGAAGATATTGCATGTCATCAAAACGGGCAATGACACCATTCTTCATCGGAAATATGATCTGTATATTTCCCGGAGCCTTTTCATACATCTCATAAGCATCGTCTCCGACAGAAAAAATATATTTTTTATCTTTCATGGCAATTACATTCTTGGCATGCCATATGCGGTCTTTTTTCTTATCAAAAATCTTGATATCATAAGTTCCAAGATCTAACCCATATACATTCCTGGCCATAAATACACTCCATCCCCTTATCTATTTGCAGATTCTTGAGAAAAGAATCCTTTCTCCCTTAAACTGAAATAACAATTATCTCCAATAATGATGTGATCGAGAAGTTCTATACCGATCAAAGCCCCTGCTTCACGGATGCGCCGGGTTGTCAGAAGATCTTCTTTGCTTGGTGTCGGATCTCCACTCGGATGATTATGCAAAAGAATAATGGATACGGCATTCTTCTGCAAAGCTTCCACAAACAGTTCTCGTGGAGAAACAAGTGTGGAATTTATGGTTCCTGTTGAAACATCCATCTCACTGATCAGCCTGGATCTGGTATTCAGAAGCAAAAGCTTCATTACTTCCCGTTTCTTATGCCGAAGATCTTCCATATAATAACGTGCAATACTGTCCGGAGAGGAAAAATCCAATCCCAGTGAGGCTTCTGCTTTCGCCATACGTCTTGCAAGTTCTGCCAGACAAAGAATCTGGATGGATTTTACCTTTCCGATTCCTTTGATCTTCAGCAGCTGTTCCATAGACCACTGTGGGATGCTGAGAAGTCCTTCAGAGCCAAATGGTGGATGCAGAATCTTCTGGGCAAGTCGGAGCGAATTCTCCCCTTTCGTTCCGGTACGAAGTAAAACAGCTAAAAGTTCCACATCTGTCAGATGTTCTGCACCGTACTGCTCGCATTTTTCATAAGGACGGTCTTCAAGATACATCATTTTGATTGTTTCTGTATTTCTATTTTCCATGTGAATCATATCACTGCGATGACATAATACAACGATTCATTTTAGCACAGTTTCAAAAAAGTGTATAGAGAAGATACCAAAAAACCACAAATTTCATAAATGATTAAGATTTATATTTTTGAATGATTGCCTCGGCGACCTTCATTCCGTCCATCGCTGCGGAAGTGATTCCACCGGCATATCCGGCCCCTTCACCACATGGATAGATCCAGTCACAGGAAGCACAGACAAAGTTCTTATCCCTTTCAATTCTTACAGGGGAAGAAGTTCGGCTCTCCACACCGGATAATAATGCATCATTATCTGCAAATCCATGAATCTTATGATCCATTGCTGTGATTCCATCCTCAAGCGACTGTGCGATCTCTTCCGGAAAGATACCGCGTACATCCCCAAAGACAGAAGCCCCTTTCATGCAAGAATGAACCATACCATAAGAAGTTGTGATCTGATCTTTTTTAAAGTCGCCAAAACGTTGGACAGGAACTTTTCCCTGTCCTGCCTGATAAGCTTTTTCTTCTAAGCTGCGCTGGAAAGAAATTCCGGCAAGCGGATGGTCAGAAGCAAAGTCGTCCGGAGTAACTGTAACGATTACAGCACTGTTTGCATTTTCTCCGGCACGGTCGTGATAGCTCATGCCATTGACTGCGAGACGATGCTCTTCAGAAGAAGCATTTACAACATATCCACCCGGGCACATACAGAAAGTATAGACTCCTCTTCCATTGTCCAAGTTCTCGGTCAGTTTATATGCTGCTGCCGGAAGATCATTTCCCCGATCTCTTCCATATTGAGAATGATCGATCAATGTCTGTGGGTGTTCGATACGGACTCCGACGGCAAATGATTTTGCGCGCATCGGAATCTGATGCTTATAAAGCATTTCAAATGTATCACGGGCGCTGTGACCGATCGCAAAAACGGCTGCTCCGGCAGATACTTCTTCTGCGGAATTCTCTGAGAGGTGAACAAGTTTCAGTGTTTTTGATGTCAGATCAACATCTGTGACCTGTGTATGAAAACAGAATTCACCGCCAAGCGAAATGATCTCCTGACGCATCTGGCTTACAACATCAATCAGAACATCTGTACCGATATGCGGCTTATTTGCATATAAAATATCTTTGTCCGCTCCGAATTTTACGAAAGTTTCAAGAACGAAACGGTTACGTCCTGTCTTATCTTTTACAAGTGTATTTAACTTTCCATCTGAAAATGTACCAGCGCCGCCTTCACCGAACTGGACATTGGAAGAAGGGTCAAGCACACCGGTCTCCCAGAAACGATCCACATCCTTCTTACGTTCTTCTACACAGGCACCACGTTCAAGAACCAAAGGACGGTATCCTTCCAGTGCGAGCAGATAAGCGCAGAATAGTCCGGCAGGACCGCTGCCAATGACAACCGGACGGGCATTCAGAATCTCTGTTCCGTGAGATGGAATCTGGTAATGCTTCTCTTCTACTTTCTGGATGTTTCCTTTACAATGCTTTAAAACAGCATTCTCATTGGAAACAGTGACATCAACCGTATACACATAGAACAACTCCGGTTTTCTGCGTGCGTCTAATGACTGACGGTGAATCCGATAAGTAAAAGAATCCCCTTTCTTTAGATGAAGTGTCTTTTGTATCTTCTTTTCAAGAGCTTCTTCCGTGTGTGGAATCTGCAGTTTCAGCTGATTAATTCGTATCATTTATCTATCCTTTCTTTCAGGAAATCTAATATTAAAATATATCATCCGGATATTGGTTACAAGTTAGCAGCAGGCGATTATGCAGATGCGGCAGACTGTCCGGCAACATAACCGCTTGCCCACGCCCAGGTGAGATTATACCCACCACAGATTGCATCTACATCGATCAGTTCTCCGGCAAAATAAAGCCCTGGAACAAGTCTGGATTCCATCGTTTCCGGATTAATCTGTGTCGTATCAACACCGCCACAGCAGATCTGTGCCTGTTCATAAGAATTTGTCTTAATTACAGGTGATTTGAATTCCTTGATCATCCATGACAGCCTCTGAATATCTGCATCTGTAAAGTCACCGCATAGCTTCTCTTTCTTGATCTTGGTAAATTTCAGCCATACAGCGGCCAATTTTTCATGAAACAGGCCGGTAAAGAACTGTTCTGCTGTCTTTTCCGGCTGTCGGTTGGCACGTTCTTTCAGAAGAATTTTCACTTCATCAACCGAATATTCCGGAAGAAAATCCAGCATGGCAACAACTTCCTTCTGCTCATATAATGCTTTCGATGCATAGCGGCTGATCTGAAATACAGGAATACCTGAGATTCCGTAGGCGGTCAATTGAAGTTCACCGGTATCGGCAGCAGTTAATTCACTGTTAACAAACAACGAAACTTTTCCCTGCGCACGCACTCCGGCAATTGCACGGAAATGCTTTCCGGTACAATGTAAAGCACAAAGAGCGGGAAGTACAGGAATTATCTGATGCCCAAGCTGTTTGGCTAAAGCGTATCCGGAACCGTCAGAACCGGTGGAAGGTGCAGCTTTTGAACCATTGCAGAGAATCACTTGATCTACGGTCAATGAACCCTGTGATGTCTGCAAGGAAAATCGTTCATTTGTTTTCTGTATTCCAGTACAGGAGATTCCTGTACGTACATCAACTCCAAGACGGTATACTTCCTGTTCTAATACATCACGGACTGCGCTTGCCTGATCGGAGAATGGATACAGATATCCATTTCTGTCTTTTGGATATATTCCGAGTTCTCGGAAAAAAGTAATGACTTTTTCTGCCGGAAACTGATCTAGTACCCGCGTGATAAAGTCAGGCTGCTCCGAACGATAACAGGAAGCGTCCTGGTAAGTGTTTGTATAATTACACCGGCCATTTCCAGTCACTAATATTTTCTTTCCCAATCTATCATTTTGCTCCAGAAGGAGAACTTTCGCTCCTTTTCTGGCAGCGAAAATGGCGGCCATCATTCCTGATGCACCGCCACCTATAATTGCAATTGTGTTCATTAAAATTCATATCCTCTTACTTTCTTAGCAGATTACATCTGTCTTAATTTTAACATAACAATTCATTCAACTCAACTGAATTTTCGATAGAATTCTCTCGAAAAATTATTTTACAGAAGTTCTCTCACACGCTCGATAGAAAGAACGCCTGCATCAATAACGCTCTGCAGCGATTTGAGAATACCAAGCTTTGCATGATACCATGTGAGTCCACCCTGGAAATAAACAGCATACGGTGGTTTTACCGGTCCATCAGCACTCAGTTCAATCGAGGAACCCTGAACGAAAGCACCAGCTGCCATGATTACATCGCTGTCATATCCCGGCATTGCCCATGGTTCCGGGCTTACATAACTGTCTACCGGAGCAGCTGCCTGAATTCCCTTACAGAATGCAATAACACCTTCTGCTGATCCAAGTGTAACCGCCTGGATGATATCATGACGGGATTCAGAACCGTTCGGAATTACCGGATATCCTAAAGCTTCGTAGATATTTGCTGCAAAAGTAGCACCCTTTAAAGCACCGCATACAACAGTTGGTGCAAGGAAGAATCCCTGATAGAAGGACTGTGTAACACCAAGTGTAGCACCGACTTCTTTACCGAGTCCCGGAGAAGTCAGACGATAAGCACAGTTTTCGATCAGATCAGCTCTTCCGGCAATATATCCGCCGATTGGGGCAAGTCCGCCACCCGGATTTTTGATCAGAGAACCGACGATCATGTCTGCACCGACATCACTTGGCTCGATACGCTCAACGAATTCACCGTAACAGTTATCTACCATACAGATGACATCCGGGCGACGCTCTTTGATAAATGCAATCAGTTCGCCGATTTTTTCTACAGAGTAGCTTGGGCGTGTCTGGTATCCTTTGGAACGCTGGATCTCCACAAGACGTGTTTTTTCATTGATTGCTTTACGGATGCTGTCATAATCAAAGGTTCCGTCTTCTAACAGTTCCACCTGACGGTAACTTACTCCATATTCTGCGAGAGAACCTTTTGACGGGCGGATGCCGATTACCTCTTCCAGAGTATCGTAAGGCTTTCCGGCAGGTGCCAGAAGTTCATCACCCGGACGGAGATTACCGAATAAGGCAATGGCCAGCGCGTGAGTTCCGCATGTGATCTGCGGGCGTACCAGACAGGCTTCCGTATGGAAAGTATCTGCATAAACCTTTTCAAGTGTTTCCCGGCCAATATCGTCATATCCATAACCGGAAGAACTTCCGAAGCATTCGGCACTTACCTTATTTTTCTGCATGGCAAGAAGCACCTTCATCTGGTTATATTCTGCCGTTTTATCAAATTTTTCAAATCTTTCTTTTAAAGATTCCTCAATCTTATGACCAAAGTCATAAACCTCTGAAGAAATCCCAAGCTGTGCGTACATTTCTTTCATAATTTGTTTCGTCCTCATTTCTGTTTGCATTATTATCTTTATTTTATCTCTGAATTTTACTTATTCTGTATCAGTGATTTTTAAGAAAAATTCGGTTATAAAATTCCTCTGTCCCTGCATACCTTCAGCATTTCATCAAGGATTCTGTCTTCATTATAGTCAAATTCATCCTTATTCATCCAGATGGTATCCTTCTCCCTGCGAAAC
>ENA-ORSB01003595-ORSB01003595.1-human-gut-metagenome-genome-assembly--contig:-NODE-3595-length-10701-cov-9.402380_pt1 | contig 10701 bp, 10 predicted proteins | sample MGYA00242180_ERZ509144 | MGnify/ENA primary metagenome ERZ509144 (study PRJEB26280, sample SAMEA2338661) | human gut metagenome | biome: human gut; feature: human-associated habitat; material: faeces... | reverse complement strand
TGAACCAGTACGCAACCCGTTTGACGAATACAGTTTTGAGGTGCTAACAGCATTGAACCACCTTATTACTACAAACGAGGTATGCAAGAATGACAAAGCGGTTATGAAGATAAACCGTTTCAAAAAGTGGCTTTTAGAGTTTACAGACACCGAACAAAAAGACAGTTCAATGAATGTTTAACAAATAAATTTTTACAACCATGGCAACATTTGCAAGTAAGTTTAACAAAGTCGGTTTCGGTATTGACACCAGCAACTTTGAGTATATCAAGTTATCCGACATTTTCAACAGTAAGAAAAACGGTGGCAACGATGTAGTACACCCGATTAACGGCATTTTCGTACACGCCAGTAAGAACGGTTTAGGCGACAGCCCCGTTATTATTGACGCAGACGCAAAGAAGTTGGTAAACCTACCCTCACACATGACAGAAACAGCCCGTGAAATACTGGCAGACAGTGAAGCCGTGGAAGCGATTAAGAACGGCAAAGTAGGTTATACCATTTACGAGTACGAGAGCCACGGAAAGAAGTGTTACAGTATTTCGTTTGTGGACTTGTAATTTTCTGTATTGTCTTACTTATAAAAGGGGGTGAGTAAAAATGCTTACCCCCTTTTGTTAAAAGAGTTACAAGACATGAAAGGCGGTAAAATTGCATTTACTGGGGGCGTGTTTCTCAGTACGAAACAACCCCTACAAAAGTGGATATTAGACCAACTGGAAAGCAGTCCAGTAGCACGAAGCGAGATTGCAAAGGTATTCCAACGGGCAAACAGGCGTATTCAGAACATAGAAAACGCAGGGTTAATAAGTCCAGCGGTTGCAGCACTGCAAAAGGGGGACGTAGACACCTATACAAAGTTTTCGATGCGTGGCGACTGGAACACCCTAAAAATGGAGTACACAAAGGCAATTTCGTTTTTGCGACAGCCTACCAGTACGGCAACGGGTGTAAGACAGTACAACAGACATTTAATGCAGTCCTACGACCTTAAACCCGATGAGTTCGACCTAATGGCAAAGAACCTACAAAAGAAGTTACAAAGCATAGATGACACTAATTTTGTAGAACGCTACCTAATGCGTTACAAAGACTTTACGGGGGAACTGGAAACAGAAGCCCGAAGCCTTAGCGACCAAATAGAGAGCGAAGCCCAAAGCCTTGCAAACGTACTGGATAACCAGTTAGAGCATGCAGCGGACGACCACTGGAACGTTGTGGAACTTATGGAAAAGGACGTTAAAAAGATAATGGACGATTTCGACAAATTCAGTATGTAGTATATGAAGAAAATACCGTTTAATGAAGCAGATACCCGAATATACAAACCGACTGACATAACAACCGTTTTAGAGTTATCCGTTAATGAAAAGAATTTGACAGGCAACAGCAAGGGGGAACACTTTTATAACGTGCCGTGTTCCTTTGACATAGAAACAACCAGTTTTTACCGTGATGAGGACGGGACGGCATACGACTACGAACAGGCGCAAAGGCTTATGCAGAAACGTAAAATAAAACTGGAAAAGGCGGCTATAATGTACGTTTGGCAGTTTGGTATTAACGGGCGTGTGATAGTTGGCAGGACGTGGGACGAATTTACGGAAATGTGCGAAGTGATAGCCGACACCCTACAACTGGGTGAGAAAAGTCGGTTAATATGTTACGTGCATAATCTTTCGTATGAGTTCCAGTTTATACGAAATTGGTTTGACTGGGCAAAGGTTTTCAGTATAGATTTACGAAAGCCGATTTACGCTATTACCAGCCGTTTTATAGAGTTCCGATGCAGTTATTTGTTATCGGGTTACTCACTGGCTAAACTTGGGGAACAGTTGGTTAAATACAAGTGTGAGAAGAAAACGGGCGACCTTGATTACTCACTATTAAGACACCGACAAACACCCCTCACAAATGCAGAATTGGGGTACTGTGTCAATGATATAAAAGTAGTTATGTGTTATATACAGGAACGTATAGAAGAAGTAAAGCACATTTGCAACCTACCTTTGACAAAGACGGGGTTTGTACGGAAGTATTGCCGTAAACACTGTTTGCGTACAAAGAACGCAGAGGGAAAGACCGTGCCAAACTGGGACTACGTTAATTTGATGCAGGAACTACAAATAACGGGTATAGATGAGTTCAAAATGTTGCAACGTGCCTTTGCAGGCGGTTTCACACACGCAAACGCAATATACACCGATGAGATAACCCCCGAAGTGGATAGTTACGACTTTACCAGCAGTTACCCGTATGTAATGGTAGCCGAACAGTACCCGATGAGTAAGGGCGTTTGCATACAGGTAAAGAGTATGAAACACTTTGAGTTTCTTATATCAAAGTATTGTTGCGTGTTTGATATTGAGTTTAACAACATATTCACCAGCGAAACACAGGACAACCCGATAAGTGCCAGCAAATGTTTTATAAAACAGAACGTGGTAGAAAATAACGGACGTGTGGCAGCAGCCAAACAAATAGCCCTCACAATAACCGACATAGATTTTCACATAATAAAGAACTTTTACCACTGGGAAAGTATGCGTGTGGGTACTATGTACTGTTACAAACGTGGCTATTTGCCTACCGAATTTGTAAAGGCTATATTACACCTATACGAAAAGAAAACCACATTAAAAGGCGTGGACGGTATGGAAATAGAGTATTTGAACAGTAAGGAAATGTTAAACAGTTGTTACGGTATGTGTGTAACAAACCCCCTCCGTGATGAGTTTGTATATAACGGTGAATGGGACACCGAACATATGACACCCGAACAGCAAAACAACTTACTATATACCTACAATTCCAGTAAGAACCGTTTTTTGTTTTATCCGTGGGGTATCTTTGTAACGGCATACGCAAGGCGTAACCTATTCACGGGCATATACGAAGCGAAAAACGACTATGTATATAGCGACACCGACAGTATAAAGTTAATGCAGGGGGACAAACACAAAACGTATTTCAGCACCTACAACAAACAGGCAGAACAGAAGTTACGCAGGGCGTGCAAGTTCCACGGCATACCCTTTGAGATGTGCCAGCCGAAAACAATAAAAGGCGTTACCAAACTGTTAGGCGTTTGGGACTATGAGGGGCGTTATACCCGTTTTAAGACACTGGGGGCAAAACGCTACATGGTAGAGCAAGAAAACGCACTGAAAGCAGGGGGGAAAAGTTACCCCGTATCTTTGACGGTTTCGGGTGTAAACAAAAAATGTGCTATTCCGTACCTTATGGATAAGTACGGGCAAAACGGCATATTTGAAGCGTTTACAAACTATTTGGATTTGCCCCCGAAAGCAACAGGCAAAAACATTCATACTTATATAGATTACGGCATAACTGGCAACATATTTGACTATTTAGGCAATGAATGTGACTATAACGAAAAATCGGGGGTACACCTTGAACCGACAGGGTACAGCCTTAGTTTGTCCGTTATCTATCTTAATTATTTACGTGGTATCAAATTCAAAGATTAAAGAATATGGCAAAGAAGAAACAGCAGGAAAGCAACACCCCGAAATACTACGATTTGGGGGAAATACTGGGAAAGAACGCAGACTATAATTTGATTTTTGGCGAGCGTTCCAACGGTAAGACATACGCAGCGTTACGGTATGGACTGGAACAGTTTATTAACACGGGCAAGCAAATGGCATATATTAGGCGTTGGCGTGAAGATTTGAGGGGCAAACGTGCCGAAAGCCTATTTGCAAACCACACGGCAAACGGGCTTATTTCGACCCTCACAGACGGGAAATTTAACGAAGTGTTCTATATGTCGAACAAGTGGTTTTTGTCGTACTACAACGAAGAAACGGGCAAGCGTACCCCGTGCGATGTGCCGTTTTGTTACGGCTTTTGTTTGTCCGAACAGGAACACGAAAAAAGCAGCAGTTACCCGAATGTTACGACCGTGGTATTTGATGAGTTCCTAACAAGGCGTTACTATTTGCCCGATGAGTTTATGTTGTTTATGAACCTATTAAGCACCATAATACGACAAAGGGACGATGTAAAAGTTTTCATGTTGGGTAATACCGTAAACAAGTATTGCCCGTATTTTACCGAAATGGGGTTAAAGCAAGTTCCAGTAATGGAACAGGGTACAATAGACATTTACCGTTTCGGGGAACACGGAGCAACGGTAGCCGTTGAGTATTGCAGTACGGTAGTGAAGCACAAAGCCAGTAACAAATACTTTTGTTTCGACAACCAAAATTTGCAGATGATAACGGGCGGTAAATGGGAATTGGCAGTATATCCACATTTGCCCGTGAAGTATGCCCCGAAAGATGTTTTATTTGTGTACTATATCCAGTTTAACGACACTATTTTGCAGGGCAACATTATACAGGTGGGTAACGAGAATTTCACGTATATACACATGAAAACAACCCCGATTAAGGACACGGAAAACAGCCTTATTTACTCACTTGAAATGAACGGCAAACCGAACTACAAACGTAAACTTATAAGCAATGCCACGTATATAGAACAGCAGGTAGCCCGATATTTCGCAACTGACAAAGTTTTCTATCAAGATAACGAAGTAGGCGAAATAGTACGAAATTATCTTCTAACGAGTGCAAAAACCAACATTATATCACTAAAATAAAGTTAAAATGAAAATTTTTCTGCAAACGGTACACTTTTAACAAAATAAATTTGTATCTTTGCAGAAAATTTATATACGTGCGTATGAAGAAAAAAGAAAACATATACCAGCGTTTCCAGTCCTACGTTAAAAATAAGGACATGGCGGTAATGTCTTTCATTGAAAACACGTTGGCGAAAACGCAGGCGATGTTTGTATATGAGGGCTTACCCGACACCGTGCCAGCCGAGGAACTGGAAAGGCTTTTGCAGACAGAGGGCAACGCCTTTTTTGCAGAGGTAAACGGGGACTTGTACGCCTTACAGGGTGCAGCAGGTGGAGAACCCGACCCGTACAACAGACCGACAATTTACACGGTAGCGAACCCAGCGTTAAAACTGAATAAGTCCTATAAAATAGGCGTGGACGGTGTGTTTATCAAGAATGACACCAACGGCAACAGCCTATTACCACTTATAGGAAAATTTGCCGTGTTATATACGGACGGTGTTATATCACTGAACACAGCCAGCATTTTAACCCGTATTACTATGCTGATAAGTGCCAGCGATGACAAGACAAAGCAAAGTGCAGATGAGTTCTTAAAAAAGATACTGGACGGGGATTTTTCCGTTATCGGGGAAAACGCCTTTTTTAAGGGCGTTAATATGCAGACAGCAGCCACCAGCAACACCCAGTATATAACGCAACTTGTGGAACTTGTGCAGTATTATAAGGCTAATATGTTGAACGAATTGGGACTAAATGCCAATTACAACATGAAGCGTGAACGACTGAACACGGGCGAAGTTGCTATGAACGTGGACGTACTTTTGCCGTATGTGGATAATATGCTACATGAAAGACAAAAGGCACTTAAAAAGGTAAACGAAATGTTCGGTACTGAAATAACCGTGCGTTTGGGTAGTTCATGGTATCTTGAACATGAGAATTACGAAAGTTTGGTTACAGGCGTGGAAGTAACAACCGAGGAAGAACGGGAAAACGACCCGACCAACGAGGACACCGACCAGCCAACACCGACCGAGGAACAGACGGAACAACAGGAACAGCAGGAACAGACCGAACAAACCGAGGACGGGAACGAACAGGAACAAAGCGAAACCGAGGACACCGACCAGCAGGAACAGGACAAAGACCAGCAGGAACAGGACAAAGACCAGCCAGCAGATGAGGACACTGACCAGCAGGAACAGGATAAAGACCAGCCAGCAGATGAGGACACCGACCAGCAGGAACAGGACAAAGACCAGCCAGCAGATGAGGACACCGAGGAACAGCAAGAAGAGAAAGGGGGCAAAAAATGAAGTACAAAGAACTGTTTACAGAGGGCAACGGGTTATTTGAAAAATACTTTTACCCCGATTACATGGAAGAGTACACAGCCATTTTTGCCCGTACCGAACCCGAAACACTGGACGCAGTGGCAGCGTTTAAGTATGGAAACCGTACTTTGTCCGAGGGGCTGACAGCGACAACAGCAGCAGCCGTTTTGCGTGGTATCATTTCAATGCGTTTAGGCGACTGGCTGAAACAGGCGGAAGCAATGACAACAGAATATAACGCAGTAACCCCCACAACGTCACGGGTAATAAAGACCGAAAACAGGGACACCAGCGAGCAGGGAACGGACAACACCACAAACGCAGAAAAGGCGTTTAACGATGATATGTTTACGGAAGGTGAACGGGACACCAGCGAGCAGAACAAGACACGAACCGAAACCGTTACCAGTACCACCGAACAACAGGGGACAACGGGCAACGTATCGGAAAACGTGGTTAAAGAAATGGAGTTAAGGCGTAACAAGTGGCAGGAAAAAATTATCTTTGCCCTTGTAAGCGAAATAACATTGGATATTTACGAATAATTGTTTAACAATAAAAATTTTACAACATGGAAGTAAAGCAGATTTACACGCTTATTAACAGCGTATCAAATGAAGTGTTGGGCAAAACCGACATTGTGCAGGAAGATTTAACGGGTGTTGTGGACTTGGGTACGGAAGTATTCAACGCCAACGCAGTGGACAACTACGTTAAAAGTTTGGTAAACCACATTGGAAAGGTTGTGTTTGTAAACAGACCTTACAGCGGTAAAGTACCCAGCGTTTTAATGGACGCTTGGGAGTTTGGCAGCGTACTGGAAAAGATTTCGGCAGACATTCCAGCAGCCACCGAAAACGACACGTGGAACTTGCAAGACGGTACAGAGTACAAACAAGACGTATTCCACAAACCAACCGTTACAGCAAAGTTCTTTAACAGCAAGGTAACTTTTGAAGTACCCGTATCAATTACCGAAAGACAGGTAAAAGAGAGTTTCAGCAGTGCCGAGCAGTTGAACGGCTTTTTAAGCATGATTTATTCAGCCGTTGAAAAGTCTATGACTATCAAAGCGGACGCACTTATTATGCGTACTATTAACAACATGGTAGCCGAAACACTGAAAGCCGACAAAACAGCGTTTGGCGGTACGTCTTCAGTTGCAGCCGACTACGCAACAGCCAGCACAGTACGTTGCGTGAACCTTTTGAAGTTGTTTAACGACAAGTTCCACCCAGCAGACGGGGAAACAGCAAACCCCGATGCAATCAGTGCAGCGGACGCAATTACGAACCCCGAATTTATCCGTTTTGCGTCTTACACTATGGGACTGTATTCCGACCGTATGCAGACAGTTTCCACACTGTTCAACGTGGGTGCAAAGGAACGTTTTACCCCCGTGGATTACTTGCACACCGTTCTTTTGTCTGATTTTGCAAAGGCAGCACAAACGTACCTCTATTCTGACACCTACAACAAAGACCAAGTACTTTTGCCAAACGCTGAAACCGTACCGAGTTGGCAGGCAAGCGGTAAGGACTACGACTTTGCCAGCGTTTCAACCATTAACGTAAAGAGTGTCGGCGGTGAAGAGGTGAACGTTTCGGGCGTGTTGGGCGTTATGTTTGACCGTGACGCACTGGGTGTTTGCAATCTCGACAGACGTGTAACAACCACGTACAACGCAAAAGCCGAGTTCTTCAACAACTATTTCAAGTTTGATGCAGGCTATTTCAACGACACCAACGAAAACTTTGTTGTGTTCTTTGTAGCATAACTTTGTAAACATTCATTAAACGGTGGACGGGTTGGCGGTGGTAACATTGCCAGCCCGTTCTTTTTAATACTTGATGATATGATAACAATACATTTTTATAACTACTTGGGACACCCAAACACCGTTAATAAGACGTTGGGACAGTCCACGGACATACAGGGCGTTTTGCGTTCAAATTTCGACATGGAAAACCCCGTTTTGCGTATCCGTTACAAAGGTATTCCAGCGTTCAATTACTGTTACATTCCCACACTGAACCGTTATTATTTCATTGATAACGCACAAATTCAAGAGGGGGACGCTTTTATATTGTCTTTGCGTGTGGACGTGTTGAAGACCTACGAAAGGGAAATAATGCAAGCCCGTGGGACTATCACAGAGAGGGACAACGCAGACACCCACATTAACACCAGTTCTTTGGTTTATTCCACTTTGCCGAACTTTGAAAAGTTGGAGTTTCCAAATACAGGGCTATTCAGTGAAGAAGGCAGCATAATAATGGTAACTATAAAAGGCGATAAATAAGTATGGAAAACGTAATAAACAACATACCGAACAGCCAGTTTACAGCAGTACGCAACGGGTACGATGTTACTTTGACGGTAACGGCTGATACTGGCTATAAGTTCACGGGCGAAATTAAGGCACAATATACGGACGGTTACGGAGATTACAGGGAAAGCCCCCTCACGTTGAGCAGCGACAAGAAAACCGCTACTTTAACGGACGAAATGGAGCAAAGCCAAATAACGCTTACAGGTAGCACAATAAGCGAAGACGTACCCGAACCGACCGTTATAAACAACATAGCCGACACCACATTAACGGTATCTTTCGACACCGTGAAAATTGATATTACCGTACAAAGCATACGTTACCCCCGTGGGCGTTTCTATGATACAGGGGTACAGTACACCAACACGGCAGGGGAAACGGCAACGGCAGACCTACAAATTACCGTGAACGATTACGACAGTACGGCACGGGTAACGATTACGGACGCAGACAGAAGCCAGCCGATAACGATAAGCGGTTTTTTCGGTGGGGTGCATTTGGTGGAAACCAGTTTAACGGGTTGTTCCAGCGTGAACCCTATACCCGAATTTGTGAAGCCAAACGGGGCGTTATCCGTGGAACTGAAAGCAAACGTAAACACCGAGTTTGAAGAAGCCCCCGTTTTGTCATGGAGAAACGAATACGGCGACTACAAAAGTAAAAACTTTGAGTTGTCCGATGAGAAGACCACGGCAACGGCTTACATAGACACCAGCGACCCAGCCACCGAAATAGGCGATTACAAAAGTATAAACATTTCGGGGGACACCGTACCCGTTACCGTTATAGGCACGAATTACGGCAGTATTAACGTGTATAGGGTAACACTGGATAACCTTGCAGACTTTGCGAAAAAGCGTTTTTTCAGAACCGAAACAACAGCAGGGGAAACAAGTTATTACCTTATAGACTTGGGGCAGTATGTGAACCGCATAAAGCGAATACATACCGAGATACCGACCAGCAGCACCGACCAAATAAAATGCGGTAACTATGAAACAGGCATTGAATGTTTAGCACCCAGCAAAGACCGTGTAACGCTTGATTTCGGCAGCGTGGAGATACCAGCGCACAACAACGACAACACCGACTATCAAGGCGAAATACAGTTGTTTTTGCCGTTCAAGGGGTTTGTATCTATACCCGTGGAGTTTGTGGGTAAATCGGTACGACTGGAATACGTTATTAACACGGTAACGGGTGAGGGCATTGCACGTTTGAGTTATAACGGTATTGTCTTCATGGTTGAAGAAGTTGCACCCAGCACCGATATAATTTATACAGCACCGCAAAACGACACTGTGAACCTTGTGGGGTCTGACAGTTGGAACGAACAACTATTATACGGGCTTGAACCTTACATTAAATTGAAGTGGTACACCAGTAAGGACAAAGGCAGCAGGAACAAAGACAACGTAACGAACTATATAGGCACGTTCAAAGGGTTTATAAGAGCCGAACACGTTGGAAGCATTGCAAACGTTAATATACTGACCAGCGAGCAGCGTTCAATATACGAACTACTGGAACAGGGCGTTTATATTGAATAGCGTTATTTACGGCAAATTTGCCCCGTGTTGCGTTTATTTTGTTCGGGTGGATATGTTACCCACAAAAGAACAGAAAAGCCAGCAGGGGCAAAATATGGTAACAAAAACGGGGTACTACTAATTAAAGCAGTACCCCGAACCATGAAAAACAATCTTTGAACCTTACTTTTTGCCCTTTTTCTCTTTGGGGGCTTTCAAGTTGTTAGCCCAAAACTTTTCAAGCGTGGTTTGTAAGTCGCTTTTCTTTTCGTTGAAGTGCCATTGCTTGTACTTGTAGAAATTGCCACTTTCAAGAATGAAGAAATAAGCGTCGTTCTTGCAGTCCTTTTCGACCTCAAATTTGTTGTTGAGTTCTTCAAATGCCTTTTCGATGTTAGGCAGGTTTTCGATAAGGTTTTCAACAACCTTTTTGCACTCATCCAGCACTTTCGGGGCGTGTTCACTTGTGGCGTTTTCTTTGACTGACTCCAAACACTCCACCACAATTTTTAACGCTTTGTTGTAACTTTCGGTTACGGGTTTAATACTGTTCATTTTAACACGTGTTATTTGTTGATACTATCTTTCAAATACTTTACTTGTTTAGCCACTGTTTCCAGTGCCTTGCATACCCTTTCAACGTGTGAAGTGTTCCAAACCAACTCAATAAGGCGGTTTGTGTTGTAACATGCTTTCAACTCATGCAAAACGTCTTCGGGCTGTTTGCCCTCTGTTACATAACAGTCTTTTTGTATGTTATCAATACACCCCGAAAAGTCACGCAACAATTCTAAATAGTCGCTTAAAGCGTCCATAATATCAAAGTCGGTTGTTACCGCTTCAACGGCTTTAACTATTGTTTCAAGTCTGAACCGTTCAATG